>ERZ773214.134-NODE-134-length-51570-cov-42.358925_pt1 | contig 51570 bp, 50 predicted proteins | sample MGYA00511238_ERZ773214 | MGnify/ENA primary metagenome ERZ773214 (study PRJEB29015, sample SAMEA2738157) | human oral metagenome | biome: human oral; feature: human-associated habitat; material: saliva | place: China | collected 2259 ... | reverse complement strand
ACGTGATGGTGTTCGTCCAGGTGTCGCCGGAGTGGACCCATGTGCCCCACGTGCCAGCAAGGCCGGTGGTGGTGAGGCTACCGGGGTCGAAGTTGTTGTCTCGGACGGTCACGGTTGCGTGGCGGTCGGTGTTGTAGAAGCCAGACTGGTTGGTCTGGTCGAACGTGACCGTGAGCTCGGGGGCAGTTGCGTCCACGCTGATGGTGCGGCGCGTTTCAGCCTCGTAGCCCGCGTTATCGGTGACGTGAATCCACACGTCCTGAGCGGGGTATTCACCGGTGAGCGTCAGGGGGACGGATGCGCCGGTGATGAGGTTCTTGTCGGTGGCGGTCACCTGGACTGCTGGGTTATCGACCTGGCCGTCGGGGGAGACAGTTGCGGTGCCCAGGGTTGTGTCACCGTACCCCCAGGTGAGGGTGCGGATGCCGGAGTGTGTGGCGACGGCGGTGAGGGTGCCGGACGCGGAGTCCTTGTAGAGGGGCACGCCTGCGCTGTTGGTCGCTGCTGGGGTTCCGAGTTCGACGCTCAGGTCGGTGCTGGTGATCGTCGTGTTGGAGTCCTCGGACACGAGGCCGTCGGGGCGCTGGCTGTCGCTGATGTTGCCGACCTTATCGGTGGCGGTAGCGGACACGAAGCCCTTGAAGCCGCTGGGGATGTCGAACTCGGCTACGCCGGAGTTGATGGGCGCGGATTCGGTGCGGATGACGGTGCCTGACGGCGTGTAGAACGTCATGAGAGCGTTACCCATGCCCGAAGATGGGGCGGGGTCGGAGACCTGAGCCTTGATGCGTGTGGCTCCCTGAACGAACAGGCCGTAGCGGTCGGAACCGTTGATGGTCTTGCCCGGCGCGTAGGACGGGTTCACGACGACGAAGTTCGTGATCGTCGGTGCCTGGTCGTCCACGTAGAACGTGTAGTTGCGGGCACTGACGTTACCTGCGAGGTCAGTCATGGTGATGGTGACCTGGTAGGAACCATCCTCCGCGCGTGCGGCTTTCGCGTAGTCCACGTCGAGGGTTCCAGTAGTAGCGGCTTCACCGGCCTTGTCGCTGGGGTTGACGGTGGCGACTTGGGTGCCGTTGACGGTGGCTGTCATGGTGGCGATGCCATTGTCGTCGTGGGCGGTGAAGCTGTTGATCGCCCCGCTGGTTGATGAGAACCATGTCCCATCCGTGGCAGTGATGTCGGTGGTCATCGTGGGGGCCTGAGTGTCCACGGCTGCGTGCTTGGATGGCCAGCCGAGTGCGGTTGCGACGTGGAGTGTCTGGGAGCGGCCCAGCGGGTCGGTGACGGTGACGGTGGGGTCGTTGACGCTGCCGGTGATGGTGGCAACGCCGTCGGGGGAGACGGTCATGCCACTGCTGGGGTCGTTGTAGGTCTGCGCGAGGCCACCGCCGCCCTGTGGGGTGAGCTGCACCTGGATGGGGGTGCGGGAGAACACGCCGTAGGGGGTGACGTTCATGTCGCCGGGGTTGCGGACAGTGGCGTTGATGGTGGCCTGGCTGGTGGATGTGGAGATCGTGCCGGTCCAGGAGGTGCGGTGGAGGCCGCGGTCTGCGCCGTAGAAGTCGATCTGGTGGCGCGTGCCGTCGGTGAACTCGGACGCGGGGATCGTGAAGGTGTACTTGTTGTCGGCTTCGCGGGTGGGGGCGATGGGGCGACCGTCGAAGATGAGGCTCATGCCGCGCGGGGAGAGGGCCTGGTCGTCGCTGAATGTGAACGTCAGGTCTTCTGTGGGGGCGGAGGTGAGCCAGTACTGGCCGTCGCCGAGGGTCTTGGCGTTGGTGATCGCGTCGGGGACGGTGAGGGTGGGGATGGTGGAGTCCACGGCTACCACGTCGGTGTCGCCGCCGGTGAAGGCGCTGAGACCGACCTCGTTGGTGAGGCCTGCTTCGTCCATGGTCTGTACCTTGTAGGTGCCTGCTTCGGTGATCGTGAATGTGAAGTTGCCGCCCTGGCGCTTGAGGGTGGTGACAACTTCGCCGTCCTTGACGAGCTCCACGGAGTACACGCCCGATGGGCTGTCGGTGGCGGTGCCGCTGATGGTGACGTTGCCGGAGGTGGCGTAGTCGCCGTATGCGTTGACCTGGCCTCCGGTTGCGCGGAGGTTGGAGAACTGCGGGCCTTCGTCGTCGTAGGGGACGTTGATGGACTGGCTGGCGGTGCGGCCAAACTCGTCGGTGATGCGCAGTGTGGCCTTGCTGGGCTTGCCAGTCAGGTTGATGGTGGCGGTGGTGCCGCTGACGCTCACCGAGTAGCCCTCATCGGTCGTTGCGGACACGATCTGCGTGTCGGAGCTGATCGTTGCCGTGAGGGCGGGGATGGTTGTGTAGAAGCCCCATGCGGGGCCGGTGGCCGGGTCGAGCATCATGGCTGTGATCGACGGTTCGCCGACGGTGGTGTGTGCGCCGAGCGTGAAGGTCGTGTTGTCCCACGTGACGGTGGGGGTACCGGACGCGGGGACGCGACTGGTGCCGACAGTGTAGGAGCCGTCCGCGAGCGCGAGCGCGCCGGAGTCCGTGGGGATGACTCCGGTCATGGTGATGGGTGTTGCTCCGGTGTTGGTGGCGAGGATGCCCGCAGCGTACACGCCCTTGTCGGTGTGGACGATGTAGACGATGCGTGTGGGGGCTGTGATGTCGGTGGGGAGCTGGTTCACGCCCGCTGTCCCCTGGCCTGCTGCGGTGAGCGCGCCGGAAGCGTCGTAGCGGCGCATTTCGACGCTGGTGATCGTTGCGCCGGATTGTGGGGCGATGGTGGCGGTGCCCCGCCACTTGCGAACCTGCGAGTAGTTGCCGAGGTCGAAGTCAACGGACGCTGTAGGGGCGGGCGCTGCGGTGACGGCTGCGGGTGCGACGGTGGCGGCGGGCTGGGTGGTGCCGAAAGCGTTGGTGGCGAGCGCTGCGGGTGCGACGGTGGTGGTGGCTGTGGCGAATGCCAGGAGGGCAGCGATGCGCACTGTCGTCTTGGTCGTCTTCCGGGGAGTCATTCTTGAACCTTTCCGATGATGGGGTTTATTGCCAACTATGGGCTTCTGCTACCAAGGTTACGCGACTGAGCGGGTCGGTTGGCTGCGCGGATGGTTGTGGCGCAAGGTTTGCGGCAGGAATCTCGGTGTCCTCGAAGAAGGCAGTGTCTGCTTCTTCGGTGGTTTCCGTGCTTGCGTCTGAGAAGAACGTGGTGTCGTCGTCTTCTCCGACGTTAGCGGAGCGCTCGAGCGGTGCCGGTGCGGGTGGCTGTGTGGTTCGCGTGGGGGTGTCTGCGACCTGTAGGGGTGCAGGCTGAGCTGGCGCAGGCTTGGGGGCGGCAATGGGCGCAGGGGCGACTGTGGTGGGCTGTGGTGGGGTTGGGGTGAGGTCGCCGGAGAGCACGCCGCTTGTGTCGTCGGCGAGTGTACCGCTATCGAACGAGTCACTGTTCGTCGCGTCGTTCAGGGGCGAGTGTTCACCGAGAGATAGGGCGGACATCTTGCGGTACGCTTCGACGGCTCCGTCGCTACTCAGTGTCGAGGTGAGGGTTTCAACGGTGTCGGTGAACGCCTGTCCCTTGAGTTCCCTGCGTGCTGCTGGGATGTCCCATTGGAAGAACAGGATGAGAGCGGTGAAGAACAGGATGAGGGCTGCGACTGCGAGGCCGATTGCCGTTGCGGTGAATACGGTCATCACTTGGTGGCTCCTTCGGCTGCGTACACAGCATCGACGAGGGTGCGGGACTGGTCGAGCTTCGTGGAGAGCTGGGCTGACAGTTCAGCCGGTCTTCCTGGTGTCGGGTTGGGGTGCTGCGTGAGGTAGTCTTTCGCGCGCTCGAGCTGCGCGTCAACGTCGGCTTTGGGCACGCCGTCGGTTCGGAGCCTGTATGTGTAGTTGTTGATGCAGTCCACGATGTAGTTGAGGAGCTGCAACTGTACGACCTCGCCGGAGTTGTCGGTGTTGAGGCTGGTGAGGTTGTTCCAGTAGGCCCGGTACATGCCGGTGTCGCTGCTGGTTTGGATCGCGGATGCGATGTCGCGGTTGAACGAGCCCATGTTGTAGAGGGCGCTCGCCTGTTCGACGTTGTAGTTGCCGCTGATCGCGTCCTTGAACCATGGGGCGGATAGGGCGAGGCCGTCGGCGTTTGCGTCGCTGGTGTAGAAAAACCAGTAGAGTTCACCGATCTGGTAAGCGAGCTCAGGGTAGCGCGGGTTGTCCTGAATGTCCTTAATGTGTTCGCGGACGAGGGGGATGAAGGCAGCTTCCTCAGCGGAGGTGAACCTGCCGTCTCCCTGCTTGATGGCGGTAATCGTGTCGAAGTATGAGTCGATGTTGGAGGGGCGCGCGTTGATGACTGGCTCCCACGCTTCGACGGTGCCGGCTTTTTGGGCAGCGCTGGTTAGTGCTGCGTAGGAGTTCGCGTCGGCGTTGGCCCCGTAGGTGTAAGTGCCCGCTGACGCTATTGACATGACGAGGGCTGCTGCTGCGAGCGCGCCGACGGTGCGGATGCGCCTGCGGTGCTTGGCTCGGTGACGACTATCGGCGGTCTTGTAGGTGTTGAGCGCAGCGATAACTTCGACCATGGACGAGTAGCGGTCATCTGGGCGCAGGGCGACACATTTGGCGATCACGTCGGAGAGGGCGCGGCTAACTTCGGGGTTGGCTGCGTGCGCGTCCACGGGGCCTGTGGGGATGCCCCTGCGGTCGGACGCGGGAAGGTCGCCGACGAGGAGCTGGTACATCGTCATACCGAGGCTGTAGATGTCGCTTCGGATGTCGAGCGGCGCGCCCTTGGTGATCTGCTCGGGGGGCGCATATCCCTTGGTGCCGAGGGCGTGGGTGTTGATCTGATTGTCAGGGGTGATGACTTCGGCCAGGCCGTAGTCCATGAGCACCATGGAACCGTTCTGGTACATGATGTTCTTCGGCTTGATGTCGCGGTGGACGACAGGGCCGGGGTGAATATGTGGCGGGAGGGTGTGGAGGTACTGGAGGATGGTGGCGACCTGCACCATCTTGGAGACAACGAACTGCTCACTGAACCGGCCTTTGTCGGTGCGCTTGGCCGCATCAGCGAGGTCGTAGCCGCCGATGTAGTCCATGAGGACGGAGTACTTGCCACCCGGCTTGTCGGTACGATCTCGCACGTCGAGGATGCGAGGAATACCGGGGTGGGTGAGGGGCTGCATGAGGCGCGTTTCGCGCTTGAGGCTATCAACGGCGATTTTGCCGCGGCCTTTAGGGTCGGGGACGGGAGCTGCAACCTCTTTGAGGACGACGAGCTTACCGTTCTTAGCGTCGGAAACTCCGTACACCTGGCTAAAAGTGCCGTTGTGGAGTACGGAGCTGATGACGTAGCGGTCCCCCTTGCCGAAGGTTGAGCCCTTTTTGCGCAGGTTCGTCATGCTAGTCCTTCCGTTGAGGCGAGTAAAGCGGTGATGTTGTCCTGTTCTCCCGCTGTTTGTGCGCGCGTAGCGAGGTCGTTGAGGCCTGCTTCTGTGAGAGCGTCGAGCTTGTTGCCGACGGCCTCGTAAGCGTGCCAAAACCCGTCTGAGCATAGGAGGAATGTGTCGCCACTCTGGTAGGTGCCGGTGTAGATGTCAGGGGTGTGACCGTCGGCTTTGGGCTTTCCGAGTGCGCGGGTGATGCGGCTGGCGTAGGTGCGGGCGATGTCGGGGGTGATGGTGACTCCGCGGCGCTTGAAGGCGTTGAGGGCTGAGTGGTCCTCGGTGAGCTGTGTGCCCTCGAGGGTGCCTGCTGGGATCTTGTAGGCGCGGGAGTCGCCGATTTGGAGGATCCAGTACTGGCCGTCGTAGAGGCGTAGGAGGGTGAGAGTTGTACCTCCTCCCGTGTCGGTGACCTTCTGGTGGGCGGTGGTGACGGCTTCGATGAGGGTGTCGTCAGTGATGTCTCCGGCCTTGATTGCGTCCATGTAGGTGCGGGCGGCGCTTTGGGAGGCTTGTGCGCCGTTGGCGACTCCGCCCATGCCGTCGGCGATGAGTGCGAGGATGCCGGTCTTGCCGTCGGCGGTGAAGGTGGCCCAGGCGTAGGTGTCCTGGTTTTCTTTTCGTTGGTTGCGGTGGGTGATCGTGTGGACGCTCATGCCTGCTCCTTGACGACGTTGAAGGCGACGTGGCCGAGGCGTAGGAGTGCGCCGTCGGGGACGATGGTGGGGGTGTGTGGTTGGAGGCGGTGTGCGCCGATGTGGGTACCGTTCTTGGAGCCCAGGTCGGTGACGATGACTTGGCCGTCCTGCTCGTAGATCTGGGCGTGGCTGCGGCTGAGGCTGCTGTCGCGGCTGACGCTGATCTCGCTGCGTGTGGAGGAGCGCCCGATGATGACGGGGCGGGTGAGGATCGGCCAGCTTTCCTCTGTGGTGAGGCTGTGGAGGCTGTAGGTCGTGGCCGTGGGTTCGTCGTCGTCGAAGAAGCCGGTCATGTCGTCTTCGTTGGTTGCGGCGGATGCTACCGGCTTGGGTACGACAGGCGCAGGGGCGACGGGCGCGGGGGCAGGTGCGGGGCGCACCGGGGTTTCGACAACTGGAGTTGGCGCGGGAGCCGGTGCTAGAGGTGGCGTAACCGGCGCGGGGGACTGAACGATGGGGGCCGGTGGGGCTGGAGGTTCAGGGAGCGTCGGCGCAGGGAGAGCTGCTTGTGGCTGTGGCGGCTCTGGGGCTACTACCGGCGGGGCTGGCGGCTGCGGGGTGGACGCACGGTCGAACAGGGACTTGCGTGCGGGTTGTGGGGTCATCATGGCCTCGAGCTCGGCCACCGCTGACTGTTCGACGGCTGGGATGCTCTTGTCCTTGACTGATGAGCGTAGGGCTGCTGCGAGAGCGTCGGGAGTGCCGATGGTCGCGAGAGGACCGTTGGCGGGGGCAACGATCTGGCTGAGCGTTACGGGCGACAGGTTGGTGGATACGAGGCGAGGTCCGCCGTTTGCGAGCGCCGCCCAGTGTGGTGCGACCTTGGGCATGATGAAGGTCCACAGGTTGAAGGTGGGGTTGTCCTGCGGCGGTGCGACGGCGACCCAGAAGTCGCCTTGGCCGTTGGTGACGATGCCGGTTGCTGTGCGGTAGTCGCCTCCTTCACGGATGAAAGCTCGCCACACGTTGATGATGCCGTCGAGGGAGGCTTTCCCGTTGAGGGTTTCGACGGGGGCGAGTCCGAGCTGCTGTGCGTGGGCTGCGGGGACGGCTGTCATTGGGGTGATGGTCATTGTCTGCTCACTTTCCGCTGGAGGGGTTTCCGGCGAGGACGCGGAACCAGATCGGATTGGTGGATCGGTCGTAGGAGGCTCCCCAGATGAGGTAGAGCTCGGAGAGTCGCGTAGAGGAGGTCCAGGACTCGAGAGTCCCAGATTCACCTGGCGCGAGGGTAACGCTGTTCGTGAGGCCGTACACGGTGCCGGTCCTGGTGTAGGGGTTGCGTGTGGCATCGACGAGGGTGTCGTCGGGGGTGAGTGTGATGGTCTCGGTGCCGAGGTTGCGGACCTTGAACGTGTAGAAGGCGTACTGCACTTCGCTCGCTTCGACGAAGCCTCGGTTTTGTGCAGACTTTTGGCTCATGGCGCGGAATGCGTCGGGGCCGGTGAGGAACGCGCTGAGGGTAACTTCGATGGGGGTGTCGGTACCGTCGGTGGTTTTGACGACGACGGGCGTGTTCAGACCTGCGGGAGCGTTGAAGGTGCCATCTCCAACTCGGGGGAGCGCGCTCGTATCAGGCAGGGATCCGTCTTGTCCTGCACTGGTGAGGGCGTGTGCGCCGATCCAGTTGGGCTCGGTGTAGTAGTTATCCGCGTATTTGCGGCTGGTTTTGGCTTCTTCGGTGTCTTCGTCGCGCGTGGTGGCGGTAGTATGCTCGGGATCGAGAGCGTCTACGGCGAGTTCGCTGAATGTGTCTTGGAGCTTGTGGAAGCTGTCGGACGCGAACAGGGTGTCATCCATATACACGTCCTCAGCGCTGGAGAGTCGGCAGGAGGAGCCGAGGCCGGTGCCGGTGCAGTCCATGACGGGAGGGCGGCTGACGGTGGTCGTGGGGAGGTTGGCGGCGTTGGCTGCAATGTAGCTGGCGAACGCATCCGTGACTTTACGGCTGAACTCCACGTCGCTGATCGACGTGAGCTTCGCTTTGGCGAGCGCGTCCTTCACGCCGGTCTTGTCGAGGGTGACTGCCCCGTAGTCTACGAGCTGGAAGTCCACGTTCTCACCGTTGTTGAGCGTCGAGGGGGCGGTGGTGGGTTTCCAGGTGAAGGGGTTGCGGTGGGGCTGGCCTGTCCAAGTGAGCTGCCCAGTTTCAGGAAGCTGGTAGGTGACGGTGGCGAGGATGGCTCGCACGGCGTTGGTGCGTGCTTCGTTACCGTTGAGGTAGTCGTACTCCCGCGCCACCCAGGACTGCTCGATGACCGAGTTGAGTCCGTCGGTGTCGAAGTCGTGGAGGGCCGTCATGTAGGGCACGAACGTGGAGGTGCCTTTAGCGGCCTCGGGGAGGCTCTTCGCCGGCGGGACAATGACCCCGAAGTAGGTGCCGATCAGTGCGACGGGCACTAGGGCGATGAGGGAGCGCTTGAGGAGCTTCTTCTTTCCGCGCTTCTTCTTGGCTGACGTTGCAGGTGTAGCGGGTGACCCCCACGAGTCCCAGGCCTCGCCTTGCGCGGGCACGTTGTTCTGCATGGGGGTGGTGGGGATGTTGGTGTCCCAAGAAGCCATGTCTTTTCCTTACCCGAATATGTTGCTGAAGAAGGTATCTGCGTTCGCCGTGTCTTCCGGCTCTGGTTCCGGCTCTGGCTCGTCTGCCCTGTGGGGCGATGGAGTGTCGTCGATGCGGGGGGCGAAGTCGTCCTCGTTGTCACCCGTGGGGAACACCCAAGGGCTCACAGCGTTAGAACCAGTTGTTTCCACCTGAACCTGTTGGGGTTCTTGGGGTTTTTGCTGGGTTCTGAGCAGTTCTCGGACGAGGGATTCAAGCTCGTCCATACGGTCGTCCTTCTTGGGCTGTGCCTGTGGGGCCTGAACGACGACCTGCGGTTGTACGGGCGCAACCTGCTCGAAGTAGCTTATCCCCTGCTGTGTGCGCATGGTGAGTGAGTCAAGCATGAACTGGAGGCGGTCGTTCTCCCGCTGCGCTTCATCCAGGGCTGTTTGGAGCTGAGCGCGCTCGAAGTCTTCCTCGTAGCCGAGCATGACGTTGACGATGCGTCGCACTTCCTCATTGTCGCGGTAAGCGGTCAGTAGGGTGATGACGAGGGGGGATGCCTGCCGTTGCTGAGCGAACGGGCGGATCACGTCGTCGTAGATGTCCTGCGGGAGGCCCTTGACGACCAGTGTGTGTTTACTCGATGACATCGGTCAGCCTATCTCCCTCGCGGACAACGTTCGTAGCAACTGATCTGGCGATGAACTGGATCAACTGCTGCGCCTGCCCAGCTGTTGAGGGTTTGTAGATGAGGGCTCGAGGCTGAGGGTTCAGGCCTCCGAGGTTGATGAGGGTCGCTCGTAGCGACTGGATGATTCCGTCGATGATGACGGTGGGGAGCTTGTGGGCTGCGAACGCCATGTAGAGGACGCGCGCGACCATGCTGTTGGCGGGTGGGCCGACGAGGATGATCTGCTTGCCGTCGTGGGCGACCTGTGCGAGGCGAGCTGCCCAGTCCACGAGCAGATAGGAGAGGTCGTTCATGTAGGAGCGCGCTCCCATGGTGATGAAGCTGACCTGGTTGACACTGGTGTCCGTGTAGGGGACCGGGCCGGTGCCTTTGGTGAGCCATGTGCGCCCATCGGTCACATCGTTGGTGCCGAAGCGGTAGTCGATGAGGCTGTCCACGTTCAGGTCGATGATGCAGACGGGACCGTTGTAGGCGAGTTCTGCGGCGTACTTCTGGATGAGCTTGTACGTCGTTTGGACGGCTCCCCCGGTGCCGGGGAAGAGCACGTGTAGGCTCTTGACGACCGTCGGTGAGAGTGTGGCGACCGTCGGCAGGCTCAGCGTCAGGATGGAGTCTGCGTTGGAGAATGCGTCAAGGCGCGCGAACGGGGATCGCTCAAAAGCTGCGAGCCGTTTGCGGAGTTCCACGTCACTGCCGCCGTGCATGACCTGCTTTTCGAGTTCGGCCTTTTCTCGGGCGAGGCGCGTCGCGTCGGCTTCGAGCGCGGCAATGCGGTCACTCTCTGACGCTCGAGTGTTCAGGAGAGCTTCCTGTTCCGCGAGCTTCTGGTTCGCTGCGTCGAGGTCGGCTTGCAGTCGCGCCACGTCGGCATTGGGGGACGTGACGGCAGGCGCGACAGTTGAGGTGGCCAGTTGGGGAGTCACCGTGTTAGCTCCTTGAGCGGCGGCAAACGTGGCGAGCACCTGCATGAAGGCTGTGGGATCTAGCGGCTGTTCTCCCGTGGGAGCGTCGAGCTTCGCTCCTCGAGCATTCAGAGCTTCAGCGAGGCGCGCGTCAGTTGAGTAGGGGATGTACTTGTCGGTGCTCACGATGCTGGGTGCGATGCGACCACTATCCGCGTACCCGTCAGGGACGATGAAGGCCACCACGTCATTGCGCGTGGCGCTCCTGTGCGACTGGAGCTTGAGGCTGGTGGCTGACACTTCCGACAGTTCGACAACATCCTCAGCCCCGTAAATCTGCGCGAAGCCCTCGCGTGCGAGTTTCACCGCGGAGGCGGGGAGGCCGTAGTAGTAGGCCTTGAACATGCTGGGCTCCTTCCTATGTGGTGGGGCCTCCGCGCCCCTACCTGTTCGACTGGGTGAGCAGGGGGCCAGTGAACCGTGGGGGCGCGGAGGGGCTTGTGGGATTACTTCTTCGCGTTCTTGTCGGCGAATCGCGCGAAGTTGATGGCACCTTCAATGTTGAGGGTGCGCAGGTTGACGCCCTCCTTGATGGGGAGGAGTTCGATGTCGGGGGCGAAGGAGCGGACCTGACGTACAACCGACTCAGCGATGGGTTCCATCTCTTCTGCCCTGTCGAGAGAGGGGTCTGTCTGTTCCGTCTTGATCGCGCCGCCGCCTATGACGAGGAGGTAGGCGAACTCATCGGGCGCGAAGCGGTTGGCTTCGAAGGTGTTTCGCAGGTTGGCCGTGATAGTGCCTGCAACCTCGTTGCGGGCGGCGTTGACCTGGCGGGACACGTCCTTGCGCTTCACGCCTGAACGGATGGTGCCGGTGAGGACCGCTTCTGTGGCGGCTTCACGGGAGAGTGCGCGACCGTGTTCCTGGTGCACGTACTTGGCGACCAGGGAGGCAATGGTGTTGCCGCCAACGGGGTAGGAAGCGGACGCGGACGTAATGGGGTTGAGGTTCTTGATGAACGTCACGTCGGCAGTGCCGGCCCCGAGGTCGAGGACAATGATCGGCTCGTTTACACAGTCTGCATAGTCGGCGACTGTGCCCATCGCAGGAGTGAAGACGGTGGCACTGAAGCCTGCCAGACCCTCCGCGAGGACGGACACGTCGCCCACCTTGATCGGGATGCTGACACGCTCAGGAGCGATGACCTCCACGCTCTTCGAGAGCGTGAAGATCTTCTTGAAGGTCTCTCCCTTTCCGGTCTCGCTGGGCGGGGCGAGGAGAGTCACGTCCCAGGTGATCTCCAGAGACTCCGGCTTCTTACGCAGGAGCTTCGCAACGAGTTCACGCCCGACGAAGACGGCGTAGTGGAAGCTCCACAGTGTCGTCTCGGACTGTGCCTTCGTCGCAATGGCGGAACTGGGGCGTGTTGCCGACATGGCGAACTCTCGGTCGGCGAGAGGCCCTGCGGCGTACAGGTGAGTTGGTTCACCAGCTGCGAGGCCCTGGGGTGCCCGGAAGATGATCGAGCGGAGCTCGTTGGGCTTGCCATTCACCTCGTCGGCGACGTACTGCTCTGGGATTACGTAATCGTCCCCGATGGCCGCGAAGGCGTTGGGGAGGATCGTGATGGGGCTGGCCTTGCCGTTCACGAGGACAGCAACTCGGGTTTCCGAGTTGCCGAAGTCGATAACCAGGCGCGCCTGCACCTTGGTCTTGGTCTGCTCACTCACTGCGCTGCCTTTCTGTCGGTTTTTCTGCGCTGTTTGCATCATTTTATCGGTAAATGGCCTGTCTGTGTGTTTAGGCGCGTCTGTGTCGTTGATTAGCGACGTTCGCTTCGAGAGCTCGGGCGTTGACTGTGGCGTTGCTGAGTCCCGGCATGAGGAGTTCTCGGGTGAGGGTTCCTTTCTCCCACCCTTCTTGGATGCGGGCTATCTGAGTGCCGGAGTACTGGAAGCTACCGTCCTCGTTCTGGGAGGAGAGCTGCTGCATGAGGCCGGGAACCGTGTCGGGGATGCGTGTGGCGTACATGTCGGCGAGTGCTTCGAGGGTGTCGGCCTGGCTGTTCCTCGTGAGGGGCAGGTCGGCGAGGATTGGTGCCCGGCTGATCTGGTGGAGTTGTTCCTCGTTGAGGCCTGCGCGCGCGAGGCTGGGGCGCGCGAGGTTGAGGAGGGAGCGTAGGGCCGTGTCGGAGGAGATGCCCGCGTTGAGGTAGGGCTTGATGTCCATGCCTTGTGCGAGGGCGCTCTCGTAGAGGGAGAGCTGGGTTTCGCGCATGTACCGGAAGTCGCATCCTGTGGTGGGGTATCCGCGCGCTGTCCATTCGAGTACTGCTGCGAGGACGGGAACAGTGAGGCCCATCTTGAGGAAGGGCCTGAAGCTGTTGAGGTTGCCCTGGTTGTGGGCGTGGTTGCGGACGATACGCAGGATGGGGGCGGGGAGTACGAAGAATGGCTCGGGGATGGTTTCGAGCATGGCGAGCCGGATCTGGTGGAGGTCGTCGGGATCTCGGTCGATGTAGGGCATGATCGGGGTGCCGTCGAAGATGGCGCTGCGTACCTCGTCGAGGATGTCGAGGGGGTAGCCGGTGAGGATTGCTCGGTAGTTCTCGAGCGTGAGTTCTTTGCCTGCATACTTCACTGGTCGGTGCCTTTCGTCGTGGTGGTGAGCGCTGCGCGTCGCTGGGCTGTGGCGTGCACGAGTTCGTCGAGCACATGAGGGTAGAGGCTGCACATCCAGGAGCGGTTGGTGCTCCACCCGTCGGTGGGATGGTGGAGTGCTGTGGGGATGCGGGCGGCGTTGAGGCTTTCGAGGTAGGAGGTGACTGCGGCGTGAGGGCTGAGGTCTTTGTAGTGGAGGCGCGCTGTGGGTGGCATGTTGGCCCACGTGTAGGAGCCGTCGTGCTGCTGCTGGAGTTGCTGTGCGGTTACGTCGAGGATGAGTGCGTCGTAGGCCAGGCCTCGGGTGGCTTCAGCGGCGCGGGTGCCATTGCTCGAGCGGGGGCTGGTGATGGCGACGGCGAGGACATGTCCGTCGTCGTAGTGGAGGGCGTATTCGTCCTTCTTGATGGTGCGGGCCCCTTCTCGGTTGTAGATGGGCAGGGGGATGGTGGCGAGGCGCGCGAGAGTGTGCAGGCGAGCGAAAGACGGGTGGGCGCACAGGTCGATGCGGGCCGTTCGTTCGACGGTTGCTCCGGCGCGTCGGCACGTGGAGTAGGCGACGTGGCCGCGGTGTGGGGCGTGGACCGTCGTGTATGGGGTGGAGCTGATGAGCTCTCGGAGGTTCATTCGTCGTTGTCCTCAGTGGCTAGGTGTCGTGTCGCTTCGAGCTGTACTCGTTGCGCGAGGTCGGGTGGGGGGAGTTCGCCGTGCGTGTCCCAGGCTGGCGGTTGTCCGTTGAGGGCTTCGGCGTTCTCGAGCTTGAAGCGTTCACGGTCGAAGTCGATGCCGCGCTGGGAGAGCGCCCAGTAGGCGAGGTCTACCTCGGACAGGATAGTGGGCGTGAGCTGTCCATCGCGGGTGACGACTGTGGGCACGGTGTTGGTCTGGTCGATGGGTTCGATCATGTACGGCTCTTGGTAGCCGAGGTAGCCGACGGCGCAGTCGGCGAGATGGTAGGAGGCATCGTGGGGTTGGGGCGGGGCGATGAGGTCTGTGTACTTCCACCTGTCGGCGAGGGGGATGTTGCACAGGTCGGTGATGGAGTCTTCGATGGTGCCGTTGATCGGCCAGGCCTGTAGGTCCAGCTGGTCGCTGGTGGCGGGGTCGTTGCGGACAACGGCGAGGGTGCAGCCAGTGAGGCGCGGGTAGGAGCCTGCCGTTGAGGCGGTGGAGAGGCGCGAGTGGACGACGACGACGCTGCCGGTGGTGAACCAGGCGGCGGCGCGTTTCTCTTCGACGGTGGCCGGGCGGAACGTGTCGAGCTCGCGGGTGACTCCCTGCCAGAGCACATAGTCGATGTCCCTGTAGGTCGCGTTCGTCGTGTCGATGTCGATGTCGGGGTTGTTGAGCTGCCAGAGGAGGAGCGCGAGCGGCTGGAAGATGCGTCGGTTCTTCACGTGCGCGACCGGGGGCGTGATGAGCGCTCGCGGGGTGGGGGTGGTGCGGGCCCAGTGGGCGAGGCCGCTCATGTAGGCGGTGACAGTCTGTGCGTCGGTGAGCTTCGGCTCCGTGGAGACGGTGACGGTCGTCGTGTCTCCCTCACGGGTGAGGGTGGCGCGCTTGTGGGGGCGCTTCTCAGTGTGGAGTAGGGTCTCCCACTGCTGTTTGTAGGGGAGTGCTTGTCGGGCTTGGGTCTGCGGGTTCATCATCGGCGGGCCTCATTTCGGAGCTTCTGGGCAAACATGTACTGGTCGTTCGAGTTGCCGCCGGTGCCGGTGATGAGTGCTGCGACGTAGGCGAGAGTTCCCGCGTCGAGGGCGTGGAGTTCGTCGTGGATGCGAGCCTTCGAGAACTGCATGACGTAGGCGAGGGTCTGCTGGAGCAGCTCGATGTCTGGCGAGGCCGTGGAAGTCGTGCCATTGGTCGCTGCTTTGAGTTGGGCGATGAACTCGGAGTCGAAGTAGTCCTCGAGGCTCCCGGTGCCGGTGTCGCGGGCGACGGCGCGGTCGAGGGTGCGGGCGGCGGCTGCGAGAGAATCGGGGGTGTCGGTGGTGATGAGGGTGAGGAAGTTCTTCCCGAGGCGAGCTTCGACTTCGCGCAGTCCTTTTTCGACTTCGATGCGCACGGTTGTCTCTTTGCGGTTGAGGTGCTTGCCGATCTCCTCGTAGCTCATGCCTTTATGGGCGAGCGCCCCATCGGGAGTGCCGGGGATACGGAGCCGGATTGCCTGCGGGTAGAGGCGGGTTTGCCGGTAGGACGCTCCCCTGATGTAGACGACGGTGCGGTTGATGAGGGTTTGCGCGTCGGCGGACAGGGTATGCGCGTTTGAGACAAGCCTCGTTAGTTGCGTGTAGAACCTCGCCACGATGCTCTCCTTCTGACCACTGATTGAGGGGGTGATCGTTGATGTGGGAAAAACCATCGTTTTTTGTCCACGCGCTTTTGCTGGCGGCGTTTTGGGCCTCCTGGAGGGGTTCACCGCCGGTTTGGAGGTGCGCGTGGACTCAAAATGATGTCTGAAACCATCATTTCACGATCAACATTTTTCATCACTTTGAGCGGTCGGAGGGTCGCAGATTGAGATGCGGGTCGGGCGTTGGGGACGCGGTAGAGGTGGCTAGAGGGGGTTGTTGGCGCGGCGACGCGAGAGTCAGGAATGGGGTGTTTTATCGGGGTTTGTCCAGTTGTGCCACTGCCGGGTGCTTGTCGGTGGGATGTAATCCCCGCCTGTGTGGACCTATAGTTGCGCCGTGTATATCCTCGCTTCTCTCGGTGGGAACTGGCTCTAGTGCTACCTAGATGTCCGCTAGTACACCCCTGAACTATGTCTAGTGCAACCATGATCTAGGCATGGTTAACCTGGATGTCGATAGGTTCAACCTATATCTTCTATATTGCGTGTGGACCTAGCCTCTGGTAGTACCAAGAACTAGCTCTAGTTACACCTGTATCTACGCAGGGTTAACTTGGATGTCGATAGGGTTAACCTGTATCTCGACAGGTACAACCACTATCTATGTTTTCTCGTGCTGATCTAGGCCTAGGTACAACCTCTATCTGCGCAGGTATAACCTCTATCGCTACAGGTACAACCGTTATCTCGGTCAGGTGCAACCTGTATCTTCGATATTGCGTGTGGACCTAGGGGCTAGTAGTACCAAGAACCAGGTAGAGGCAACCCGGATGTCGGGAGGGTCAACCTAGATGTTGGCGGCGGTGTACCTGGATGTGGGTCTAGTGCTACGCGGATGTGGCGCTAGGTGCACTTCCTTCCCTGTGTGAGCATAAGGAGCGGCCCCTCGCTCGTGGTTATGAGCCGAGGGGCCGACTTGTTGGAGTGGAAGGTTCTAGCGTGAGCACTCCGTGGCGTGGGAGTAGATCTTTGCGAGGTCGTCGGGTGCGACGTTGGCGAGCGAGTGGGTGTCTTGGATCTGGGAGATGGCTACGGGGTCGAGGTCGCTCCATGATTTCTCAACCATGCACTGTGTGGTGGTGGCCGTGTACTCGCCGAGGCCAACGATGCCCTCGGGCACGTAGGAGCTGGTCCACGGGTGCCAGAGGGTCACGAGGTAGATGACGGCGGCTGCTAGGAGGATGGAGAGGATCGACTGGACGATGCCGCGGGTTTTGTGCGCCATGCGGAATGGCGTGAAGATGCTGAACACGGCTGGGGCCTTTCAGTTGTTGCGCACGGTGTAGCGCAGTGGGTGGCGGTCGTGGATGAGGACGGGGCGGGCGAGTGCTTCCTTGAGGCGCTGGTGTGCGTTGTTGAGTTCTTGGAAGGCGTGGGGGTCGCCGCCCCTGTCGGGGTGGAGGGTGCGAGCTCGGGCGCGGAACGCTCGGTTGAGGTCGGCGAGGGTCGCGGTGGAGGTCACGCCGAGGAGCTTGAGGTCGTGGGGGTTAGGGCGGGGGGTCATGCTTGTTCCTTGTTCTTCATCTGCTGGCGGTAGTTGGCGATGCCGCCGCCGATCATGGAGGCGAGGCTGCGCACGCCCCTGGATGCGACGTTGGCGGCTCCCATGGCGAGGGTGCCGGTGAGGCCTGCGGTGATGCGCCAGGTCTTGCTCAGGCCTCCGAGGTCGGTGCGCTGCCAGGTCTTGCGCGTGTAGTCGCTGGCGTTGCGTTGGCCTGTGGAGAGGATGTGCGTGGCGGCGGACATGGCGCGCTGCATTTCGTCGTAGCGTCGCACGCCTGATGGTGTGCCGTTGATGGTGCTCCAGGTCTGGCGGTCGAACTCTTCGCCTTCGATGCTGATGTGCTGGAGGAGCGGCATGTCAGCGAAGAGCTGGGAGATTGACGAGTCGGGCTTGTACCCGAGGTCGGGGCAGACGTAGGAGCAATAGAAGTCCCAGGAGTCGAAGGACAGTCGGCGCAGGTTGGGCATCTCCCGTAGGACGGTCCAGTTCATGATGGGCGCGATGTTGGAGGAGCGGATCGCGTCGGTCATGTACGGGGGGATGACTTGGTTGTTGCGCCAGTCGTCGGTTACCTGGGTGCGGTAGGCGACTCCGTTCATGATGATGGTTTCGCCGACGACTCCGACGCGCTTGACGCGAGCCCAGGTGCCGGCCCATTCGTTCATGTCGGCGTAGAGCGCTGCTTGCACTGCGTCGGGGGTCATCTCTGTGGGGGTGATGGTGCGGGGGGTGCTGGTGTTGAACTCGTAGCCGCCGCCGGTGGTGGGTCGCACGGGGCTGGTGGAGTAGTCCCATGTGGGGGCGGGCGCGTCGGGTTCGTCGGGCATGGCCATGCGGTCGGCGTTGGGGTCGGTGGTGTCGTCCATGTCGGGGACGGTGGGGGCCGGGGGCATGGGTGGCGGTGGGGGGACAGGTGGGATTGGCGCAGTGGGTGTGGCGACGGTCGGGGGTTGGGGGATCGCTGTGTGCGCGTCTTGGGTGTCGCTGGCGGCGCGCTCGGCGGCTGGCTTATCGTCGTCGCCGGTGAGGCCGCTCATGTCCCACTCTTCTGCGTCGCTGCCCGCGAGCGCGAAGCCGCTGTTGGTGTCTTCTGACTCGAAGGCCTGGGGGTAGACGTGACGGAATAGGGTGACGGACTGGGGATCGTACTCGTAGCCCTGGAAGACGTTGTAGATGTCCTCGACGGAGGCGATCCACTGCGGGCGCAGGTCGGACACCCATTCTTGCCAGGTGCCCTCGTAGCCGAGTTTGCGGACGGTGAGGTTCGCTGCGTCGGAGAGCTTCTGGAGTGTGGCCGCGGCTTGCTCGCGGGTGACTCCGGCTTTCGCGAGGTAGCCCTCAAAGCCGAGGGAGGGGTCGAGCTCGCCGGTGTCGGTGGATACGTCGCGTCGGACGGCTTCTACGTCCACGCCTGCACTCTTCATGTAGGAGATGGAGTTGTTCCAGCAGTAGCCGTCTTCACTGCCGTCGGCGAACAGGAGGCCGGGGCGCAGGTAGGTGGCGGTGCGCGCGACGGATTCGTCGCCGTTCATGATCTTGTGGATGTTATCGCCGCTGAATCCGGGGAGGTAGGCGAAGCATCGCATGGTGGAGGACAGCTTGTCGGAGGCGTAGGAGCCGGGGGTGAGCTGGTTCAGGTAGTTGCGTCCAGGGTGATGGCCGATGAGCACGTCGGTCTTGCCGATGGAGGCGTAGCTGTAGATGAAGTTGTCAGCCTCCTTGAAGGGGATCGAGATGTTCTTCGTGCTGGCGTTGAGCGGTTTGCCTGCGGGGAAGAACTGGCCGATGTCAGTGACGGGGTTGACGGGATCCTGGCCGATCATGAAAACGCGGGAGCGTTTGGCTTCGGCGTTGTTGAAGCCTGCGTTGCGTAGCTGGGATAGTTTCTCGAAGGAGCGGCGCATCATGAAGTACATGCTGGTAAACCACAGTTCGCCGGGGTTCACTTCCTGCTTGGGCTTCTTCTTGTCGTCGAAGTCGGACTGCTCCCACGCGACCCACTCGGACTCGTAGTTCGTGTAGCACATGTGGCCTTGCATGTTGGACTGGAAGAACGTCTGGATCTGCTGGTTCGTGTTACTGATTTCATCGAACACGATGCAAATACCGTCTTTTCCGCCTAGTTGTTCAGCGATTTCGGGGCTGATTGTGCGGGCTGCGAGCATTCCGAGCGCGAGGATCATGTATCGCAGGTAGACGACGGTGCCGAGGGTGCCCGTGTAGCCGGGGGCCCACGCGAGGTTGTTCTTGTTCAGGTACTCGGGGATGTGGGCGCGGGCTTCGAGCTCGGCGACCTTTGCTGCCGTGTACTGCATGAACATGTCCGTACCCTCTTCGGGGTTGCTGGCGATGTTCGAGCCGTTGATGACGAAAGCGTCGGGGTTGATCGACAGGAGAAGAGAGGCCATGTCGGGCTTGTTGTCGCCCAGGCCCGGCGCGATGCCGGCGATGAGGTGCATTGCAAGGATCGTCTGCGTGGTCAGGCCCTTACCGGATCGGGAGCCCGCGAAGATGCCGTGGCTGGTGTGATCGTTGAACTGCCTGATCTCCTTGCCGGTGGTCACTACGTCATCATCGAGGCCGATGCCGAGGATCATGTTGCTGGCGCTGGGCTTGCGTCCCTGGCGTTGCATCGCGTCGAGGATCTTGCCTGCCCACACGGGTGAGGCGTTGGCGAGTACCTTGTCCATGTCGTGCCGGAACTCCCAGAAGATCCCCTCGTTGATGGGGTCGTAGTTCTGGGCTGTTGTGCCGCCTGCGAAGCCGAGGGCTTCGACGATGGCGCGCTCGACGATGTTCTCGCTGAAGCCTTCGTAGGGGGTGAGGACTCGGACCTTGACCTTGACGGGGATGTTGCTCGGGGAGTTGTCGTAGGCGGAGACGAGGACGCACGTCGTCATGGCCTTGTAGATGCTCTCGAGCGCGCCGACGACCTTGGTCATCATGGAGGGGTCGTGGTAGGCGAGGCCGTTGTCGGCTTCGCTCTTGAGGAGGGCGCGGACGACGGCGGTGAGCATGGCTTGCAGGCTCTTCTTGACTTCGCGTTCGCGGTAGGTGTCCCAGGAGGATGCGTCGCTGTGGCGGGGGTAGAGGTCTTGCGCGCCGTCGTTGGACTCTCGTCCAAAGGCATACTCGAGCATCTTGTAGGGGAAGTAGAAGCGTGTGCCGTTGGGGTAGGTGTTGCCCTGGCGGTCCTTCCCGTTAATCAGGATCTCGGCGATCTCGTTGATGTTTCTCGTCGGCATGGGGGTCAAGTGCTGCGCTGCTTGGATCTGTTCCCAGAGGCGCAGGAGGACGAGGTTGTGGGTGCGCTGGTAGGCGCGTCCGTCGGAGGAGAGGGCCATGAGTCGGCCTTGGCCTTCTTCGTCGCAGGTGAGGACACCGGCGGGCTGGAGGACGCTGTAGCCGGACTTGAAGATGCGGTCGTACTCGTCGAGGATGCTTTCGGCGCGGGCGACGATCTGGCCTTGGTAGAAGGTCATGGCCTCTTCGGGCACGTTGTCGCCGGTGGTTTCGCCGTTGAGGGCTGCGAGTACTTTGTTGATGGTGATGTCGCGGGTGATCTTCTCGAAGCCGAGGTTCGTGCGTGCATCCTGGGGGAGGGAGGCGAGGTAGAGGGCTGCTGAGCGTTCGTCGCTGGCTGCGTCAAGGAGGATGCCGCGGCTTTGGGAGTTGACCTTGGAGGCGAGTGCCTTGTGGTTGGCGAGGGTTGGCCACCATCCTGGCTGCGTGTCGAGGTCGGTGAGGTCGCGACACTGGGATGCCATGGCCGCCGTGTAGGGTTCGCCTTTTTCGAGGCTGGCTTTGAGAAGGGCCAGGATCTTGGTGTGGTGGGGGCTGGTCTCGAAGTCGTGGAGACGATCAGCGAGGTCGTCGCCGGGGGTGTCCTCGTCGGGCGTGGGGATGCTGGCGGGCGCGTCCGTGTCGGTGTCGTCGCGCATCTGCTCGCGCTTGGGGGCCTTGAGGGAGGACAGGTAGGTCTCGAGGGTGCCGCCGATCTGGTCGGAGGCGTAGACGTTGGGGGCGAGCTGGTAGGACTCGACGACCTGCGCGAAGGGGCGCAGTTGCGTGTAGTGGCCGTGGGTGGCGAAGTCGGTGGCCAGAGCGAGGCGCGCTCCTTCGGGTGCGTCGGGGATGAGGGGGCGCGGGTCGCCTTTCGCGCCGGAATGGGCCGACATGTAGGCTTCGCGTTCGAGGCGCAGGCTGCGGGCGATCTGCTCGATGGGCGGCATGATGTCGTCGGGGATCTGGTAGTAGCCGCCAAGGCGCACGCCTTCACTGAACATGCTTTCGACGTTGACTCCCTCGAACATGCTGGCGGGGGCGACGATGGCTTCGAGTGCGCCGAACTGCTTGTGGGAGAGGGCGCGCAGCGGAGACTTCGACGTGGAGGAAGGTTTCGTGGCGGCGCGCGTGAGCTCGCCCTTCGTTTTGCCGTGACGTTCCACGTACACGCCGTCATGGGCGATGATGAGGGTCTTGACCGTGTTGGGGGTCCATGTCCCGTAGTCGGTGCCGTCGCCGTCGGTGATGTAGTGGCCTCCGAGGGCCTTGATGGTGTCGTCGTAGGTAGTCACGAGGACTCTACCTTTCCGTTGTGGTCGCAGGTGTTCAGTGTGTGAGTGTTAGTGCTGGCGGGATGGTGCCCGTAATACGAGGGCACCCCCACCCATCGAGCGCTTGTCTCGCTGGTTGCGTCACCTGGTGGCAATAGGTGGCGTTCTCGGCGAGGGGCGTATCGGGGTGAGGGTGCGGCCTGTGGGGGACTGGGGTCACCAGTCGGAGCCACCTCCAGCGGAAGCGGTAGCGATGTCGTTGCGACCTTCGGCGCGGATTTTGCTGCGCTCGACTGCGCGACCGACCTTGTAGCCGATGAAGGCGGGGATGGCGATGACGGCGATGATGGCGAGGATTGTGAGGGCCAAGTGCATGATGGGTCCTTTGCTTGGTTGGGGTGGTTAGGCTGCGACGAGTGCCGCGGCCTTTTCGATGCGGTCGGGGCGGAACCCGCCCCAGGTCTCCAGGATAGCGCCGTCCCCACCTCGGACTGCGACGACAGGCGCTTGGCTGTAGCCGAGGCCCTTGATGAGGTTGAGGGAGTCCTCGTCCTTGGTGACATCAATGGACTCGTGGGCCACCCCCATCTTCTTGAGCTTCCTGTAGGTCGCGTCGCACTGGGGGCAGCGGGGCTTGGAGTAGACGGTGATCGACATGAGTGGTTCCTTCCTATCCCCACGGTGGGGGCTTGGGTTTGGTCTTCTGGGTTACGAGTATCCATCGTGGGGAGCGTCATGAGTGTAGCGGCGCACCCAAGGGTGGACATGTGCCCATCATGCCACACAAACTCAGACGTGCACGAACTGGACAGGCCATTCGCAGCGTAAATGTGCGAGATGCCTAGACGTTCTGTGCTGTTAGGCGCAGATATGTTGCCTCAGAGGTGAGGGGGTAGTCCAAGTTTTGGATGACGTTCACCACCCAAGCAGGTCACTTTTTCGGGGGGGGGGTAGTCCAAGTTTGAGACGACCCCGTAGTCCAAGTTCTGGACGTAAACGTATATAGAAACCATTGAAGATAAAGAACTACCCCCTCTAGTCCCCCAAGCCGTTCACGCGAGGCTGTCCAAAGCGCATGGCTGGTTGAGCAGGCGCGCGCTTCGCGCACGCGAGCGAGAGACACACGTAGTTGAATTGCACACAAAGGGAGGTGTGTGTAGACTGACGATCACCAGAAAGGAAGGAGCAACATGCTTACCACCGACCCCGTTATCCAGGCAGGCGTACTCGCCACACGCGAGTGCATGATCCCCGGAAGAGCCCGAATCAAGCACTCTGTCCAGTGCTTCCTCCGAGAGCTCATGAGGGAATGGCCTACTGACGAAAGCGAAGATCTCCTCTTCAGCATCACCGCCGCCTCTAAGCGCGTTGGCCTCGACCGCTCCGTCCTGTATGTCGGACGGCGCAACCTCGTCGCTGACGACGCGATACGTTTCCGCCAGCGCGAAGACGGCGGCATCGTCTACTACGTGGACTGGGCCAAGATCGTCAACGCTTACGGTATGAAGCGTCTTGGCGTTCAGGCTCACGGCGAGTCTCACTCGTTCGAGTCTGCGGGGTGTCCCAAGGAGCCTTGCACCCCGGAGCCGGACCCGAAACAGCACAAGCGCTCATCCAAGAAGGGAGAATGAGCGATGTCTAGCTTCGAAGAGTGCAACGCGCAGCTCGCAGCACCCAAGCGCACGGGGGAAGATAGCCCCCTGTACGGTCTGGGAGCTGTGTCCCACCCGGCCATCGCAGTCATCCATTTCGACCCGCTGCTGGAGCACAAGCTCACGCGCAAAGAGAGGGCCTTCATGGTCTGGTTCTTCACGCGCTGGAACGATCCCTACGTTGAGTACGACGTTGAGGGGATCATGAAGCTGACAAACATGAAGCGCGATGAAGTGCACATGACTCTCTACAACCTGTGCGCGCGCGACATCATCCGCATGAAGGCCATGCAGCGGAAGGATGACGAGACAAAGGTTGCGGTCTTCCTGTACTTCGAGCCCTCCCACCTTTTCGTGCCCGAAGCTGTGAACCTGGCTGGCTGCTTCAATGGGTGTGTCCACTCGTTCTCCGAGTGGGTTGACCCCGCACGACCAGTCACCCTCGAAGAGATCGAAGCGTCACTGCCTACCTACGAGTGGATCGATCCGCGCAACATGAAGTGGCTTCAAGCCCAGCGCGAGAAGGGGAGCAACCAGACCCGAACGCAGAAACGTCTTGCTTTCGAGGCTCAGGCCAAGAAGGACGAAGCCGGGGCGGAAACCCGGACGCAGAAGTAAAAGCAAGAGGGGGAACCCCTTGAGGCTCCCCCTCTCTCATAGAAAGATAGCTATATTGTATCAGCTTTTTGACGGAATGCACGTGTCTGCACTCCACGCTGCCGTCAACTTCCGCAAGCACCTCAAGGTGGACCTGAGTCGCAGGGAAGTTCTGACACTCATGGCGCTGTTCACCTTCTGGCAGTGCAAGATCATCAGCCCCTCCTACAACCTCCTCCTCGAGCGGTGTGTTGGCGCAAAGCGCTCCACGATGTTCACCGCCATGAAGTCCCTCGAGGACCGAGGCCTCCTCATTCGACGCTCGTTCCTGGATCGCAAGGACGGGTCGCGCCACGTCGTGTTCTTTCTGGACCTCCCTGGGATCTTCACTGACGAATGCTGCGCGCAGCTCGACTCCGATCCCAAGTCGCCGATCACGACCCGTCACACTATCGAAGTGGGGCGAACTGCCAGCACTGAGGAAATCCTCGCCATGGTCACGTTCGCTGACGTGTCCCAGTGGCAGGAAATCGACTGCAAGCTGACACGTAGGAAGCTGCCACTAGGCAACTTCGACGACCTGAGCGGCTTCCTCCTGCCCTGCCCGGACAACTTTCCTGTGCGCGAAGAGGAAGAGCCAAAGCCGGAGCTGTGCGTCGCAGTCAGCGACAACCAAGGCGATCTCTTCGACATGCTGCACGAAGCGAAGACGCAGGAAACCAACAACAAGGCCGCGGAAACGCACGGCACGGAAGACCAAGGCGCATATGGCACGTTGTGGCCTACTGCCGCCACCATCCCTGGCGGCTCAGTGTGGACCCCTGCCGACGTGGAGGACACGTCCACGGTGCCCGCTACTCCAGCAGCGGGAGAGAGCGTCCAGGAGCGCGCTGAGCGCATCATCCGCGACCACCCTGGCGACGACATGATCGACGCTGAGATCATCGACGTGGAGATCGTCGAAGATGAGACCCCCTCGGACACCCTGATCGACGTTCCTGCCTCCCAGGAGCTCGCCATCGCCACCCCCGCCGTGCCCGTGAAGGCCAAGAAGCAGACTGGCTACACCGACGACTTTGAGAACTTCTGGCGCACCTACCCGCGCCGCATCGAGAAGAAGTCAGCCTTCAAGGCATGGAAGACTGCGCTCAAGAGCGGAGCAACAGCCGACGAGATCACCGCAGGCGCAGCCCGCTACGCCAAGTACCGCGCAGGCGAACCCGAGCGCTTCACCAAGCACCCCTCCACCTGGCTCAACCAGGGATGCTGGGAGGACGAGTACTCGACCTCCGGCATCGGCTACGGCTACAACGGCGGCAACGGCACTGGCCTCGTTGCTCGCACACCAGAGGAGGCCGAATACCTCCGACAGCTCGACAACTCCTGCTCGGAGATGTTCTACCGCAGCCTCGGCTTCAACAGCGCTGAGGAATACGTCGAGTACCAGCGAGGAATCGCCGAACTCAACGCCCGCGAAGCCGAAGCTGCATACGCCGAAGCCGCAGCCCGACGCATCGCTTTCTGACCCCGAAAAGAGCATCCAATGCCGAACTTCAGCTACGACACGCTCGCGAAACTCATGAAGCGAGCCATCGACACCAACCAGCTCGCCTCAAAACCGAACAGCCCCCAAGAGTTCCCCCAGTTCGTCGCATCCTGGGCGGAACTCATCCTCCCCTGCGCCACAGACAAGAACCTCCAGGAAGCCTTCGCAGCAGTGGTCGGAGGCCAGTACGGCCCCTACAAGATCAGCGTGGCAGCACTCAACCAAGCTATCCGCGAAGCACGCTCGAAGCGCGTGAGAGACTGGCTAGAGCGCTCGCGCATCGCCATTGACTTCCAGCCGCCCTACGAGCGGGAACTCCTCTACGAGAAGGTCTTCTACGACTGCATCGCAGGCGGTGGCAGCGACACAGCAGCCGACCAATATGGCAGGCAGGCGCTCGAGCGCGCCAACGAGTACTTCGCGACAAACAGCAAGATCACCTGGCGCGACATCCTTGACCAGACAGAGACAAGCCTGAAAGCAGGCTCATTCCGCCGCCCCGAACTCGCCCTCCCATCAAGCCGCACAAAGGACAACTACCTCGTCTCCGCGCGCGACATCGTGACCATGATCCCCGAAGCAGGACAGAAGCGACAGCTGACAGCAGGCACCCAGACCGCCAGCAATGAGCCTGTGGAACGTCCTCGTGCCGTCCAGGCAGCTATCGAAGCAGCCCGACGCAAGATGAGTCTCCATGCAGAAGAGGAACGCCGCAAGCAGGAACGCCTGCGCCAGAACCTTGACGGACGCTTCCAGCGCCTTACAGGAATCGACCCCACCACCATCGGACCTCAACGATAGAAAGGCAGCACAAGTGAGCGCCGCACTCATACACGCATCAGTCAGCCTGCTACGAGACCTGCAAAACCCGGAAGAACAGTATTCACCCAGATGCAACACTGAGGACGCTTCCGTCGTCGTCGAGACCGCCGACAGTGCCCCCAGTGCCACCGCCAACGACACTGAGGAAACGCTAACCGTCGCCAACAACGACGCGCCCACCGCACCTGCACACGCATGGCGCTACACCGCCATGTCAGCCGCCGCCTTCACGCTATCAGCACTCCTGACCTACATCGCCACTGAGGCAATATGCAAGCGTGTCCGAGGCCGCAACTAAGCGCACACGTAGCGCGCAAACGCCGATAGCTACCACCATCGAACCACAACGATAAGAAATCGCACACCATGAACTCCCAGATCGCCCTCCTCAACATCACCTTTGGAATGCTTGTATGCCTAGTGTGGCATCCCCTGCTCGCATCTCCCTCCTTGTGGAGGAAACGCAAGAATCTGAGCGAAGAACAACGCGCTAGACTGTATTTCACGCGAGCGCTGGCCATTATCGCCGTACTCGGTCTAGCCCACATGTTGAGTGTAGTAACTCTAGGGTGGTCATCTGCGCATGAGCTGCTGTCGGCTAAAAGCTACACGCTTCTCATTACTGCGGCGGGCATTTCCTCGTGCATTGTTGGATCATGGATGCTCCTAATTCAACGGAAGCGCGAAACCCCCGAATATGACGGGCGATCCTTTATCGCCATTGGGCTGTTCATCCTCGTCACAAACTTCCTCATCTCCTGACACGCCCCCGGAAGGACCAACATGAACACCCAGGAAATCACGCTGGACCACAACAGCGACGACGGCCTCTACACGCAACTCCTACGAGGCCGCTACGTCACCAGCGTCGAAGGCAGCATCATCACTCTCGACGACGGGACAGAACTCCACATCTACGGCAACGAAGGATGCGGCGGCTGCTCGAGCGGCTGGTACTGGCTCGAAGAAACCTTCAAGCGCGGCAACCGCAAGGCCCGTATCATGAGCGCCTACGTGGCCTACAGTGAGGACAAGTCAGAAGACGAACCTGCCAGATCCGTCTACACGATCTTCGTGCTGGTGGACGGCAACCCCACCCAGCTTCCCCTCGCGACCGTGCGGGGCACCGACGGCAACGGCTACTACGGCACAGGCTTCACGCTCACCGCCACCATCAAAACCCCTCCAACGTCACTCGCCACGGTCACGCCCCAGGACATCATCAAGGCCCTCGCAGACGGACACCCGCTCCCTCCGATCCCCGACATCCGAGGACGCGAAGCCCTCCTCAACGCTGTCGCCTACACGCTCCAGCAAACGCGAGGCTTCGACTCGCCTCTGCGCGTCACCGGACCCGAAGCCCAGCTCTTCCACAAGCTAAACTCCAACCAGTACGGGTACAAAGGCCCCTACTACGCGAGCAATTGGTACGGCTTTCACCAAACAGTCCTGTTCTGGTTCACCGACATGGAGGGAGGCGTATCCCTCGTCCTGCGCAACTTCTCCGACGGAGCGGAAGCCTACGTGGCGAAGCTACGCGACTTCACAGAACGAGTGCGCGCCTCCAAGAACCCCATCAAGACCTTCATCACCGGCTACGCCTTGAAAGGTAACACAGCCACCGTCAACGGAGTCCGAGTGCCGGCTACCGACTTCCTCCTCTCCGAAGTCTGTGGCTTCCACGGCCATCGCATCGGTCCCGAGGCCTCCTTCATCCCTGATTGGATCTTCTTCCACCCCCAGGGCTACGGCGTGCGCATCGTTAAGCATCGTGGAGGCGGGCGCGGAGACGTTACAATCACCTCAAATACCCAGAGCGTTTGGGCTATCGACCCCCAGAAAGGCACCCAACTATGACCAAGAAGAGCTCCAGCAAGCACCGCGGCACGCCACGTCGAGGAGGCATCCTCCACGGCCTCGCCCGCCTCATCCGACCCATCACCGCTTTCGCCGGTGTCGCGAGCGGCATCATGGCCTCGTTCGCGCTCGCGGACATGAACCGAGCCATCAGCATCAACGACGCTGTACTCGCCTCACACCCACCACAGGACGCGACCACCACGATCCCTCACCCGCTTCCCGAGGGCACCATCACCGCTCTCGTCTCCTCCCACGCGGGCAGCGCAGGCTACAGTCCCACCGCAGGAGTACTCATCGAACCCATCTGGCTCTTCCACCCACGCATGAGCTTCATCCTGGCCCTCATCGCAGTTCTCGCTCTCGCGTCCTGGATCACCAAACACAGCCGATGGAACACGCTCCCCTTCGTCCGCAAGTTCCACATCGAGGCTCCCAAGCCTCGCTGGTGGTGGGAGTTCACCGGCTACGCCGAAGTCCTACTCCTCGTCAGCCTCACCGCCACCGTGATCTACACCCTCGGCAGATAGCGTCCAATACCAACGAAGCGGCCTGGCATCCCACCATGGGGAACGCCGGGCCGCTTTCGTATGCGATCAGTCGCCGATCAGTGAACCATCCGCAGCCACGCGCGCCTCAAGGACATACTGGTAGCGCCACGTGCGCTTTTTGTCCTCGTAGCCGACCTCGTAGCCGAGGTCGTGGAGCAGCTGCATCCATGACTCGTAGCCGCCCTTGGTGAGAGCGTCATGGAAACGCTCCAGATCGTCCTCTGTGAGCTCAGGTGAAACCTCAACACGCTCAACGCTTGGGAGGATGGGCTCGCGCTCGCCAAACGCGCCCAGAACATACGGCTCCGCACTGTAGATGACTGTCACTTCATGCTCGCCGGAGTCGAGTCCAAACTCAGACAGACGCTCCTTCAACGTGAACCGCTCGCGAGGCTTCCAGCCCTCGCAACGATCCAGGCGCTCGTCCAGGTCACGCACGGCAGCAAGCATCGGACGCGACGCTGCGATGGCTAGTGCAGCAAGCTGGAACGGCACGATGAACCGATCATCTTCCTCTTTGGCGGTCCTGGAGCACTCGAACTCCGCACCGCAGCAGCCAATGCCAATAGGCGCGCTGAATCGCCGCTCCTGCGTAGCGCCAAGGGCCAGGGGAACCCGCAGAACAGCAACAACCTCATTACCCTCGTTGTACTTGTCGTCAAAAGTCCACGTGAGGACCAGAACACCACCACGCAAGGCAGCTGAAACACGACGAAGAGGACCAGCATTAAGCGTCGTAATAGACTCCTCGTTGAGATCTGCCTCAAAGCACTGATCGAAGGTCCGCGCAGCCTCCCTGTGAGAATCTGTTGCGATCAAGCAGTCCACAGCGATATGCGCATAGAGCCTAGGGTTCTTTGACTCAATGGCCTGCGTGACATCGTACTTGAGGAAGTTCTTGAACCCAGTCCGAGCTTTCACGAAGTCAGGGTGCGCCTTCTCGTAGGCGACGTAGTACTCCTGCTGAGCGGTCTCGAACCTGTCGTGAGCTTCCTTGAGGCTGGCGGGGATGTAGGTGGACATTGTTGGCTCCTAGCTTTCTGGGGTGGGGTGGGGGAGAGTTAACGGCGGTTGAGCATCGAGCTTCGAGTGGCCACCTGTCGGCTAGCGGCTTTCAGTGCGCGCCACTTGAAGGAGGGCGCGTAGGTGAATGCGAAGACGATGCCGGGGAGTGACCCCACCACAACGGCGAGTACTGCGATGAGAGCAATCGAGCTGGCCAGCGACATGTGGGCCCCCTTCTCAACATATCCACAGGAGTTGTGAACAGGACTGAGTATAGCATCCCAAACTGGACTGCACAAGCGGAGCCGAAGCTCAACACGGGAGGCAAGGAAGAAGCCCTGCCTCCCGCGCATACCTACCTGCCAATCGCCGTGCGATCTCCACCAACACGCTGTCGAGCAGGATCCCCCACGCCACTCTGATAGCCGTCCGCCTCACCCCGATTCATGTCATCGCGGTAAAGCGTCATCCGGCTCCTACTTACGCGCTGCTCCGGGTATAGCTCGTAAATGCGGTGCTCAGCACGCGAAGCTCTCCCCGTAACAACCAGCTCCTTCGACGTACCCAGCGCCTCATCCCTCACAGCTGCGCGAACCCGAGCAGCAACACCATTGAAAAACCCCAACGTGTACCCACGTCGAAAACGAAGCCGATCAGACTGCGGGTAGAACACCCGTCCCCGCAACGCCTCCTTAAGGCCCACCTTGCACTGGACGAGCGTCGAATTGAAGAGCTCAGTCAGGAGCGCCAAGTCGCCAGCAGCGCCAGCAATCGTAACCTCACTTCCATGCCGCCCGTCCTGAACAATAGCCGCACAGCTCAGAACCTTCGCCAAATTGGACAGGCCAATCGTGTGCACGGGCCCCAATGACCCGCGTCCACCCTCTACCCAGACCTTAATGACCTGTACATCCTCCCTAGGCGAGTCCACATCGGGAAGCGACTCGATCCGATACTTCACCATCAGTTTCTCAGCACGCGCAGCCGCTACCTCGCGCTCAGAAGCAGAAGCGCCCGGTTCCTCAGCCAAACGCAGAAAATGCCGAATCTGATCCTCAATTTTCACAGTACAAGTCCTTCCAGTAGCCAATCGCGCCCACTCGAGCGCCAGCACATGCAGAGTATCAGCGCCCATAGCAAGCGACCCCGTAGCAACAGGCCAACATGCACACTATCCACAGTCTACCCACACAAGAGGCTCGACCGGACCATTCAACTTGCAAACAAGTCCAACATGGACTACAGCTCCAGACTAAGAGAACCCCCAGAAAGAAGACCACCATGCCAACCCAGAAGAAAGTCATCATCGGCACCCGGAAGAACCTCGTCGAGGCCACAGTCCACAACCGCAGCGAGGTCGTCGAATACCTCAAGCAGCACGACTGGCACCTTGACAGGGAAACCTTCATCAGGGTCGCCCCAGACGAATACTGCCTCGTCAGCAAATCAGCGCTCACCCCTGACATGGATATCGTTGATGAGGAAGTTGTTCACACATGGAGCACAGCCGACACTGCACAGTCGGAAGAGCTGCGAGCATACAAAGCGCGCCTCTATCAGGTATGCAGATTGTTTCAACTTGAGATCATGCTAATAGGGCTAGTCACAATATTTGCTGCGCTCATCGCATGGAAAAGTTTCGGAATGGCGCAAGGCATTATTGCTGGTGTGACAGGTATCTTGTTTATGCTTTTGAAGCTCGCTGCATTTGCTGCGACGGGAGACTGAACGCTTTTAGTGGGAAAAGAGATCGCTATGAACATCTATGCAGACGTAACAGACGAAGGTCTCCAGCCCTTCTACACGTACACGCTAGAAGAGATCGCCGCACAGTACGAGTACGACGACAACCGTATGCCCATCGGCAAGGTGTACGTCCAGTACGACGAGGACGAGTACTACCTCGAAGACCCTGCCGAAGTCGAAGACGATGACCAGCTCCTCACCGAGGATGAAGTCAAGGTGACAATCGCTAAGCGTGAGGCGTGGAAGCGTCAGGAAGACGAGTACCAGAAGAAGATGGAAGAGGAGAACCGTGCGTATGAGGAACGAATGCGTAAGTTTGAGGCAAACCACCCCATTCTCTTCAAGCTCGCACAAGGTGCACTTGATTTGTTTGGGTGGTTCTTGTGTGAGGGCTTCCTGTATGTGCTGTACGTCCTGGCAGTCGCCCTAGTTATTTACAGCATATATGAACCGTTTGCTGCTCATTACGGCTGGCCGACCTTCGCGGAGCTGATAGGACACAGTTCATGACTAAGAAAAAAGCGTTCATTGAGCACTCAGTTAAGTTCGCGCTGTGGCTGGTCAAGGCGTGCATTGTTGTCTCTGCGCTCACCGGGGCTATCATAGCGGCATCCATTTTCGTCTGGCAGGGCACAATGTTCCTTGTTAAGGAACATGGGATTCTCTGGGCACTTCCTGTACTTGTCTGCTCTGGCATGATCTTGCATCTCATGTGGCCTGAGTTCCGCAGTCGAAGCGAGAGAGAGGAAGCGAAGGTCGAACGCGACGAAGCTGCCCCCCGAAAAGCCAGGCCCCGGTGGCGTAGAAACGCTCCCGCTACCCTCACGAAAGTCCCGCTCAGTAGGTGGACGCGTGCCTCACTGACCATCCTGCGCCAGATCGAACTCGCACTCGACTCCCATCGATTCTATGCGAGTGATACGCATGTGGCTCTTCTACGCGATCTACGCCCTGACGAGTCTGACACGGACGTATTCGTTAGTGCTACAAACTCTGCGGCCCTCCGCGAGTTTATCCGCAACGGAGGTAGAGTACGCAGAGTGAATATGCTCAACGGCGGTGGCGGAAAACCTATCATCAGTACCCCCGGTTACTCTGTCTGGCTCCGCTTCGCTAGTACAAATGATGCACTCGCAGGCCTTGCTCGGAGCATCAAGAGTGAAGCTCAAGCGGAAATCGACCGGCGCGCGAGGAGCGAAGCCTAAGCAGAAAGCGAGCAATAAGGCCCCAAGGATGAAAATGAAACGCATGAACGATGCGCGTCAGATAAGGTGCGCAGTGTGGAAGTATGCTCGTCCTGAACTTGTTCGGCTTATCCGATTTGCCGTTCTGGGAATCTGCTACTCCTTACTAATTGTCCTTCTTCTCATAGACCGCATCAGCCAATTTGGACTGTTGTGATGTCCGCCAATGCATCAAGGAGAACATATCCAATGACCGACCCCCTGAACCTAGCCCCCAACGATCCGCCCATGCCGACAGGCTGGGAACCAGTCTGGATGCTCCCCACAACACCGCTACCCTGGCCCAAACCCATTGACCTGCCAATTGATAAGGAAGATGAACGCCACTACCTAGGAAGGTAACGCCATCATGCCCGCCGTCACCGAGCAAACCCTCACCGTCCACGATCTGTACGCCATGCGCGACAGAATTGGCCTGTCCCGCAGCGAGTGCAAACAGCCTCCTCGCCACCGCTCCCTGTTCGAGTGGGGGAAGGCCCAGCAGGCCTACTACCTCAACAACCTCACGGGAGGCATCACCAGCCCTCCCAAGGTCTTCATTTACGAGTCGTTCACCGACTCCAGCAAGGCCGCAGTCTTGGATGGCCGTCAACGCCTCAAGGCCCTCTTCTCCTACCTGGACGGCAACTACCCGCTGGGAGAGACCGCTCCAGACGGTTGGGCAGGCAAGACCTACAAACAGCTACAGGCAACGACACCGGAACTCGCAGACGCGCTCATGCGCACCCCCTGCCAGACCAGCGTCATCAACGCGACCTCCTACTGGGAAGCAGCCGTAGCCGTCTATCCGCAAATCTGCGGACACACTCGCGAAACCGTATCGAACGAGCAGCAGATGCTCATGCACTATCTCGACACCAACGACGGCATCTTCGCAGACAAGGAGTTCTGCGACCGGAAAGTGGGGGACCTGAAAAAGAGCATCAATGGGATCGAGTTCCGCTACACGGGACTGCGAGTTCCAGTCCCCCAGCTTTCACCTCGCGAGTACTCAAAGACCGTAGAGTGGCAAATCAGAGCCACCGAGTTCGTCGCCAGACACCACCACAGAGGAATAATCCCATGCTGAGCACATTCATTATCCCTGACCCGGCAACTGTCCCCGATGACTACGACCTTCCGACAGAGCTCACCGTCCGCGGCCTCCCTACACGCCGGATCGGCGAGTTCTGCGAGCACACCGGAAACGATGTCCGCATCGCCTTCTACGACCAGGCCTACGGGTACGACACCGAGGAAGACGGCGGCGACGCGCTCGTATGGAACCCCAACACTCACGAGGTCTGGTACCTGTCCAGAGGCGACGTAGAAGCCATACAGCGCACCACCCCCGGCACGCCGTTCGCGCACTTAGGCTACTCGTACTACGTCCTCACCGAGGACATGAACCATGACTTCGACGTGCTCCAGCGTGAAGGGCTCAACTGCCAGATCTGCGCCAGCCACCTCGACGGAACCGACATGGAACCAGCCATCGACATCCTGGACCTTTACGGCGACTTCGGCAATCTCGCCTACCCCGGCGACATGATCGTCTACACCAGCGGAGTACTCTACGAAACGATCCCCGAGGAGGTGGTCAAAGCCGTCAGGTCCACGTCCTGACCTCCTCATGTATGAAGCGCTCCTCCCCACTGACCACCAGGGGAGGGGTGCTTCCATATGTGGAGGGTTATCGAAAGTGGGCACCCATTATGGACTTGCGCCAACTTGCAGTAGTCCAATATGGGATATAGGCTGAGGGGCAGAAAGGAGTCCCCTCTATGGCCGCACGTAAGGCGATTCTTGCCCTCGACTTCGACGAGGTGTTCATCCTCGCTCCCGGCACCCCAACCGCGAAAGGGGCATACTCAGATCGTGCCCGCACTCTGGTCACGGTCAAGCTCGACAGCGGACTCGTGGGCACGGGGGATGTCTGGTACTCGCCCCGCATGATCGAAGCCCTCAACGTCATCGTCAGCGACTCAGACAAGATTCTCCTCGCCTCATCGTGGGGCAAAGCGAGCATGAAAGCAGTGAAGGCCGTGGGCCTGCACCTCCCGCGTCGAAAGACCGTCAACCTGTTCCCATACCTCACGCCGGGCACCATCAGCCAGGAGCGCAAGCTCCGCCGTGCCCACGACCTCATCCTCGACCACCTCACCGACACAGACACCCGCATCGCATGGGTGGACGACCAGCACCCCCGAGGCTACGGGCAGGTAGACGGTATCAACACTATCGGCACCGACCCCATCACCGGCTTAACCCGAGCTGACCTCGCGCACATCCGCGACGTGCTCTTCTACTGAAAGGAACCACCCATGCCATTGACGCTCAAGTGGGCGAACGGCACCTGCACGGGCGACCTCACGCAGGTCGCGAGCCTCGTTACGGCCATCACCCAGAAGAAGCCCTGGACACAGACGACACGCAAGCCTGGTGGGCTCATCGTGTGGCAGAAGTGGGACGAGTCGGAGCAACTAATGTCAGTGGGTGACCCCACCATCGCTGACGACCTCGCCGACCTCCTCGCCGACCACCTGGGAGTCCCCCAGGACGAGGTGACCATCAAGCCTGACCCGCGTGACTCGTCGCAGCTGACCGCCAGCGAACTACGCGCTCGACGACTCCGCGCCCACCTCAGCAAGGCCGATCTCGCTGAGATGTGTGGTGTCAATGCGTACACGGTGCGCAACTGGGAGCAAGGCGTGCGCACCGTCATCCCCACCCGACTCCTGCGCGTTTTCCAGCGCCTCGACTCCTACAGGGAGGAAGCCCATACAACAGTCCACGCCGAAGCAGTGCGCCTCGCCGGAAACGAGGACGCGCTCACGCAGACTGACTTCACCGGCTACGCCGTCTACGCGCCCAACGACCACGCATACGCAACCCTCTGGCCGGACGCTGTAATCAACGCCGACATGTGGCGTGATGTCATCATCGAGTGCGGGCGCTTCCGCACCGTTGCAAGCGACTACGAGGCAAGACTCATGGGCCTTAAGCTCATGACCATCGAACCACCACGAAAGGGCAAGCCATGAGAATCGCGCCAGCGCCACAACAACCAGAGCGGCCCACCCTCGAGACCGCCTGGGTCGAAGACGAGAGCGCCCCTGCGCCATCGCGTAAGCGCGCCATCATCGTCATCCTCATCGCCGTTGTCGCTCTCATCGCGTCAGGTGTCGCAGCATGGGTGTGGAGCACCCCCCAGCCGCAAACACCCGCACCCCAGCCTGCGGCTACACAGACGGCACGCGCGTACACGGCCAGCGACTACGAGGAAAACCGCGCAATCTGCCGAGAGATGTACGAGACCCGCGACCTCCAGCTCTACTGGTCATGCGTCGTCGGCGACATCCGCCTCGGACAGGAAACAGACCCAGCGGTCCCGCTCACGGATCTGCCACCCGTCCGCCTAGCACCAAAGGCCAGCCTCGGAGGCCAAACCGACATCGCCTTCGCGCCCGACGCAACCGCGCGATGCTACGCCACCGGCTACTGCCTCACCGACGCAACCTTCAACGCGGGCCACACCAACGTCAAGGTCATGTTCACGCGAGGCGACGGCGACATCATGGGCATCTTCGTCCCCACAACAGACGCGTCCACCGTCATGACGCAAGAAGTCCTTGCACCCTACATGCCCACCGGAGCCGCCCCGGACCCCACCGTCCACCAGGCGACCCTCAGCCGCATCCACATGGGAGCCGACACCCTCGTCGGCTACGTGTTCTCACAGCCCCGCTACTGCGGCGACACGCCCGACGAGTGCTCCGCAAAGTACACGGCCCGCACACCCATCCCCTTCACGGGCACCACACACATCACCACCCAAGCCGAAGCCCAGAACTGAGAGAGTCCGTCATGTCAGTCGAGAGAACCACCATCGAGCACTACGCGCCCAGTAGCGACTTCGCGCGCGTCCTCCAAGGCCGCTACGTCGTGGAGATCGACGAAGAGTTCGACACCATCACTCTCGACGACGGCACGATCCTCGAGGTCGAAGGCAACGAAGGATGCGGATGGTGCAGGTCAGGCTGGTACGACTTCATCAACGTCTTCAAGCAGGGCGACAGCCACGCGCGCATCATGAGCGCCCACGTCGCCTGCGACATCGACGAGGAGAACGACGATGAGGGAGCAGTTGACCCACACGTCTACACCCTGTTCGTCATGGTGGACGGCAACCCAGGGTTCCTGCCTCTCGCGACGATCCGCGGCGACGACGGTGCTGGCGGTTACGGCACCGGGTTTAGGATCTTCGCGAACGTCGTTGTCCCTCCGACTTCGGCGACGCGCCAAGACCTAGCCAACGCCATAGCAGGAGGCCTCTACCCGCTCAACGACACAACGGAAGATGTGCTCACCTTCGTCGCAGGCATCCTCTACGACGCGCGTGGAGCTAACGTCCCCGTCCGCATCTGCGGCGATGAGGCAACCCGCTTTCACGTGGACCTTCTGGATATGCGCGACCAGACCGACAAGGAGATCGGCCTGCCCTACAAGCCGTCATTCCATCACCTCGAGAATGGCCTCACTCTCCTATGGCACAAAGACACGGACGGTAGCTTCACGTTCGTCCTTCGAGACCTGAGAGCCCACACGGGAGGACTCAGCGTGTATGCGCGAAACCTCAGCGCCTTCCTCAACGCCATCCACGAGCGCGCACAGCACGCCGAAGTCGTCAGGTTTGTAGCCGCATCAGCATCACGCAACAACTACCTCACAGTAGACGGCGAACGCATCCCCTCATGCGGTTTCCTCCTGTCGGAACTCGACGGCACCTACATGTACGCCGAACAGGAACGATCTGACCAACTCGACAAGCCAAGCCAATACGTCATGAACCAGAAAACCGGCAGAGAAATGCGCTATACCTCAAACCTGCGCACCATCAAGCCACTCGCCGATAACGGAGTGATCCTCGTGGCCACAAGCGATACGAAGGACGTGTGGGCGCTCTAAGCGGCGTTACGTTGCATCCTGCTCATCAGCGGATGCTCACACCGTGAACCGTCCGCGCACGAAAGGAAACCGTCATGGCGCTCATCAACAAGGACACGCGCATCGCGCGATACTCAGCCGAAGAAGGCGTGGGCTGGGTGCCCCTCGTCCCCGGCCTGGAAACATCCCCGTCGTTCGACAAGTACCTGGAAGAAACCGGCTACTACATCAACGACTACAGCGACCGTGATGAAGACAATCTGCTTCGAGACTCACTCTTGGACCCTCTGGGCCCCGTGTGGGACGACATGAACGAAGAGTTCCTACTTGACCTCTACGAGGACTGGGACCACATCCCCATGGTCGGCCCAGACACTCCCGTCTTCGCGTTCGTCGAAGGCAAAGCACCCACCTCGGCACCACTGTCGAAGGCCATTAGCTCACCCCTGATCGGCGGCGGCGAAACCCTCGCCCTGAAAGTCCTGCACGAAGTCGCTGACAGGCGAAATATCTACGTCCCCAGTGACGCGACCGTGTACGACGTTCTGAACCTCATCAGCATGGCAACGAACAGCCCCCTCTGGGCCCTCAACTGCCTCCTACGCGCCCAAAGCAGCCAGGCCTCTAACCAGCTCACGCTCGGCTTCAACGAGAACCAACGCGAAAGTAGCTGGATCGCAGCCACCCACAACAGCGGCTACGCCTGCGCCTTCGACCTCCTCGACCAAGACCTCCGACGCGACTACGGCGTGAACTACGTGATCGTCCCCGACGATGACCACACCGACTACTTCTACACCAACGCCCAGTACCGCGACAAGAACATGAAGTGCCTGCGATACAAGGAAAACGGCGTAGTCGGAGACGCTATCGAACTGCTCGACCTCGACGGTGGCAACGCATACCCCAACCTCCACAACTGCCAGCCCAAGACACGAATGCCTGAACTCCTGCGTCTCGACAAGTACCTCGCGACGATGAAAAACCTGTCCCAAGGCACCCAGGTACCCATCGCTATCTACTCCACCAACAAGGGGGACACAATCACGATCAATGGCACACGCATCCCCGCATTCAAGATCGTCGCCGAAGACCTCTACGAGCGCTGTGAACTCTACGACCGCACCAACTTCCGAGTCATGCGGCAACCCATCCGCTCATACGGTCGCTTCCAACTGCGCCCACAGTTCGGCAAGCACATCCTCACCCCAACACCCAGCGGGAACGCAGTCCTCGCACACATCCAGAAACAACGGTGATCAACAACAAATCCCTCTTCCGTTACAAGCTACCGTAAAGCGGCTTGCAGGGTGTCCTTGCAGGCACCCGCTCCAAGTCTGACAGCGCCGGGGCGCTCGCTTGGTTCGCACTTCAACGGGTCTTGCGTTGCATGACCATATAGGTCATTCCGTCTTACTGTCCCTCCGTGCGCGTTTATGGTCTCCGGGGCACTCCCGGCGACGTTGATGTTGATGGCCGCGTTCAGGTCGCGGTCAATGACCAGGCCGCAACCGTCGCACGTGTAGACGCGCTCGGACAGGGAGAGCTTGGCTTTCACCCTCCCACAGCGTGAGCACATCTTGCTACTGGGGTACCAGCGGTCAACAATATGCAGTCTCGCGCCAGTCCTGGCGGTCTTGTACTCCAGTTGGCGGCGGAACTCGCCGAACGACGCATCCATGATGGCTTTGGCGAGATGGTGGTTCCTGGCCATGCCCGCAACGTTTAGGTCCTCGATGCACACGACGCTGTACGTCCTGGCGATCATGGTTGTGGCTTTGTTGATCGCGTCCGCGCGAACGTTAACCACGCGGGCGTGGAGGCGCGCGACTTTGGCCCTGGCTTTGGCGCGGCGGCGCGAGCCCATGGCCTTGCGGCTGAGGGCCTTCTGGGCGCGCTTCAACCGCTGCTCGCTGGCCGCGAGCGCACGCAGGTTCTCAATGACGGTCCCGTCCGACAGCGTTGCCAACGTCTTGATGCCCAAGTCCACGCCGACCGCACCACCCTTCGGGGCCTGCGTCACGGGCTTATCCTCGCGCTCGACCGTCAGCGATGCGTACCAACGACCCGCCCGGCGCGAGACAGTCATGCGCAGCACACGCGCCCCGCCCACGCGCTCGGTGACGTTTTCCAGGCAGTGCACGCGGCCGATCTTCGGCAGGCGCAGAGCCTTCGGATCACCCTGAATGAGGCCAAATGCGCCGGTCGTATATGCGAAACGCGGTGCAGCCTTGCTCTTGGCCTTGAACTTCGGGAAACCCACACGGCGACCCTTCCGCGCGCCTTTGCGGCTTTTCATCCAGTTCGACAAGGCGTTCGCAAGGGCCTCGAGGCCGTAGCTGTAGGCCTCTTTCGAGTTCTTGGACCACCAGATCACGCCGTCATCGCTAACGGCCAGCGCGTCCTTGTTTGCGTTCCACCACTTACGAAGCGAGTAAAACGACCACTCAGGCTTCTCGCCCGCGTCCAGCGCCTCCTTCACGTGGGCGAGACCAACGTTGAACGCAAACCTGGCCGCGCCAGCGTGAGACAACAGCAGGCGCTCCTGCGTGGGGGTCGGGTCCAACGCGACCTTGACGGCTTCAAGCACCACGTGCGGCCTTCAGTGCGGCTTCTGCTTTGTTTCTCGCTGCGCGCCGCCCGTACAGCCTCACGCAGAACGAGGTCAGAACCTCGGTCATATCACGCGCCAGGTCGTCGTCGAGTTCGGTGTCGTCTACGACGATCAGCCGTCGCCCCTGTGCCGTCAGTGCGGATTCGACCAGCCCAGCGTTCATGCGGGCGAGCCGGTCACGATGCTCCACAATGATCGTGCCCACAGTAGGGTCAGCGAGGACTTTGTTCAGTTTGCGGCGTTTGTCGTTCAAGCCCGAACCAATCTCCGACACGACCTCAATATCCGACGCTCCCATGTTGATGGCGAACGCTTTCAGTCTGTCTGCCTGGCGTTGCAGGTCGGCCTTCTGGTCAGAGGATGAAACGCGCGCGTAGCACACGGTGCGCCTACCTGCCGTGGGGGCGGGCGGAGCCTCGTATTTCGGGTCGTGGACCAGCCACAGGCCGCCGACTCTCTCCACGGGGACGGGCATACGGCCCTCACGGCACCACTTCCACACAGTCTGTTCATGCAAGCCTTCAAGAGCGGCCCATTCTTTCGCACGCATAAACAAAGCATATCGTGTAAACTGTAACTATGGCAAATCAAGTCAACAGCAAGTCTCTCTTCGCCTACCGGGGGAAGTACGGTTCGCGCCCACCCCTCAACTTTGGGCGCACCAAAACCCACATGCAAAGCGTCACCGGAACCAGCATCCTCCTCACCGACGCATACGATGGCCTCATCGGCCCCGTCTGGATCGCCATTCCCGACCCCACGTTCAGCAGCCCCGACACGATGCCGGTTCCCCCGTACCTGATTGCCAGAGCCCTCCACGCTCGAGAAGTAATCAACCAGACAGTCACGCCCCAGGTTGAGATCGTGGCCTACGCACGTACACACATGTCCCCCACGTCTGCGATGCAGGCCAGCATCGACGCGATTGTTCACTTTCCAGGTGGCGGAGCTGGGCTCGCTGAGGTCGCCAAAACGCGAGACAACCCCAACGGCCCCGGCAAGGTGACACGCACATCGACCCTAAAGGCAGACAGTCACCTCGTAATTGGAGCCAACGAGGTCTGGCCCGTAGACCCGATCCCCGTGCGCACATGGTCAGTCCGCAAGCCCGTGTACGTCCTCCACGCAGACGACGTGAAGAACATGTCCGACAAGACCCTCGACCTCATCCTCCGACGCACCCCATCCGTGTTAGCGCACAACCGAGGTCGCGAGTACGGGGAAATCTGGGACGAAGAACTCGAACAAGACCCAATCGACTGGGATACGCCCTTCCTCCTGAGCATCCTCGCGCGCAGCATCCCCGGAAACACCAAGGTCGGACGATCAGAGACCCACGCCAACGGCCTGTGGACGTACTGGGTGAGCCGCGACGGACGCAAACCCCGCAAGCTCGCCGACTACGACAACCCGCTGGTCTACACTGGGGCAACGCTCAGTTTCCTCGCCTGGGGCGCATACGGCACCCGCGAGGAAGACCTCGCAAGCAAGACCGAAAGCCTGCTCCATCGTCGCTAACCCCGAAAGGGAACTCTCACATGCTCACACGCGCCCGACGAGCACTCCTCGCTCTCATCGCCGCGGTCATCGTCATGCTGCCGCTCACCCCGGCACCCGCATACGCTCTCCCCGCCAACCCCAACGTCTCCGATGAGGTCATCGAGGCGAACTGGGCGACACTATCCGCTGAACAGCAAGAAGCAGCCAAGCAAGTCGTCGCGGAAGCCAAAGCGGAAGGCTACTCAGCAGAGGCCGCAGCAGCCATCGCCGGTAACTTCTGGCGTGAGTCCCACTTCAACGTGGACGCAGTGAACGCCTCATCGGGCGCGTGCGGCATGTACCAGGCCCTCGGAGACAGACAAACCCTCCTTTTCACCTACAACGGAGTCTCCGGCTGTTCAGGCCTCAAAGCCAAAGAAACCACACAAGCAGCGCTCGCGGACGGACGCAGCGAATGGCTCGGCTGGCCCACCACCAGCATCATCTACGGCGGCATGGCCTCCTACGCGCTCAACGAAGCCGGCGTGTGGGGTATCACCGGCGGCACCGTCCCCTCCGCCGACGACTCTTTCGGGAGCCTCGAAGGCTTCAAGAGCACCGACAACTGGTACTTCGCGACGTGGATCTGGATGACGAACTGGGAAGCCCCCGGCGCAGCTGAAGCAGGCTTCATGGAACGCGCCTCATACGCTGCGACCGTCCTCAAGAAAGTCGGCAACACCGACCCCGCCGCAAAGTCCACCACAAGCGGCGCACAGTCCGGCTCAACCGGGGGAGTCCTCGACGAGTGGTCACTCCCTGGGATGCCCAAGAAGCCCGAAATCGCTAAAGGCCAGTCCCTCACGTTCGCAGACGGCTCGCAGCTCACGGCGAAGCAGCGCGCAAACGCCTCCGACCTGAAAACGCAGCTCGAAGAAGAACGGGACCGAGAAGCAGCTGAGTCAGCTCGAACATGGGTCGCCGTCGTCGGTGTCGTCCTGTTTGTCTACGCTCTCGTCATCCTCCTGTCCCTCCTGATCGACCTGTCGTTCCCACTGTTCTCTGTCCTCAAGGGCGTGACCTTCGGGCGGATCAAGTACTCGCCCCTACCAGCCGACGAGCGACCGAAAGGCACCTACGGAGTCGCCGGAGTCCTGACCGTCTGTTTCGCCTTCGCCGCCCTCGGGGCCCTCATCTTCACGGGCGTGATCCAATCCTGGCTCGCGCACCTCGTCATCGCCCTCACATCCTGAAAGGAACCACCCCATGACACGCCAGACCGAAACCGAGTTCGCCACAACCCTCGTCAACAAGTACGGCCAGCAATGCGCCGAACTCTTCGCCCTGTTCCTCCACACCATCCCCCTCGGATGCTCATGGGCATTCCTGCACCCCCAGCAAGTCGAAGACCTCGGCCTGCCCTACAACCCAGAAGGCCCCGTCCCCCTCATCTGGGATCCCCAACACAAGACGGTCACCACTCGCACCGCCACCAACGCGAACACCTCCACCCTGACGTTCGTCCTCATCCCCGTCGTCGGAGGCTTCATCCTCGAGACTGCCTACAGCGTCGCCGTCAACGTCATCGAACAGTGCGGAGGCCTCTACGACGAGGACATCCTCACGGCAGCGGGGGAGAGCCGCACCAAAGCCAAAGAGACGTTCACTAAGCGCCTCGAAAAAGCAATCAGCGAGGGAGGCGAGCTCCGCTTCGGCTACTACTGCGTCAACGGATCCCAGACGATCACCATGAACGGTGTCGCCTACCCCGCCTACTCGCTTCCCCTGCGCGCCATCGCCGAAATCGCAGCACAACAGGGCCTCTCCTTCCGCGTCCCCCAACACGCCCCAATCCCCGCCTCCACAGTCGCCGCAAGCCCCTGGGATACCCTCTCCCGATCAGTTGCAGCCCCCTCCGGCAATGCAATCCTCGGAGCGCTCACCCGCTGAAAGACCCCGACATGTTCATCTACATCCCAGAACCCCGGCCCCATGAGGGCATCGACCCCGCTCTCGAGGTCCAGATCCGCACCCACCTGAGCGACGCTACGGCAGAACCCGCCGGCGAAGCTGTCACCATCAGCTCACCCCAATACGACACCTTCATCGCGCAATGCGCAGAAGCCCTCCAACACGACAAGTCCATCGACCTCGAAGTCACGCCCGCGAGCGCAAGCGACGCTGAAACCATCACCATCGTCAACGACTCCGGCATCACCGTCGAAGACATGCGCGAGACCATGATCGACCTCATCGGCGACATCCCCAGCGTCGGAGTCACGATCACCGTCAACGACGGCCAGCACGCCATCACTCTGACCACAGTCCCAGACCTGCCCGTCCTCGAGGACCACGTCGAAACACTCACCTGGTCCACAGACGGCCACACCCTCACGCCCACCATCCACACAACAACGGGAACCGCGATCCCCGTATGGACCCCAGCAGTCCTCGAACAAACCGAAGCCTACCCAGGTGGAACCATCCGCTACGTCGATACCACCTACGGGCCGATCCCCTGCACCCCCCAGGGGACCGTCATCATCGACGCAGCCATCGCAACCTCAATACACTACGCCCGCGTGTAACAATCCCGCTGCCTCCCTTCCAGTTGGTACCCTTAAAGAAACTAGGGCAAAAGCCCCGGTTATGGCACCCGCAGGAAGGGAGGCGCTGTGCGCCGCTACATCGAACAAACCACACAGCCCGACGGCACCGTCACCGAGACCCCCGTTGACGGCATCATCCTTACCGAGCGCGAATACCAGGAACAGCGCGACCAGCTCGAAGCGCTCATCGTCACCGCCGACACCTTCCTCCAGCAAGCACAGACAGCGCTCGACTCCCTCATGGACACGTACAAGGCGCAGCGCCCCATCGACAGGACGTACCTCAAGGCCTTCGGCCTCGAAGACGATCCGCAGTCCGAAACGATCCTCCCCTAAGCCTCGCACCCAACACACGACCACCATCCGCACGAAAGGCCCCCCATGAACAACTACGACGACATCGACGAGACGACAGAAGACACCATCGTCCTGGACCTCGACGACGACACCACCGACCCTGACGACCTCGACGAAGCCGACCTCGAGACCCCAGAAGATGACGAGGACGACTACGACGAATACGAGGACGACGATGAAGGCGACTATGACGACGAAGATGAGGATGACGTAGCCTCAGCTCCCGTCACCACCTTCGCGCTCGCGCCACTACGAGACGACACCGACGATCCCGCTGAGTCCGACGACGATGAAACGTCTGACGAGAACGATACTGACCTCGACGAGGGCCCTGACGACGAAAGCAACGCCGACAACGAGTCCACTCCCTTCCGCATCAACATCGACACGGACGGCCTCGACAGTGCAGCGGTCGAAGCGATCAGCAGCGTCAACGACGTGGTGACCGTCAAGAGCGATACGTACTCCGTCCACTACACCCACATCAGTCCACACCAGGTAGTCGGTACCAAGCCCATCAAGGACTACCGCGCTGACACCTACAGCGGCCTCTTCAACGTCGTCCGCGAAATGAAGGTCATCGTCCCCATCGTCGTGACACCACTCGCCGAGTACGCCGACTTCCTCGCCGACAACAACATCACCACCGGAGCAGAAGCCGACGAACTCGGCTACGCGGGCCCACGCTACCGAGTCCTCGACGGGTGGCGGCGTGTTTTCGCGTCCCTCAAGAACAACCAAGACGAGATCCCTGCCGTCATCATCACGTTCCACGACCCCGAGGTTGGGCGCGACCTCGCCAACCTCATGCACCTGGTCCTCAACCGAGCCCAGAAGCACACGTGGGCTGAGAAGTGGTCGATGCTGAAGGTGATGGAAGAGTCCTACAGCCTCACCCCCTCCATGCTCGACTGGCTCCTCAACCTCGACGCAGGCGACTCCATGCGCCTCAAGGAAGTCATGCTCGCCGAGTACCCCGAGGTGACGGAGGACTTCACGTCAGGCAAGAAAGACCTCGCACGCTCCTACAAGGCCCTCGAAAAGCTCCGCAAGGCAGAAGCGAACCCCACGGCAGGCGACGACGACCGGAAGATCTCCAGCGTTGACGAAGCTAGCGACCTCGCAACCGACGACACAGACGACGCGCCACTCAGCGACGAGGAAGTCAAGAACCTCCTCGAAATGGGCGACGAACTCCGCGAAGTCCGCGACCTCCTCAACAAGGAAGCCGACACCGACGACACCGGCATCGACGACGACAACTACGGCGGCGACCCAATCCCCGAAAACGCAGCCGAACAGGTCGGCTTCGAGGGCGGCGACGACGACGAGGACATGTTCGGCGAAGTCGATGAGAACACCGTCCAGGACACGAAGGACCGCAAGCCCCTCTCCAAGGAGCTACGCACAGCGATCCTCGCGCGCGACGAGTTCACCTGCCAGGCCTGCGGCTACGGCAAGGGCATCACGTCCATGGTCCACCTCGGACAGCTCGAAGCCCACCACAAGACCAGCGTCTACGTGGGCGGCTCCGACGCGATGAGCAACTTCGTGACCCTCTGCCAGCGCTGCCACGGCCTCGTACACATCCTCGCCGGCTTCAACGCCAAAATCGGCATGACCAAGGAAGAGTTCGAGAACGTCCCTGACAACGACCAGACAATGTTCCGCGTCTGCATCAAGCTCGCAAAGGTCATCCTTAAGGCCGAAGAGGAAACCGGCAAGGCACTCAGGAAGTACAAGCCTGTGCGCAACCCGTTCTGGGAGCAGCAGAAGCAGGCGCAAGATGTTGTCAAGACCCTAAAGGGTGAGGAAGCAACGGAGGACACAGCAGAATGACGACGTGGGTTTACTTCCAGCGGCCAGGATTCAGCCTCTACCAGGAGGACGGCGGCGTACTCACATCCACCGCTCAGACCGTCAAGCGCGCCCAAGACCTGCGCAACATGGCAGCGCGACGCGCGCCCAACCTACAAGCAGCCCCATACAACCCAGCAGGCTACGAGTACTGCGCCTTCGACGGGCAGCGAGTTGTCAACCTGTTCGCCCGCGACGACCTAGCCATCACGCCCCGCACCGTCATCAAGACAGACCAGGGCAGCAAGACGCTCGCGCAGGTTCTCAACAACTACGAGATCACCGACCGGGGTATCGACCCCAAGGCCGCGGCATGGGACATCCAAGCCCTCCGCGAGGCCGTCAACTACGCCAACGCCTACACGCTCACCCGCCTCGATACGCGCGCCTCTGGCCCATTTGGCGCAGCCGGACCCACACGACCCGACTACTGGACCCTCACGCGCCCAGACACCGACACCGAGTGCACCCTGCGCACGTGTTACCGCACACAGGAAGGCTCCCTAGCGCACAAGCCAACCCTCGAAGCCAGCATCGACAGCTCCGACTACTTCCTCGTCTCCCTCCCCAAGGACTGCATCCCCCTATTCGACGGAACCGGAACGACACCCACGCAGGACACGCTACGAACGCTCGCCCGAGCAGTAGATGACGCAGCCACCAACCCCTTCTGCCTCGAGCGCGACATCCAGGGCGTAGCGTATGCCCTCACCCGAGGCGGTGCACGTCTCGAGTTCTACCTCGAAAACATCGGCTCCTTCACCTACATGAACGGTGACCTCGTAGCACACGAAACCCATGGCGACCCCGCATACACGATGGGCCGCTCGATGCTCGTCAAGAACGCACTTAAGAACTACAGCAAGTTGGGCCTCGTCGGCGTGTACTCCATCGTTGATGCTCTCGTCCGACAGAGAGTCTGGAACTCCGGCCCCTCCTTATGGTCAGAGTTCGCTGAGGGGTATCGAGCCGCCTGCAACGGCAGATTGGACGTGTGCGCTGACGCGCTCCCCCTATACGTGCCATCGCGCAGCACGCACCCCGAAACGCGACGCAACGACCCCTACAGCACCTACTACAGCTACGTCGCGCACTACAGAAACCTCATCAAGGCCGACGCAGCCAAGATGGCCCAACGGGCAAACTAGGCCACCATGAACACTCCTCGCAGCGCCATCGCGCGACACAACGCCCGCCAGGCACACACCCATGAGGCGCGCAGCCGACTCGAATGGGCGGCAGAAGTGCACGCCATCCTTGAAGCCGCCGCCACCACCTTCGACGAAACCATGACCCGCCAGCAGATCGTGGTCCCCGCGAACCGCACGCGCGGCCCAGTGCAAGCACGAGGCATCCTGGACATGTGCCAGGCCCTCAGCATCGTAGGCATGGCTACCAGCACTCCAACCGGCGACATCATCCTCACCCTCGCCGGCCACGCCGACCGAATGCAAGCAGCGCTCCACCTCGCCCACAGCTACCTCGAGGCCGAACACCTGCACCTCAGCCGAGCACACACCGACCGTCCCGGCGTAACCCTCAGCCCCACCAAAGCACGCCACAAGACCTATGGGATACTCCTGAGCACAGCAGCCGAAGCCTCCGCCATCATCCGTGCGACCCGACCCTTCAACGTGCCGCTCGATCAGGAAGAGGTTGAAGCGCTGCACGCGACCCTCAGCCGGGGATGGGCCGGAGCGGCCTACCGAGAGCAGCCCCTCCCATCGGCTGAGGAAGGGTATCGCGAGTATGAAAGAATCTATCTCTCAGTCAGCCAAAAACCCCTCGTCAAGCCGTACAGAAAGAACAGTCCGCGATGAACGCACTCCGCGCACCCCGTCACCTCCATCGAGCGTGGCGGGGCTCTGTCGCCCTCACCTTCCTCCTCGCCCTCATCCTCACGTTCTTCGCACACCCCGCTAAGGCGTTCACCGAAGACCAGGGACACAACCTCAAGGACAAGCCCTCCACCTGGTGCCAGTGGTGCGCCGACAGCGACTTCGGGTACGACCCCAACGAAGAACGCGGCATGATTACCAACGCCGGAGCAACCATGGGCGAGGCGGCGTGCGGCAACTTTTCCTTCGCATTCATGGAGCTCCGCGCGGGAGTAAAAGCCCGCGGCTCCTACACCGTCAACGACATGCGAGCCGAAGCCATCAAACTGATGCAGGCAGGCAAAGACAGCCCATTCAGCGATGACGGCTGGCTCTACCAGCTCAATCCCGAAGGCTTCGCCCAGGGAGTCTCCAACATGACCGGCGGGCAACTCACCGTTGAAGTCCAAGGCGACACCAGCGGCGCGGGACTGGGAGCCAACAAGTTCACCGAAGACGACGTGCGTCAAGCCATGAACGACGGCTACTTCGTCATCTTCATGGTCCAAACCGACACCGGCGGGCGACACTGGATCGCCGGCGATTACGTGGAAGGAAACACCGTCCACACCATCGACTCAGGACGACCCCTCACCACCCTCGACCGATCCCAATACCCCGGCGGCATTGGTCCCATCCTGAAGTTCTCCCGCACCGACGGCAAGAAGCTCCAAGACCTTCCCACCATCGACGATGCAGCCACCAGCGTCGGCGGCAACAACGGTGGAGACACCGCCACTGCAACCGACACCGGCATCATCAGTGAACTCGACCTACCCGGTATGCCACCTCGCACCGTCGGACAAAACCACCAGCTCTCCGAAGCCGACAAACTCGCCTTCGCGAAAGACACCCTCAAGTTCGCGAACTACACGAACCTGAACACCACGCAGAAAGACAACGTTGACCAGATCGTCGCGCAACGACAGCTTGAACAAGATCGCAAGGTGTCGGACTGGTTCAGCACCGGCGCAGCCGTCATCGGCATCATCCTGTTCCTGTACGCCCTCGTCATCGTCCTCGCATTCCTGTTCGACCTCGCTTTCCCGCTGTTCTCTCTCCTCAAGATCGTGACAGCTGGTTCCATGACTGTGCATCACGAGTCGCAAAGCCGTGCGGGCGTGAAAGAGCTAGGAGCTCCCCCTCGAGGCCGTTGGGCGACGTGGGGGAATGTGTTTGTGACTGCCGGTCTGGTTGCAGCGTTGGGTGGTTTGCTCATCAGTGGGACGCTGGTTAGGTGGGTTGCGTTGTTTGTGCAGATGCTCTACACGTGACGGGTGAGCACAACCCCTGCGCATCTGTGATCTAGTTAACCAGTTTTCGGGTTGCGCGCACAAAATAACCAGGCCTACACTAAACCCATCACAAACAACACAACCACAATCGAAGAGCGTCCCCTGAACCGCCCCGGATCAGGGGAGCACCCCGGAAAGGTGCCCGAGTGGCTGAAGGGGCCTCCCTGCTAAGGAGGTAAACAGAGGAATCTGTTTCGCGGGTTCGAATCCCGCTCTTTCCGCAGGACGCGAGAAGCGCCTGAGACGAGTTACTTCATTTGGATCGAAACTACACTCGACTCAACTTTTTCTCTCGCGTCCCCCACTTTTACCCAAAACACAACCAGAACCCAGAAAGGAGAGCGTCATGGCGCGCATGAATACCAGAGGCGCGAAGCCCCGCAACATGGCTACCACTCCCGTCAGCACGACGACGGGACAGGCCTTCACCGCAGAAGGTGGAATGGGGTGGCAGCGCACCCCCAAGGGCGAGCTGTTCCTCGCCGCCGTGACCTCCCTCAACGAGGACACCTTCTACGAGACCGCCGATGAGCGCGTCAACCGTATCCAGACCCTCACCACGGACCCCGAGATCATCAACAGCCCCGAGTGGGCGCTCGGCATGGTCCGCTGGCTCCGCCAGGAAGTCGGCCTCCGCTCGATCCCCGGTGTTGTCGCCATGACCGTCGTTAAGGCACGCCTGGACGCTGGCCTGACCGGCACGAACCGCCAGATTATCGAAGCGGCCATCGGTCGCCTCGACGAGGCCTCCGACATGATCGCCGGGTGGATGAGCCTGTACGGGCGCAACATCCCGTCATGCGTGCGCCGTGGCGTTGCCCACGCGCTACGCGCCCGACTGTCCGAGCGCTCCTACCTCAAGTGGGCGGGCCGCATGAACTCGGGGAGCGTCACCCTCCGCGACGTCATCAACCTGACGCACCCCAAGCCGAAGACCAAGACGCAGGAAGCGCTCATCAAGCTCGTGCTCGACGAGGGGTACGGCAAGAAGGGCGACGACAAGCAACTGCCAACCATCCGAGCTCGCCGCCAGTTCCTCGCATTGGACCGTGACGCGCAGATTAGCGCCCTCACCGGCCCGGACGCGAAGGACACCATCCGCGAGGCTGCGCTCACCCACGAGGTGATCGCAGGCGCAATCGGGACGATCCCCGCCGACGTGTGGGAAACCCTCGTCCCGGAAATGGGCTACATGGCCCTACGGATGAACCTCCGACGCATCGAAGCATCCGGCGCGTCTCGCGCACTGATCGCCACGATCAACGAGCGCCTGAGCGACGTGGAAGAGGCTGCGAAGTCTCGCACCATGCCGGTCGCGTTCTATGCAGCGTACAAGAATGCGCCGCTGGCTTTCGCCGCCGCCCTACAGGACGCAGCGAACGCTTCGCTCGAGAACGTTCCCGCGCTCAAGGGGCGCACGCTGGTCCTCCTGGACCGCTCCGGCTCGATGAACTACCCCATGTCGGCGAAGTCGTCGCTGAGCTGCCAGGACACGGCCAACGTGTTCGCGTCGGCGCTCGCTATTCGAGGCGAGAGCGTCCGAGTGGTTGCGTTCGACGATCACATGGAGGACGTGAAGGTCGCCAGCACGGACCTGCTCCGTGTCGTGGACCAGATGCCCACCGCTCGAGGCTGCACCTACACGCCGGATGCTGTCGCTTACGCCCACAAGAAGGGCGAGAAGTACGACCGCATCATCATCCTCACGGATGAGCAGTACAGGGGCGGTAGCGTCGATAACGCGCTCGACACGTATGCTCCCAGGGTTCCGGTGTTCACCTGGAACTTGGCGGGCTATGCGACAGCGCAGATGGAGGCCCGAGAGGGCCGCTGGACCTTCGGCGGACTTTCAGACAAGGGCTTCCAGATGATCCCGCTCCTCGAGCGAGGCATCGGCCAGTCCTGGCCCTGGGAGTAACCACCAATAGAGAAAGGGAAGGAGGACCGCATGATGCTTGAAGCGGTTAAGGTTGCGTTGGACCCGACCCCCATGCAGGAGCGGTTGCTCCTGTCTCATGCTGGCGCTGCGAGGTTCGCGTTCAATGCGGGGCTGGCGCACGTCAAGGAGGCTATTGAGGCCGGGGAGAAGCCTGAGTGGTCTTTCTACTCGCTGGTCCGTTGGTGGAACTCGAGCAAGGACGCCCTGGCCGTGAACGCGGACGGTGTGCCGTGGTGGCGTGAGAACTCGAAGGAAGCTGCGAACACTGG
>ERZ773214.132-NODE-132-length-52996-cov-6.204681_pt1 | contig 52996 bp, 59 predicted proteins | sample MGYA00511238_ERZ773214 | MGnify/ENA primary metagenome ERZ773214 (study PRJEB29015, sample SAMEA2738157) | human oral metagenome | biome: human oral; feature: human-associated habitat; material: saliva | place: China | collected 2259 ... | reverse complement strand
TCTCTTCGTTGTCGATGCTTTCTGCGGCGCCAACAAGGACACGCGTCTCGCTGTTCGCTTCATCGTGGAAGTTGCTTGGCAGGCTCACTTCGTGACCAACATGTTCATCAAGCCCACGGCTGAAGAGTTCGAAAACTTCGAACCCGACTTCGTGGTTTACAACGCTTCTAAGTCGAAGGTTGAAAACTACAAGGAACTCGGTCTGAACTCCGAAACTTGCGTTGCCTTCAACATCACCACCAAGGAACAGGTGATCCTCAACACTTGGTACGGCGGCGAGATGAAGAAGGGTATGTTCTCGATGATGAACTACTACCTTCCCCTCCGCGGCATCGCTTCGATGCACTGCTCTGCCAACACGGACCTCGAAGGCAAGAACACCGCAATCTTCTTCGGTCTCTCCGGTACGGGTAAGACCACCCTTTCGACCGATCCGAAGCGTCTCCTCATCGGTGATGACGAACACGGTTGGGATGACAACGGCGTCTTCAACTTCGAAGGTGGTTGCTACGCTAAGGTGATCAACCTCGACAAGGAAAGCGAGCCCGACATCTACGGTGCCATCAAGCGCAACGCACTGCTCGAAAACGTTGCTGTTTCTGCCGACGGTAAGATCGACTTCGCCGACAACAGCGCAACGGAGAACACCCGCGTTTCCTACCCCATCAACCACATCAAGAACATCGTTCGCCCCATCTCGGCTGCCCCCGCCGCAAAGAACGTGATCTTCCTCTCGGCTGATGCCTTCGGTGTACTGCCTCCCGTTTCGATCCTCAACGCAGGTCAGACGCAGTACTACTTCCTCAGCGGCTTCACCGCTAAGCTCGCCGGTACGGAACGTGGTATCACGGAACCCACTCCCACTTTCTCCGCTTGCTTCGGTCAGGCCTTCCTCGAACTCCACCCGACGAAGTACGCTGCTGAACTCGTGAAGAAGATGGAAAAGAGCGGTGCCAAGGCTTATCTCGTGAACACGGGATGGAATGGTACGGGCAAGCGCATCTCGATCCGCGATACGCGCGGTATCATCGATGGCATCCTTTCCGGTGCTATTCTCAGCGCTCCCACCAAGCAACTCCCCATCTTCAACTTCGAGATCCCCACGGAACTCACGGGCGTTGCCACCGAAATCCTCGATCCTCGCGACACTTACGCTGATCCTTCCGAATGGGAGAAGAAGGCGAAGGATCTCGCAGGTCGCTTCATCAAGAACTTCGAGAAGTACACGACCAACGAAGCCGGCAAGGCACTCGTTGCTGCAGGTCCCCAGCTCTAATCGATAGCAATCGCTCGATTAAGTGACCTTTCCACACAGCGGCATCTCCCCAACGGGAGGTGCCGCCTTTTTTGTATCCTTGCAGTGTGAGTAGGTTCATCGCTTCGTTATTTTGCCTTTGCGATGGGCGTTTGCCTCCTTAGGCTGTAGCTTTTTCCCTTTGAAAATGCGTTTTTTCCCCGTCGTACAAGTATAGCTCCTTTGCTGAGTGGAAAAAAGGCGATGGAATTTTCGTGACGGGGCCGAGTGCAAGCACGTTGTGCAGCGCGTGATTTCAATGCTCGCCGGCGGGGAAAGAAAACCCGAAAGAGTGGTTTTCGAATAGAAAATACGTAACTTTGCTCCACATCTATCATTTCCGGCAATGACACTACAACAATTAGAATACGTCGTGGCATTGGCAGACCACGGTCAATTTCTCAAGGCCGCGGAAGCCTGCGATGTCACACAACCCACACTCAGTTCGATGATCCAGAAATTGGAAGAAGAACTGGGGGCCAAACTTTTCGATCGGCGCAGTAAACCTGTAGTGCCCACCGCAGTGGGGCGGATCGTTGTGGAGCAAGCCCGCGAACTCCTCAATGGGGCACGCCGTTTGCGCGAGCAAGTTGACGAACAACAGAGTTCTGTTTGCGGAGAATTCAGCGTGGCCGTCTTACCCACCATCGCGCCTTACCTGCTCCCGCGTTTCCTACCGGAGTTTTCGAGGAAATATCCTCAAATCGACTTACAAATCAGCGAAATGAAGACTGCCGATGTGAAGCGGGCGCTGCTTAAAGGAGAAATCGATGCAGCCATCGTCGCCCAGCTCAGCGAATTGGAGGAATTCAATGCTGACACGCTTTTTTTCGAGCAATATTTCGTCTACGCCTCCCCCAGCAGCGAATTGCACGATCGCGATTCCATTCGGACGGCCGATTTGCGCGAAGTGCCCCTTTGGTTGCTCGACGAAGGGCATTGCTTCCGCGATCAATTGGTCAGCTTCTGTCATCTGAAATCAGCGCGTCGCAGTCAGCGGAGTTACCATCTTGGCAGCATCGAAACGTTCATGCGCATGGTCGAGAGCGGTTTGGGTGCCACGTTCATTCCTGAGTTGAGCACGTTTCAACTCTCCGAAGAGCAAAAACGGCTGGTGCGTCCCTTTGCCGTCCCGGTGCCGACTCGAGAAATCGTGCTGCTCACCGCACAAGATTTCGTGCGCGAATCGATGCGCAGTCTACTCGTCGATGATATTCGTGCTGCCGTGCCGCCTTCCATGCACCGACTCACGCGCGCCCAGAAGAGTATCTGACAGAAACACATGGCTTCGGTCTCAAAAAATGTACCTTTGTCGTCTATCGAGGCATTTTCACGACAATAAAATGTTAAAATAATGTGCATGGCCGTCATTTGTTCAGCACAACTTTCCTCACTCCCTGCCAAACATTTATATTTGCCCACCAACCAACTCACAGTCGTATGAAAAAGTATCTCATTCTCTTACTCATCGCCCTCGGCAGTTTCGTCAGCGTCCATGCGCAGAAATTTGCACTCATCGACATGGAATATATCATGCGCAACATTCCCGCTTACGAGCGTGCCGGCGAACAACTCAACCAGATTTCCAAGAAATGGCAGGCCGAGGTCGAAGCCCTCGACAACGAAGCGAAGACCCTTTATCGCAATTATCAGAACGAAGCTGTCTTCCTTTCTGAAGCACAGAAGAAAGATCGAGAGGACAAAATCGTGAAGAAAGAGAAGGACGCTGCCGACCTCAAGAAAAAATATTTCGGACCCGAGGGCGAACTCTACAAGAAGCGCACCGCATTGCTCCAACCTATTCAAGACGAAGTGTACAACGCCGTCAAGGCCGTGGCGCAAGCCAAAGGCTTTCAGCTCATTCTCGATCGAGCCAGTGAGGGAGCCGGTATCATTTTCGCCTCCCCCGCCATCGACATCAGCAATGAAGTATTGGCCAAATTAGGCTATTCCAACTAAATGTCGTACTTTTGCCCAAACCTAACATCAAACATTACAAGATGCTCAAGAAATTGCTCCTCATGGTGCTCATGATGGCACCTCTCAGTCTCCTCGCTCAGAAATTTGCCCACTTCAACTCCCAGCAAGTCATTTCTGTTTACCCCGCCGCCAAGGCCGTGCAAACCGAACTCGAGGCACTCGGCAAGCAGTACCAGACCGACATCGAAACGATGCAGAAGGAGTTCCAAGCCAAGTTGGAAAAGTACCAGAAGGAAGTCAACGACAAAACGCCCGCCAACATCCGTCAGCGTCGCGAAGCCGAGTTGCAGGATCTGCAAACCAAGATTCAGCAGAGCGTGCAAGACAATGAGCAGGCTTTCCGCCAAGCACAGCAAACGAAGTTCAAGCCTGTGCAGGACAAGATCATGGCTGCACTCGAACTCGTTCTCAAAGAAGGCAACTATGTCTACGCGATCGACGAAGCCATGGTGCAAGGTGTGACCATCAACAAGGCTCTCTCCACCGACATCACCGCGCAGCTCAAGGCAAAGCTCGGCATCAAGCAGCAATAATCACGGACTCTCATCACGAGTCTTTCCTCCATAGCATTTGAAACCAGTGTGGAAACATCGCGAAACCGACACTCGTTTCAAATGCTTTCTTTGGCTTTGCACCTCGCAAAAACCAGTCTTTTCTCTTGTTTCGCCCATGACCCGATCTTTTCTTTTCGGTCTCCTCACTTTTTCTCTCTTCATCTTCGGTGTGCCCCGCACAGCGGCCCATGTTTCCCCCACACTTGCCGTCACCACCCGGACGGTGGTCGACACAGTGGGGACCACTCCCGCCGTCGATCCCACGCGTTATACCACAGCGCAGCGATCGGCCGACCTTTTCGCCCGCACCATTGTGGGCCGCCTCGACACCCTGCTGAAAGATCCCCTCTTCGATCGTTCACAAGTGGGAATCTGTGTCTATGATCTCACCGACGACCGCACACTCTACGCCCACGGACTGCACCAGCGCTTGCGTCCCGCCTCCAACATGAAGGTGATCACGGCGGTCGCCGCACTCGATTTGCTCGGTGCCGACTATCGTTTCGCCACCACGCTCCAAGCCAGCGGCGAACCCGACGATTCGGGTCGAGTGAGCAATGTCTACATCCGCGGCGGCATGGATCCGCTCTTCGCACACGATGATTTGCGCTCCATCGTTGAAGAGCTGCGCCGACACGGCGTGCGAAAAATTGTGGGCGATGTGGTACTCGATGCCACGATGAAGGACACGGCGACCTTGGGACGCGGATGGTGTTGGGACGACAAGGCGCGACCGCTCACCCCGCTCCTTTACCGTCGAGGCAACAAGTTCTCCGACAACCTGCTTCGTGCCCTTTCGCAGGCCGGCATTGCCGTTGGCGGATTTGTGCGCACCGGTGTGGCACCTGCAGCGGCCCCGGTGTGGCTTGCGCGCACCCACACCATCGATCAAGTGCTGCGACCGATGATGAAAGAGAGCGACAATCTTTGTGCCGAGAGCATGTTTTTCCAAATGGCGGCCCTGTCGCGGCGCCCTTATGCCAACTATCGCGACGCCGTGGCGCAGATGGCAAAGCTGATTGCGCGCTGGAATGTGAAGCCCGAAGAATACCAAATCGTGGACGGCAGCGGACTTTCGCTCTACAACTACCTCACCCCCGAACTGCTTGTCCTGAGTTTGCGCTACGCCTACCGCAACGGCGAGATTTATCAGCACCTCTATGCCGCGCTCCCCATCATGGGACGCGACGGAACCCTGCGCACACGCAACCGCAACACCACAGCGCAAGACAATGTGCGTGCCAAAACCGGCTCGGTCGAGGGCGTAAGTTCTCTCTCCGGTTACGCGTTGGCGGCGAATGGGCACCAACTTTGTTTTTCGATCATCAATCAAGGGGTGCGCAACATGGCTGAGGGGCGTAGATTCCAAGACCGCGTTTGCCGCGCGTTGACCGACGGATTGTCCACGCCTCACATTCGTCCCGACGAAATCTCCGAACCCGCTCCGAGTTCCGTGAACCAGCCGGCAGGAGAAGAGAACGGACCGGACGACGGCGACGGAGATTGACCTCGCGAGCCGACCAAATGACGCATGCAGGCGCGCAAACGGTCGTCCGACGCCGCCCAGTGCCGACTTTCCGCACCACATGAGCGCAGCAGTGCGCTTCCACTCAACACAACAGCCCGAAGACCGGCTCACAGACTGGTCTTCGGGCTGTTTTTTTGCTATTTCGGGCTGCTGTCTTCGCGTTTTCGACAATTAAGTGGGGGATTCTCGCGCAGAGCCACCAAACATTGAAATCAGTAATAACGCATTATAGAATCCCGCCAATTCCGCCTTTTTTCTATGGGTTGTGTTCAATTAGATTTAACTTTGCGCAAATGCGTTCAACCAAAAACCGTGCGTAACTTTGCGCACACACTTGAAAAACAATATGGCAGTAAACTTCTATCTTGACAAGCGAGCAGACAAACATGGGGATTGCCCTATACGGGTGAGCATCTCTATTTTTGGAGCGCGGTTTATCTCTTCAACGGGTTATAAGGTCGCACCAACGAAATGGGATCAAAACAAACAGCAAGTAAAAAGAGGTTCGACGGCCGGAGCGGGTGTAACGTACTCAACAATCAATGCTGCGCTGGCTAAACTATCGGAGCACTTCAGCGCATACGAGCATCAATGTATGTTGGACAAGATAAAGCCCACAAGCGCCGAAATTAAGAAAGAGCTTGCAGAGCACTTCGCGAGGAAAAAGGCGACGGGAGGAAAGCAAGCGCTCATCTTCGATTATTTTGAACTATACTACTCCGAAGTGCCAAAGCAAAATCAATGGAGCTTGAGCACGTGTAAATCGTTTCACAAAATGGTTCGCTACATAGATGAGTTCGATCACAATTTGACGTTCCAGCGACTGACCGAAACGAGGTTAAATGATTTTGTGCTCTTCCTGCGAGAAGGCAAGAATCTGCGCGATTCGACTGTCAAACTTATTGTGGGGATTCTCTTTTGGGTTCTCCGTTGGGCTACGAAGAAAGGCTACAATGCAAATCTGGATTACCAAAGGTTCTCCTTAAAGACGAAGACGACACGGAATCCGATTGTATTTCTCGAATGGGAAGAACTGATGAAAATTTACCACTACGAGTTCCCTCCCAAAGGCACGAGAGTTCTGCTGAAAGACCACAATGGCCAAACGTACGAAAAGAAAATCGGGACAACAAAGCGTATGCAGATCGTTCGGGACTTCTTTTGCTTCTGCTGCTTTACGTCTTTACGCTTCTCCGATATGCAAAATCTGAAGTGGTCGAGCGTGTCGGAAAGCACCATCACAATTACCACTATAAAAACCTCATCGACGATCACTATAGAACTAAACAAATACTCTCTCGAAATTATCGACCGATATAGAGGAGGGGATAGCGAGTACGTCTTTCCGCGAATGCAAAACTATACAGCAAACACTTTTCTTCAGTCCTTGTGCGAACTTTGCGAAATCAACACGCCGATAACAAAGACATACTACAAGGGAGGAGAGCGCATCGAGGACACGCGGCCGAAATTTGCCTTTGTCGGGACACACGCGGGGCGTCGAACCTTCATTTGTAATGCCCTGATGATGGGTATTCCCGCGAACATCGTAATGAAATGGACGGGGCACAGCGATTACAGCGCAATGAAACCATACATTGACATCGCCAACTCGGCAAAGGCGGAGGCGATGGCGCTATTCGATAAGAGATAATTTTGGACGCGTCTTGGACGTATTCGCAACGAGCTTATTTTCAATGATCTGCATTAAAAAACGTTCAAAAAGCCCCGCTACGAGGGTCTTTTTTCGGCACATCTTGGACGCGTTTTGGACGTATTCGAGTACCATTTTCGCGCGCTCACGAAAAAGGTAAGCCCCGCCGCTCAATACACGAGCGGCGGGGCGTTCTGTTCTGATGCTATAGCACCATTTCGAGGATGTCCTCGGAATGGGAGAAAGGGAAATGTTTACTACAAGGCTCATCGTTTCAGCGCGTAGCCGATCAGGCCGAACACGGCAAGGAAGACAATAAGCGACAACGGCTGCCAGAGGAAACCGCTGTGCGACGTCTTCTTCTCGTTGCGCGTGTCGGTGTGGTGAGAAGCGGCGCGAACAGAGTCCGCACGCGAACGCCAAATCGTGTCGTGGCGAACGTGCCAACGGTCGCGGGTGCGCTCTTTCACGAGCGTAGCGCCCTCAAAATAGACGCTGTCGTGGAGAAAAACGCTATCGCGCACGGTGCGCAGTTCGCGGAGCGTGTCGCGGTGCACAACGTGGAGCGTGTCGCGGTGAACGGTTACGCGTTCGACGGTGCGCGTCGTCGTGCAGCCCGTGAGCATACTCAGCACGACGGCAAAGCACAGCGCGCCGACGGCCGCCAGGACGTACAGCGCCCAGGGGTCGGGAGGTGGTTTTCGGTGATTGCAATTCATAGGAAAGGTGGAATTTGAAGAGGTGAACAATGTAAGCCCCGCGTTCAATTCTTTCCAATTTGGAAACGGTTGGAAAGGATTGGCGCGATTTTGAACGCTTTACGCGCCCTTTTCGCCCGAAATCAGATGATTTCTTTCCAATCTCCCGATTTTTGGAAAGAATCGGGGCGCCACGTTCTCCGGGAAAATAAGAGGATTTCTTTCTGCTTATCCGATTTTGTGAAGAATCGGGGCGACCATTTCGAGGACTCCCTCGGAAAGGTCGGCGGACTTCTCCCCACGAAACGGAAAGAATCGGCGCGCGGGAGCGAACTACCGAGGAAAGCTCGTCAGTTGGTCGCGGAACGTGTGATCGTAAGCTCAATTTCTTCGCCCTCGGCCTGCGCCGCGCGGAGAAAGGCGAGCAGATGTTCCAACGTTGCGCGGCTGTTGAGCACCTTGCCGCGTTCGCGGTTTTCGCCGACGAGGATGCAGCCTTCGGTGTCGACGGCCGTGTTGCCGCTGTGGATCAACACACCGGCGTAGCCTTTCACGTTGATAAGCCGCGGGAGGACGCGCCCGAAACGCGGCGAACGTGTTTGCATGTCGATGCGATATGTGCCGGTGGGGATGGCCGTTGCGCCTTTCACTTTGAGGGCGGCGATTTCGTCTTCTGACATCTCTCCCGACAAACCGCGGTCGGTGTCTTCGAGCGTGTCGCAAAAATATCGGCCGTTGATTTCCATGCGTCCGATGGTGTAGCCCGTCTTCAGGGCGTGGCGTTGAATAAGGATTTGCATTTGTCTGTTATTTTGATTGGTTTATACTTCGAGGTAGGAGTCCATGTCGCCGCTTTCTACGTCTTTGATGTACTCGCGGAGATACCACATGGCCTTCTTGGCGTCTTCGACGGCTTTGCGCCGCGCTCCTTCGAGAGTGCCGTCGTGCTTGTGTCCACAGCGCCAAACGTATTTCAGCGCGTTGCCCAGGCAAAAGGGCATTCGGCGCGCCACGTCGATACATTCTCCCCCGCCGTGGTTATAGTGTGCGGGGTGGTCGACGGCCATGCTTGCGGATTTGACAACCGACGGCTCCCGATCTGTTGTTTTTTGTTCTCTCGTGTCCACGTTTTCGGGCTTTTGGGTGTGTGATACGTCGCTCATGGTCATTGTTCTGCGTTTTCGGGTACATGATCTTGTGAATTTACGGGCAAGCCTTGTTTCCCTGCTTCCTCTAAGAATGCCGTTACAAATTTCTTCGCCGCTTTCTCCAAATCGCCCTCCGCAATCGTCGTTTGTACGATTCGATTTTGTTTGTCGATTTCCTCTTTCTCCCAAGCCTTTTCTCGTACGCTCTTGAACTCGCAGAGCAAGCAATAGCCAGCCCACGCCATCGAAAGGTAGGGAGCGGGAAAGACCGCTGTGCCGATAATGTCGATTAGGGTAAGGACGAGGAACGGGACAAGATATTTCACGGCCTTTCGGCTTGTCATCTTCAGTCCTCGCGATGTCGTGGGCTGTCCGCGTTCGTGTGCTTTGCGAATGCCGAAAAAGAGATCGACGCCCATCGCAACGAGAATCGCGGCGGCACAAAGGGTGATGAGGACAATGTGTAAGTAAATATGCTGTTCAGCATAACGGATTAAAACTTCTTGCATTTCGCATTTCATATTTAGTTTCTGTGAGGGTTATTCTTCTACGATCCAAAGGTTGATGCCACGCTCGTTCCCGATATTGACGTTTCGGAGGAGCGTAAGGCGAACAGTTTTACTTCGATTGACGCTACACTCAGAAAGAATGCGCTCGGAGTAGTTACCGAATCGGTGGTTCGACTCTCCAACGGGAGGGAGAATCTTCATCGTGCCGCGCCCTACTTGTGTGAAGACGATTGTTTGGCCTTCGGAAGCCTTCGCTGGTAAACGCACGTCGACGTCGACGAAGTTGTCGTGCAGCCCGACGACGCGTGTATCCGACAAGTTGAGCGACACGGCGTTATTGTTTTGTTCGCCTACACGCTTCAAACCAACGATAAGGCCGAGGGCTTTAAGATTGACGAAATACCCGCCGAACGCTTCGCCGTCCCCTTGATTTATCGCATACCCTGCGACTCCGACCGCAATTCCGTTGTCTGCGCGTGTCATTCGTCCCGAAATCGCTTCGCGCCTTTCATCAAGAGGGTCGCGTGGGTCGGGAACGTGGTCAATGTCGGCCGATACGCCTTGCCAAGATAGAGAGGTTTGTGCGTTGTACGTCTTTGTATTCGTTCGAAATGAAAAAGAAGTCCCGAGACCTCCCGACCGTGCGGCCAATACAATATCTCCCGTTACATTTTGTATTCCTGCGGGGGCTGAATCTACATCTGCCGATCGCAACCATATCTCGTTGTTCCGCGCGTCCAATCTGATGTGCGTCCGCGTGTTGTCTAAGTCCGAAACCAAATTGCCGTTGCTCAAGATCCAGCGTCCCACATTCGCGTGCTCGGCGAGCAACAACTGTGTGGCCACGCTCTCAAAACTTGCGCCGAAGTCGTTCCACTTTGATTTGTCTGTGGGAGCGACACCGCGGAACGTACCAGCATCGGTTCTCGCAATGTAGTACGCCCCGTTGTGAAATACTGCGTCGCGGCGGTGCTTCGTGCCGTAATACTCTTTTGATGCGTCCCACACGCCACGATACACCATGGCAGGGGCTTCGCCGTCGCGGCCGTTCTTGCCGTCCTCTGGCGTTATGCGCGTCGGCGTGCTCCAGCGGTCGAGTAACGCTGTTTCGTAGCGGCTTACCATGGCCGAGGTCATCCACAGGTATTGTCCGACTCCGACAACGGGCTGCGCGATGTTCCATCCGTCGGGCGTTCGTCTATCGGAAGAGATCGCAGGCGGCTGCGTGGGCGATCCGTTCACGGCAAAGCGAAGTTCGCGGTAATCGGCGCGAAGATCACGCTCGGTGGGACACCACGGGGTGGCAATCGTTCCGACTTCCAACTTCGGATCTACAATGTTCAACGAAGATTGGCCCCAAGCACGGATATAGAAATACTGTCTCGGGGAGGTGATCGTCTTCACTTTGAATGTAACGGTCACGCGCTCGTATTCCCATGACTTCTTGTTCTCGGGGATGTTGCCCGCACCGCTCGTATTACCCGTTTGCACGCCGTTCACTTTGGGGGCTTCGGCGAACTCTACTCCCGAGAATATCCACGTCAATGTCCCACGGGCTTGCATCCACGCGGAGAAGGTATAGGTTTGTCCCACTTTCAAGACGGAGGTAATCTCTTGCACGAGTAGGTCTTTGAATTGCCCCTCTGCAAGTTGGCTGTACCCGAATTGGGTAGGCTTTCCGTTGAACAAGAAAGAGCTTTCTGATACGTTGAACGTCGCCCATGGCACACGGCTTTCAAAGTTCGTGCCGTCGAGAAGATTTGGATTCGGCGCAAGTCCATCCGCTCCTCGTAGCTGCGTCCACGTATAATCGCGGTAGTTCTTGCTTGCTCTCTTGTCGAAATCGGAGTAGATACCGAAGTACGAGAACTCGATTTCACCGCCGCGCCCGAGATCTTTTCCCAAGGTGAAGTCTTTCTCGCCGTCGTCGCTGTTGGCATAAGCCATGTGTATGTAGCTCGGCTTTCCCTTCTCTCCGCTCAAGCGGCCGTAGGTGATTTTGCCGTTCGCCGCGGTGAGCCGATACCAAAGCACCTCGCCCTCGCGGAGCGTCGGGGGCGCGTCTTGCCATGTTCCCCGAATACTCGGGGCGGTCGTTCCCGATGCCGTGGCGAGTTGTGAGGACGCGGCGAAATCATAAACGGGGCTTTTGCCGTCCGCTCCCGATTCGCCCACCACGCGCAGCGCACCGCCCCACGTTGTGCCGTTGCCCGTACGCATCCACACATCGCCCTCGGCGAAATCGTCGTGCCACGTTTGCGCGTCGGCGCTGTATTGCGCCCGAATGCTCGCGCCGTTCGTGCCGTCTTTGCCGTAGTGTCCAATCAGTCGCACCGTGGTTTGGTCAGCAGTGCCATCGCTGTACTCCGAGCGTTCGTAACTCCAAAGCCACGGGCTCTCCTTCGTGGGCTGCGGGGCGGCTTCCGTCCATCCGGACGTGTCGGGCTGCGGCGCGTCTCTCTCGGTGGTCAGCATATAGAAAGCGCGCATGCGGCTCACACCGCGTCCGTTGTCCCCTTTGTCCCCCTGCACCTTTGCCCAAACGTAGCGCGCGGGGACTGTCGATGCATCCTCGTTCTCGTCCGTGTAGGTTCCGAGGTAGGCGAACTTTTCGCCCTTTGGATCGAGTGTGCACGGATTGCCGTTTGGACTGTTGGAATACGCCACGTGCGTGTAGCTGCTCTTGCCGGGGTCGCCCTTTCGGTCGTTCTCCGACGTTGTCCACTCGGTGGGTGTGTCTCCGACCTCAAGTTTAGGGGCGGCGAACCAGACTGTTGCGTCCTCCTCTTGATTGTAGAGTAGCATATATACTCGTATCGGTTTCCCCTTCACGTCTTTTGGCGTTGTAAATTTAAGTACGTTGAGCTGCCACCCTTCCTTTCCTTTTACGATGTCTTTACCTGCCCAAGGGCGCGAATACAAATTGGGGGTCACGATAAGTGCGGCTTGCCTCAATCCCGATGTAGCCCTCACCCAAACGCTTAATGTACAAAGTGTATTCGGCGGCAAATCGTATGATGAAACATCTTGAGAGATTCCGGCGTAATCATGTTCTCGCAAACGTTTCACTTCAAACTTAATCGCCCTTGTCCCTACTACTGGGGCGGATAGTGTGTCGTCAAGAACGCCCCCCATTTGTTCGGAGTCCCACCCCTTTGTCCCTTTTTGGAAAGAACTATTGTCAATAAGGTTTGTATTGTATTTTTTTCCGTCGCTGCCGTCCTTGCCCTTCACCCCCGATGCTGAAATCGTCCACTTCGTTTTATCCGTGAGCGGAGCACCCGAAGAAGAACGCTCGCCGATGTAGCGATAGGTCGAAACCACGCCCTCCGCGTCCGTGTGGCGCACCTCGTCGCCGTTGTAGTACGTCGTCGTTGCGTTCCACTCACCGCGATAACAAGCCAACGGCGAAGTGACGCCGCCCTCGTTCTGAACCAACGTGCCGCGAAGTGACAAACGGCCGTTCTGATAAACCAACGAATCGCCGAGCCGCATCTCACCTGCTGCGAGGTCGAAGAACGAGCGGCCGTCGGAAGTGGCCACACGATCCGTGGTGATACGCCCCGGGAGCACCTCTGAAAATCCGTACAAAGGAGCAAAACTGCGGTCGCCGTCATACTCGCTGTTGAGCACCCCGACCAAAAGATGATAGTTCGTCGCATCGCTCTCGAAACCGACGGGCGTTTCCTTCAGCACAAACTCCGCGCGGTTGCCGTTTCGAGGGGCGCGAACATAGAGATAGTATTTCTTCGCCTCGTCGTCAAGTCGTCCGCTCGTGAATGCCGCCACGTCCCAAAAGCGATATTCCGAAGGGCTGTGCTTGGCGCTCACGGTGCGAATGCCGAGGGTGAGATGTTGCAAGATGCCGCTCGCCGCGTTCACCGTCTTTGTCTTCGCGTTGTAGGTCACGGCGTGGGGAACGGCCGTCGGGTTCGTGCGGCTGCCCACAAATCGGAATTGCAGACTTTCGTCGCCGACGAGGAGTGACATGGTTTGCACGGCCGCGGGGCTGATGGCATTAGTGAACCGATCGGAGAGCGCCGCCCCGATCATTTCGGCCGTCTCCTGCGCGTCGCGGAATCGGCGTTTGCTGTATTGCAACGCTTCGCGGTGTTTCTCCTCGACGGCCACAGCCGCACTCTCCAGCGCCTTGAGCGTCGTGCCGAACGAAGACGACACGGGCGCGTTCGAGAGTTCGATTTCGGGCGAGTGCGGCGTGTTGATGTAGTCCTTGATGCCGACAATGCGCACGGCCACGCCCTCGGGTTGAAACTGCTTGTCGGAGAAGAGAATGAACGCCCCGATTTTCAAGCGTCCGCCCACGTTCTCCCAGTTGCGCTTCGCCCAAATGCCGTCGAGCGTGCCGGTGAATGCAAACTTCGCCATCTCGTGGGTGTAGAGATGTTGCACGGCCTTGCGCAGCAAGTCCCACTCCGCCCCCGTCCGCGTGGCCGCGTCGTTGATGTAGGCTTGGGGGAGCATACAATGAAAGACAGCGTACTTGTCGCCAGAACGCGGAACGAATACGCCCCCGGGCATCGTCTGTCCGTCGATCTCCTGCGGCACGATTTCAAAGCGCCGCGCCTTCTTTCCCGATGCCGCGTGGGCGTATTTCACCTCAAACTCGCGCCCCGAAAGCATGCCACTTTGAAAGATCACGGTCATCTTTTCGCCCGCGATCAAGCATTGTTCGAAGTCGAGCGTCTCGGGAATCGTCGGGTCGGTGAAGTCGTAGAAGTGGTTTTTCTCGTTCGCCGTGATCACCTCGCCCACGGTGCCGACACGACTCGGGTAAATGTCGGTCAAATCGACGCTATCTTCGGCCATCGACGAAAGGGGACGGTCTGCGCGTTGCACGGAGAAGCCTTTTTCGTCCGTGCGGTAGCGGCGGGCGTGGGCGGCATCGTAGCCCGCTTCGCCTTCGAAGTGCGCGCCGTCGTAGGATATGGCGGCATTGACGGGCAAATGCAGCGTGCTCGCGCCGTACTTCGAGCGGTCGATGTTGCGTTCGCCCCCTTGCACGTAGAGAATCTCGGTCGGCACGCTGTCTTCGCTGTTCGTGCGCGCCACCCCCGAGACAAAGCCGTTGCCCTTGCCGTAGGATAGCGGGAGGGCGTTGGCGCGGTCGTGTTCCACGGCACCGAGCGAGATGCGTTTCCCCACAATCTCATACTCCGTGCCGAACTCCTTGGCGATCATCGCCAGGGCATCGCGGCAAAAGGCGTGATCGTAGTTGACTACGCGCTCGGGGCTGTCGATGCAGGCGCCGAGTGTCCAGCCCGAATCGCGGCGATTGAGGTTGTCGACGAGCATTTGCAGGTGTTCGTGGGGCTTGGCCGTGAGTGAGAAGCGCAACCGCCCGTCGACGGTGTTGCGGAACTTCCAGATCGACATTTTCCCCTGCTCGGCCACAAGTTCGACGGTGTATTCGAAATGCCGCGTGTGGTGCATTTTGAGCGACTCGGGGTGCATCAACGTGTAGCGCTCGCCGTCGTGCTCACAATAGGCACCGACGGGGATTTCCACGTGCTGAGGAAGGGAAAAATAGAGCGTGAGAGAGTTGTCGCCCATAATCGCGCGGTGGCGATAGGAGTTGTCGTCGGGCATCACGTCGAGGAGTGTTTCGCCCGTGGGGGAATAGATGATCATAAATAGAGATAAGAATCTTCGGAACTGCCTTCGAAGAAAGTAAGGGTGAGGGTGAATTGCAGCCACGGCCGCGGCTCGTCGGGAATGAAGTGGTCGATGCGGCACGAGCTGTAGTAGAACGGCGCGTCTTTGTAGCGTCGCGCACCGGGGCGGATGAGATCGAAGAGCAACGCGTCGTAGTTTCGCCAAAGTTCGACGAGGGTGTCGGCGCGCATCAGGAGTTGCACCTGACGGTCGCCGCCTTTCTCCCGAAACAAGGCCGCTTCGTCGTAAAACGCCCCCGGTTTTGTCGAGAACTTGCGGAGTAATCCCGTCTTCACCTCGTTGCGCCGTTCCATTTCGTCGACCACGTCGCCGAGTACGCGCGCCCCGTAGTCGACAAAGGCGCGTTTCGGGCTTTCGGTGATGACGAAATCATCGCGCCGCGAGGTGCTCAAGATCCACTCGCGCTCCTTCTCGGCCTTCGGGGGCTGATAGGTGTAGCCCAGCATCGGGGTGTCGTCGGCGAATTTAAGTCCGAAGGTCGACGAGTGCGCACTGTCGGTGGGGGCGATGAAACGCAGCGACCACGAACGGCCGATGCTCGGGGCGCGCACCTCGACAACTGAGTAGAGTTTTCCGAGCGTGTAGGCGTAGTCCTCCTCGTCGGTGGCGGAGAACCGCAGCGTCACCTCGCGCGTGTCGAGCACGGGGTCGGAGAGATCGGGGTCGAAACCGCGCTCTTCGTACCAATCATTCGCGGGAGGAGTTTTCAACGGCGGAAAGGCGATCAGCTCATTGAAGCCCCCGAATGCCGTGCAGACATAGCATACGTCCCAAACGTCCTCCCCACCGATGTAAAGCCGTCCTGAATAGTCTAATGCGTTCATGACTTGATTTTTATTCCTTTGAGTGCGATGTCGCCGACGGTGTCTTTGACGGACTTCAAGTGCTGCTCGACGACTGAAAGGCGCGCGTGGACGTTGCCCGTGTTGCGTTCGATGCCGACCACGCCCTTCAAGATTTCGTTGGTCGTGGCGAGGAGCAGCCGTGTGTTCTCGGCGATGTTGAAGGTGTGGCCTTGCACGGCGGTCATTCGTCCGTTGAGTTCGTCGACGGAGTCTTGCGACGCGGTGGCGATGCCCTTCTGCGATGCTTCGCGAGTTGCGGCGCTGCTCCCCGAAAGGTCGATCCCTTGCCGCTTGAACTCTTCGGCTGCTTTCTTGTATTCCTCTTGCGCCACCTTTTCCACGTTCGCAAGTGCCTGGGAGGCTGCGCCCAAGGCTTTGGTGATTTCGTCTCTGTTGCCCGTTGCATAGGCTTTTTTCACCAACTCGGATTGTTGCTCAATCACGGGCTGAAGAACGGCCGCTTGCACCATGTCTTTTGCCACATTGCGCATCACCTTTCTTGTCACGTCTCCGAAGGCTTCCGCAGCGTCTGCGCCCCTTTCGAACGCGTCGGCCACGACGTCCATTATGTCCGTGGCGTAGTTGCCGAAGATGCCGCCGAGATAGTCGTCCATCTGCTTGAGTGCGGCTTCGTAGTTCTCCTCCGCCTTGATCAGCGATTCGAACGCCTTTTTGCCGTCACCTTCGAACTCTCGTGTCGCTGCAATGCTCTTGGCGAGTTCGAGGTTGAGGTGGCCGTTGGCTTTGACGAGGTCTTTGTATTCGGCAATCTGTGTCAATCCGCTGTACAAGTCGCGCCCCTTTCCCAAACCGAAGAACCCCGATTTGGCGTGGCCGGTCTTCACGCTGATCATCCCCAGCCCGTAGTTATCGCCCTCGGCTTTCTGGTCGAAGAGGATGCGGCCGCCCGCCCATTGCTCTTTCTTTTCGAGAGAAAAGCGATAGTCGGCAAGCGTTTCGAGGTCGCCTTTGATGCGCTTCTTGATGTCCGCGTCCCAATCCTTTGCGACGAGGAGCGCACGGCGTGCCTTCGCGTATTTGTCCGTCCCGAAGATCGTTTCGAGGTCGCGGGCTTCGAGGCGTTCCTGCCGCAGGAGTTCGTTGTATTGCAGTTGCTGATCGTTGATTTGCTTCTGAATTTCGAGCAACGCCTTCTTGTGTGCAGCGGCCGCCTGGAAGGCTTTCGTGACATAGCCGATAGCTTCGCCCGCCGCAGCCGCGATGCCGCCGACAATGCCGCCCTGTGCAAAGCCTTTCCCGATGTTCGACACGGTGGTCATGGTTTCGGTCAGTGCGTCGGCCTGCTCGCTCAGGTTTTGACTTCCCGCGGCTTCGAACATTGCGGAGAGCTTCGCCGAAATGGGGGCGATCACGTCGGCCGTGGCGGAGGCTGCCGACGCTAACTTCTTCAGACGCACCTCGAGGGCGGGGAGACTTTCCCCCTGTTCGGCCTTTCGGAATACGTCGTTGATGGCTTCGCTTAGTGCGGCAAACGGGTTTTCGGTCTTCACCGCGTCCTTCAATCGCTTGAGTTGATCGGTGATTTCCTTTACCTTCTCGGGGGATTGTTTAAGGTTGCGGAGTCCTTGCGCCGAAAAGTCGAAGTTCGGGACGATCTTCTCGTCGGGTGTCTCGCGGAGATAGGCCAGGAGTGATTCGGTTTCGGTGATCACTTTGTGCAGTTCCTTGCGGCTCTTCTCGGCAGCGTCGCCGAAGAGGTTCACGAAGAGTGCGGATGTCTTCTTCGTGCTCTCGATTTCCTCGTCGTTCACGGCCTTGATGTCCTTCTCCTGCTTGCGCTTCGATTCTTCGAGGGCGCGTTCCTTCGTGCCGGCGATGTCGGCGAGCTTTTGACTCGCTTCCTTTTCGCGCTTCTCGGCCGCGGTGTGTGCTTCGGAGTCGAATTTCGCGAGGGCGTCGTTCTTGTCCTTGCCCGCCCGGGCGATCTCTTCTTGCAGTTCTCGGGCGTATTGTGAGAAATAGGCTTCGATTGAGGCGCGCTTCTGTTCGCCCTCTTTCGCGATTTCGGAGCGTCGTGTGTCGTAGTCCTGAAACTCGGCAATGGCGCGCTTGTAGAGATCGCCCGATGCTTTGACGCGCGTGTCTTCGGCTACGCTCTTGTATTGCGCTAGCATCGCTCTTTGTGACGGATCGAAGTCTTTCTCCGTCACGTCGAGCTTGTCGCGATGCGCGTTCTCTTGCTCTTTCGTCGCCTTCGGGTTCGCGATTTTCCATTCTCGCATTTTGTTCTCCTTGATGGCTTCGACCATTGCGTCCGAACGCTTCTTGTTCTCGAAGAGCAGGCGTTCGTAGTTGAGTTCGATTTGTTGTCGCTCCTTCTCGTATCCGTCTTCGAGGAGATTGATTTTGTTTTGGCGGATTTCGAGACTGCTTTCGTATTCCTTCTCGATGATCGAGTCCTTGTACTTCTCGATGTCCTTCTCGAGGTCGTGCTTTTCGAGTGCGATGCGCTTGCGCTCATCTTCGGCTTTCTTTCGTGCGTCGGCTGCTGCTTTCGCTCGTCGCTTGGCTTCTGCCTTTGCGTCTTTGGCTGCTTGCTTTCGGGATTCCTCGGCCTTCTTTCGGGCGGCTTCTTGACGGGCGGCTTGAATTTGATGTGCTTTTGCGTAGTTAAGAGAGTTTTGTTCCATCTCTCCTACGGACATCGTTTTGCCGTTTGAGAAAACAGCAACCTTTTGTCCGTTTTTCCTCATATCCTCAGCCGTCGAAGAGAAGTATGCCGCCAGCCTGCGTGTTTCTTCGAAGTCCATTTTGAGCATCCACGCGGGGGGCTCTCCGTCGAAGTTGATATGAAAGTTGAGCGTGTTGTCGGCAAAGTCTTTGACGATTTTGGATACGTTGTTGTAGAGATCGTCGGCTGTCTTGCTCGCGTTGAGAATCTTACGTTGGCCTGCTTCGATGCGCTCGGCAGAGGACAATGTGGCTTCTCCCTCCTCCTTCGCTGCTTTTGCGCTGGCATTGATCAACTCGATGCTCTTCTTTCGTCCTTCGTTTAATTCATTGATCGCTTCGGACTGTTCCTTTAGCGCATTACTTGCATTGTACCCCCAACGGCTCTCCCATCTACCTGAAATCATAGCTTCTGGGATCTCTTTGCCTTTCTTCTTCATTTCGGCGAGGTGCGCTCTGAATAGACGATCAATTTCCTCCTTCCCCTTTCCGACGTTTTTGCGTAGAAGTTCGATATAAATAGTAGAGAGTATTTCAGCATTCTTCTTCATCCATCCCGAATTGTCCACTCGGAAGTTTTCGCCTTTCCCCGAATAAGCCACATCTACCTTTTTGAAAATCGATGCGACCTCTTTCCTTTTCTCTTCTATCGCTTTTTCGTATTCATCGTTCGCCGTCTGTATCGCGTTCAGCCGTTGGCGTTCCGCGCCCTCACTCTTGATAAGCTCGATCGCCTGCTTGCGCTTCTCATTGATCGTGTCGATGTTGTCGCCCTCCTTGATCTGCGTAATGCCGTACTCTTCGAGAATGGCGTTGAGTTCGTCCATCGTCTTCTTGTACACGCCCGTTCCTTCGTCAAGTCCCATTAGCGCCGTGCCGAGCATATCGACCTGTTGAATAGACTTCGCCGCACTCTCGCCGAAACGCTCGGACATTTGAGCCGTTTCGTCGACCTCCTTTCGGAAGATGACGATCGCCGAGATGACGGCCGTAATCGCTGTGGCGAGCATTCCGAATGGGTTTGACATAAAGGCCGTTTTCAACGACTCAAACTCGTACCGCGCCGTGGAAGTTGCTGCCGCCATTTCCGCCTGCGCATTCGTCAACACGATGCCCTGCATCGCGGCGAGCTTCTGCTGGTAGGCCACATTCTGCGCCGCCGCGGCATTGATTCGCGTTGCTACAGCTGCAAGCATCGTCGCCGCCCTGTATGCGCCGTAAATCGAAATCACATAGAGCAGCACCTTCCCGATCGTCTTCCAGTTCTCGATGAGCTTGCCCGTGATGTCGAGCGCCCCCGAGATATTCTCCTCTTGGCTTCGCCCGATCTCGTTCATCATCTGCTCCCACGCGTCCTCGATGTTCGACATCTGCCCCGAGATCGTCTTCGACTGCTTATCCATCAAGCCGCCGAACTTGCTGCCTTCGCCCGTCAACGCCTCGATAGCCTTCTGCACTTCGGGGAAACCGATCTTGCCCTCTTCGACAAGCTTCTTCACCTCGCTCTTATTTTTGCCGAACTGCTTGGCAAGCTCGTCGGCGAGGGGAATACCACGGCCGAGGAACTGATTGAGGTCTTGTGTGTACAAGCGTCCCTGCACCATGGTCGTGCCGTAAAGAAACGCGAGGTCTTTGAGTGGCATAGACAAGCCCGCGGCAATGTCCCCAAGACGGATTAGCGTCTCGTTCACTTTGCTGCCCTCCATTCCGTAGGCGAGGAGCATCTTCGACGCTTCGGCAACCTCGCTCATCTCAAACGGTGTTTTGGCGGCCGTGTCGATCAATTGCCCCATCAGCGCATCGGCCTTCGACTTGCTGCCGAGCATCGTTTCAAACGCCACCTCCAACTGCTGATATTCACCGCGAACGAGAGCAAGCTGTGAGACAAAGTCTTTGATCTTGTCGACGGCAAACAAACCCGCGGCCGTTTGCGCTGCCTTTGCCATAAGCCCGTCCATCTTCTGCACTTCGGCTTCGGCTGCCGTTCCGATGCCGCGAAGTTCCGCCTGGGCGCGTTGTGCCCCCGCACGGATGCCGCTGTCGTCTAAAAGCGCTTCGAAATAAAGTCTTCCCGTTTCTTGATCCATGGTTCGTTATGTTATGCCGAGAATTTCTCGTACTCGTGCTTGATTAGCGGGGTCGCTCGCGTCGATAACCTCCTCCTCGTCTGTGTCGTCCTTGTCTGTGTCGTACGACGGAAGGGCGGCGCCGAGCATGATTAGGTTTGTGTAGCTCAATTCGTGGAGCACGTAATCGAGCGAGAAGTTGAAACCCTTGATTACTCCTCCGATGATCGCCCAGACGCTGTCGTTTCGTTCTCCACTTTCGTCGGTCTGAGAAGATTTACGGCGTTGAGGAAAGTGGTAAGCGCGAAAAAATTTGCGATCTCCATCTGCTTAAGCACACCGGCGACGACGGCTTGCAGCTCCACGGGGCTCATCGTTTCGAGAATCTCACGGGCGAGCACTTCCCCTCGGGTGCTCTTCGGCGTTCTTTCCCGCCTTACAAGGCGCAGAACTCGCGAAAAGAGCGAAGACGGGGGTTCGCTCACCGCAGGGGCTTTGGCTTCGCGTGCGCCGAGAATCAGCGTTGCCGCCAAAAGGCCGAGGCTCCCACACTCCGACGCGTAGGAGAGTGCGCTTGTGATGAGATCCCCGTTTTCGACCTCGGGGAGACGGGGAAGACGCGACACGATCTCCGACACTCGGATCAACGTTGCAAGTGTGGGAGGGGCTACTTTGTACGTCGTCGCACCCACTTTTACTTCGACGGGGGCTTGCAACACGGCATCTGCCACCCGTTGTTCTTGTGTTTCAGTCATTAGTGTTTTACATTTGTTAGGGGCGCAGGGCGGAATCGAACCGCCCGCACTCGTAACCCCCACGTTTACGAATGCCTTTCCTTGTGCGCCTGTGCATTTCTCGTGATTATCCTATCGAGGAACCAGGACTCGAGGCTCCTGCACTTTCTGCATCTTTGATGACATCATACACGATGCCGTCGCCTTTTGCGTCTGTGTAAACAGTTCCTTCGTAGTGAAACAAGATGCCTGTTTCCATATCGGAGGACTTCAGTACGGTGATTCCGACGCGATCGGCCTGCCATCCAATGCATGTCGGGTCGTCGGGTATGAATCGAAGTGTATGCTCTCCTCCAACAATGCCCCTTTTGTCCTTAAACGGAATCTTTTCGCCCTTCGCGACAAAGAGTTGGAACTCGATTTTTTCAGACGCGGGCATTTGTTTAGCGTCGACGAGTTCTCCTTTCTCGTTCTTTGCTTCGGTTCTTTCACCGGCTTGAGAAGACGTTTTGAGAGTCTTATCCTTCGGGGTGGGGATGTTATCCCATGCTACTCCGGTCTTTGGCTTGCCGTCTTCAGAGACTTTTGTTTGGAGGCTTCCGAATCTCCAGCTGAGTTGTCCCATAGTTCTGTGTTTTTGTGTGGTTAATGTGTGTGTTTAGTCTGTGTCATCGTCTCCGAAGAAGTCGTATTCGAGCCGTACGACGATGAAATGTTCGTGTAGCTCGGGTGCTTCGTCGGTGGCGATCGTCTGCTGTAATCGGAATCGATAGTTCGAGTCGCGCGTTGAGAGTGAATCCACCCATCGTTGTGCGGCGCGTTCTATCTCTTCTGTCCGGGCGCTGTCTTCGGTCAGCACGCCGTTGTCGTACGGGTCAATATCGGGAACGAAGATGTTTATCGTTACGACCCCACTTTGAATATCTCCCATAACACCCGCGGTGAAGATCACCACGGCATCCTCATTTGGGCTGTTTCTGGGGCGTAGTCCTTCGCGATAAACTCCGCCGGTGATCGTCTCTGCGATCGGGCTCTTGAGGAGTTTTCGGTACACGTCGCCCTGAATCTGTCGAGAGGTTTTTGGCATTAGCGATTACTTTCGTTTGGCGTTGAGTTTAGCTAGCATCTGCGGCACAAGTTGTTTCGCTTCGAGAGTCGCGCTGTCGAGAACGTCCCGTCCGCGATTTGCAACGTGCACGGCGTAATCCATACCTGCGACGACAATAAGCGCCACGCCGCGGCTGTACTTTCGTGCGAGTTCGGCTGCAAAACGCCGACCTTCGTAGCCGCCGGGCTTCGTTGCGGTGCTCGGAGAACGAGAGGAGGCGGATTTCTTCCCTCGGCGGGCGTGTTGCGCCACGTCGAAATTCGAACTCCAGCGAATATGCCCGTCGACGACAATAATCGCTCCGACCGAACTGCGGAGATTTCCCGTTTGATCAATGTACGAGCCCCTGCGCCGCGCGGTGTTGACGACGCGAACGGCCACGTACTGCAATGAACGAATCAGCGCACGTTCGTACTTCTGCGCGGCACTGGCGAAATAGCTCTCCACGGCCTGATAATCCGTCTTATCTACAATTGGCATTTCCTTCGTATTTTAGATCCAAAGACGAATTTGGCAGACGGCATCGAGGCGTTCGACACGTTGCACGGAGAAGTCCCCCAGGGAGCGCCCGTCTCGGTCGATAAGGCGTATCTGCTCCCCTTCGAACGGTTGCTCGTCGATGAGCACCGTGTAGGCCGCGGGGGTGAAGTGCTCGCCGTGTGTCGTACCCTGTGCGTTGTAATGCACCGCAGTATATTGGCACGGAATCGCTCCGACGTATCCCCCCTCTGACCTGCGAGGGTGTCCCGTTGCGGGGTCAATTCCCGACGCTGTCTTTCGTTTCACGGACAAAGTTCCGTTCGGGATGATCATAGGCGGTCGCCTTTATATCCGTACATCGAAGACTTCGGAGCATCGCCTTCGAGTTCTTCAAAGACGGCAGCCGCTCGTGCTCGATACGCCTTGCGCTGTTCGTCGCTGAACGTGTAGTTTTGTCCGCCTTGCGAGACATTCGGGGCGGCAGCGAGCCACGTTAGAATGTCCGCCTCGGCCAGACGAAACGCGTTGCCGCGAATCACGTCGGCAGTTGCTTCGGCATCTCGTGAGAGCCCGCGCCGAATGCACACGCCTTCGAGCGTGGCATTCGGGAGAGGGTACATTGTGATTCCACGAAGGGCTTGTTCTACGGTGTACATCGTTTCGGGCTTTCGTTGCGTCACCAGTCTTTCGCGTCGGTGCGGAGATAGACGTTGCGGTATGCCGTGTCGAATACGGGAATCGCGTCCGCCTGTCCGATCGTTACCTCTTTATATGGTTCGTCCACGCCGTACTTCTTGATTACCGTGTGGGCACGTTCCGTGCGAATGCCGCGGAATTGCGATTCGGCAAGAATGTCGTACTGCGTCGAACCGAGAATCAGCGTTTCGCAAAGCACAAGGCGGTCGTTCTCGAACGGGTTGCCCGACTTGAACGTGCCGTCGGTGAACTCTCGGGAGATGTTTTGATCGATCACGCGGAGCTGCAAGCCATAAAGAAATGCCTGCGAGGCGAGCATCTTGTTCACCTGCTCGAGCGACGGAGTTTGAGCCACGCCCACGGCGTTGGCGACGAACGACGCGCAGGCCTTGATGATCTGTTCCGAAGAGCAGATCTTGTAGAACGTCTCCATGTTCACCAGAGCGTAACGAGGATGCAAATTCTTCTCGCGGGCGGCTTTTACGGCTGTCACCAAATCGCCGATAACGTCGGCGTTCGACGCGTTGCCCCAATTCGTGGAAGTCTTCATTTTAAGGTCGGCGTCCACGTCGTAGTCGAGGTTAAACTCGTTCGCCATCGTGGCGTTCGTCGTGGTGTTGAACGAGAGAACACCGGCATTTGACACGAGCTTCAACGCGATATACTCCAACTCGCTTTGCACACCATTGAAGCAGAAGTCCACATCAGCGCCCCAATACTGCACGAGTTGAGCCGCGTCGGGGGATTTGGCGAGAGCTAGTGCCAATTGGTACTGCTTAAGCTCCGAGCGCTCGAGTTCACGGCTGATCGAGATAAACGGGATGTCGCCCTTCGCACTCTCGAACATCGGGCGACGTTTGCGCACGGTTGTACTGTTGTCCGAGTGGATGTCGGCGGCCACGTTCTTGCGTCCGAGTTGGTTGCTGATCGTTCCCCACGTAAAGCCGTTGACGCGGCGAACGGGGAAGAGCGTAGCAAACTGAAACGGACGAACGTCGACGCTGTCGACACGAGCCTGCACCATCTGCTGTGTGAGGCCTTGAATCAAAGTATCTGTGATCATCGGATTTTAGATTTAATAGTTGACAATACCCTTGAGGAGCTTTTCCACATCGGGGTGAAGTGTTGCACCGTGTGTCGTGCCGATCAACAACGCATCCGTGTCGAGGTTGTCACCTTGCACGACGGGGCGGCCTGTGCCTGAAAGAGAAAGGGGAATGTGTTTCAGTTCCGCGTCGTCGCCCGTCGTTTCGGCCTTTGCTTCGGCGACAACCGAGAGCACCGGGATTACTCCGATAGCGGCCGAAAGCGTCAATGTATCGGCTGCTTGCTGTGAGGTGTCGATCTTCGTAATCTTCGACGCTTTGCCGCCTACGCTGAGGAGGAGCACGTCGTCGACCTTGAAGTGGTGGCCTTTCTTCACTTTTACCTCCGTATCCGACGCTTCCACCTTTGCCGTTACGACGGCCTGCTTCACAACGTGGCAAATGCCGTCGTCTGGAGCACTGAGGGGCGTGCCTTCAAAAAGATAGTCGCCGCCGAGTTCCGAGGTCTTGACGGATACGCCGCCGGGAATATCGGCGACTTTGTGCACAAAGACGCGAGGCACCGCCTGGTCTTTGCGCCGTTTTACTGTCATACCCATGTTTGTGTAGTTTTTGTGTGTTCTGTGAGGGTGTGTTTTTGTTAGAACGGTTGATCGTCTTTCGACGGTGCGCCGTCCCGGTGGTTGATCGATTCCAGTTGCGCCTTGGTGAGTTCCGCAGTCTGCCCGCCATTTCCTCCCAACGGGCGCGAAAATACGAGTCCGCTCTGTTTGAGGTTGTCGACGATCCCCCCGACTTCGGTTTTCACGTCTTCAAGTGTAGCGTTAAACTGTTCCTCCGAAAGGCCGTCGAAAGACATACGGTCGTAGGGTTTGCGCAGGTTTTCGGGGAGCTGTTCGACGACGGCCGCGAGTTGGCGCTTGCGGTCGTTCGTGATGCGCTCCGAACTCATCGCCGAGAGTTGCTGTTGCAGTTTCGCGTTCGTCTCGACGATTGCTTTTGCCCATTGCGGCATGTCCTCGGGGACTTTCACGTCGGGCGTATCCGTTGGCTCGTTCGGGTCGGACGGCTCGATCGTCTTTCCGTCCTTCAATCCGTGTTTCCGCTCGTAGTTGGCCACGGCGGTCTTCTGAGCATCGGTCGCGCGGCGGTCGCCTTCGGCATCGATGATTTGCTGAATCGTAACCTCCTCCACAGTGGATTTTACTTCTTCGGCGGTGGTGGCAGTCTTCGCGATATTCTTCGCTATCCTGTCGAGTACTTTTTCGTTGATCCCCTCAAATCGGGTCTTCAACGCGTCCAAAGCTATTTTGTGCATGCTATTTATAGTTTTTGTGTGGTGACAAAGTTAGCATTTTCTTTTTGATTGGCATATACTTCGGCAAAACGCCGCAAAGCCTTCGTAATTGCGATAAAATGTGCGCTTTCGGTGCTTTTTCCTCGTTTTGAAGCATTCTTAACGCAATAAACGGGCAAAAAGCGGTCAGAAACGGGTATATTTGCATACTAACATTTTTCGTATTATGATGAAAAAAGAAGATCTAATCAAGCAATGCAGGTACTACAAAGGGGAGGAAGAGTGTCCAGACTCGATTAAAAGCGTCAAACTTGGGATGCTGTTTTGGATAGCGGAGGACTTTTTTGTAAGATGTTATGATCAATATAAAGACGAAAATCTACAACTTCTCGAAGATACGGGAGTAACGAAGTTTAGATCAGTATGGGAAGGAAAGGCCTCCGACGTACTGATCGCATTCCTTTTTTCCTACTTTACAAAGAGTGAGGATTGCGGGAGTGAATACGTTATTAAGGGGTTCATTAACAACACACTCCGCATTTATTTCGGCTCAACTTCGATGTAGACATATCCGTCCTCTTCTCGGATTTCTATCAGCTTGTATCGATTTCTATTAGAAGATATAACCTCACATTCATCTTGGAATTCGGAAAGATACTGCAAACTGGTCGCGTTCTTTTGCTTTCTCGCAATTAGAACAACGCGCTGCGTTTTGTACTCATATTCCGTAATCGGATCATAGAGGCCATGTTCTGAAAAAACTTGAGCCATGTCTTTCCTTGTACTCCAAGACGATGCTCCCAACATGCCAGCTCCTTCTTCGCTTTTCAAAGAGTCGACAAGGCTGTTCAGTTGTTTACGGCTTAAGCACATTCCTCGATACGTTGTTCCTCCTTTCCATTTGGGGCTTCTATCGATCCACTCTTCAAGGTCTTCCGCTCGTTTCTTAATCTCTTCGTAAGTATGCCCATGCCTTGAAACAAAAGTGTGATCTAATAATCCGCTTTGGTATCTTCTAATCTCATAGTCCCATTGATACGAGAAACCATAAGCAGCGTTGTAGTAGTCGTCTATCTTCCGCTCGTCGTAAACTCCTGTAAGTTCTCTTATCTTCGCTTTCTTAGATCCTTCTGTAGGCCAAACCGTCTCGACATGTCCCTTTTGCGGTGTGTTGTTTACTGTCCACGTTCCCGACGAAGATTTAGAGGCTTGCTTCTTCTTTTCGAGTTCCGCGCGCTTCTTTTCCGCGATCTCGAGAGCTTCTTTCGCCTTTGCGATGTCCCCCTTCTCTTGCGCCGCCTTTGCGTCTGCGATGGCCTGCTTGAAGATCGGGGACTTCGTTTTGAACGACGAAAGTCCCTCGATTTGATCATCGACCTTCTGCCATTCGATCTTTTCAAGTACCGCGGCGTGTTGAGCCTTGTATGCGCTTTCGGCCACCTGCCACGTTGAATACTTCTTCTTGTCGGCCACCCATTGCGTTTCGTACTTCAACACGTCGGCCTGCTCTTCCAGCGACATGCCCTCAAAGGTCGCGAGCTTCTTTTGCACCGCCGCGTGGGTATTCTTGAGATCTTCGAGAGAGAACTCCTTGTGCCACTTATGCGCATTGGGAATCAGGTCGGAGAGTTCGTCTTCGGCCTTCTTCATGTCCTCGATCGCGCTTTGCAACTTCGTCGTCTCCGCTTTGATTTTCGCGATTTGTCCCGATTCGACGGCCTGCGCCAAGCCCGACGCATCGACCTCCCCGAAATCGGCCGCCGTTTTGATTGTTTCGGCCGCCGCGTTCTTCACCTCCGCGTGTTCCTTCGCACGTGCCGCCCAGCGTTGGCGGATTGCGTCCTCTTCTTCCTTCGTACGCTTCGCATGGCGCTCTTCGGCAATTTCGAGGAGCGTCTTTTTCTTCGGCGCAAACACGCTGTCGACCAGTGACTCGTTGTCCTTGATGAAATACGGGAGAGAGCCACGCGCCGTCGCTGCGTCGATGCGCTCCTTGTTCTCCTTCGCCCACGCTTTGAACTCGTCGGGCAGGTCGTCCACCGCGTTCTCGCTCCCCTCCGTAGGCTCTTCGCCTTGAAGAATACGCTCCGTGTCCGCGTCGAACTCCTCCTCCGTTTTCAATATCGGTGTGGCGTAACAACGGCAATGCGGATGCCAGCCCGTGAACTTGAACGTCTTCGGATACTTCCCCTTCAGATCGTCGCAAATGTCGTGGAATCGGTGCGGCTTGCCGTCCGCACCAAGACACGTGTGGTTCTCCGAAAGGTTAATCTCCACCCCGACGACAAAATCCAATTCTTGCATTCGCAGGTGGTCGGCCGTGCGATAGGCGATGTTGACCTCCGTTGCCGTCAGACGCCGCGCGTTTTTGTAGGCCGAACGATACACGCCCCGCCCGGGATGGTAGGCCTTTGCCCGCTCCGAGAGATGAAGCACTCCGTGCTCATCACGCACACGTCGAAAGAGCGCATCGGGGTTGCGAAGATACGCCCGAAGGGTGCGGCTCATTTCGACGGCCGAAATGCCGTCGCGCAGCCCTAAATCCAGCCCCATTTCGAGTTCTTCCTTGAACTGCTCGGTGAGGTTCCACACCCGCTCCGAGAGATTCATCCCGCGTTCGCGCCGAGCGAGGAACGCCGTGCACGCCCCCGCGTTGGTGGAGAAATAGCGTGCTCTGCGCTCCGTGCTCAAATGCTTTGCCGCCGATCCGAGCACAGAACGCACCAGCAGGTCGTTCTTCGCGTTCGCCAAGTCCCATTCCGTTCGCACCCCGTCGACTACGGTCGTCGAGAGTGCCCCGTGAAGTTCGAACATCAGTTTCTTTGCGCGATTGCGCAAATAGGGATACTTGTCGAAGGAGAACACCTCTTCGGGTGAAAAGCCGTCGACGCTCTCCGACAAGAGCGCCACGCGGGCAGCGGCCTCGTCGAAGAGCTTTTCGATGCGCTTCTCCAGCCTGAGCATATTGCGCAGGTGCTGTTGTTCGTAATTAAGTCTCGGCATTTGTTTCTGAGATTAGAATCCCGATTCGGGTTGCAACACGTCGACGGCATTTTCCGCGGCGATGTCGGCCATTGTTTTGTCGACGTCCTTGCTGTGCCCGTAGAGTTCCACGCTTTCGCGTTGTGAGATGATCGCCTTTCCGCCGTTGGCCGCGACAAGGTTCTTGATCGTGTCACCCTCGTCTTCGATCGAAAACGGGGTGATGATGTGTTCCACCGCCAGCGAATCGACGGCATCCGCAAAGCCCGAGCCCAAAATCACTCGGGCGAAGGCCTTGATCACGTTCATCTCTCGGTCGAAGAACTCGATCAAACGGCCGCTCTCGTCTTTCACCTTGAGCTGTGCGTCGATGAACATTTGCTTGCGGCTTTCGCCCGAAAGGGCTTGTTGGCTCATCTTCTCGTAGCTCCAGTCGGGGAGCTGCAATTGAGTGAAGAAGAGCGAGCGAAGTTCCTCGATGTAGAATTTGAGATTGTCGACGGCTTGCGGCCAGGTGACATATTGCGCCGCGCTGCCCTTCGGGAATTGCATCACACTGAGCGCATCTTTGTCCGAGCTGTCGCCGAACGGGATTTGCTCGTCGGCGAAGACGGCGAAGACGGGTTTCGAGTTGCGGCGCAGATAGTTGCCGTTGCGCGAAAGCGCCCACTCCATCTCGTAGACCGTGTTCGACGTTTCCTCCCATACGGGGGTCGGGCGATGCATATAGACGGCGGGAATCTTCCCGAGGGTGATTTTTTCGTTGCACTCCTCCGTCCATCCCCCCGTCGACGTGCTCCAGCAAATGTGTCGGTCGGCCGTATAGGTGTCGAAATAGCGAACGTCGTTGCCCTGAATTCGGCGGGTGTAGGCCACGCTCATTGCTATCATGTCGCCGTATTCGTCGAAAAGCGGATACAGCTCATCGCCCGACGAGGGGGCGAAGTTGCGGGCGCGAAGCTTGTAGGGACTATGCACCCCGTAGACGTTGTTCGGCTCTTCGATGGCATACCAAAGCGTGAGCACCTCGCAGCAAGAGAAGAGCAGATTGCAGCGTTCGATGTTCAAAGAGTCGATGCGGTTGCGCTCGTAGACCGATTCGATGAACGCCGCCACCTCCGTCTCCTTGTCGTTCGTCGGTTTGTACACACGTTTCACAGGGATGCCGCACACCAATTCCGATATGCGGCGAACGGCAAGACGCTGAAAGTCGAGGGTGATGCGCGTTACGGGCTGCACGCCGTGCTCCGCCACGATGTCGGGATAAAGCCTTTTGTCGGCCACGGGATGAAGTGAGGGGTCGTAGGCGTTGATTAGCCCCGAAGGTCCTCTCCACGGGGGAATATTGAGATGTTTTTCACTTAGAGCGGAGATCTTCTCGTCTGCCGTGAGCGAGGAGTCCAGGATGTCGCGAATGTCCATTGCGGTGAGCTTTTCGATTAGTGGGGGCATTTCCGTCGAAACGTCCCGCCTTTTGGGCAAAACGTCCCGAGTTTCCGAGAAAAAACGGAGTGGCCGCGGGTGGATTCGAACCACCTCGGGAGATAATCTCCATAAAACTCCCTATCCCAGCGAACGAGCGTGCGTTCCGCGGCCGTGTGGCTGCGCCTGCTCTCACGAGTGGGCAACAGCCGGAGGTATAAATGGCTGTGGCACGGCGGGGAGTCGAACCCCGCGGCGGACTTGTGAAAATGAGAGTATAGACAGATATAGTCGTTTCTATCATGATGCAGCCCTCTTCCCTGGCGTGCCGAGTTTCCCGCCCGCGTCATCACGACGAAGAGGGGAATTCAAACGCAAATTACAAACTAAATGAAACATAGTCGTATTTCAAAGCATTACCCGTTGATCTTCCGGGCGATGTCTGCGAGATCGATAGCGCGACCGGAGCGTCCGAGATGATAATCGATGGCGTAGCACAGCACGTCCACAAATTCATCGTGAGGCTTCGACGGAAAGCCGCACACCTCGTCGATGAAGGCTTCGCACCACGCCCCGTCGACCAGTATCACCCGCCCGCATTCCACCGACGGAGAGGCGGCGTTTAGACGTGTTTCCTTGCTCTCCCTCGGGGTCGGCGTCTTCGTAACGTTCAAGCCCGTAACCTCTCGCAGCTGATCGATCACCGAAAGGCCGTTTGCCTTCGGCTCTATGCGGATAGAACTGCGCGACGTGTAGCCGTGCTCCTCGACATAGGAGGGGATGAAGCGCAGGAGATCGGGAAATTTCATGAGCACCTTTTGCCCGTGGGTGATGTAGAGATCGTTGCCCACCTTGCACGTTGCGATGATGCCCGTTGGGTCGTTCGTCGTCTTGTCCGTGTAGGCCGTGTCGATGAAGAACGTTGGGGAGGTGCTGCTAGCGATGCGGGCGAACTCCGCGGCGGAAATGCGCCCGAACCATTCGCGCTTGATGATGTTACCGCCTTCGACCGAGGGGCGCTGTTGATAGAGCGCGGCAAAGGGACGAGGGGCGCGTTTTTCGGCTTCGCGCAGACGCTCGACGCTGTGCTTCTCCTCCCACAGTGCCTCGCCGATTTCTCGCGGGTCGTCGGCGAAGTCCATATCTTCGCGAATGGCGGGAATGCGGATCACTGTCCACTTCTCGGGCTCGGTGCGCAGCAAACGCCCGGCGAGGTCGTCTTCGTGCCAGCGCGTCATAATCAGACACTGCTTCGAGTTGTTGTGTAGACGGGTGAGAAAAACGTCGGTGTACCACTCCCACACGCGGTCGCGATACGTCTGCGACGCGGCTTCGAGTGCGTCTTTCACGGGGTCGTCGATGATGCCGAGATCGACGGGCGTACCCGTCAAACCACCGCCCACGCCGACGGCGCGATAAAAGCCCCCGTGCCCGACGGTCTCGAAGATGTCGATGTTGCGCAGATAGCCGCGTCTTGCGTCGGTCGACACGTTTTGCGAATTGAGAAACGTGCAGGGGAACACCTCTTTGTATTCGGGGCTGTCGATCGTGCGCTGTATGGAACGAGAAAAGCCTTGTGCGAGGTTTGCCGCGTAGGACGTGCCGACGATTTTCAGCTTCGGATTGTAGCCCAAAGCCCACGCGGGAAATTTGCGCGATACGATCTCCGATTTCCCGTGCTGAGGTGGGACGAAGACCATAAGGCGGTCGGTCGCGAGTCTTCCGAGCAGGAGATCTTGGCATTTCTCGGCAATGAGCGTGTGAAACCATTGTCGCGAGTAGTTCGGATCGGTGTAATCGAGGAAATGAGGAAGAGACACCACAGCCTTTCGTCGCAGAACTTCGCGCTCGAGATTGTGTAGCCTTTCTTCGTCCATTTATCGTTCGAGTTTGAGTGCGGCGATTTCGGCTTCGAGTTCCTCGGTGCTCATCTCGCACGGCGGACGGTGCACGGTGACTTCGCCTTTGACTTGTCGCGCTTCGGGAGCATACAAGCCGAGGAGTTTTCGTCGTTCGATGAGTTGCTGTCGAATTTCGGCGATGTAAGCAGGGTTTCCGAGTCCTCCGACGTTGTTACGGCTTTCTGACACGGCGTCGGTTTCGATGCCCGCCTTCCCTTTGACTCGTCCGCTTCGTGTGGTGGTAGTCTTTTGTGCTTCTGCTTTCGACTTGTCCCATTGCTCCCAAAGTTCGGCCGTGGTGTCGTCGATGCGTTCGAGTTCGAGTTGCAGTGCTTGGTCGATGTTTTCGATCCGGCTTTCTCTCCACTCTTTGAGCAGCGTCTGCACGTCGTGGTATGTGGTCGATACGGCGAGCTTCGGAATATTGAGTCGTCGTTTCACCTCTTCTGTTATTTTTCGTAGGCTGTATCCTCGTTTGTATAGTTCTGCAATGATGTCAAGCCGTGCGGTTTTAAGTTGTCGTTTTCGGCGGTCTTGGGGTAAGCTCATAGTCGTGATTTATAGTTTTGTGTTGCGGAGGATTAGTCGCCATTCTCTTCGTGAACGTGGCACTCTCCAACACGTCTTCTTCAACGTCGGGAACTTCATAGAGGAGATGCGAGAAAGCGCGCGGAAACGCATATTGCCACCCAAAATCACGTTGTTCTCGTCGACAACGATAGGGCGAAGAGAAAGCATTCGCGGGAAGACAAGAATCGACTCGACGAGCCTTTCGAGTTTCGCGTCCGTAATTGTACGGGAATTAGACACATTCTCGCTCAACTGCGAGAGTGGCATTTCTGTTAGCTCCATAGTTTTGTGTTGTGTTACGACAAAGGTACAAAAAAACTTTCATCTGTGACACTCAGCGTCAATTTGGTGTGTAAACGCGCAAAGCGTTGCCCCCGAAATGAGGGGCAAACGCTTGCTAAACTGATACTCTCGCCTTGATGTGTGGGTGGGGATTGTAGCCCTCGAGCGTAATATCCTCGTAGCTGAAGTCGTACAAACTGCGCACTTCGGGGTTGAGTCGCAACGTGGGGCGAAAACGTGGTGTGCGGTGGCGCTGTAAGTTCGCCTGCTCGATGTGGTCGACGTAGAGATGCGCGTCGCCGATCGATATAATGAGATCGCCGACTTCGAGGTCGCAAACCTGCGCCACCATGTGCGTGAGGAGCGCGTAGGATGCGATATTGAAAGGCAAGCCGAGGAATACGTCGGCACTTCGCTGGTAGAGTTGCAACGAGAGACGGCCTTCCGATACGTAGAACTGAAAAAGGAGGTGGCACGGCGGAAGCGCCATTTTATCCAACGATTCGACGTTCCACGCGCTCACTACGAGTCGGCGGCTGTTGGGGTTCGTCTTGATCTCGCGCACAACGCGGTCGAGTTGGTCAATGTGCCCACCGTATGAAGTAGGCCACTTGCGCCACTGGTAGCCGTAAATTTCGCCGAGTCTTCCGTACTCGTCCGCCCATTCGTCCCAAATGTGCACGCCGTGCTCGTTGAGGTAATCGATGTTTGTATCTCCGCGAATGAACCACAGCAACTCGTAGACAATGCTTTTGAAGTGTAGTTTCTTCGTGGTGAGCAAGGGGAATCCGTTGGCGAGGTTGAATCGCATTTGATAGCCGAAGACGGAGCGGGTGCCCGTTCCCGTTCGGTCGTCTTTGTGCACCCCGTTTGCTATGATGTGGTCGAGTAGGTCGATGTATTGTTTCATTGTAACCGTGATGTAACTGTGAGAGCCCACGAGTGCACGACTTTGCCGCATTCGTGGGGCTCTTCTGTGTGATTTCTATGTAACAGCGTTCCTATCGCTTGTCACCGTCGCCGATGATCACGCCGCGTTTTTGGCGGTCGGCGAGTTTGTCGAGATTGCGGCGCATCACTTCTTCGAGACTAACGCCGAGGTGCCGCGCTATCATTGCGACGAACCAAAGCACGTCACCAAGTTCGGAGACGAGGCCGTCGGTGAATTGGAAGCAGTTCCCGCGGACAAAGGTAATCTCGTTGTTATTGATTTCTATTTCGCCGCGGCGCACGGCCTTTGCTATCTTGTCCGCCACTTCGCCCGCCTCAGCCATCAAGCCAAAACCAAGGTATGTGATGTTCTCTGCCGCGTGACCGGCGATGGTGCGGTGGGCTTGTTGTTCGTATTCTGTTGCTGTCATTGTTTTGAAATTAGTTTGTATTCGAAATGGGGCTCAAAGTACACGGGGATTTGAAGGACGCCGGCAACGTAGAAAGACGCTGTTTCTTCATCGTATCGTACGATGCCGCGGCGTGTCTCTTCGTTGTTCATATCGTAGTAGCTCACCTCGTCGCCGGTGTAGATTTCGTCGCCGTCCGCTGTTTTCACGCCGATGTATTGCGCCACCGAATCGGGAAGCACCTCAATACAGCGCGGTGCGCCGTCGGCGTGGCGGGTGTCGGGTTGAACGATGTAGGAGGCGGTGGCGTAGTGCAACACGCCGCCGTAAACGATTGAGCCGTCGGCAATGGAGCGGCCGCGGAATTTGATTACTTGCATAGGAATGTTTTTACGATTCTGTCTCTTTGAAGTCTTCGGGCTTCTTCTTGTCTTCATTAAAAAGATTCGGATTGTCGTGTATGTTGCCAATAACTACACCTTCTCCTTCAGTAAACAAGTTTCTCAAGAAGTCAACGAAGGAATATTTTGGGCGGTATTGTATTTGTCCAGGCCAGCGAAGACGAAAGGACAAGGTGTTGGTATCCCAAACCGCCATGCAAATGCTGGGGTAAACTCCAAAGAGTCGACACTCAATTACATCCCCCTCCCAGACTTCGTGGGAACCATCGCTCGATTTCCAAATGAGTTGCCCAATGGTTTCGGGGAAAACCACGAATTCACTTTCATCAAATTCCCTCTCTCTGATAACATAGAATCCTTTATCCTCGAGCCACTTAGGGCCAGTACCATCTATGTAATGGCATAAATTGCCATAGCGCCAATTTCCGTGGCAGTCTCGGGCTCTAAACAAAATATCTCTCATTTCTATTGAAGATTACTTGATGTTGAACGGAAGAAACCACGTGCGCAGACGCTGCCAGAAGTTCGCGGACTTCTGTGCGGGCGTGTATTCGGGAGCGATGGAAATGTGCGCGTCGGGTTCAGTGTCTCGGAGTTGGGAGGCGAGACGCAGCCGCACGCCGCTCGTTACAATTTCGGTGAGATGCTCATCGCAGCCCAATACGGCATACTGCACGCCGTCTTCGGGCGAATAGGTGAAGAGCGCCACAGCACGTTCGGCGCTTTGTGCTCGTTTCCACTTGCGGGCGAGATCATGCAAGCGGTCGGTGGTGAGGTGCTGAACCTTTTTCGGTGGAGTCTGCACCGGTTTCGGGGTTTTCTTTTTGTGTGTCATGCTTTTTGTTGGAGATTATTGCGCTGAAAATCGCGCATTGCCTGTTTATTTCGCCGTCAGCGGCGTTTGTTGTTCGCTTTGATGACTTATTCGCGGGCGCTTGAAAAAACGCCGTGCGCGTCAAATTCACGAGGATGCGCCGCGAGATACGCACGGGCGGCGTCTTCATCGCCGGCAAAACGCTCGGCGGCCAACTTCGCCAGGAGTGATTTATACGTACCGTAGTCCACGGCGTGCAGCTTTCGCCGCTCTTCCTCCGCCCGCCGTTGCAGTTCTTCGCGTTGTCGTTCGTAGTGGTCGATTTCCTTTTGCCGAGACTCGAGAAATCGGGGGATCCGCGATGCTATGTTCTCGGCGCGGACGCTGCCATAGACGACTTGGCCGTAGACGCCCGCCGCCAAGCGGGAGAAGAAGAGCATCACTTCGGCGAGATTGAGCGACGAGTAACTCCCGAAGATTTCGAGGGCGAGGTGGTCAATGTCCGCCGCCGTCAAACGGTCGGCCTCGGAAAGCGTGGCGGAATAGGCGGCGATTTTATCCGAGAGCCACGAGATGACAAATTCTCTCCCGCATTGTCGTCCCATTTGCACCAACGTGGGCGCATTACCAAAGTAGCAGCGTTCGGGAACCAACGCGCACAGTGGCATAATATCCGAGGAGTAGGCCGTAACGTAGTACTGTCGCGCTTGCTTAATCTGTTCCGAAGGCAAGTTTGTGCAGACGGTCGGCGATGGCGTCGTTGCGTGCGCGCCGCTCTTCGCCATAACGGTCGAAATGTTTTGCGGGTGTGTCATGCTGTGCGAGTTGAGTTGTGGGCTGCTGCGGGCGGTTGTCATACGTTCCCTCTAAGACGCGGGGGAAATTGTTAGGGCGGAAGAGCCATTCAAAGTCTGCGACGAAACCGCGGGAGCCGCCGCCGTTGAGAAAATCGGACGCCGCTGCTTTCTTCACCACCGCGGCGAGAGCTTCTTTGCCGTATTCGCGAAGACGGGCGAGCAGAAAAGCCGTGCGCTTACTTTTGGGGCGTAGGTCGCGGACGGGCGGGATCTGTGCCCTCTGCGCCGCCATGGTCTTGTTGAAGAAGTCGGCAAACGCTTTCAAGTCGAGAGCCTCAGCCGGCACGGACTCTTTTTGCGTTTCGCCCGAAAATCTTTCCTCCTCTTCGGGCGGCGCGCCGTCGGAAGACGGACGTACTTCTTCTACGTAAGGAGAAGAAGTATATTCTACTCTACTTTCCTTTACTTTACTTTGTGGGGTTATTTCTGCAGAAACGGGGGTTTTTACCGTAGAAACGGGGGTTTTTGCTGCAAAAACTCCATTTTCGGGTGTATTAACCCCGATTTCGGGTGCAGATACTTCGGGGGCTGTCCGATTGTCCGCGACTAATCGGAAACGCTTGTCGATGTCCTCTACCTTCTTGCGCTTGGCCTCCAGCCATCGGGCTTGTATGCTTGCCGACGTCAGGATCTGGAACGAGTTAAGAACCCTCCCATCGAAGAGAGAACGCCTAACCAACCCCTTGATGATCTCTGAAATCCTCGATGAAACGCCGAAGGCACCTATACGCTTTGCGAATAATAGACACTCATCGGGACCCCACGGGATTGCGTACCCTTGCGAGTAGATGAACTCGAGAAGTTTGAAATACACGGCGTACGCTTCAAGACCAAATTCGGCTTCGACGAGTGCGAGCGCGGTATCTTGGTCGGTGTGCGTGTCGTGTGGGAAATAGTCCAGCCCCAATTTGGTAGGGCGTGCCATGGTTATGTGATCATTGTGCGGTTTTGTTTTGTTTGCCCGTCTTCACGAGTTGCGCGAAGGCTTCGCGATTTCTTCGAAACGTTGAGACAACCTCTTTACTTCGCCCGTCTAAATCCATCAGACGTAGGAAGCCTTCGAAACCGTTGCAGACTTCTTCGTATATGTAAGACTTGACGAGTTGCTTAAACTCTAAGAAGTCTCTCACCACTTCATATCTGTATCCGTATAGCTCCACCAGCAGCTGCCATTCCTTCTGCGAGGGACTTTGTCGACCCTTCGGAGTCTTCATCTCAATGCAAAGCGCGTGGTGCTTGTCGGAGGGGAGAAAAAGAATGAGATCCGAAACTCCTGCGACCACGCCCTCGGCTTTTAGTCGAGCACCCGTCACTGGGTCTCTTCGTCCGCCGTTCGGGACGGCAAAGAGGAGCGAGGATAGTTCCGGGTATTGGTATCTGAACCAGCGGACGCAGGCGCATTGGAGTCGGTGTTCGGGATCTTGCATTAAGCGGCGGGCGTTTCTTCGTTCGTGTCTTTGATGAACTCGACAATCGGTGTTTCAACGACCGAAAGGAGTACGGGATCGTACGCCCACTTGTCGAACTTATCAAAGAGTAAGTCCGTTGCGTCGGTCAGCTTCTCGGCGGCCACGAGCGCGGCTTCTTTCTTGTCGATTTCAATACCTCTGCGATCGTCCAGCGAGGTAATCGTGTAGACGATTTTGTAGAACTTCAATTCTGGAGCGTCGCACTTGTCGGTGATCAGTTCGTGGAACTTTCGGCCGACCACGTCCGTTACGCTTACCAACGCGGCGACGTTTTCGTATTCGGCCTTTACCAACTGCTCGGCGCGTGTGCAACTATCGGCCTGCACGAGGTAAGAGAAGCGTTTCTCTACCGTTTTCCCGCTTTCTTCGGCCATTTCGACGCGGGTCTTACATTCGTAGTATTTCATTGTCGTTGTTGTTAGGTTCTGGAATTTCGATATTGAGATATTGTTCGGCGTAGCGGCGCAGGCGGTCGACATAGGTTTCAAATTCTTGCGTCGTCATTGCGGCCGTCGAGTTGGGGAGTGTCACGACTTCGCCCGTTTTGTAGTTGATGACGTGTTCGCCGGCCACTTGCTGTTTGAAAAATTGGTGTACTTGTTCGCAGTTCGTGAACTCCCATCCCGCTTGCTGCAAGCCCGTTAAGAGCATCGGGTAAACAACGCCCCAGAGATATTTGTTTTGCGGTGTTGTCCTTCGGCGTTGCTTCCGTTGCACCGTGCAAACGTATTCTCCGACGGGCGATGTTTCGAGAAAGTGCCGCAGCGGAACAAAATTTTGTTCGTCGCGACGGTTGTATTGAGTTAATTCGAGGGTGTATCTGAACATTGGGGAATTTATACTATGCCTCAAGCGTAATTTCCAATCCGGGCTGTGCGATGTATGTTGCTATTCCTGTCTTAGATTCCACGATACGCTTAAATTCTTTTGGGTCGGAATTATTGTCAGAGAGGTGTAATAGTGTAATCTCTTTTACCTTCGACAAGTCCTGTTTGCGTATGGTGTGAAGCGTCGTGGCGATTTCCATGTGAGACGTGAGAAGACGCGTTCGCATAGAAGACGGAACTTTGCCCGTGAGGATGTTTTCTTCAAGAATATTGTCGGAATAGTTCGCTTCGATGAGTACGTGATCGAGACCTTGAATTTTATATGGAAAGGAAACACTGTCTGTGAGAAAGAGAAGTTTTCCCATTTCTGGATGACGAATTGCAAAAGACTCGCAAGGCACATCGTGAAATGCTTCCAATGTGAGCACCTCAAACTCTCCTCCTACGAGCATCCATTGTCGACGGGTTGTTTCAACCAAGAGTGGCTGCACATCTAAGTCTTGAGAATTGATCACGTCCGATGAGCAATGCACCGTTACTCCGGCGCGTGCCATGTCTGCCAACCCTTTTGCGTGATCTCCGTGCCGATGGCTCACCACGCATCCGACAATCCGTGAAAGATTGAAGGCTAAAGCTCGTTTGATTTCGAGAAACGCGATACCGGCCTCAATAATCAAGGTGCTGCCATCGTTCGCGGTGAGTAGATAACAGTTTCCTTTGGAGGACGATCCTAAAACTTGCAGTTTCATTGCCGAATAAATTAGTAATCGGGGGTTTCGTTCTCATCTACTCCCGTAGTGGCAGTTGGAGAAGAACTGTTGTGCGATTCATCTTTTACTTCTACGTAGCTGTCTGCGTCAAGATCAATCGCCGTATCGGGTGAAGTAACCATCGCTTCTCGAGTAGCTTGTGCAGACGATTCCACCGAAGATTCGTTGATCATCGCGTCCTGCATCTCGATTGATAGATAACCGTATTTTGAAAGGAGACGTCGGATAACGGTTTTCAATGCCATGGTTTCAAAATTACCTTCCCATCCCGTTCCTTTCCCGGTAGAAGTCTCTTGTGCTTTTTCGATAAGCTGTTCAATCGTTGTCTCGCGACGTACGGAAGGCGAAAAACGTTTGGCGTAGGCGGCCACTTCATCGACACTCATGTAGAGTGTTTTGCTGAAACCATTGAGAAGTTCAAAGTGGGCGAAGTAGCCGATCACTCGTTCAGATGTCTTTTCGCCGTCGAACTTGATTTCGCCGGTCAGTTTATTGACCCCTCGGAGTTCGCCTTCATAGACCACGTCCGCGTTGATTGTTCGGTATTGCCCCGTGCGCATCGCCATTTGAATGTAGCCTTTGTAGCCTACAACAAAAGTTGGAGTGGGGATCTTAACCCATTGTCCGTTATTGTCTCGTTTGGAGTTGTTATAAACAACGATATAAGAGAAGCCCAGCGCCTTGTTGATGGGCAATTTGAGAACTGCTGCTTTGAGTGCTTCTTGTATCACCAAACGCGGTTCACAAGTTTGTAAGGCTTGATCTCCTGTGTACACATCGATAATCGATGCCGTGAACGCATCTTTGTTTTCTTTGAGTGCGTTGTAAAATTGTTTCTGCACGCTGTCTGCTTCAAGCATCGTGCGTAATACTGCGACTTGGGTTGCCATTGTTTCTGGTTTTATAGGTTATTGCTTGGTGTTGTCATCTTGTAGAGTGATAGTGAAATCTTCCGTTGTTACTCTCATCTCTATTGTTTGTGAGGGAATGCGCAAAAGATTGTTCACACTTTCTGCGTTGTCAACAAAGACCGGGGCTTGCACTTTGTAGTGTTCGCATAGGGTGCGAATGATGTCTAATCCTGCGTTGATTCGCGCTGCGCTGTTAAGCGTCGAGTTATAGGCGACTCCATTAACCGTAGCCTTGCACGTTTCTTTGGGCGTTCCGTCAATCAGATAGTCGAAAAGACGGAACTTGACAATGCGGAACTTCTCGTTGATCTTTCGTTCTGCAGTGGTGGCAAAGGCGCGCATGTACGTTGACAGCATATCCTCCTTATGCTCGATTTCTGCGTATTGCTGTGAAAGATCCGATAACTCGGAACGCAACTCTTTGATGCGCTGATTCGTTTTTTCTACGCGTTCAAAGACGGAGAGTGATTCGAGCAACTCTTTCTGTTCACTACGCAGTTCCTCCAGTCTTCGGTTGACGCTCTCGTTGTCCTCCGGTTCTTCCATGTCGGGAAGCGCTTCAATGAGGATACGGAGTTCAGAGATTTCAGCGTTCCCGTCGACAGCCTTTTCAATGGTGTCTTCCAAAGGGGAATCCGTACGCTCTTTTGTCCTCAGAGATAAAAGCTCGGCATTGATTTCAATCATTCGCTCTTTCGCCTTGCGGGATTCTTCAAGGCGACGCTCCAAATCTTCGCGTCGTCCCTTCAATTCTTTTCCCCTCTTTTGGTTTTCTTCCAAACGCTCGGCTTTGTCGATGTTGAACTTCTCCAGCAGTTCTACACGCTTTGCTTCAATTTGGTGTGGTTCAAACGGTCTGTCGCAACACGGGCATCTAAAGTCCTCGGCCGTCGCATTAAAAGTTTCGGCCTTAATGGATCTCCACTCTTCAATCAGGCGTTCTCGTTCTTTGGCAGAACTTTCGATTTGAGCTTCTATCTCTGCCACGAGCTTGGCGATAGGCTCTATTTGGGAGAACTCCGCATTTAGTTTGCCGGTAGCTTCCGCTCTTTTCGTAGCTGCTTGATTGTACTCCGTTGTGACCTGCGCTCTGATTTGTGCGAGAAGCGTTTCCAATTTTGCGGAAAGGCGTCTACGTTCTTCCGATTCGGGACTACTGCCCAGCCCTCGCAAGAGTTTCCCTTGTTCCGATTCGTTCCTATCCAACATGGCACGAACCTCTTTTTCATCCTTGTCGATTTCGGGGATCGAGCGTTTCAGTTCGTCAATACGCGTCGGTATGCTGTCGATGGGTGCTTTCAATGCTTTCTTTTTCGCGAGAATTGAAGAGCGCGCTGCATCAAGGTTTTCATCTTTGAATGCTTCGAAGACCTGCTCCGCATCGTTTGCCGGTGCAATGGTGTTGAGTTCTTCTCTTACATCTTCGGGTGAGAGGGTTACAATCGAGAAAAGAAGTTTCCGTTGCTCTTCCCATTTCTGCTCGGCGAAGTGTCCGGGGGCAGTAATCGAACGGAAAATGGACTCGGGGCAAAGCTCATCGATTGCTTTCTTCCAAGCGCTTGCGGTCAATGGCTGTTCATTCATGCGAAACTCTTCAGTGTGCCCGGCAAGAGATGGCTCAACAGCCCCACGTGTCTTTTTCCACTTCTCTTTGTATGTTCTTTCCAACAGAACCGTATGTCCGTCGACGTCGATACTCGCTTTTACTTGTACGTCCTTGTGTTTGACTTCGTCCCCGTTAGCGTCCAACGGCTTCAGATCAAACTTACTGTTCCCGTCGTGGTCTTTTCCAAAGAGTAGCCAGGTAAACGCATCGAAAATCGAAGTCTTACCGGTGCCGTTCCTTCCGGAGATGACCGTGTGAGCACCAAAGTCAACAGACAAAGATTCTATACCCTTGAAGTTACTGAGGGTAAGATTTTGCAGTTTGATAAGTGACATATTCTATTTGTTTTTATGGGTGATGGTTTTTAGTTCTCGGTGTCGCAGGGCTTCAAACTCTCGCATCACCTCTTCGGGACTTTTGCGTTCGCGGAGCGCGATGCGGAATAATAGGGCGTTGAAGTCTGCGCGGTGGGCAAGCAGGGCGGAAAATTCGCCGTCGGTCATCGGAATAGGCTGTATTGGGGTTGGGGGCAACAGCGATCGGAGTAGTCGTTCACTTGATCGGCGCGAATCTGTCGGTCGTATTCCTCCGAGGCTTCGCGCTCGACCAGCGCTTGTTTGGCGTGTTTGTACAGATCGACCAAAAGGAGATACAGTGTGCGCGCTTCCTCTTCGCCGGCAAGGAGCGTCCCTTTTTCGATGGGCTCGTATTCGTCGTCCGTTTCGCCCAGGAGCCGGAATCGCTCGTCGTCGAGTTCCTCGGGACTTGTGTGCAGCACGTCGAACATGTCGTCTTCGAGCATCTCGATGATGTCGGCCAGTTCGTCGGAGGTGCCGTCGTGGATGCGACTCTTTACGAGGTAATCGTTTTCATATTCGAAATACATAGCGGTGCGGGGTGATTAGAGTTCGTATTCGTGAAGAGCGCCCGGGGCGATGGGCTGCAGCTCGACGTGGGTGCGGGCGAACGCGGCGCGTGCGTCTCGGAGTATCTTGCGGAGCATCTCTGTGCCCTCGGGGGACTTCTCAACTCGGAAGTAGAGTTGTGCCGTTCCGTTGGCTTTCCGAATGTGAGAACGGATGAACCAGACGTGCGGGTTGCGGGAGAATTTGAAGATGAATTCCTTTCGCTCCTCGAAACGCGGTGCCGGTTTCACGATCAGAGCGTGGGTGAGGTGTCTCCCCTTGGTGTCGATTAGTGGGTATATCATACAATGCTTCTGAGTTCTCGGTTTTCCTTCTCGGCGTGTTGGGCAAAAAGCTGCTGCGCCTTGGCAGTATCGGTGACAATCTTTCGGCCGATCTGCTGAACGGCGGGGGCGAGAAATGTGTTCTTGTACTTGAGAGCCGTTGCGATGGAGCACCCGAACAAATCTGCGATACCTTGTAGCCCGAAGACCTTCTCCGAAGATTCGGCTACCTTGCGCTGTTCGTACCGCTCGATGCCTTCATTCACGGCGTTCTTGATGAGCGCTTGCAGGTCAGTGGCTGAGACGATGATCGCTTGTTCCATTGTTGCGTGTGTTAGGGGACTTGTTTGTCGAACGACTCGTCGGGGCGGGCGATAGTTACCCAGCGGTTGACGCCGTCTGTTTGGTAAACGAGGCGCTCGTTTTGGTAGCGAGTCATAAATGTAATCGCGGCGCGTGCGCTTTCCACTGAGCGAATGTCGGGGAGAATGAATCTCACTTTTTCGCCCGTCTTGATGTCGCGTATCATCTGGCGGCTGACCTTTTCCACGCGTCGCAGATCGGTCGGTTCACGGAGATACGCCGTGATGCGGGCTCTTTCTTCTTTTCCTTTCATACGTTGAAATTATTGTGACCACGGGCGGAATCGAACCGCCGAGGGGAGGAACCTATTACGCAGATGAGGACATAAACCTCCTTCCCCTTTCCGTGTGAAAATGCAACGCTTTGCACTCTCCGTGGCCGTGTGGCTGTGTCTACTCTCACGAGCGGGCAACAGCCGGGATAGCATGGAATAGAAAAACACTTTGTGGCACGTCGGGGAATCGAACCCCGCGACGAGGGAAAAATTCAGGATAAAAAACCTCGTCAAGAACCTTTCGTGCCGTGTCCGCGTGCGTTGTCACAACGTGACGCGGGAAATCAATTCATAAGCTATTCAATGAAAAAAAATCGAGGCGAGGCGAGGAGTCGAACCCCGCGGCGAAGGAACGTCCTTGCACTAAATTGATGATGCCCTCTTCCTTGGCTCGCCGTTTCCCCTTGCAGCGTCGTCGCGACGTGGCGCGGGGTCAGAAAAGAAATAAAACAATGGAGGTTGTCTGTGTGCGCACCGCCGAATGGCCTCTCCCAACCCTTCACGATGTGAAGCATCGGCGGCGCGCTATGGCTTACAGCTTCGAGGGATTCACATACGCCGGGATCTCCTTCCCTCTCGCTATCTGTTTGTCGATGTAGGTCCGAAAGGCTTCCTCCACGTTCGCGTCGTCAAAAGCGTCGAGCAGCTCCCCGAGGAAGTCGATTTCTTTGTTCTCTTCCACGCTGTCGACGATGTCCTCAATCTCGAGCGTGGCGTTCAGTTGTATTGTATTCATGTCTTCTTATTGTTTTAGGTGTAAAGAAAAAGAGCGCGTCGCGACAGGGGCTATCAGATCGTTATCGATAATTTTGCAAGGCTTAGGGTCAATAGTAGCGAGAACAGCGACCCCGCTCTTTTCGTAAATCTCCGCTACATAGCAGAGGTAATCTACGACAGCTACGAAGCGTTCCACCACGTCCCCATCCGCGGAATATGATATGGCCGCAAAAGCCCATCTAACAAGCGTGGACAAATCTCCGTGCTCTACAATCGCGAGATTTGTGGTGGCTTCTATTCTTTCGAGCTCGCGCATTATTTTATCCACTGCCGGAAGACATTCGGAAAACTTGCAACGGGCCACATTGAAATCCCAGGTATCGGCCCCCTCATTAAATCGGTATGACCGGTGGGGCTCTTTCATTGGAATCGGAAATACGGGTTGTCGATTGTCTGCACTCATAACTTTTCAGCGTCTACGAAATCGGGGAGTTTGTTTCGGGTTTGTAATCCGAAGTATTCGCGTAAAGCATCGTTTACGTTGAGGACGTCAAACCTCTCGAGAATCTCAAGGAGGGCGCGCTTTTCTTCGAAGTAGCCTACACAACCGAGAAAATCCGTCACTCGTTCGTTTTTATCTTCGAAGTATTCGCGCAAAGCGGCGTTTATATTCTTGGTGCTAAACCTCTCGAGAACATCGAGGAGGAAGTACTCTTCTTCGGAGTCGCTCACGTTGTCGAGGATTTCGTCGGTGTCCACCGATAAGTCAAAGTATATTGTACTCACGGCTTGAATTTGTTTAGGTGTAATAGTGGCGCGCCGCCCGGTGGAACTACCCATTACCCAACAATGAAATGATGGGCGGCGCGCCGTGTGTGTTATTCGTCTTCGGTGTTCACGTGTTCTTTCATGTAGGCAAAAAAACGAGCCACAGAAGTGGGGAACATTTCGGCTAAAAGTGCCCGTTTCCCAATGAAAGCCCACAAGTAAATTCCGATAACTCCCGCAGCTTTCCATGCAATCCAAGGAATCACGGGGCATTCAATTTCTAAGCCGACCAAAAAGGTGGCGAGAAGGAGAAGAACCGTGTGCAGAGCGAAGAAGCCCCACTGGCCGAAGGTGTCGAGTAGCTGTTTCATTGTAATCATTCTTTGTAGGTGTTGGGACGTTCGAAGAGAGTCTTGAATTTTTCGATCGAGGTGCGGAATCCAGGAATGGCGTCCTCGTCGAGCTCATTTTGTTCATCTAGTGCAAGAGGCGTTTCTTCGTCGGCGAAAAGGTGTTCGAAGAAGACCAAACCGGGGGCTACGAGATGGATATAGCGCTCTGCGGCATCGTAATTCTTCCTTTGGACAGCGCTGCGGAGATGAAGCAATACGGGGATAACTACGCGTCGGTTGAATGCCGATTGAAGAAAGATTCGGAGATTCACCTCTCTAAAGCTATCGATAACTCTGATCTTCTTAAGCAAAGCATTCGTTCGTTTGGTTTGGATCTCTGCGTAGCGCCGGATCTCGCCGTCTTTGAATGATCGCGGTGTATTCGACACGAGCAGATTTTTGATAAACCAGCTGTATTCGTCGATTTTCCTGTTATAGAAGACCACTCTGTGTTGTTCTTCCCCCCATCTTCCCGAGTAATGAAGTTCTTTCAGTTCGCGAATCGCCTCTGCGCAGTCGGACTCTTTGATTTCGAGCTGCTTTGCTTTCTCCTCGTCGAGGTGAATCTCGTTTCTTATCTTCTGAAATTCATCCATTGCTTCCACGAAGAATGCGTCGATACCTTCTTCCAGTCTTTCTAAAATCAGTGCTTCCATTGTCTTGCTTTTTGAATGTTTGTTTTGCGTTCGCGTGGCCGTTGATTAGATCCAGCCTTCGCTATATTCGAAGTATCGTTTCGCCTTTTCCGCCGCTTCGCCTTTACCGTGCAAGGCGATCATCTTGTTTGCGTAGGCGGTATAATCTTCAAAGCATTCGAGCGCTTCAAGAACTGCGGCCTTGTCATCTAACGTCTTCCAGATGCGGATACCGGCTTCTGAGGCTACGGCCAGTTTTTGCCAGAGATGGAGCAGCTCTCCTCCGGAAAGCTCATCCCTATCGACGTTGTTAACGAGAGCCTCCATGGCTTCTGTCTTGCGGTTGATCGCTTGCTTGATGATGAAGTCGAGTGCGGTTGTCATTGTTTCTTTCTTTTTGAATGCTTGTTTTTCCGCGGCTTTCGCTTTGCTGAATCGCGGGAAATACGGATATTTGCGTATTCTTTTGCGGCGTTTTGTCGTTGTTTTCAACAAGTTGCGCCGCTTGCGCTTGTAGCTTACGTTTGATTACAGTGCAAAGATAGCACATTGTGTGCTTTGAACAAAATACTTTGAGCACAAAACGTGCTCTTCGTTGTGTTTTTAACATTCACGCTATGGATACTGGTGCCAAAACAAGACTGAATCAAGCCTACGACTATCTGAAATTCAAGAAGATAATCGAAAAGCAGCAAGATGTTGCCGACCGAATTGGCGCGACACGCCCGAATGTAGCAAAGGCTCTGAGCGGCACGGAAGGAGTGCTCACGGAATCATTTTTGAAACGATTCGGGTCGGCCTTTAATGACACAATTAGTGCTGAATGGCTCTTAACTGGCAAAGGCCAAATGCTCAATGACGGCTCTTCGCAGACGATACCCGCCACCATCGAACTACAGGCACAAACGGAACTCAATGAAAAGAACGCCGTGAAATGGTACTACGAGCTTGACGCGTCGGCCGGAGACGGTTTATTCGAAAACAACGAGATAAACGCTCCGTATAAATACATCAACGTGCCGGGATTTGAAGGATGTTTCGGACTCAACCTCACCGGAGACTCGATGCTCAACACTGCACAGAGCGGAGACATCGTGGTCGTTCGCCCCAGAGAGGTGCAGACTATCATCAACGGGGAGATATATCTTGTTGTCACCCGAGACTCTCAGCGAATGGTAAAACGACTCGTCGCGAGCGGATATTCCGAAGACGCGATTATTACTTGCATTTCCGACAACCCCGACAAAACACGCTACGCCGATATGAAGATACAAGCAGATCTCATCCACAAAATCTTCCGCGTTGCAGGGTTCGTATCAATCAAAAGAATGGCATAAAAGAAAATCACCATGAGAACAATTATCTTTGCATCTTTCCTGCTCCTCTCTTGCATTCTCATAGGATGTAAACAGAAAGACAACCGCCCGCCACTCGTTCGAGCAAACGAGCTGCTGCGCAAAGAGCATTTGCCCGAAGTTTCAAGAATTGACAGCGTATTCGGGTATGAGGATGAGCGCGACGCTACAAATATGGCAGACGTAGCGGCCTTTATACGAGACAGTCTTTTAAGAATTTCATATCAGCGTGAGCTTACCCAAGACGAGGGTCAAGAGTTGGAAGAATGGACTGCTATAAGTAATGATCTTCAAAAACAAGCACGAAAGTACCTGGACGAACACATTAGAAATAACGACAAAGAAGAGTTCATCGGCTATGATTTTTTAGTCATAGACTCAGCCGCAAACTTGAAAACTCTCTACTTTATAGACAAGGACTTCACAGAAGTAGAGTATGCGAAAAAGTTTATCCATCTGAGAAGATTCTAATAATCTGCGAAGATGTGCGGCGTTTACCGCGTTCACCTAATGACGGGACGCAAATAAGAACACATCTATCTATTGAACCATGAAGAGATTTATCTTTACATTCCCCGTGCTCCTTCTTGCATCGTTCATTGTTGCGGGTTGTAGCAAATCAGAAGAGCAGAAGAATCTGGACAAAGCAAATGCTCTGCTCGACAAAAAGGGATTGCCGCACATTGAGAAACTCGACAGCGTCAAAGACTTTGGCGACACGCACGAAACTTTTATCGGAATCCAAGAGTATCTTTCAAAGATAGATAGTATTAACTACACCGTGAAAGGTCGGAAATTCCGGAAATTCACAAAGGAAGAGAAGAGAGAGGCTTCTGACTTGGTATTCGAAACGGAAGTGTCGATGGCCATACATAAGGAGTTATGTCACAGACACTCGGAACAAGACGTAACTCCCCAATTCGTAGGCTATAAAGCGAAGGTCGATAAGGACGAGCGTGGTTTCCCCGCCGATTTCTATTTTGAGAAGGATCTTTCAGCTGTGAAAGTAATCAAGTGGTGGAGGAAGCGAACAGAAAAATAAAAACCCCGACGATATGAACTACGAATTGATAGCACTAGCCGTTAGAAACGAACAATGAACCACAACTACGAATGGAGCGAAGATCTCCCTGAAAGCTGCCCTCCCGAGGAAGCCTACCAATGTAACGGAGAGAGCTTTTACAGACTTGTTGCTGGTGATCCCGCCTGCGAATCTGATTTCTTCTCCCACCGTAAGCTATACCCCACGAGGATATTTAAGGTTGACGAATGCCAAGCGAGAGCCGTCTCTGTCTTTTCCACTAAGAAAGAAGCTGAAGAATTACGTAAAAAGCCGCCGTTCAAGAACAAAAACACCGTCATAGCCCGTGTGACAATACGCCCCAAGGATGGGGTCGTGGCACAGACCGGACATAATAAGAAGCATTACTCGTGGTGGCGAACAACGGCCTACGACATAGCGGAGGCCACAATACTATATGATAATGAGAACAATCAACCCAAAACAGATACTCGTCTTTTACGATGAGCCTATTCTTTTCACCGCAACAGACGCAGTGGAAAGCCTCTACTTGTGTTTGTTGAGCTCTATTCCCGATAAGTACGACTGCACGGCTATAAGAATTAGCCCCCGTAGGCTATCCGAATACCTATCGAGGCGCGTTGATTTAAGAAGCGTATTCACCAATCCCGAAATTCCGGGCGAGTACTTTCGCGTAACCCCCGACGGAGAAGAGCGTTTAATTTTGTCGCCTCTTGATGAAAAAGACCTCACCGAGGATCGCCTGCCCGAAGAGGGCGACTACTACAACGGCGAAACACAGACGCACAATTTCCCCATTCAATCAGCGCCATACCCACGGCCTGACAGGCACACCTCGTGGAGAAGGGAAAACGCGGAATTTGCAAACTGGTCGCGCGGGCAAAAGTGCACTTACGCGTCTGTATAGAGTACAGTATGAACATCACGATACTCTCCACGCTCCGTCCCCATAACGAAGTCACCGCCAAAGCGTGCGAAGACGCAAGAAACGGCATCAGCGCAGGACGCGTCGACACCTCTTCCTTTGAAGCGTTCCTCCATTCTGTGCTTGATGATTAGAATAGAGCAAACGCCACAATTCAAACGAGATATTAAACGCTTTAGGCATAAACCATTTCCCGTTTTGATTCGCACGCTGAATTGTTTTAGCACATAGCGAAATAGTAAGGGGCGGGGCATCATTGCCCTGCCCCTTATCTTTAGACTTGCAACATTAGCTTGCGCGATTTGCTCACCTCATATATAAGGCGAGCAAAACCGACCACACCTAGACACTGCCCACCGGCAAAGCATTCCCATCCTACATAATTCATCGAAAAGCGCACCGAAAAACAAGAAAGTGTGCGTAAAATCGCGCAATCGCATTGTATCTAGTTGATAGTCTGCATGTAATATGTTTTCGCGCAAAGTGCGCTGCTTTCGGCCGAAAGTCCCGCGTTTTTTGTGTCGCACGGCGGGCTTACCGGTTTTTCTTGTAACTGATTACAGCCCAGGTGCCCATCAACAGATCGATCACGGCGAGGGCCAATACTTGGTGGGCGATGCTGCCGAAGTTGCCCCCGCGAATGAAGACCGTGCGCACGGCTTCGATGAAGTAGCTCACGGGATTGAGGTAGGTGGTGAGGTAGACGGCGGCAGGCATCGAGCGGGTGGGGGTGAATAAGCCCGAGAGTTGAATGAGAATCATGACGAAAAACCACATCACAAAGATGGCTTGTTGCATGGTGTCGGAGTAGTTGGAAACGATGAGTCCGAACGACGAGAAGAACATGGCCAAGCACATGGCCAATAAGTAGATGAGTGCCACGTTGCCCACCGGCGTAACGCCGTGCACCACCCGCGCCAAGGTGAGGCAAACCGTGATCACGAAGAAGGCAATGAGCCAATAAGGGATGAGTTTGGCGAGGATGAATTCCCATTTCTTCACGGGGGTCACATTGATTTGCTCGATGGTGCCGGCTTCTTTCTCGCTCACAATGTTGAGCGTGGGCAGGTAGCCGGTGACAAGCATCACGATCAGTGCGAAGAGCGCCGGGATCATGAAGAGCTTAAAGTTCAGCTGCTTGTTGAAAAGGAAGAGTGTGGAGGCTTTGTCGCGCAGGGCGGCGGTCGAAGGTTGCACGTTGGCAGTGACGATTTGCGACAGATAGTTCGAACCCAGCGCACCTTTGGTGCCGTTGACGGCGTTGGCCGCAATGAGCACTTGGGGCGTTTGGCCGAGCGCAAGCTGCCGTCCGAATTGCGGAGGGATCACCACGACAATGTCGGCCGACGACTGCTCAATGTCTTGGAGCGCGGCGGCATAGGTGGGCTGCTGGCCGCGGAATATGAAGTAGCTGTTGGCCGCAATTTCGTGCACAAGGCGTTGAGAGGCCGTGCTTCGGTCGTTGTCCACCACGTCGACCACCACGTTTTTCACCTCCATGTTCATCACCCACGGAAGCACACACATAACCATTATTGGAAAGACGATGATGAGGCGGGGAATAAACGAATTGCGACGAATTTGGGTAAATTCCTTCCGTAAAAGATATTTCAGCGTCATGTGTTTCTATTCTAATCGTTTATTGAACTTGGCAAGCGAAAGCGACAAAAGTATGACGAACATGCCCACAAGAACGGTCAGTTCGCGATACACTTGCTCTATTCCAACACCCATAATCATTAGTTTTCGCATTGCACTGATGTAGTATCGGGTAGGTATTATGGCAGATACATACTGCAAAATCGGTGGCATCGACTCGATGGGAAATATCATTCCGGAAAGCATGACAATGGGCATCAGCAGCACCATAGCCGACAAAAGAAGTGCCACGATCTGCGTTTTTGCAACGTTGGAAACCAGCAAACCCAACGAGAGAGCCAAGAGAATGTATATCGTGGAGATAAGAAATATCCAGCCCAACGACCCCTGCAGCGGTACGCCCAGCACGAAAATAGCCATGAGCAGTATGGCTATCAAGATGACAAAGGCAAGCACCAAGTAGGGAACAACCTTGGCAACGATGATGAGAAGCGGACGTATGGGCGAGACAAGCAACACCTCCATGGTGCCCCTTTCTTTTTCGCGGACAATGGAAATCGACGTCATCATGGCGCAGACCAGCATCAGCAGCGTTCCCATGATGGCAGGAACGAAGTTGTATGCCGACTTCATCTGCGGATTGTAAAGCAGCTTCGAGTTTACCAGACCTTCTTCCGGATTGGTCAAGACCGCCCCCGCATAGTTCGTCCAGAGCTGTGCCATGTTCGGGTCGGAGCCGTCTACAATAAACTGGACCGACTGTGTTGTGCCGCCATAGTCTTTCGGAAACACCACAGCCATGTCTGCTTTCTGGTTCCGAATGAGCCGTTTTGCCTCGTCAGGGGTAGCCACTACCTGTGTAAGCGTAAAGTTTTCCGACGCTGCCAGACAGTCAGCCGCCTGCTGTGTGGCATGGCTTGCATTGCCCATAACCACTATGGTGCGCACGTTTTTCACGTCGGTGGTAATGGCAAAGCCAAACAGCAGCATCATGACTATCGGCATGCCAAACAGGATAAGCATGGTGCGCTTGTCGCGGACAATGTGCTTTGTTTCCTTGATAACGAACGAAATAAACTGCTTCATTGTATATTGAACATTGTAATGGCGTGTGTGTAACGAACTGCCTGCATATCTTTCTTGTTTCTTCTTCTTTGCTTTTTAGTCGGAGCTGCGTGTTGCCTGGCGTGCCAGATAGGTGAACACGTGGTACATGTCGGGCTGATTGAGCTTCTGTTTCAGTTCGTCGGGTGTCCCCAAAGCCTTGATTTTGCCGTCCACCATAATCGTTATGCGGTCGCAATATTCGGCTTCGTCCATGTAGTGGGTGGTTACAAAGACGGTTATTCCCTGCTCCGAGGCATCGTAAATCAGTTCCCAGAACTGGCGGCGAGTGGCAGGATCGACCCCTCCCGTAGGCTCGTCGAGGAACACAATGCCCGGGTTGTGGAAGATGCTGACGGAGAAAGCCAGCTTCTGTTTCCACCCCAACGGCAGACCGGACACCAAGCTGTTGCGGTGCTCGGCGAAGTTGAGACGCTGCAGAAGTTCGTCGGTCTTACG
>ERZ773214.129-NODE-129-length-53118-cov-20.027571_pt1 | contig 53118 bp, 67 predicted proteins | sample MGYA00511238_ERZ773214 | MGnify/ENA primary metagenome ERZ773214 (study PRJEB29015, sample SAMEA2738157) | human oral metagenome | biome: human oral; feature: human-associated habitat; material: saliva | place: China | collected 2259 ... | reverse complement strand
TCCCGGAGGAACTGTGGAATGAAGAACGCCAGGCTGCATATAACGCTGTTGATTACGATAGCGAAGTAATAATCAAAGGCTTTGATATAAATGGAAAAGCGATTGCTGCAGCCATGGCCAATGCTATGGAAGCAGGTGTTGAAGAAGATATCTCATTCAGCCGCATGGACATGCGCAAATTCAGAGCAGATGAATCAAACGGAATCATCATTACAAATCCTCCGTATGGTGAGAGAATCGGTGATAAGGAAGCAATTCATAAAATTTATGCGCGATTAAAAGAGATTCTTGAAAAAGATCCTACGTGGTCTCTCTTCATGATTACGACTGACCGAGAAGTGGAGAAGATATTTGATAGAAAAGCTGATAGAAGACGTAAGCTATATAACGGAAGACTTCAGACTACCTATTATCAGTTCCACGGACAGAAAATTTCAAAGTAACTATGTAAATGGCGTGAATCGCACAGACATTTACAGGCAAGGAAATTAACCGATGAAAAAGATTGATGAAACATTTATGTCGGCAGATGCAAAGACACCGATACATGTTAGAAAATGGATACCAGATGAGAAACCGAAGGCGGTTCTACAGATAATACACGGGATGGTTGAGTTCGTTGGTAGGTACAGTGCCTTTGCTTCGTATCTGACCGATCACGGATATGTTGTCGTTGGACATGATTTGCTTGGGCATGGAGAATCGGCACTCACGCCTGATGATTACGGGTATTTTGGCAATCATGGCAATGAGACTTTGATTGCTGATATCCATGAACTTAGAAATAGAACATCTAAGGAATATCCAGATATTCCATACTTCATACTCGGTCACAGCATGGGATCTTGTCTCTTGCGTCAGTATCTAACGGAAAAAGATAGTGATGGAATTAGCTGCTCTGAAGGTCTAGCGGGCGCGATAGTGATGGGCACATGTCAGCCTAATATGTTGGTTTTGCATGCGGGAAGTGCACTGGCATCCCTGTTTAAGGCTGTGAGGGGACCTAGATATAGAAGTAAACTCATTAACTCTATGGCATTCTCTTCGTATAATAAAAAGTTTAAGCCAGCAAGGACGCAATTTGATTGGCTAACAAAGGATACTGAGATTGTTGATTGGTACTGCGAGGAAGAGTGGTGTAGCTTTATTTTTACCGTAAATGCATACAAAGAGATGTTTAAAGGTGTACTGAAGTGTATTGATAAGGATAGTGCTAAAACAATCTCTCCAAACCTTGCTATGCTCTTCGTTTCTGGCGCTGAAGACCCAGTGGGTGGCTTTGGAGAAGGCGTTAGAAAAGCATATATGCAGTATGTGAGCAACACTAAGTGCATAGTGGATATCAAACTGTATTATGATGACAGACATGAGATTCTTAATGAGACAGACAGAGACTCTGTGTACGACGATATTAGAACTTGGCTAGACGAAAGGTTAGAGGATATCAATGAACTATAGAGAACTTTATAATTCAAAGCTTAAAACACCTAGCGAAGCTGCGCAGGTCGTAAAGAGTGGTGATTGGGTAGACTTCGGATGCTACCAGGGCTTTCCAACTCTCTTTGATGAGGCGCTTGCAGCAAGAAAAGCTGAACTTGAGGATGTAAAAGTACGCGCACTACTCATAACTAAACCACTACAGATAGCCGAGCAGGATCCAGAGGCGGAACACTTTACATATAATTCGTGGCATATGATCGGATATGAGAGAAAGCTCTCTGATAGAGGGCTATGCAAGTTCATTCCTATGGTATTTAGAAATCTTCCCGATTACTACAGGCGTTTTCTTACGGTAAATGTCGCCGTGATGGGAGTAACTCCGATGGATGACCATGGCTACTTTAACATGTCGATGAGCAATTCTCATGCTCGTGCAGTTTTCGATGTGGCAGATGTTATTATTCTTGAGGTAAATGAGAAGCTACCTTTCGTTCATGGACTAGAGAATACGATTCACATATCAGAAGTAGATATGGTTATCGAAGGTGAGCATGAGGGGCTTACTGAATTCCCTTCAATTGTGGCTGGTCCAGTAGAGGAGCAGATAGCAGAATCTATCGTTGATCGAATGACAAATGGTGCATGTATTCAGCTCGGAGTTGGAGGTATGCCAGATGCGATAGGAAAACTGATTGCTGAGTCTGAGCTCAAAGACCTTGGAATTCATACAGAACTGCTAGTAAATGCTTATCTCGATATGCACAAGGCAGGTAAGATAACAAATTTAAATAAGCATGACATCATGAGAGGTAAATCGGTGTTCAGTATCGCCCACGGTACAAAAGAATTATTCGACTGGGTTTCAGATAACCCTAGCATGTGCTGTGCTCCAATAAATTATGTAAACGACCTTTCAGTAATAGGAGAAATTGACAACTTCGTATCCATAAACAGTTGTATCGCGGTGGATTTATTTGGACAAATTTCAGCAGAAAGTGCTGGAACTAGGCATATAAGTGGAACTGGAGGGCAGCTTGATTTCCTCACTGCAGGTTTCAAGAATCCTAGAGCTCAGAGCTTTATCGCACTTCCTTCTACATATACAGATAAAAAAGGAAATCTACATTCGAATATCAAACCTACGTTTACTGGTGGCGACATAATTACGGATCCGCGAAGTCAGGCATATACTATGGTAACTGAGTATGGCATAGAAAATCTCGCAGGAGCTTCAGTATGGGAACGTGCCGAAAAGCTGATTAACCTAGCACATCCTGATTTCAGAGAGGAACTCATTGAGTCAGCAAAGAAGGTAAATGTATGGAGACAATCAAATAAGAGATAGATTTTGTTGATAATAGACTTATAATAGGTACATTAAGGCGCCCTTTGGGGTGCCTTGTATATTATATTGTGTGTTATAATTAGCGAATGGATCAATATTACGTATTTATGATAATTAAATCGGTAATTTCAGTAATTATCGCATTACTGCTAGGCAATGGTGCAGTTGTCTGGTTTAATAACATGCCTGTGAGATGGTTTCAGGAGGAGGGAGAAAATCTCCCATCATCACTTATCGCAGATATTGAAAGTGAGAGACAGAGACTTCCTAGCACTCCGTGGAAGCTCGTTTTCACAGTATTCTTCGGAGCAAGCGGCGTATTTTTGTCCATCAGGGAATCATCACAGTTTATGATTGCCGGTATGCTTTTGATATTCATTGTTACCATGATGGCTATATGTGATGCTAAGTACCGCATAATTCCTGATCAACTGAATGTGCTATTAGCTGTATCGGCGGTTGGCTTCGTGAACTTTAACGAGAAGCTCCTTGAACCTCTTTATGGTGCGCTCATCGGACTATCGCTTGGACTTGCTACATATGGATTAGGGAGAATAATATATCACAAGACTGTAATTGGTGGCGCGGATCTTAAGTTTTACATATCAATTGGTCTGGTTACAGGGGACCGCGGAGTGGTTGCTATATTTATTCTGATATCCATATTCGCACTCATCCATATAGTGTACTTGAGTTTTACAAAGAGGTTCGATGCGGATGAACATAGGCCGATGCTCGTATACGCGCTTCCTGCTGTAACTCTATATGTATTGGTTCTGTGGGATTATCTTCCGCTTGTGCTACTGTGAAGCTAGCTAAAAAATAATATAGGGATCTTGTAGAAGAAGCTACGAAGTATAGTTTATGTAAATAGATAGAAAGGTAAATATGTCTGAGGGAAGCAAGAATATTCTTCTTAAAATTCAATATGACGGCACGAACTTTCACGGCTGGCAGAAGCAGCCCGATGTTAGGACTGTACAAGGTGAAGTTGAACATGTGCTTCGATTTATCGCAGGATATGAAATCCCTGTAAATGGCACCAGCAGAACAGATACGGGTGTGCATGCATTGGGTCAATGTTGTTCCTTCACGTGGGCCAATCCACTTCCAACTGATAAACTAGCAGATATAATGAATAGAAGATTCGGTGCTGGTGGGCAAGGTAGAAGTGGTCTCCCTGGAGATATTAAGGTCATTTCAGCACATGAAGTTCCGGAGGATTTTCACGCCAGATTTTCTTGCCATGGTAAGACTTATAAGTATATTATCGATAGAAGTGGGGATATATTTGAAAGAAATCATGTGTATCAATTTGGCTTAGAGCTGGATCACGAGGATATGCGTAAGGCAGCAAAGCTTGCAGTTGGAACACATGACTTCGCTTCATTTCAAACATCAGGTGGGATTCCCAGAGAGACGACTGTTAGGACGATTACGGATATCACAATAACACAAGAAGGTGACAGGACTATTATCAAGGTCACTGGTGATGGTTTCCTGTATAATATGGTTAGAATTCTAGTCGGCACTTTGATTGAGATTGGAACTGGCAAGAGAGAAGCTAGCGATATGGAGGATATCATAGCATCCACCGATAGGAGTAAGGCGGGGTTTACGGCACCACCAGAAGGTTTGTACTTAGAAGAAATATATTTTGATGATGAATTCAAATGTGGAGGCTGCACTTGTATAAAGTAAGAATTGATAAATTTGAAGGGCCATTCGATCTGCTGGTTTATCTGATTCAGAATGCCAAGATGGATATTTACGATATACGAGTGGCTGAGATAACGGAGCAGTACATCGGATATCTCAAAGAGATGGGTGAGCTTAATGTCGAAGTGAGCAGTGAGTTCATAGTCCTAGCAGCCGTATTAATCAGGCTCAAGTCACATATGCTGCTTCCTCGTGTCACCGACACGGGTGAAGTCGTGATAGACGAAGATCCACGCATGGAGCTAGCGAGCAGGCTTGCTGAATACGTAAAGACCAAGAAAATCGCTGAGATGCTTCAGGAGAGACTGGAGGCAAACCAGTGCATACATGAGAAACCAGCTGAAGATATATCGGAATATCTAGACTCACCAGATGAACTTTTAAAAGCAGATATCGAGCAGTTTGTTAACGCGTTTAATGCATTTTTACAGAAGAAGAAGCGTGTGGCAGATGTCAAAAAGAGATATCAGAGAATAAAGAGAGAGCGAGCTTCTATAGAGGATCGTATAAACTACATGACAGCAATAATTAAAGACAGAGTGTCTGTGGGCGAGTATATTGATTTTACAGAGCTCGTGCCGGAGGAGGCGGACAGGTACGATATCACGCTTTCGTTTATGTCGCTTCTTGAGATGATTAAGATGCAAGAAGTAGATGCAAGGCAAGAAAAAAACTACGGAAATATAAGTGTTATAAAGAAAGAGGTTCAGACAGATGTACAATGATAAGGTAATGAAATCAGCGCTTGAATCGATGATGTTTGTCTGGGGAGAGCCGCTCAAGGTCAAGGATGCAGCAGAGGTTTTAGACGCTGATAAGAAAGTAGTTAAAGATTTGTTTCTGGATTTGCAGCGTGAGTATGCGATGATGGGGCGCGGAATCAGGATTAGAGAAGTGGATGGCGCTTTTCAGTTCGTAACGCATGCTGAAAACGAGATTTTCATCGAGAAGCTCTGCACTCCAGTCAAGGTCAAGAAGCTATCGCAGGCAGCACTCGAAGTGCTAGCTATCATAGCTTACAGACAACCTGTTACTAAAGGTGAAATCGATTCAATTAGAGGTATCAAGAGCGAGAGAGTCATTGATGGACTCATGAGTAAGGATTTGGTCGATGTTGCTGGAAGGTCAGAAGGCGTTGGCCGTCCGCTGTTATACAAGACGACGGGTGAGTTCCTTAAGAAATTTGGATTTGCATCAATAAAAGACCTGCCTGATATAACAGAGTTCGACGGTATCGAGGAATACGATGAGGAAACTCCTCATGAGCAGTTATCAATCAATTTTGAAGGAGATGCGGATAGTGAGGATAAATAAATATATCGCTTCCTCTGGTGTAACTAGCAGGCGAAAGGCTGATCAGCTTATATTAGACGGTAAGGTAGCTGTCAATGGTGCTGTAATGAAAGAGCCAGGATATGATGTGAAGCCAGATGATGAGGTTCTGTGTGAAGGTAGAAAGATATCGCCGGAGACTAGTAAGACTTATATACTGCTAAATAAGCCAGTAGGATACGTGACCACTACCTCAGATGATAAGAATAGACCGACAGTTCTCGACTTAATTCAGGATGAGGACAGGAGGATTTTTCCCGTGGGAAGACTTGATTATAACACTTCTGGTCTTCTTATTCTTACCAATGATGGAGATGTTGCAAACAAGCTCATGCATCCTTCTAAGGAGCTCGATAAGACTTACCGTGCGGTAGTGTCTGGCATAATTACACGTGGCAAGATTGCAAGACTTGAAAAAGGCATCGACATAGGTGGTTTTAGAACTTCACCTGCCAAGGTAGATGTTATAAAGCACAATAGAAACTCAACAGTAGTTGATATCACTATTCATGAAGGTAAGAACCATCAGGTTCGCCGCATGTTTAAGGCTATCGATGCGCCGGTTCAGGAGCTAGAGAGAATCAAGATTGGTAATCTAGTAATCGGAAGGCTGGCAGTTGGAGGCTATAGGAAGCTTGGTCCTGCAGAAGTTGAGTATTTGAAGTCCATATAGTTCGGCTTATCCGAACTAGAAATGTATAACGCAGATGTAAACTGAAAGAATCTTCATTGATTCAATCAGAAACATCTGCGTTTTGTATTGCTTTATAAGAATTGTTCTAGTTTAGATCTAAGACCGAAATCAAAATCTAGTCTGGCATCATGCTTTCGCCACGACTCGACTCTATGTATGTCTTGATGATCTTTACTGCACCATCTATACCTGCACGGCTGGTGTTGATGAGCAAATCGTATGAATCTCTGTCTCCCCACTTTGTATCAGTGTAGTATTCGTAGTATCTACGGCGCTGCTTGTCCATCTGCTTAACTATTTTCTCCATCTGAGCAGGAGTCATATTCTTCGCATCCTGACCAGATAGGAGAGCGAGTTTTCGTTTTACTCTATCCTCTAGTGGAGCAAATAGGAAAATGCTGACATGAGACTGGTCTCTAAGTATGTAATCTGCACCACGGCCAACAATAACACAGCTATCCTCGGCAGCAATTTCTCTGATGATCTTGTATTCCTCTGCCTGAATCTTATCGAATGGAGATGGCTGATACAGCTCAATTCCTGAAAAGAGTGCACTAGCTGCAAAATCAGGAGCCTTCTCCTCGTTGTTCTTAACGTAATCCTCATGGAATCCAGTCTTCTGAACTGCCATGCTGATGAATTCATTATCATAGAATTTTATTCCGAGCTCAGTCGCAAGTCTCTTACCAACTTCGTGACCTCCGCTACCAAATTCTCTTCCGATTGTTACTATGACTTTATTTGACATAACACCGCCTCCTTAAGCTGATTATAACACAATATAATGTGAATATATCAAGCTATAAATTCTGTTTCATAACTTCCACGAATGATTCAAGACCATCTTTACTATCAAATTGCGCTCTCGCATTATCATCGCGTCCACCACCTTTTCCGCCAAAGTTCTTAGCGTGTTCTTTTACGAGGGTGCCACAGGGATAGTTCCCATCGGAAACGAGCATGAGCGTATGGGAAGGGGAATTTGCAAGAGCTAGTAGTGGCTTTTCTCCGTCAATCATCTCGAGTGCCTTAAAACCAAGCTTCTGAAGATCATTAGGAGATATGTTGTCATACTCTTTATATACAAAATTCATTCCCGATTCGAGACTACGTGCAATCGCTTCTGCTTCGAAATTACGAACATATTCAGCAAGACTTGCGCGCTCTGCCTTTAACTCGGCTTCTTCTTTGTCCTTCTTAACAATAGCGTGCATTAGATTCTCTGGTTTTGATGAGAATTTCTCTGCCACTTCGGTAAGAAGCTTATGCGACTTGCGGTAGTGAAGCAGTGCATTTCGGCCGCAGTCAAAATAAATTCTGGTCATTCCCTTGTTAGGCTCAGCCTTAAATATTTTTATTACACCGACTTCACCGCTAAAGGCAGGGTAGGTACCGCAGCATGCACAGCAGTCGAAGGGGTCATCAGGATTACCAACCGTAACGATAACAACGTTGCCATCTACCTTCTCATTAACTGCTTTTCTAAGTGGCATATCATTAGCCGCCTCAACTGAAGCGAACTTGTGGGCTTGTATAGGAAGATTTGCCCATACAGCCTCATTAGCTAGATCTTCAGATGCTTCGAGCATTTCTTCCGTCATGAGTTTACCATCGAGATCAATATCGATGGTTATGTAATTCTGTCCCATGTGGAAACCTTTGTTGGCTCCTTTGTATAGTTTGTATATTGCACCACTAAGGATGTGTTCACCATAGTGTCTCTGCATATTGGTGAAGCGAAATGTCCAGTCTAGTTCTAATGTGACCTTGTCACCGACAGTAAATGGTACTTCATCATTTGTGTAGTGGGCGACCGCATCACCCGAATCATGAGTATCAAAAATCGTTACTATTTTGCTGCTATCATCTGATAAATGGATGGTTCCTCTGTCACCAGGTTGCCCACCACCCTCAGCGAAAAAAATGGTTCTATCTGTTATAATTTCAGTCCTCTCCTTGAAAATAACTATATCAGTTATTGTCGCCTCGAGTGTTTTCAAGTATTGATCATTGTGGAAAACTTTTTCAGTAGTCATATTTTCTCCTTGCTAAATTGTTCTTCTATAAATCGAACAAAAATGCATAAAAACATTTTTAAAAACTGTTGATAACTTCTCTTGACATATCAGATTAGAATCGCTAAGCCTTAAAAAATGCGCATTTCTGTTTGTCAACTTATCCACTTCTGTGTGTTGAAAAGATTGTATACGATTTTTGATTTTTATGTGGATAATTCTTGATGTGTGCATTTTATTGGGATTCAAGCGATGTGGATAACTCGCGCTAATTTTGATAGCCAAAAAAGAACAACCATTGACAGATAAAATCAGTCATTATTTTCAGGACTATAAATCATCTCGCTGAATCTTGCACCAGGCATCTCTGAGAAGCTCTTAAATACCTGAGTTTCTAGCTTGTATCTGCCTTTCAGTTCGAGCTTGCTAGCATTCACGCTTCTACTTATATCGGCCTCCATATTGGTTATCTTGATGATGTCATGGCTCATGACCACGAGCTCATTATTAGGTGTCAATAGATATGCTCCATACATGTCGTGATTCATATAGTAGTTTGATGAATCCACATGATAATTATCCTTGTTGTATAGGATATACGTGATTCCGTTAGGGGCTGGCGACATGGTGGCGTCTGCCCCGAATACGGAATCGTCCAGATCGAATGCTTCTGCAGGCACTGTCAATTCGTAAAGTGTTATATACTCGGCCTGCTGGAGCTGTAGCGCTGCCTCGTAGCTGGAGATGTGCATTAGAGTTGTCACTTCGAAATCTAGGACGCGGCGTGTTCGCATGAGGCTGCGTGGTGTAAGCGTAATCAACGCTTCGCCGTAGATATATGAATCGGAAAGCGCTGTAAATCTACACTTGTACACTGCCTCTTCACCGCTAGAAGTGGCTGCAGTTGTTTTTTTTGATATTTTATTTCTGACAAGCTCAGCTAGACCAATTTCCTTAAACCTACTTTGCTGCATTTCACTGGTGGTCACATCTCCGAGGTATGAAGCACCATGAAAATCTTTATCTAGCATCCTCATGAGGAAGTAGTTGATAAGTTCAAATGAGGTGAGAGGGGATTTGCAGACTAACTGATGACCTTCCTTACTCTTCTCTTCAAAACCATTGCCCTCATAAAGTAGCTTAATAGAGGCCTCCTTCATAAGTTTAAGCCTCATCAATGTTTCTTTGCGAAAGGCCTGAATAAATGGTTCGTGAGCTTCATAATATTTTTCGTTCGTTGCTACAGCCTCATCAATTAGCTGTACAAGTGTAAAGAATGGAATCTTAACTTCGCTGCCTCCAAGTCCGCCCGATATACGCTTCCATTCAGACCTAACTTCACGGCCACCTTCAGGGTTATTAGCATTTGAGAATATCTCACGGTAATCATCTACGCCATATTCTGAGAAATCTAGATGAATAAGCTGGAAGAGTTTATCTCTGCTTCCATCCTTTGCAGTCCATGAGACTTTCATTGCTACGACACCCATGAGACGAGTGTCTGTCGCTATACATGAGTCAAAACGATAGTCTTTAAAATGATTATATTTGCTCGAAAGTTTACCTTCTACAACTCTTAGCTTGGGCATATTAATTCTCCTTGTCAGTACATAACACTATAATTATACCAAAACTAAGTCGCAATCTCGCTCTCGATGGCATTTTTCTCAAAAAACCATAATATGTAACATATGAAACTTGACACTAACGGATTTACATATATAATACTTTTACAATCCTTATTAAGAGCGAGTGAGGGAATGGGCCCGATGAACTCGCGGCAGCATCGCATATTGCGGTTGTGCCAAGTCCCACAGGCAAAGCCTGAAAGATGAGGAGACATATTCATAGATGAAATTTGTCTCTTCATGCATGTGGCTCATGCTGAAGAGTTTTTTATTTGAAGAAGGGCAGTAATGCTCAATGGAGGTTTTTAATGAAGAAACTATTTACATCAGAATCGGTTACAGAAGGTCATCCTGATAAAGTTTGCGATCAAATATCTGATGCGATTCTTGACGCCATACTTGCCGAAGACCCTCATGCTCATGTAGCATGCGAGACAGCAACCAAGACGGGGTTTGTAATCGTATTTGGTGAGATTTCGACCACTTGCACTGTAGATATAGAGGGAATTGTTAGAGGTGTTGTTAAAAGTATAGGATATGATTGCAGTGAAGTTTGCTTTGACGGTAACACGTGTGCAGTTCTCGTAAGTATCGAGGAGCAGTCGCCTGACATCGCTATGGGTGTAAACGAATCCTTTGAAGTTAAGGAAGGAAAAGAAGCTGACGATGATGCCATGACCGGTGCAGGAGATCAAGGTATGATGTTCGGATTCGCTTGTGATGAGACGGAAGAGCTCATGCCAATGCCTATTTCTCTCGCGCACCAACTAGCAAGAAGGCTTGCTGAAGTAAGAAAAGATGGTACAGTAAGCTACTTAAGACCTGATGGTAAGACGCAGGTTACAGTTGAATATGATGATGACAAGGTTGTAAGAGTTGACACTGTAGTAATCTCAACTCAGCACGATCCAGATGCAACTCTCGAACAGATTAGACGCGATATGATTGAGCATGTAATTAAACCTATTATCCCTGCTGAGCTAATCGACGATGAAACTAAACTGTTCGTTAACCCTACTGGCAGATTTGTAATTGGTGGTCCAAAGGGAGACTCTGGTCTGACCGGGCGTAAGATCATCGTTGATACTTACGGCGGATATGCTAGTCATGGTGGCGGCGCTTTTTCTGGTAAGGATCCAACGAAGGTTGATAGAAGTGGTGCATATATGGCTAGATATATTGCAAAAAATATCGTCGCTGCTGGACTTGCTCGTAAATGCGAGATTGAATTAGCTTATGCTATCGGCGTCGCAGAGCCGGTTTCCGTATATGTAAACACCTATGGGACTGCAAGCCTCAAGGATGAAGACATTGCCAAGCTAGTGAGAGAGAACTTCGATATGAGACCTGCTGCTATCATCAAGCAGCTCGACCTTCTTAAGCCAATCTATAGAGCACTGGCAGCTTATGGACATTTCGGTAGGGATGCGCTCGGTGTTAGATGGGAAGACACAGATAAGGCTGAACAGCTAAAGGCCGCAGCGGAAAAGTTCGCATAGGATAAAGCGAATACATAAAGTTAATAACCACAAGAATTATGGGCTAATACAATCATCTGGGCATGTTTGTGTTAGCCTATTATGATATAATTATATGATTTTATATATGCAAGAAGGTGTATTTATGTCGCAAAAGCACATGAGGGAAAAGGGTACATTCCATAGCCCTCAGATTCCCAAAACTCTAAGAAGTGACATTTTAATAATCGGTGGCGGTCCAGCAGGTATGGCAGCAGCTATAAGTGCCAAGCGAAGCAATTCTAAGCTTGATGTGGTTTTGATTGAAAAAAATGAAATCATGGGCCGTAAGCTTCGTGCGACTGGTAATGGAAGATGCAATATAACTAATGTTAATGCGGAAGGTTATAGTGAAGTTATTAGTTTTTTGAGCTCCCTAGGTATAGTGACTAAGAGTAATGAAAATGGTTTTCTCTACCCTGTGTCCGAGTCTGCTGCTGATGTTTCAGAACTGCTTGAGTTAAGGCTAAAGCAGCTCGGTGTAAAGGTATATACTGGTGTTACTGCACTGGAAGTATCTTATGCTTCTGACAAGACTGAATTCGTAACGTCGGTTTCCATGGGGGACGCAAGTAGCCAATGTAAATCGGCTAACGCACTTAAGTGCACCGTATATTCGTCAGCGCTTGTAATAGCTGTAGGTGGCAAGTCCGCACCTGTATACGGTTCAACTGGAGAAGGATACAGGTGGCTCAGAGGACTTGGTCATACTGTTACTAGGCTCGTGCCTTCACTTGCACCGATAGAGTGTGGTGGTGCAGATTTATCAAAGCTGTCGGGTACAAGAGTGCGTGCGGAAGCGAAGCTATTTAAGAATGGCGAAGAAATACATAGAGAATGTGGAGAAGTTCAATTCACTAAGTTTGGGCTCTCAGGCATATGCGTATTTAATCTATCTAAGATGATGAAGTTTGAACCAGGTGATACTTTTTCTAACTTCGAAATCGAACTCGATTTATGTAGAGATGTAGAGTTAGGAGAGGTTTTAAAGCGTGCGGCCGAAAGAACTGGTAGTACGCGTAATGAATCATTTGTAAGCGAGAAGCTTGTGGATGTGTTTAAGACCGTTTTCAAGGAAGGCGTAGCGCTTGAAATAATTAGGCAGGCAGGCTTTAAAGCAGATGAAGACTCTCTCGTCTTATCATCAGAAGAAGCAAGAAATAAGTTAGTAGCAAGTGCGAGCGCTCTTAAGTTCCAGCCGACAGGCCAGAAGGGGTGGAAAGAAGCACAGTGCACTTCAGGTGGAGTTGTAGAATCTGAAGTTGATCAATCGTCGTTTGAATCAAATCTAGTAAAGAATCTATATATTGTTGGTGAAGTTCTAGATTACGACGGCTTTTGCGGTGGATATAACCTAAATCATGCTTTTCTGTCCGGAAAGCGTGCAGGTGCTGCAGTGGCAGACCGTATTTAGCCTAGGTACGAGTAGGGCTCTGAAAAGGTTAAAGTATAAGGATGAAGTACAAAGTATGGAAACTAGAATTGTAGATAGAGTATGGCGCGGCGGAGAGACGCCTGGTAAATATTCATACCGTATTAGCGAAGTTAAGCTTCCTGTGGGACGTGAAATGACTGATTTACCAGCCAAAATATCTAAGCAGCTATCTTTAAAAGCTTCGGATATCATGACTTGGCAGGTTGCTCGTGAGTCGATAGACGCGAGGGATAAGTCAAATATATTCATGGTATATACCGTAGATTTTACGACAGGAGTACAGGTATCGCCTAGAATTTCAAAAAAGCATAAGTGTAACTTGCATAAGCAAATTGAAAAAGTGGAACCAGAGTCTGGAAACGGGAAGCTTACAGGTCGCCCGCTTGTCGTAGGCTTTGGACCGTGTGGGATATTTGCAGCCCTAGAGCTTGCTAGGAATGGATATAGACCGATAGTCATAGAGCGTGGCAAGGGCATGTCTGAACGTGTTAAGGATGTAGAGGCATTTAAAAGCGAGGGCGTTCTAAACGAAGATTCCAATATTCTATTCGGAGAAGGTGGAGCCGGTACATTTTCAGACGGAAAGCTAACTAGCGGCATCAAAGATCCTAATATCAAGTTCGTAATGGAGACCTTCGCTGACGCTGGCGCAGGAGAAGAAATTATATATAAGCATAAGCCTCACATAGGTACAGACGTGCTGAGAGCAGTGATAGTAAGGCTTAGAGAACAGATAATTGCCCACGGTGGCGAAGTTAGGTTTGGATCAAAGCTCAGCGATATATCGATTTCAAATGGCGAACTAAGGTCTGTAACTGTCACTTCTTCAGATGGAAGTAAAGAGGTTATTGAAACCAATGCGATGATTCTTGCCACTGGTCATAGTGCGAGAGATACGTACGAGTTAATCAAAGATTCGAAACTTGCGATGGAGCAGAAACCGCTTTCTATAGGTGTTAGAATGGAGCATCCACAAGAGCTAATCGATAGAGCACAGTACGGAGCAGAGGATAGGCTTCCGCCTGCAGAATACAAGGTTTCGTACAAAGCGAGCAATGGAAGAGGCGTATATTCTTTCTGCATGTGCCCTGGAGGTGAGGTTGTAACTTGCTCGACACATAGTGGAGAAGTCTGCGTTAACGGCATGAGCAACAGGCGGAGAGATAGCGGCACTGCTAACAGTGGCATTCTCTGCGATGTGAGAGTGCGCGACTTTGAATCCGATGATGTGCTAGCAGGCATCAGATTCCAGCAGAAGTACGAAAGACTAGCCTTTGAAAATGGCGGTGGAAACTACAATCCTCCAACCTGCACCATGGGTGAGTTCCTCTCTGGAAAAGCAGATAAGGTCATTGCATCTCTTCCGGACTTCGCATACGAAGCGATAAGAGAAGCAGTCCCGAATTTCGCCAAAAAGATTCACGGATATGATAGCCCAGATGCAGTGATCAAAGCTGTTGAAACTAGAAGCTCGGCACCTCTAAGAGTTATTAGAGATAGGGAGACGGGCGAAAGTACAACGATCTCCGGTATTTATCCTGCAGGTGAGGGCTGCGGATATGCAGGTGGTATTACATCAGCAGCATGCGACGGCATAAAGCAGGCAGATAAGTTGATAGAGCGATTTATGGAGCCTCTAATGTGTACAGCAGACGAATTATTTAATCAAATAAAGCAACTTTCCACGAATATAACTGAGGAAAATTATCATGCATATAATATGCAGGGATATGATATTTTGATTAAAATAAAAGAATTAAGAGTTGCACAAGAGCAAGCATATAACATACTTTTTAGGTATCACAACAATTTAGCGGATAGTCTAAATAAACAGTGGATTGCAGATATGTTAGATTATATATGTGGATGGTGTGCTCCGGAAAAATACATTTGGTGGAATAGGGGAAAATAGCAATAGATTAGTTATAAATTATATTTATCGTTGCTACTAGTAAAGTACCACCGCTTACTGGAGAAAATATGAATAAGTTTGTACTGTTTTTTTTAGGTATTATTACCTCATTGATTATATCGTATATATTAGGACATCTTTATGTATAAGTTTTTAAATAAGCATAAATTAATTAAGGATTTGCATAATCTAGAAGAAGCGAATCTACCTGATAATGCAGTTATGTTCAAGGAGAGCAAGGATGTAGAGGCGTTTATTCCTAAGTGTTTACTTTTAGCAATAGTCGTAACGATTATTTTTGTTACCATAAGTAAGGTTATTTCTGATATTCAAGGTGTACCATACATAGGTGCAGATCACTTTGCTTTGGATATAGTAGCTCTTTGGATTATACAGACGATATTACATGAATATATCCATGCTGTGTGTTATGGAAAAAATGCGGATGTGAAGATTTACATATCCTTAAGCAATGGGGTGCTAGCATGTCACTCTACAAAGCCACTCGAGAAAAAAAGATTCATACTAATGTCCATTGCGCCAACACTAATCTTTGCCGTTATTCCATATGTTTTCTGGGCTGTTTTTTTTGTAAACATGGGAGATATAGGAACCAAAGTATTATCATACTGTGTATTTCCATTTATTTTTGGGGTAGGGGACTACATCAATATAGTTAATACAATACGACAAGTACCTAAGGGAGGATTTGTTGTTAATTCTGGATTCCATTCTTATTGGTTTCATCATAAAGAATAATAAAAAAACTACAAATCAAGCTTTAAATCGTAATATAAATAATTATACAGTTAGTATTATGAGGCAGGGCAATAAACAAAAATCATTATAAATGAAAAACTTCTGCGACACTTTAAATGCGGTCTATAAACAACAAATAAAGGAGCAGAAGTCAATATATTCACTATGGGTTGATTGACATAAATAGTCTACAGCCCAAAGCAATCCTGAACCGTATATGATCCAACAGGCTGCTTGCTGAGGTAAACTGCACAGTCAACTGCACCGGCAGCAAAGCACTTAAAGCTCTGAGAGTGGTGAGTTATCTCGAGCCTTTCGCCGAGACCTACAAAATAAGTTGTATGGCTGCTTGAGATATCTCCGCCTCGGATGGAATGAAAAGCAATCTCGCCGTGCTCACGAGGACACCTTCCTTGTCTGCCATATCTATCCACATCATGGAGTGATTCGCCTCTAGTTTTAGCTACGAGCTCACCGATTTCCTTAGCAGTACCACTAGGAGAGTCAAGTTTAGTGCTGTCGTGCATGTCAAGTATCTCAACATCCACATCACCAGCCAATTTCGTGGCATCTTCAATTAGTTTATACATAACATTTACAAGTCTAGATGTATTAGCCGCAAGCATTACAGGGATTGTTTTACCTGCTTCTTCAAATGCTTCCCTCTGTTCTTGGCTGAAACCCGTAGTTCCGCAGATGAGTGCTTTCTTGTGCTTTTTCGCAGCTTCGAGTGTAATCATAGCCTGCTCAACAGTGGCGAAATCGATGATCACATCGCAGTCATCAATTAGCTCTTCGATGTCCGAAACAACAGGAGCACCTAACACTCTGCCGATCATAGCAACTTCTCCGATGTCCTTGCCGATGTAATCTCTATCAGCAGGAGCGACACCACCGACAACAGTGATGTCTTCACGGTCTGCAGCGATTGCTGTAATCAGGCGACCCATTTTGCCGCGAGGACCAACAACTAGAAGTTTCATAAAACTACCTCCAATTAACAAAATAATTACTTAATAATAATCGTAAAAAATCTGAGTGCTATCTATCAAGCTCGTTTTCGAAGCTTAGTACGAGATTCTTCTCCCTAGGAGTGAGCCTGCGAAGCTTAACTCCAGCCATGCCGAGAAGTCTCTTAGATGCTAGGGTGGATTTCTCGTTAGCATACTTGTCGTTTAGATATACGACCTCCTTTATGCCGGACTGAATAATCGCCTTAGCGCATTCGTTACATGGGAAAAGTCCAACGTAAATCGTTGCACCTCTAAGCGACTTGCCTCCTGAATTAAGAATTGCGTTTAATTCAGCATGAACAACGTAAGGGTACTTGGTATCCTCACCAGTTCTGTCCCACGGTAGATCATCATCCGAGCAACCGACAGGGAATCCGTTGTAACCAGTGGATAGAATCACATTGTTAATATCGACAATGCAAGCTCCAACCTGTGTGTTAGGGTCCTTACTTCGCTTAGCTGCAAGCAGGGAAACTCCCATGAAATATTCATCCCATGATATATAATCTTGTCTTTTCATATTACGCCCTCGTTAATATAGTATCTATCCTGTATTTTATACTAAGGTTCAAAGTGTATCAACTATTCTATGCTCCTTTGAATTATTGTGCTTAACCGTTTTATGCGGTATAATATTTAGAAGTATTGCCTAGAAGGAGACGTATAATGACGAGCAACGGTAAAGTGTTGTCAAATATATATAAATACTTACTTAAAATATTACTAATTTTTGCAATCATGAGTGTGAGTCATGGTCTAGTTTTGGCTGACTCTTTCGGTGCAACTAAGGATAATAGCTACGAGATTAACAACTATGATTTTAAGGCTGTTGTAAAAAAGAATCACACCTATGAAGTTTCTAAGCAGATAACCGTTAATCTTCCGAATAATCTTTCGGAAATATCTTTCGACGTACCTGCAGGTAACTACATCATTAGTGATGTAGATGTTAAGGGTACTGATTTTTCTTTGTCAAAAAACGGCTCGAAGTATAACATCGTAATTAATGACAAGAAACAGTTAAGAAAGGGAAGTCATACATTTAAGATTACCTATATCGTGAAGGAGTTTGCCGAAAAGAATAAAAATTATGACTTGTTTTATTTGACTGCGCTATCTCCTGATTGGGAGGTACCAATCCAGAACTACAAGTTCACGTTAGTGCTGCCCAAGGATTTCCCTTGGGATGATCTTCAGTACTATGCGGGTCAGTTTGGTTCGCAGGATGTATCAAACAAGATGTCTTACTCCATAGATGGAAATACTATTACTATGAGTGGTTCGCTTATTCCATCAGATTTCGGCATCACTTTTAAGGCCGAACTTCCAGACGGATATTGGAAAGATCCTCTAAACAATGAGTGGACTATTGGACTAGGAGGGGTATTATTTATCGCTGCAGCAACACTATCTTTGATCCTGTGGTTAGCAGGTGGAAGAGATCCTAAATTTAAGAAAAAGGTTATTACCAATCCAATTGATGGAATATCGACAGCTGACGTAGCATATGTATTTAACGGTAAGCTATCAATACGGGATATCGTCCCGCTTATAGTCAGGCTGGGAATATCAGGATGCCTCAAGATAGTTGAGTACGCTCCTAAGAAGTATAAACTAGTGAAGCTTAATACACCATCTATTGACGAAGATAGATATATTCGTGCAATTTATGGAGAGCTTTTTGAAGATGTTTATGAGGGAAGAGCTGTCGAGATGGAGGACATAGGAGTTAAGCTCAAAAGGATACTTATCGATGTTGAAAGCAGTGTTGCTAGTGGTTATAGCTCTCGCGAGATGAGGGCGAGCACTACGATATCTAAACTGTTTAGGTATGTAAGTATTGTAGCTATATCTCTTGCAATTGCTACTATTCCTGTTCTTGTGTCGATGTATATGTATGAAGAAGAGATTAAATATGGACTTCCAGCTGGGTTATTCGTGCTCTCCGTGCTTATTTTGAACATTATCACAAGGAGATTTGATCTCAGGTACGATATGGATTGGAAGCACTTCAAGTTTTCAATTTCTATGTATTCTGCGCTTTATGTATCTGAACTTGTGTACGTGGGATATCTCGTGTATAAGTGCAATAAATCACTAATGATTCCTCTTCTGATACTAGTTGCTGGTGCATTTGCATCGATGATGTCGTGCCTAATGGCCGCGAGGGCTAGAGAAAATGCTCGTCTTTCAAACAGGATGATGGGTATGCGCAACTTCATAGAAGAGGCACAGCCTAGGGATATTGCAATAATGCTGCAGTCAAATCCTGAATATTTCTACGAGATGTTACCTTATGCTATGCAGTTCTCGCAGTATGAGATATGGGCACAGAAGTTCAGAGGGTTCAAGGTTACAGCGCCAGATTGGTTTGAAATTGTCGCCGAAGGACGCACATCTATGGCTAGCGTTTCAAATGGTGATGTCGAGACTTTGACTAGAGAGCTTTATCAATTTGAAAGAACGATAGAAAGCGTTTACAACGTAATTAACCGCAGAAGAAGATTTTTCCTCAGCTCGGGAAGATAAATATTATATAGATATAGCCAGTTAGAAGGGATAACGATGGTAGAAAAGAATAAGATAATTAATATCGCAGTAATTGCACACGTTGATGCAGGTAAATCAACACTTGTTGATGCACTTCTTGCTCAATCTCATGTGTTCAGAGACAATGAAGAGGTTGTAGAGTGTGTAATGGATAGTGATGCAATCGAGAGAGAGCGTGGAATTACTATATATTCCAAAAACTGCTCTATCATGTACAAGGATTACAAGATTAATATTGTCGATACACCAGGACACGCCGATTTCAGCTCCGAGGTTGAGCGTATCATGAAGACTGTTGATACAGTAATTCTACTAGTAGACTCTAGTGAAGGACCTATGCCTCAGACTAGATTCGTGCTCAATAAATCGCTTGAGCAGGGCTTAAATCCTATCTTATTTATCAATAAGATAGACAAGAAGGACGCTAGAATAGATGAGGTTGTAGATGAAGTTTATGAACTCTTTATGGATCTTGAGGCTAATGATGAACAGCTAGACTTTCCAATTATGTATGGAATCGCAAGGCAAGGAATTGCCGTAAGCGACCCTAGCGAGGTTGCTGACATAATGGTGGATGATGGTACAACTAAGATCAAGAAAAGTCCAAAGGGCTTTGGGGATTTCAATATAGAACCTCTGCTTGATAAGATAGTTGAACACTGTGCCCCATATCCTGATCTAAGAGATGAGCCACTTCAGCTACAGATTTCTTCACTTGCATACGATGACTATATCGGTAGACTTGGAATAGGCAGAATTACAAGAGGTACACTCAAGGCTGCACAGCAGGTAGTAGTCATGAAAGATGAAGAAGAGTCGTATAATGCCAAGATTAACCAGGTATTTGTATATAGAGGTCTTCAGAGAATGTCAGTTGACGAGGCTGAGTGCGGGGATATCGTCGTTGTATCAGGCATTTCAGACATCTCGATAGGTGAGACAATCTGTGATCCAGCTCATCCTGAATCTCTTGGAAACATCAGCATTGAAGAGCCAACCTTGTCTATGAACTTCATGGTTAACTCTTCGCCATTCGCTGGTAAAGTCGGTAAATACGTGACAAGTAGACACATCAAAGAGCGACTGGAAAAAGAGCTCGAAGTTAACGTTGGACTGGTAGTAGAGCCTACAGACTCTACTGATTCATTTAAGGTTTCGGGTAGAGGAGAATTACATCTATCTATTCTTATAGAGAATATGCGCCGTGAAGGATATGAACTCGCTGTATCTAAGCCTGAGGTTGTAACGAAGCGCGGTGACAATGGGGAGCTACTTGAACCAGTTGAAGAGGTTGTCGTGAGTGTTCCAGATGAATATTCTGGATCGGTTATCTCTAAGCTCAATATGCGTAAGGGCATGATGAAGCAGATGATGAGCGAAGGCAACGGATATTCGAAGATTGAGTACTCCGTTCCAACTCGTGGACTCATGGGATATAGAAGTGAGTTTATAAATGATACTCATGGTGAAGGTACCATGGTTAGACGCTTTGAGGGATTTGAAACTTGGAAGGGTGAAATTCCAGAGCGCACTAACGGTGTTGCTGTAGCACAGGAAGAAGGCAACTGTACGCCATATGCAATATTTAATATTCAGGAGCGTGTGCAGATGTTCGTTGAACCTGGAACTCACGTTTATGAAGGTATGATAGTCGGTATGAACTCTAGAGGCGATGATATGGTAGTAAATCCATGCAAAGCAAAGAGAGTATCTAATATGCGTGCGGCGGGTAGCGATGATACGATTAAGCTAACACCACCGCGAACATTTACCCTGGAGGAGGCACTCGAATTCATCAATGGAGATGAACTCGTAGAGGTAACACCAGAGGATATCAGACTTCGCAAGAAGCTTCTCAAAGAGATCGAGAGGCGCAAAGCTGGTAATAGAAATAAATAGTCATGTTATCACGTTCGAATGTATTTATACTAAGGACATGATTAAAATATTGAGGTAACGAAAGGAGAAATTGGTAACATGAAGATTCTTGTAATCAACCCTGGAGCAACATCCACAAAGATTGCTGTATACGAGAATGATCAGGAGCTTATGCGCGTAGGTATTGACCACGATGCAGCTGAGATGGACAAGTATGCAAACATCGTAGATCAGATGCCATTCCGTCGCGACGTAATAATGAAGACACTCGATGCTGAAGGCTACAAACTGGAAGATTTTGACGCAATTTGCGGTCGTGGTGGACTATTCAAGCATATCCCATCTGGGACTTATCTCGTTAACGATGCAGTTATCAGAGATATTAAGAACCCACCTTACGGTGAGCATGCTGCTAACCTCGGAGCATATCTAGCAAAAGAACTAGGTGATAAAGTTGGCATTCCTGCTTTCTTCGTTGACCCTGTTTGCGTAGACGAGCTTGATGATGTTGCTAGATACTCTGGACTAAAGGGTATGGAGAGACAGAGCTTCTTCCATGCGCTTAACCAGAAGTCGGTTGCTAGAAAGGCAGCAAAGGAAATCGGAAAGGCTTATGAGGACCTCAACCTAGTTGTAGTTCACCTCGGAGGTGGAGTATCTGTTGCAGCTCACAAAAAGGGCAGAGTTGTAGATGTATACAACGTAAAGGACGATGGTTCTATGGGTATGGATAGAGGTGGTGCTCTTCCTGCAAATGCTCTCGTTAACCTATGCTTCTCTGGAAAGACTAAGGCTGAAGTAAAGAAAATCATCGGTCATGAGGCTGGTGTATTCTCATACACAGGAACTAAGGATTTCCGTACAGTAGAGAACAAGGCGTTTGACGAAGGAGATAAGGAGTGCTTAGGTGCATTCAGAGCTATCGCTTACCAGCTATCTAAGGATATCGGTGCTATGTCTGCCGTTCTTCACTTCGATGTAGATGCAATCGTTTACACAGGTGGAATGGCTTATAGTGATAGATTCTGTGAGGAAATCACTTCCTACGTAGGTAAGGTTGCTCCAGTTCTAAGATTCCCAGGAGAGGAAGAGATGAAGTCTCTCGCTGAAGGTGCACTCAGAGCTCTTGAGACAAAGGAGTACAAGATTTACGAGTAGTATACTTTTGAATCGATTTCAAAGCGAAATTTATATTTAAAAAGGCGGACGGCATTGCCGTCCGCTTTGTAATTATGCTTATGATTGTAACACTGATTACAGCGCCAATTATGCTTATGATTGTAACTTTGATTTCATTATATCTAAGATAGTCTCCTCTGTTTTTACCATGCCAGGCGAGGCGATTAAGCCCATATTACGCATAGTTTCTTCAGGAGTTGAACCGTTGATGCCGTGTAGGTTTTCTATGCATATACCAGCCATTGCAAAGTCTTTTGAACGAAAAGCCGTATCTACAGCTGAGACCCCCTTCATTACACAGCCATGATTTCCTCCGTCACAAATCATCCCAGTGATGCTACTCGCCATGTTGTTAAGGCATCTGAACATTGCTTCAGTATCGCCACCATCAAGGTATACAAGTGCAGAAGCCATACCGCTTCCAGCAGCTATAGCACATCCGCAAAATGCAGATAGTTTACCAGAATACTCTTTTATATACGTACAGACTAGATAGCTAAGAGCAGTTGCTCGGATAAGCTTCTCATCTTCGATATTATGGATTTTACAGTAGCCATATAGAGGAAGTGTAGCTATGATTCCATGTGCACCAGATCCAGTAATACTCATCGCCGGGGCATCAAGTCCAAGCACTCTCGCTTCAATCGCAGCATTGCATAATAAACTTGCTGTATCGACAGCGTTATCACTAATAGTTTTATTTCCGTTATTTTTATATAGCAATTTTGCAAAAGTCGTTCGGTCACTAGCCATAGCAACATCGTAAAGGTGGAGATTAACCGTGTAAGCATCCTTAATAAACGCTATATCCTCAAATGAGACTTCGTTAACTAGGTTGACAAAATCTTGAAGCGTGTACTTGTGAATTATCGGTGGTTCAGCAGGTTCAGACTGGTCATAAGCGGGCGAATCACTGCCTTTTACAATTTCACCATTATGTTTTATGCATGTAATATTGGTATGGCTATCCCAAATAATTACCTCGGTGTATTCATCGCCGCAGCGGGCGACTACTTCTATGTGTATGCGGCTGCTAATTTCCGATAAAACAACTTTAATGCGGTCGTCGGCAATCATCTTCTCAGCGGCTTTATTATCAGCAGGAGTGACTGACGAAAGACACTCTAGACCCATAGAAGGGTCGGCGGCGATTGCACCGAGTGCTGCTGCATATAGGTTGCCTAGGTGAGGGCTGCTCGGGATACCACAGGTAAAAGCATTTTTGTATATACCGCTATTAAGTCTAAGTTCGATGCTATCTACCTCGCCGTCAAGGTACGAACAAGCCGTCGAAACAGCAAAAGCTATAGCACCTGGTTCAGTAACACCTAGTGCAGGCTTCATATCAGATTTTAATAGTTCTATAAGCTCGTGCATTTGATACTCCTTTCTGTGTATTTACATAATACCATACGCGTGAATATAATAACGGCTTGCGTTTAGATTCCGTTTGTGTTAACCTATTTAGGCACGATTTGAATATTAGTGCGTTAGCCGCGTGTGGAGGATTGACCGAGTGGCTAAGGAGCCTGATTGGAAATCAGGTAAGGCGTAACAGCCCCGTGGGTTCGAGTCCCATGTCCTCCGCCAATATGACTAGAACCGTTGAAAAATCAACGGTTCTTTTATTTATACACGAATTATACACGAATTTTATTAAGAATAGATAAAGCCTTGTCTTCTTCCTGGGGGTAGAAGTGGCTATATGTATTAAGTGTCTGCTCTATGTTACTGTGTCCAAGCCTACGACTTATCTCTAGGATATTAACACCATTATTAGCTAATAGTGATGCATGACTGTGTCGGAAGTCATGTATGCGTATATGATGTAGTCCTGCATCATCTGCAATCCTGAAATTCATTTTAGAAAGAGTAGAGTCCCGGAGAGGACGTATACCACCGCAGATGTAATAATCGTTGTTAAACCCATTATATGTTTTTCCTTGCTCTTTATGTTCTTTCAATATATCTATTAGCGGTTCTGGCAGCTGCACAACTCTATTACTAGATTTATTCTTTGGCGGGGTCTCTCTGTCTGCGCCTTGCAGCTTCTGTGTAATGCTCTTTGTAATATGTATAGAGTTATTCCTTAAATCGTGCCAACGCAGGGCGTGTATTTCGCCTTTTCTAGCACCAGTGTAATATGCAATGGCAAAGAATACGTAATAATCATAAAAACCTATCTCTGTTGCGATATTCCACGCTGAAGAGGCATAGCGGAGATACTCCTCAGGAGTATAATAATGCAGCTCCTCCTTACGTTCATATGCATCACGGAAGTTAGGCACTTTAGCTAGAGGGTTGCTAGGTAAATACTCATTTTGAACCGCCCAATTAAGCAACGATTTGAACACCGTATATATATTGGACTTGCTTCTGTGTTTTAAGTCCAGATCGCCTATACCTCTCTTCCATTCTGTCAGAGACTGGAGATTCAACTTGTTTATCCTTATATCCAAAGGGCGCACATATCTATTGAGGACGCGACTATTTTTATCTAACGTGCTCTCCCTGAGTTCGTGTCTTTTATCTTCTAGGTATAGATCTATTAACTCTGGAACTGTTAAGGTGCTTGAAGGAGTGTGATCAGATTTCTGCAACTGAGCCTCAAGCGTCTTAGCAGCATCAAGTCCATACGCAACACGAGTAAGGGAATGAGCCTTACCGCTTTCATCTGTATAATTAACACGGACCTTATATTTTGTTAATCCGTCTTTTTTATCCCCAGTTTTATATATAGGCATGATGCACCTCCACAAATTTCGTATATTTTTGCATTAAAAAAGCACTTACAATAACTATTTAGTCATTATAGTTGTAATGTGCTAGTGCTGCTGATATACTTTTAAATGATATTTGTGTTTGTTGACAAATACATCAACAGCTCCGACCGCGCCTATTGCAGTAGGTGCGGTTTTTTTAATTCGTGAAAATCTAGTTATCTTCGTCAACAACCTTCTTTGATTTGAAGATTGCAACAACAGCAAGAATTGCGCAGATTAAGCACCAAGCCGCCCAAATTTTCAAATCTTCGTAACTGCCAGCCATTGTGAATCCTGTAATTGCAGCTAGCCCATACATGATAACTAATGCAATATGGGCACCTTTCTTAACACTTTTTCTAACTACAATTGCTGTGATGCCGGCAGCAATTAAGAGAATTGCTACTAAAAATCCGGCACTTCCACTTGTTTCTCCGTTTTCAGAAAGAGAGTTGCCTAAACCAACAGCCATTGATTGGAACAATACAAATGCAGCTAAAACAATTGATAAAATTCCAGATATCAGCTTCCATGTTTTCATAATAGTTCCTCCTATTAAATAATAATAAATATATACTGCAATCACTCTGAAGATGCATAGAGTGGTATTGCCATTGAAAGTTTATATAAAATTATAATATCTTAATGCTTCGTTCAAAAAGTTTACAGACAAATCTAGCTCTTCTGATAATTCATAGACATTAGAGCAACCGTTTGAAATAGCAGTTTGAATTGTCGAATATGGACATATCTTTTCAATCCCCCATTTTCTTGCTCGATATTCTTGTTTTAATTTTGGAATTGAATCGAGAAATGTTAGATCCCCAACACTAGTTTCGTAATGCCCTAATTCCTCAGCTAATATACACAGTTTTTCAGATTCAGTTAAGTGAGTATTGATTAATATACAGTCATCAATTATAAAACCGTCTATCAAAGAGGGCTTTTCGTAAACTGAAACTCTATCTTCATATTCTGCTAATAACTTTTCATATCTAGTCATCACAAATTATCACAACCTTTTATTTTTTGCGTTTAGACAATACATATTTTTTAAATTCTTCAATTTCTGCTAACTCTTCATCCGTCCATACCGGCTCATCGTGGTGAGCAGCCAATAAATAAAAATCAGTTGATGAAGAGGAAGATTCAATAAAATCATCAAGAGTGCAATTTAGCGCATTTGCTATTGCTCTCATTTTATCTAATGATGGATTTTTAGTATCTCCGTAAATAATTTTATTTAAAGTCCCTAATGGAATATTTGATTTTTCAGAAAGTTCTTTATTTCCAATACCTTTAACATCCATTATTTTTTTTATTCGCTCTCCGTACATATAAAGCTCCTTTCTTGAACAATGCAATGATATCCGAATGTGGAACCTTAATCAATGTAAAAATTCCAGATTCGGAAAAAAACTTCTTGACAAATTCCGAATAAGGGACTAATATGTAGTAAATCGAGTTCCGAATACGGAATTAGAACAACATATAGAAAGGATGTAACAATGCTACACAATTTACAGGCGGAAATAGCAAGAATAAAAGTGCCTCAGACAGAAATAGCAAAAGCTATTAGCGTATCAGATAGAACTGTTAGAAAAAAGATAACAGGAGAAACAAAATTTACATTTCCTGAAGCGAGAAAAATTCGTGACACTTTTTTTCCAGATATGGAATTAGATTATCTATTCAAAGAAGATTAAGCGATGAAGAGGGAGAAGAAAATGATTAAGCATTACATAACAAAGTATGAAGAAGACGGAAAACTATATGCAGAGTCATGGATACAGATAAACATATTTGGAAGATGTTACTGCATATCTAGAAAAAGAACAGAAATAACGAGGGAGAGAAAAAGGGTAATTAAGAAAGAAATCGTAAAAGAAGTAAATGCTGTCACTAACATAAATGAAGTAGAGACGAAGGTTGTAGAGTTGTCGGGATTAATTAAAAAAGCCAACTCCCAAATTGAAGAGTTAGCTGAAATAGGTCTAAAAGTTGAACTTGAAATTAAGTGATACTTCATTATCGCAATACGGACAACGATTAGATCCAGAGATAGCTTCAAACTGTTTACCACAATAAGGACATTCAACTTCGAAGCTATCACTCGTTAAATCTTCTTTGACTTGGTCGAATACTTCGCTTTCAAGGTCATCAAAGTCAATGTTGAAATCAGATTTAGACATAAGTACATCTCCTTTCATAAATAACATTTGCTAGGAAGATTATACATCTCGAAAGGAACATATCACAAGGAGACACAACATGAACAATAATAGAAGATTTCCTAGGGTGAGGGCCTCAACTAAGGCTGCACATGATATATACCACAACAATACATATCTTATGACTAAGGATATCAAGGAGCTTTTTGACTGTGCATCAAGCACAGCAGGAAAGATTAAGAGAGTTGTGCTAGAGGTAATGGCGGAGAGGAATGAAAGAATCTACTCCGATATCCCAGGACTGATTGATAAAGATATCTTGTTTGAACTAGCAGGACTAGATATTACGAAGATAGACAAAAGTTATAGAGAACTAATGAGGTATGAAAATGTTTAAGAGTATGAAAGAGCTGTTAAAGGATGCGTGTGAAGAGAACGGAAACACGCAACTACAGGAGATTATCGGATGTATTAGCTTTGTAGCTTTAATCCCTACAATATGGCTGTTTCTGTATGCAGCAGGATGTAGATAAGGAGGCAATAATATGACAATCCAGGAGGCAGATATGGATGTTGATAGAAGAAAGCGCTATTTCGGAGATATGCTCTCTGAAGAACAGCTCACAAGGACGGAACTTCTAGAGATTGAAGATGCAATAGTAGAAGAACTTGCACTCCCTATAGTTAACAGTAAAGAGTCAGCGATTCAGGATGCTGATACATGGGGGATGATTGAGTTCGATTAGGAGGAAAAATGTTAAAAGCTTCGTGGTGGCTAATTATGGCAATGCTGCTAGTGGGATTAGCGGGGTTATATGAATACATCGAGGGCAGGTGCAAAAATGCAAATATGTTATTCCTGATATTCGACGTCGGAATGATTGTAGTATTCGCAATTCCGGTCGTGTGGCTGATGATATGAGCAAACTAGATAATTACTATCAAAACTGCGCCTATCCAAAGCCACGGTCGGCAAAGAAGAAAAAGAAAATGAATGGGTGGAAAAATAAAGCGAATAGGATTTGCAAGTATTGTGGCAAACCTTATGCAGAACGACACGAGGTATTTGGCGGTTCAAACCGTCAAATCAGTATCGACAACGAATTTCAGGTAGATGTGTGCAGAAGGCATCACGAAGAACTACATGCTAATTGTACAGAATGGGCGCAGACTGAAAATCAGAGATTGCGCCAGCACTACCAACTCCAATATGAAATTAAGTTGATAGAGAAAGGCTATGCAGCAGAGCAGGCAAGAAGAGAATGGATGCGGCTAATTGGCCGCAATTACTTGTAGGAGGTATCAAAAAGAGAAAATAATGTTTCGCGTTAAATCAGAGTGTGATGTATGTGGCTTTGAACACCCCACACTCGGAGACAACCGAGCGTTCAGGTGGTGCCGTAGAATACGTGGCACAGTATGTGATCAGTGCTGCAAGAAGTGTGAGTATAACGACGACTGGCATTGCAGATTTGATCCTATCGGCAAAGCTCGTATGTACGAACTAACCTACGCTAACAATGATGACGAGCGCAGAATATCAAAATTCGAAGACCGCCTAAGGCAAACGAAAAACGAATCATCAAGAGAATTAATGAACAATATTATTGAGCAGATTAAAGAGAGAATAGCTGAACGAGATAAAGAATACGAGAGTATTCACAGCGGGGAAGTTATTCTGACAAAGGAGTAAATTCATGGAAAGAATCAACGAAGCAAGAGCGAAAATCACAGAGGAATCGCTGGAAATAAAAAGTGCATTGGCGACGTTTATTGAAGAGACAATAAACGAGCGCTGTACTACAGAAGAAGTAGCAAACAAGATCCTTGATGGCAAGAAGTCCATCAAGGATTTAATAAACGATATAACAAACGAAGCAAAAACAAGAGCCGTTAACTCTGTAGCTGCAATCTCAGATGAAGAAGTGAGAGGAATGGTACTGAAGTATTACGAGATTGACGATACAAAGTCACAGAGTGCAGATGTAGTAGATATCCTGGATCTGATTTAAGGAGTCGGTCATGGAATATATATATCGCAATATAGAAAACATACCCGTTGATATCGAGTATCCGGATGATTTCGAGAACATAGTTACAGAAAGCCTGGATAAGCCAATCATATACAACAGGTTTAAAAGGGTGGCCCATTGTCCAAAGTTCGGAGAAACGTTTGATTACATAGAGACGATAAGAAAAGGAGACTGGTTACCGTACAGAGGACAAAATAGAACATTTATGCCACACACATGCCATTCGTTGGGCTGTGGCAAAACATACTTATGGATGTTCTATAGGAATGAAACAATCTACTTCATAGTTGCATATGCTTCCTGGATATATAACGGAGAAGAAGTTGCCGATATGAGGGATGTCACACAGATATATATAGAGCAGATTGTGTGTATATCTAGAGAAGAACAATTCATGTATGCATATCAAGGAGCATATCGAGGCGGATGGTCGAGATGTCAAGGTGGTTCAATTTACCTGATAGATAAAGGTTGTGTACATAACCTTGTAACTATAGAGCAGTTGCAAAATACATTCCTTAAATACGTGGATGTTGATATCAGATTCGCAGACTACATGATAAAAGAAGCTGCACTCTGCGCAAAGTATCCTCAGGTGGAATTTATAAAAAAAGCTGGATTAGAAGAAATTGTTGAACGCAAGATTTTAAAACTACCATCCTACATAGGACCAAACTGGAGAGCGAAGTCAATTCCTAAATTTCTAGGAATAACTTACCAGGATATAGAGAAGCTTAAAAGCTGGGGAATGTTCGATGTGGGCAATATAGCAATTTACAAAATACTGGCCAGTCAAGGCAAAGTCAAGAAGAATCACATTGAACTGGTAAAAAGAGAATTTTATTTATCGGAACTCTACGAGGATAGGGGAAAAGAGAACTTTGTAAGGCTAGCAACGTATTTTGATAAACAAAGAAAACGAATGAAAGAAGATGACAACTGCATCAATCACAGCATTAATTGGATGTACAAGGACTACCTTAAGCAACTTCAGGAACTCGGATATCCAGTGAATGATTATTACAGATATCCAAAGAATCTTAAAGAAGCACATGATCGCATATCAGAAGAATATCTAGCTATGAAGGACAAGATAAGGAAGGAAGCGGATAAGGAGCGACAAGCCAGATTTGAAAAAGAGTTCCTACCAAAACTGGAAAAAATGTGCTGGAGAGATAGCAAGTATCTGATAAGGCCTCTAAGGAACAGAGCAGAGTTCAACAAAGAAGGTCGCAACAATCGTAACTGCGTAGCTTCTTATTATGAAAGAGCAACAGATGGAGGAACATCGATATTTGTATTAAGAAAAGTAGGAGCTGAAGAAGAATCGTTTGTGACTGTTGAAGTTGAGTTAAAAACGATGGAACTAAAGCAGTGCTACGGTAAAGGCAATAGACTTCCTGAAGATGGAGTAAAAGAGTGGGCGGAAAAGTGGCTAGCGAGAATGGCGAAAAAGAAACACAAAGCCAAAATGAAAGGAGCAGCATAATGAACGAGATTACAAATGTTGAGTACGAAGTACAGAAAGAACTGGTTGATAAAACAACAGAAGAACTACAGATAGAAGTAAACGGACTGTATCACCAGATGGAGATGATAGGCAACATTGCAATGATGATTGCTGCCAATGCCGGACAAAGGCTATTAGTCATTAAAGATAGGTTAAATCATGGAGAGTTTGAATCATGGTGCGAATCACATCTAGATTTTTCAAAGCGAAAAGCTGAAATGATGATGTCTCTGGCCAAAAGATGCGAAGAAGAAAATAGCCTCTTTTCAAAAACGCAAACGTTTGCGGATTTGAGTATTTCCAAGGTGTTCGCACTTTTAGCAGCACCTGAAGAGGTTGCTGTAGAGGTAGTAGAAAATAACGATATTTCCGAAATGACCGTTAGAGAACTGAAGGAAGAAATTGCTGACCTCAAATCACAAAATACAGAGATAGTTGAACTAAAGAGCAGGATTAAGGAGCTGGAAGAAGAAAAGAACGAACCAGGAGCAAGCTCTGATGAACTCGAGAAAAGAGACAAAGAGATTGAAGAGCTGAAAGAAAAGCTCAAGAAAGAAAAAGAAAAGTTAAAGAAGAGTAAGAGTGATACTGATGAAGAGGTTAAGAAAGCTCTTGAAGAGGCAAGAGTTGAATTAGATAGGGAACTTGAAAAGGCTGTCGCTACAGCAAAGGTTCAGGCAAAGGCTGAAAACATGAAAACTGAAGAGGAACTATCAAAGGCTAAAGCTGAGGTTGAAAAGCTCAATGCAGCAGTAGCAAGCGGAGAAGTTCTCGCAGCATTCAGAATTAATGTGAATAATCTCCAGAGTACGTTCAACGAATGCATGAATCAGCTTGGACAGATGGACAAGGAATCTGCTGAAAAGTTCAAAGGAGCATTGAAGAAGATTCTTACAACTGAACTTGAAACATTAGGTAAATAAAGAGGTCAACATGGAAGACAAGATAATAATGGACTTCCTAGCAAGTGAATTCGTATCAGAAAAGAAAAGGCTACCAGAGGGAGTAGAGATAGATGCACTAGCAATAGGATTTCAAGCAGGAACAAAACTGATGAATCAACTTATAGAAGAGGTGATACCAGAAGATGAAGAAGATTAAATGGGTGAAGAAGATTGAAAGAATCTCGGATGCAGGTGACATAAAGGAATCGATCTACAAGCCTGAGAAGGGAAAAGGCGGTATATCAATAGTAACTGTTAAGAGGGCCATCAGACTTCAAAGCGGAAGTAGATGGGAAACCAAAGAAATAAAGATAAATAAAGAAGGAACTATTCTAAAAACAAACTATGACACATTTGAAAAAGCGTGTGCAGCTGCAGAAAGGATGATGAATTAATCATGAAGATGACAACAAAAGAATTTTTAGAAACTGCAAATGCAGAGATGGGTCGTAAGATTTGGGAACATTACGGCAAAGAGAGACAAACAAAGAAACTTGTGGAAGAACTGGCAGAACTAATTACAGCGATAGCCAGAGATGATATAAGAGGCGTTCGTGAGGAAATGGCAGATGTAGAAGTCATGATAATGCAGTTCAAGCAAGGGTTTGACATCGATACACTACCCATCATGAATTATAAGTTAAATAGAACGATGGCAAGAATAGAAAAAGAAAACAACAAATAGTTTATAGAGGCGGTGGTTTTAAAATATCTCCTTTCGATCATAAAACGTACAAATCATATAGCTGTGATAAATCACCGCCTTTATATATAAGGAGAAAGAATGAATCAAGTAATACTAATCGGAAGACTAACTAGAGATCCAGAGCTAGTCTATACACCAGGAAATCAGACAGCAGTTACACGCTTCAGTATAGCTGTTGATAGGAGAGATAAAGAAAAGACTGCAGACTTCATCAGAATAACAGTATTTGGCAAACAAGCTGAAAACTGCGACAGATACCTACACAAGGGCAAGCAAGTAGCAGTTAACGGAAGAATCCAAACAGGCAGCTACAAGAACAAAGAAGGACAGACAGTATATACAACAGATGTAATAGCAAACAATGTTGAATTCCTGGGCAGTAGCCAGCAAGTAACTCCAAGGCAGCCAGACGAAGCATATAGCGATAGCGCACCGAACTATCAAGAAGAGCTACCAGATGCATTTGAGGCAACTGAAGAGGACATACCATTTTAGGAGGTAAATAAAATGACACTTGAAGAGGCTATAAAACATTCAGAAGAAGTCGCAGCAACAAGTTGTGATGAATGCAGAGAATATCATGAGCAGTTAGCTATATGGCTTAGAGAGCTAAAGGAAATCAAAGAAAAATCAATTACAATTCCAAACAATAGTACTGTATGGGAAGTTGCAAAAGCGCTTATAGATGCTAGGGGAAAAGTCAAGACGTGGAGTGGCAACTACCAAATAGGCAATATATATGATACAGACGAAATTGCAAGCATTGGAAAACACTTAATGAATTATGCAAGTGTTGAAGATTCAGACACATATTACGAATACTGGAAGTAATAAAAGATATGAAACTGTAGCAACTAACTTAATAAGGATAAAGAGCACAAAATAGTAGGTAACTTAACTACATAAGCTACAGATCATATAAATCTGCAGATGGTAGCAAGGCCATCTGCATAACCTTAGGAAATAAAAACTACATATATATAGAAGAAAACAGTCCGGTGAAAGTCCGGAGTAAAGGTTCATTAGAGTATTAATAATAGGACCATAATAGGATGGGAAGATAAATGTCGAAAGTAATTAGAGAGATATGTGCAGCTGGTGCTGTAATAGATGTTGCTATCAGGATGACACTTAGAGCATCTAAAGGTTGTAGAAAAGAAAAAAAGAATAAGACCAATGAAGCTGTGCAGAAATATAATGATCGTTTATCAGTTAAGACATTAGCTAGATTATTAAACATGAACTTCTTTCCTGGTGACTTCCACACCACTTTGACATATGCAGAGATAATGAGTGTTGAAGAGGCTAAACACCAACTGTCTTTATTTATTGACAGGATGAGAAGAGAATATGCAAAGCAAGGTAAGAAATTTTATTATGTTGCTGTTACAGAATATAAAAACAAAAGAATACATCATCACATCGTGATGAATTACATAGATGGTTCGATTATCGATAAGCAGTGGAAGCTAGGTCACATATGGTTATCCACACTGGATAGATCTCGTAATTACACAGAGCTTGCAGAATACCTGGTTAAAGAGACACAACAAACATTTAGAGATCCTGAGAACTCGACAAAGAGAAGATGGACAGCAAGCAGAAATCTGAAGAGGCCGATTGTTAAAAGAGAATATGTGAGTATTGCACAGCTGTTTGACGAGCCTAAAGCTTTTAAAGGATATCAGCTTGACAAGGATTCTGTTAGAAAGTTTGAGAATCCAATCACAGGACTTGAGCATAAAGAGTATCAAATGGTAGCCACAGAACCAGTACCAAGAATAAAGACGTGGCGAAAAGGGAAGATAGTTAATAGGCAAGAGGGATATATCCGCATGGCGGCAATAGAGCAGGTCAACTTTGAGGACTTAGTTAGCGTAGACACTCTGTAAAGAGTGGTTGGTTTTGGTAGGTGAAATATGACAGCAAAAGAATTCATGAACGAGTATAGAAGGATTGGTGAGAGGATTGCACAACTTGATAGCCAAATATATGATATCGAGCAGACTCTTGGGGTGAAAGCGATAAGTTATGACAGTCAGCCAAGCGGAGGAGGAATAAGTCATGTTACAGAAGATACGGCTGTTAAACTTGCAACACTAAGAGAAAAACAAAAGAAACTTCGGAATGAGCTTTGGGAAAAGAGAATCAAGATTGAAGAAGTAATATATAAAATAACCGAGGTTGATTTAGCAGAGGTGCTACGTAGAAGGTACATCAGAAGACAGACGTTTGAGATAATTGCAGAAGAGATGTATATGACAGAACGATGGATATACATACTACATGGGAGAGCCCTTCGAGAAGTCGAAAAAAATATGAAAAAAATATAAAGAAAAGCAAATAAAGTATTGATATAGGGAGTTCCCTATGATATAATATAATCATCAAGAGGAAAGGAGGTTAAAGTGATGAGGATAAAAAAAGAAAGCCATAAGAATGAGCTGCTCGCAAGCAAACTAAATCTTATGACTTCAATACTCAACTTGATTATACTGATACTCACAATCATAGTCAAGATGACATGAAGAAGGGGCGACTGAAATCGCCCCACTCATCACAAGTAAAAATGAATAAATTAATTATAGTGTTATGCATTATATCAGCAACGTTAGCTATATCTGCTATATGCATAAGCATAAAAAACTTAAAGAGATAATTAGAGTTAAGGAAGTGTCTATCATGCCAAAAGGAACACCTAATGCACAGACGAAAGCAACAGAGAAATATCAAAAGAGGGTAGGACTAATTAATAAGTCATACAAGTTAAAAAAAGAAGTAGTAGAAGAATTCAAAGAAACATGTAATGAGCTAGGGGTAAGTCAAGCATCAGCACTCACTAGTCTGATGCAACAGTTCATAACAGAAAATAAAACAGTTCAGTAAAATTCATGTTACACTCATGCTATAGTGTACGTGAGAGAAAACCATGAACAACTCCTTGATAAATATGATTAAGCGGTGGCGAGAGCTACCGCATTTATTATGTAATTATGGCAAGAGAATTCGCACAGAAGTTTTATAAATCAAAAGAGTGGAAGTCAGTGAGAGCTGTAGCTATGGCAAGAGCTGGTGGGATGTGTGAGAGTGTTGGATGTTTTCATCCGGCAGAGGAAGTTCATCACAAGATTCATCTGACTCCACAAAATATATCTGATCCAAACATTGCTCTGAATGTGGATAAGCTTGAATGTCTATGTAGAAACTGTCACCAAGCAAAGCACAGAGTAGATAGATGTAACGGACGGAAGAAACATACACACATCAATAAATGGGAAAAGCAAATATTATTCGATGAGAACGGAGAACCAATCGAATCCCCCCTGAGTAAGAGAAGTGGGGGCATATAGGAGCACCGATGCCAAGGTCACAAGAAAAACCGACTGCGCGCGCACGAGCGTTTTGGAAAATAAGAAGATATCTGAAGAGAAAGGAGAAGATGTATTGAATAAGACAGACAAACGAAGAAAAGCGAAGGAAATACTTGAAATTGCAAAACGTTACGGTGTCCAAGAGAACTTCTTCTTTGCTACAACATTCGAGCGATATGTAGTGCAACTGGATATGCTAGATAAGCTAGAAAAAGTAATAAAAAAAGAGGGTACTCTTGTAGAAAAGGAATATGTAAAAGGGCGAAAAAATCTAGTTGCCAATCCAGCAATCGCTGAGTATAACAAAACAACAACATCAGCTAATGGAACAATCACTACTCTGATGAAAATCATTGATTCTATAAAAGAATCTGATGCAGATGCAGCTAAAGAGCTTATGGAATTCATACAGGGGCAGAAATGCTAGTAAATTATCCGAAAGAGTATTTGAAAGCGATTCAGAGTGGAGAGATTGTTGCAAATGAGAAAATAACAAAACTCTATCAGAGGGAATGTGCTTATATGGATAACGCACCAAGTTCTGATAAGTGGAAGTGGCACTATGACCAATCTATAGCAAATAGACATATAGAGTTTATTGAAAGATTCTGCGCACAAAGCAAAGGTGAATGTGGCGGAAAACCGTTAAAATTAATGTTGTGGCAGAAGGCTGGCTTATCACTACTGTATGGATGGATTGATAAAGAAAGAATGCGAAGATTCCGCGAGTTTGCACTATTTATCGGGCGAAAAAACGGAAAAACAGAGTTAGCTGCCGCCATGTCGCATGACATGCTAATAAATGATGGTGAAAATGGTCCTGAAATCGTTTGTGCTGCAAATGCAAAAGACCAAGCAATGTTGCTTTTCACTGAGGCAGCGAATATGAGGCAACAATCGGCAGCACTCCGAATGGTTGAAAAAAAGAGAAGGACAGACATATACTCTGAGTTTAATTTTGGAACACTCAAAGCACTTTCCTCAAAAACTGATAACATGGACGGCTTGAACTTATCATTCGTAATTCAAGATGAAATACACGAGCAAAAGAATAGCGCTATGTACGATGTTTTATTCCAATCACAAGCATTTAGAACACAGCCTATATACATGTTAATAAGCACCAATGGCTTCGTTCGAGAAGCCTTTTTTGATGCCAAATATAGCGAGTATGCAAACATAGCGCTGTGGAATGAGGGGTTTGAAGACTATACAGTGTTACCGCTCATATATGAGCTAGACAACAGAGAAGAATGGACTGATGAAGAGGCTTGGATAAAAGCAAATCCAGGTCTAGGCACAATAAAAAAGATTGATACATTAAGGAATCATGTTGAGAAGGCACAACGAAATCCTCAGTTCCTTCCAACAGTTCTTACAAAGGACTTCAATTTGCCTGAAAATAGCGCAACTGGATGGTTGTCATATGAAGAGGCTAATAACACTGAAGTAGTTGATATGGAATATCTGCGAAACAGTTATGCGATTGGTGGATGTGATTTATCAGCAACGACTGACTTAACATGCGCAACGGTCATTATACGTAAGCCGAATGATGCAAATACATATGTTCTTCAGAAGTATTTCATCCCTGAATCAAAGATGGATGCAACGAGAGGTGATACTAACAACAATCTTGAAGCACCATATAAACTTTGGTCTGAACAAGGGTGGCTAAAAATTTGCGAAGGAGCAACAGTTAATTACCACGATGTAACAGAGTGGTTTGCTGATTTAGTTAGAGAGTACAATATACGGCCACTTAAGATTAGCTATGATGCTGCTCTGTCGGGATATTGGGCAGAAGAGATGAAAGAGTATGGATTTGAGATGGAGAAAATAAGACAAGGTGCCTTCACCTGGACTTACCCAATGAAACTCCTTCACGGTGCATTCGCAGAACATAAAATTATCTATCAAAACAATCCAATGCTGAAATGGTGCCTCTTAAATACAGGTGTCAAGACTGCCAATGCAAAGGGCATTGAATCAATTATGCCAGTTAAAGGTTCATCTCAGAAGAGAATAGATGGAATGGTATCACTACTTAATGCCTGGACAGGCTTATACAACGATGAGGAAGATTATATGAGGTGGATTAAGTAAATGAATATATTCACAAAATTTATTAACAATTTCCGCTCAGGAATTAAAAACTTGAGCAGATGGAAAGAGATGGGATCGTTCACTGCGGTGTTCTCAAATTTCGGTCGTAACATGAATAAATCAGAAATCGTTAGATCATGTATAAGACCGCTAGCTGAACAAACATCAAAGGCATCTGCAACGTGTACGGACAAATCTATTGAGCGAATGCTTAGATTGAGTCCAAATCCATTCATGAATGGCAAAGACTTTTTGTATAAAGTAAGAACTCAATATGAGTTGAAAAACACTGCATTTATCTTAATTATGCGTGAGAGTAATACTATAACAGGATTCTACCCGATTCCCTATATAACATTTGAGGGACTAGAAGATGAACAAGGGGATATATACATCAAGTTCTATACCGCAAAGGGTGAATACATATTCCTATGGGATGATTTAGTAGTGCTCAGGAAAGACTATAACGAACATGATATAGGCGGAGATGATAATGATATTCTGCTCAATACGCTTGAAATGATAAATGTGTCAAATCAGTCTATATCTAATGCGATAAAATCAACAGCTAACTTGCGTGGAATATTGAAAAGCACCAAAAGTATGCTGGATGTCAACGATACAAAGAACATTAGGGATGAGTTCATCAAAAACTATATGGACTCTGCAAATGAGGGTGGTGTAGCTGTGCTTGACACATCTATGGAATTTACACCTATAAACATGTCACCAACCATCGCAACCTGGAATAACCAGAAGGAATTTCGCGAAAATGTGTACAGATATTTCGGTGTGTCAGATGAAATCATTATGAGCAAGGCTACACCAGAACAGATGCAGGTGTTCTATGAGATGAAAATTGAACCATTCCTCATGGCGCTATCTCAAGAGTTAACAAGAAAACTCTTTTCAGAGAGACAGCTTGCATTTGGTAATGAGGTAATCTTCCAATCTAGCACAATACAGTTTATGAGCATGAGTGATAAATTAGCGCTTAAAGATTATATTGACCGCGGAGCTTTGACACCTAATACATGGTGCGACATTGTAGGATTGCCACATGTAGAAGGCGGAGACGAACCTATAAGGAGGCTTGACACTGCACCTGTGAGCAAAGTTGCGAGTTCACTAGAAGGAGAAAAGGATGATGAATAAAGAGAGGGAATATAGGAATCTCGAATTAAGAGCAGATACAAACGATTCAGGAGATTTTTTAGTACGTGGATATGCATCAACGTGGGATAAATACATGTTGTGGGAATGTGATGGCATTGAATATTACGAAGAAATTGATAGAAACGCATTTGAAGAGGCTGACCTATCAGATGTTGTATTCAGAGTTAATCATACAGGCAGAGTATATGCGAGAACATCGGCTAATACAGTGAGTTTGAGTACAGATGATACAGGACTAGCAATCACAGCTGATTTATCGAAGACAACAGCAAGCAGAAGCCTATACGAAGATATTGCAGCTGGCAATTATCCTAAGATGTCATTCGCCTTCACAGTTAAAGAAGACAAGTACAATTCTGAGACTAGAACACGAACAATCCTGAAAATTGATAAGGTGTTCGATGTATCACCAGTGTCATTCCCTGCAAATCCTAACACGGAGATTAGTGCGCGTGACTACTTCAACGGAGTGATTGAAGGAGTCGAAGCGGAGAGACTTGAGCGCATTAGATTTTCGAATATGGAATTGCAGAATGAAATAAAGAGAAACATTATCATAGCAAAGCTAGAAGGGAGCCTAAATGAATAAGGACGAAGTAATGAAGAGCCTCAAAGAGGTTAATGAAGAAATCGAAGAAATTATCAAGTCACTAGATGAATCTACAGATGGTGATGGTGATAAGAATGATGATCCAGACGAAAAGCGAGCAAAACTTGAAAAGCTGGAAAAGAGATCCAATGAGTTAATCTCTCAAAAGCATGACCTTGAAAGTCAGCTGAAGGAGATTGAAGAGAGAGAAGTTAAGGAAAATAAGTTAAAAGAGCTAAGAGGCATGCTCAATACAACAAAGACAATCGAGAAGAGAGGAACAGAAATGGAAAAGAACTACAACGTTAATGGAGCAGAATATCGTAGTGCGTGGGTTAAAGACCTAATGGGTAAGGAACTCAACACAGAGGAAAGAGCAGCACTCACAAGTGCAAATGCTGTTATTCCTACAGGAATCGCTGAAGAGGTGTATTCAATCGTAGAAGCTTCACCTCTTGTAGATGCAGTAGATGTATCTCACCTTACAGGTTACGTAACATTCCCAGTAGAGACTGCAGCATCTGATGCAGCGTGGGTAGCAATGGGAACAGCTGCAACTGATGGAACAGACACACTAACACCTATCACACTAAATGCTTACAAGCTGATTAAGACTGTGGAGATTACAGCAGATATCAGCACAATGTCGGTAGCTGCATTTGAAAAGTGGATTGTCGCAAGACTTGCTGACAAGATTCTTAAGGCTGTAAATAATGCAATTCTTAACGGAACAGGAGCATCACAGCCATCAGGTATCTTCAAGGTAAAGAATTCCGCAACTGGAACATTTACTAAGGCTGGTATGACATACAAGGATCTAATGAAGGTGCTCGCTGCACTTCCAACAGGCTATGCTGCTAACGGAACACTAGTAATGAACAGAGCACTGTTCTATGGCGACGTGCTAGGAATGACAGATTCTAACGGACAGAAGGTGTGTGTAGCTGATGCGCAGTCACCAGCTAAGTTCAATGTTCTTGGATACCCAGTGATTATCGATGACAACTGCCCTGCAGACAAGCTACTGTTCGGTGATCTCAAAGCTTACAAATTCAATTTCGCTTCTGACACAGAGGTTAAGCCTGATGCATCTGTAGGATTCAGAAGTGGTTCTGTTGTATGGAGAGCAATGACACTTGCTGACGGAAACCTAGGAGATGCAAGAGCAATCGTAAGATTCGACAGAGCGAACGCATAAGGAAGTGAGTGACAATGAACGCACTGGATTCTGTAAAAACAGCGCTGAGAATAAAGCACAGCAAGTTAGATGAGAGCCTTAAAGCTGATATCGATACTGCACTTGATGAGTTAAAACGCGTTGGAGTATCCAGCGCGTTTACTGTCATTAAGAATGGTGAAATTGAAGATTTGCTTGTGCTTAAAGCTGTTCAAACATATTGCCTATGGCAAAATACCGACTCGGATAAACTGATGGAAAAGTACAGAGATGCATTTTATATGCAAGCTGACGGATTGAGGAAGGATGTGGATAGACAGAATGTATAACGATATTGTGACACTGTACAGACTGGATATATCACAAGATGAGAGTGGCAATGAAGTTGCAACACTTATAGATCCACAAGAACTGTTTTGCAAAGCTAAGTCTATCGGCATGAAAGAGTTCTATGCTGCCGCTACTACAGATGTGATGCCAGAAATAACCATAGTACTCGCTGATGAATATGATTATGACAATCAGAAAATTGCGGAATATGGAGGTGTATTCTGTGACATTAGTCGAACATATGTAAATGGACATGAGGTTGAATTAACACTGATGAAGAGGCTAGGAACGAATGAACGATAGTATAGAATCGCAAATTGCAGATATCTTGAATACATACAACGAGGATGTCAAGAAAACAGTTGAACGAGTTGGGAAGAGTGTTGCCAAAGACTGTGTAGCTGATGTAAAAGCAAGAGCTAGCGAAAACTTCAAAGGTGAAGGAAACTATGCTAAAGGTTTTAAAGCAAAAAAGCTGAAAGAAGGAAGCTATGTTGTGTATAATGCGACGAAACCTGGATTAACTCATTTACTGGAAAATTCTCATGTTACAGGAAGGGGCACAGGAAGATATACAGGGAGACCTCACATCAAACCAGCTGAACAGAAAGCAATTGGAGAATATGAGGAGAAGCTTAGAGAGGAGTTAAATCGTGGGTAAGATTAGTCAATTGAATAACTGCTTAAAAAAGCTAAAAGTACCTGTGGCATATGGTAGGTTTAAAAGAAAGCAAGAGTTTCCGTTCATTATCATGATAGGAGCTGGAAGCACATTCTTTTCAGCAGACAATAATTCTATATTCCACGGAGAAAGTGAGTATAGGGTAGAGCTTTACTTTCAAAATAAGGATGAAAATCTAGAAGAGGCTATTGAAAATGCTCTTGTTAGTAATGAGTTTGCGATTCTAGATAAGAGTGAAGATATCTACATTGATAAAGAAGATTGTTTTGAGGTGTACTACACAGTCTCATAACATGAAAGGAGAAAAAATGGATAAGAATAAAGTTGAATTTGGTATATCCAACTTACATATGGGAACATACGAGGTAAATCCCAATACTGGAGCTGTAACAATGGGTGAAGGAATTTTAATGCCAGGTGCGGTATCTCTATCGCTAGAGCCTGAGGGAGATAGCAATCCATTCTATGCTGATGATACGATATTCTTCAGCGATTATCAGGATAATGGATTTTCGGGAACTCTGAAGGTGGCAAAATTCACTGATGATTTCAAGAAGAAATTCATGGGATATGCAGAAACTAAGGATGGTGGACTAGCAAGCGTTAAGGGGGCTGTAAAACCACCTCTATGGATATCATTTGAAGCAAAAGGTGATAAAGAGAAGAGAAGAGTGCTGCTCTACAATGTTACACTTGGTGGTATATCAAGAGAGTACGAGACTATTAGTGATAAGAAAGAACCAGCAACTGAATCATCAAAAATCACGGTAATTGGTGATAATGCAACTGGACTTACACAGGTAGTGTACAATCCAGGCGATGCAGGATATGCCAATGTATTTACTACACCGGCAAAGCCAGAACTAAAGGGGTAATCAATAATGAAAAAAACAATTAAAATTGATGGCAGTCAGCCTTGTGAACTTAACAGTTCACTTGGCTGGCTATTTATTTATAGAGAAGAGTTCGGACATGACATACTACCCGATCTAATGCCACTAATAGAGGCATTGCTAGGTACAGTGGCAAAAGCAATTGATGATGAAAGCGATAGCGACAACATATTAGCGCACATCAATGGAGAAGTAATTGAAGATGCGCTAGATACACTGTACGGCCTAGAAACAACAACGGTACTTAATATCATTTGGGCGCTTGCAAAAAATAGTAATCCTGAAATCAAAGATCATTTTGAATGGGTTAATCAGTTTGAGCGTATTGAGCTTGATAAGATTCTAGTACCAGTATTTGAATTAATCGTAAGTTCTTGTGTAAGTCCAAAAAACGCAAAGAGCCTTCTGAAGATAAAGAAAGCAGCGAAGAAAATCAAGGAGGCTATACCTTCAATGACATCCTCATCGCCTGTATCGACAGAGGGCTAACACTAGAAGATGCTAGACATATGGAGCTGGGGCAGATTGTAGATTTTTGCCAGACATGGAATGAACTACATAGTACAGATGATGGTTCTGAAGAGGTTAGCAGTGTTAACAGTAGTCGTAAAGCGAATCAGAGCGATTGGGATAACTTCCTAGGATAGGAGATAAAATGGCAGGGAATATCAAAGGAATAACAATTGAATTTCGGGGAGAGACTACCAAGTTAGGAAAGGCGATGCGCACAATTAAGAAAGAATCACGAAGTGTAGATTCCGAGCTTAAAAAAGTGAATCAAGCATTGAAATTTAATCCTGGCAACACGGAACTAATTGCGCAAAAACAGTCTCTTCTGAAGCAGAAAATCAAGTCGACAGAACAGGCACTAAGTGAATTAAAGAATGCACAAAAACAGCTTGATGCAAAAGGTGTTGATAAGACATCCGCAGAATATCAGAGCTTAAGGCGAGAAATCATAGAAACTGAGTCGAAGTTGAAGACATTCAATAGAGAACTGAGAAAGGTCAAATCGCCATCCCTTATACATGCAAGTGTAGAGTTTAAGAGATTTGGAAGCACACTAACGCATATTGGGCGTAATGCAACAATAGCAGGCGCTGGATTAATTGCGTTAGGTTCTAAGTTTACGTCGGCCGCTATGAAAGCGCAACAATCACAAACAAAGCTAGAAGAGGTCATGAAATCCATGATGGGTGCTAGTAAGAAACAAGTTGCTGAAATAAATAAGGTAATTGATGCAGAGGCTAAGACCGGTGTTGTTAGCAAAACAGCACAGCGTTCGGGTGCACAGCAGTTAGCAACATACTTACACAGCACATCAGCATTAAAAAAGCTAACACCAGCCATGAATGATTTAGCCGTACAGATGCATGGAACAAATGTAACACAAGAGGATATGGTAAACACCGCTAATATGTTCGGTAAAGTGTACTCAGGTCAGGTAGGAGCACTTAGACGTGCTGGTGTTTCATTTGACAAAGCACAGGAGCAGGTTCTGAGATATGGAAATGAAGAGGAAAAAGCCGCAATGCTTGCACAGGTTATTTCTCAAAATGTTGGAAATATGAATCAGAAGATGGCGGAAACACCATCAGGACAGCTTGCCCAAGCACGTAATCAAATTGCTGGCATGTCAGCTCAATTAGGAGCAACATTACTCCCAGCACTTGGGAAACTAGCTGCATGGGTTAGCGCTAATATTCTTCCCAAAGTACAGGCATTAATAAATTTCCTTCAAGCACATCCAGTGATGGCAAAAATAGCAATTGGAATTACTGCTGTGCTTGCTATAGGCGGGCCTCTGCTTGTTATGATAGGGTCAATTGCAACAGCAATTGGTGTATTAATACCTGTAATAGGAGCAATAACACTACCAATGCTCGCTATAGTTGGAGTAATAGCTGGTGTAATTGCAGCAGGAGTTGCACTATATACTCATTGGGCACAAGTAAAGGCAAGAGCTGCGCAAGAATGGAACGCGATTAAATCCGATGCTGTTAAGATATGGAATGCAATTAAGAATGCAATAGTAAGTCCGATTATGACAGCATATGCAACAGTCAAGGCTGTCATAAACAAAATTAAAAGTGTGTTTAATGCAATTAAACTAAAGCTTAACATTAAGCTACCACATTTATCTGTACATGGAGGCAGTCCACCATTCGGAATTGGTGGGAAAGGAAGTTTGCCAAAATTTGATGTCAAATGGTACAAAACAGGAGGTATTTTCAACAACGCAAGTGTAATCGGTGTTGGTGAAGCTGGCACTGAGGCTGTTGTACCGCTGGACAAGCTGTGGAGTCAGATGGATAACATGTTTGAGAAAAATAATTCTCAGCAAGCAATTATGTTAGGACAAATTGTACAGCTTATGAAGGAGATGCTTTATATAAGTCAGCAGCCAACGAGAATTAAGATGAATGATCGTGAGTTGGGAAGACTGATTAATTCGGTAACTTAAAAGGGTGCTTAATATGAAAGATAAAATACGTTATTACGATAGACATGGTCAGCTTCGTCTTACATTTAATGAATTTCCGTATTATTCAGAAATCTCTGATTTCAAGAACTGGACATGGACATTTGATGAACAGTTTGGGCAAGTTAGAAATTTGAGGAGAAGCAAGAAAGAGTATGCGCTGAAAGTAGGTATAGCAAGTGATTCCCAAGCTCTAAGAGACAAGCTGACCGATGTATTTACAGAAGATGTGCTAGCTGGCCAACCTGGAACACTCGAAATAAGAGGATGGAAACTTCCTTGTTACATTATTGAGTCTGAATACAGTTATGATATGCGCATGGAGAGACAGGCAATATTCAAAGTAAGAGCTACAATATCTGCGTGGACAAGAAGAACATTTCATACACTCGGAATTTCAAGCATAGTTCAGAAAGGTGAAGATTTATGGAGAAATTATCTAGCGACAGGAGAACTTGCAATTCCTGGGAGAGGCTATAACTTCGGATATGAAACAGGAATATCTGTTAGTGAAAATATAGAACTTGCTACTGTAGGTGCAGGATTTATTGCAACGATATATGGTGCTGTGAGTAATCCGATATTTTATATCAACAACAAGCCTATACATATTAATGTAGGAATAAAAGTTGGTGAACAGTTAAGAATAACATCAGTTTCAAATAAGAAGACCATTGAAGTTATACAGCCTAATGGAACAACTAAAAGCGCATTTGTGTTCAGAGACAAAGAGAACTCACCGTTTATTACATTAGATAAAATGAATGAAATAGCATATGGTGAGTTGCACATGGATTTCGAGACAGTAGAGACAAGGAGTGAGCCATCATGGAATTAATCTACATAAAAGAGAACTGGCAAGGTCACGTCCTAGATAGTGGAATCTTACAACACTATGAAGCGGATTTTGAGATAGGAGAAGAAAATAACGACTTCGAAATCACAATGGCAACACCGACAAGAGATGAACTTCTATATATAGAAAATCATATTAAAACAAGAGTGTTTGCTGATGAAACAGAGTTTGGAGGATATATAACAGGAATCAAAATCAGTGCGGAAGCTGCAACTGTTACATACACAGGCAAAACGTGGAGAGGGATGCAGCAAAATGTAATTGTCGAACCACCAAGGAGTGAAGATTACAAAATTCTTTCAGGTAACATCGGAACGGCAATGAGACAACTTCCATTTCCCTCAATATATAAACTGAAACCATGTGATTTGACCGCCAATCAATTCCAAGTTGAACGATACGTTACTTTATTCGACACGGTGAAAAAGTACCTTGCAACTGCAACACCACATGACGTTGTAATGAGAATAAATTACTCATTACAGTATGGTGGAGCTGGTATATTAACTGCAGAATTTCTAGAAAAAGTTAATCTCTCAAATCAGATAGAATTTTCTCAAGACTATAATGACAATATTGACCTCACAATAATTCGAGATGGTGATACACCAAAGAGGTTAATATGTTTAGGACAGGGAGACTTAAAAGATAGAGAGGTTATCAATCTATATGCCGATGATAATTGGAATGTAAGTAAGACTCCTAATGAAGGCTATCCTTGCCAAACATATGATTTTGGATCCAGTGAAGATTTACTCAATGATAGTATGAAACACTATCAGGAACTGATTAGCCAGCATACGCAGATTGAAGTATCTATCGATGGTGTAAATGTAAATCTTGGAGATATCGTATCCGCACGAGATCAAATTACTGGAGAATCTGTATCTGCAGAAATATCATCAATCATATGGAAGAGATCAGATTTCGGAGACTATGCAACTGAGAGTTATGAGTACAAAACGAAAGTGAGGGTATAAATATGGCAACAAGCACGCAGATTATCACTGGTTATACTGGTGAGAGACATATCACACCTAATATGGATGCAATGATTAACAATTCAATCTGGGGAAATCCAGATGAAGCAGTTGTTATTCCATATACAGGTGGATTAGAGGGTTCAATGCCGTCCATAAATCAATTTTCATTAGGGAAAGGGATAGTTGCTTATGAGGGAAGATACATTCAGCATAATGCTGAAACTCTTGTGGTAGAGACCTGTGCAAGTGGATATGTACGTAAAGATAGAGTTGTGATGCGATACACGAAAGATGTTGCATCAAATGTAGAACGCGTAGAAACGATTCTGCTTAAGGGAACAGCTGTACAGAGAGGAAATACTCCAGCTTCACCGATAATTAGAGCTGGAAGTATTACAAGTGGCTCAACAAGTGTAGATATTCCATTATATACAATAATGCTAGATGGATCATCTGTGACGTACGAAAGAGAGGTACCAGAGTGGACGAGAGGCATGGGAGGAATTATCGTGTCTGAAAAAACTATTGGACTTTACAAGGCGCTAGGAATGGAGGTGTAAAGTGATTGACAAAATATTGGAATTTATTGCTGCTGAATTAAAAAAGGCAGCTGGGGTAAAGTATAAGACTATCACTAAACGTATAAATCTGAGACAGGGAATTAATGATTTGGGCAATCCAGGAATAGAGCCTGGAAAAATCATCTCAATTAGTGGGTCTGTACATTATGTTAACTATGTACTCCCATTATCCTATCCTATGCTTAACTACGGAAGTGGAGGCTATATTGAGTGGGGACTAGCAGCTGTTGTGATTGAAAATAGTCTTAAAATAATCTCAGGTGCTGCATGGGATAATTGCGAAGTACAAGTAGTAATCGGATATAAGGAGTAATGTATCACCAGTCGGTGGTGCATTTTTATTGAAAGGATGGGAAAACATGAAGCCAGAACTTTTAGGAAGCTTAGTGATAGGCTTAACCATGCTAATTAGCTTAATCTCCGCCTTGAATAACTATGTGGGAAAGCCTGTAAATGAGCTAAACGCATCAATCAAGGCATTAAATGTTAGGATTGAAAATTTAGCAGCAGATGTAACTAGTGTAGAATGTGCTGTTAAAGAGCAAGAAGTGCATGACAGAGAATCCCACTCGCGGATGTGGGATAAACATAATAGTCATGATGAAAGATTAAATGATCATGAAAAGAGAATTACGCATCTCGAACACAGGAAGGAGAAGTAAGAAATGAAGATAAATTGGAAAATTAGATTCAGGAATGGTAAATGGGTAGCTATGTTCCTTGGTGCAACAGTAACCACAGGGTATATGATTTGTGAAACACTAGGAATTAAAATACCCGTTCCACAGACAGATGTTACAAAAATTATTACGGCTATTTTAGGACTCTTGAGTATGCTTGGGGCTATTACAGATCCTACTACAAAAGGCATAGGAGATAGTGACCTAGCTATGACATACAAAAAGCCTAGAGATGAGATTGGCGGAGAGCACACACCAGGCTTTACAGCAATATCACAAGAGGAACATGATCCATCAGACGCGCCAACAGACAAGGAGGTGTAAACGTGAACGGAAATAAAGTTATAGAATATGCTAGGAAATTTCTAGGGCAAGGTTCTGCAACATTTGCAGATTGGTACTACGGCTCAGCCTCGTATAGAGGTTGGGCATGGTGTGCAGTCTTTGTGTCATATATACTCTCACATTTGGGAATTAAGTGGGAGAAGAACAACAATGTCGCTAATGCACAGATTTGGTGTAGCAAAAATCTGGAATGGGTAAAACTTTCAGAGGCTCAAGCTGGTGACATCGTCATATTTTGCTGGTCGGGGAAAGGGAACAATTCCGGAAGCGGCTCGAGAGACCACATAGGGTTTGTGATAAGTAGAAATGCGAATGGCACACTTACCACACTTGAGGGAAATACAAGCGGTTCAAGAGTAGCTATAAGAATCAGATATCCTAAAAATATAAGAAATATATATAGACCAGATTACTCAACTACTCCAACTGTAGGTTGGGTACAGGATTCAAAAGGTTGGTGGTATAGAACATCAAATGGTAGCTACTACAAATCAACCTGGGCACAGTTAGATGGTGTGTGGTACTTCTTTGATAGTTCAGGATATGCTGTTACTGGCTGGCAGCAAATCAAAGACAAGTGGTACTACTTTGATAGCAGCTGCAAGATGGTTACGGGGTGGCTGTCAATAGATGGTAAGTGGTATTATCTAGAACCTAACGACGGAAGTGCCTACACAAGTGGTATGTATGCAATATCAGGTAAAAATTACTACTTCAATTCTGGTGGAACGATGCAGACTGGATGGGTGAAAGTTGATGGTAAATGGCAATTCTACAACAGTGATGGGGGTCGCATAGAGAAAGGTCTCATTAAGGGCGATAATGCAATATTTGCCATTAAGGACGGAATTCTTATCACTGATGATAAGGTAACTGTAGAGGCTGACAAAGACGGAGCAATTAGCGTTATGTAATTGAGAGGGTAGCTCCCTCTCTTTTTTTTATTGTGTCTGTACACGAACCATACACGAATAATGTAAAATTCAACTTTTTGTAAATAGCATTAAATAGCTATAAGCGTTGATAAATACACATTTTAAATCAATCGAAACTTCTTAAAATCAATATAAAAAACTCCCATGTCCTCCGCCAAAAAGAGACGAGTGAAGCTCGTCTCTTTTTTTTTATGTAGCAATTATGGGACGAGAAGCCACGGGTTCCCGTGAGGTTCGATTATGACCTAGCTAGCCGAGCCCTAGCGGAGCGAAGCGAGAGGCAAAGCAGGTCAAATACAGAGGCGGACAGTGAGACAGAGCGAAGCGAAAGTCGAACAGTATCCGCCATAGTAGTCCCATGTCCTCCGCCAAAAAGAGACGAGTGAAGCTCGTCTCTTTTTTTATGTAGCAAGTATGGGACGAGAAGCCACGGGTTCCCGTGTCCGCCAAAATGATTAGAAACATTGACTTTTTAATGGTTGTTTAAGTTTTATGTACGAGTTATACATGCTTATAAAGTAAGTAGAATGCAGATTATCAAATAAAAACCAGGTGCCCACCTCACGTAGGGGAAGCACGCACCTGGTTATGACCATCTTTCAAAGATGGTGTTTTAATTAAATAATAAATATAACAAAACGTCAATAGAATACATTAGATTATATTATTAGCACATTTATATTGCTGAAGTGTATATAGATAATCATCGATACCTATTTTTGTATGATATAATACAGAAAAATTATTTCTAAGTATGAAAGAAATCGAATTAACTAAATCAAGTTCAAATGGTATCAAACGAATTTCTAGTTTAAAAGATGCTCTAGTAAATCGCTAATACAATTGAATTTGTATTTGTATTCTATTCAATTTAAAGGAGAAAATATGTTTACTTTTAACCATTTTAACTTCAACGTCCTAGATTTAGATCGTAGCCTTGAGTTTTACGATAAGGCGCTTGGACTAAAGCCAGTTAGAGAAAACCATGGCGACAACTTTACTTTAGTTTATCTTGGTGACGGTAAAACCGATTTTCAGCTGGAACTCACGTATTTACACGACCGCAAGGAGCCATATGAACTAGGAGAACTCGAGTATCATCTTGCAATGACTACTGATGATATCGAAGCTTCTGTTAAACTTCATGAAGAGCTTGATTGCATTGTCTTTGTTAATGAGGGAATGGGGATATATTTTATCGAAGATCCAGACGGATATTGGATTGAGATTATACCGGCAAAATAATGATTTAAAATGATGCTAACAAGTGAAATGGCTACATTAGCTGTGTTCCATAGGCCGGATAATACAGTTTCGATAATAAATAATACAAAAATAATTGCCATAAGTCTTAAAATGTAAATAGGACCCCGATAGGGGTCCACTTAATTATCATCTATTTTTTTCAACATCCAAGTTCAGCTTATATAAAATTTATGTGGGCTCTGACTTATAGTGATTAATACTTGTTGTTTATCTATAGCTTTCAATCTCTTTTGTAAAGTCGGTCGACTTATATTGAGAAATTTGAGTAAATCACTTGTTGATATTCCTAACTCAGAAAATAATGATGCCTGTAAGAGGTAGAAATAAAGATTCTTATAGTTTTCGTTCTCCGCATTAGGTAGCGACTCAAGACGTGGTCTGAAATTGTTAAACGCTTCAGATTTAATCCTTAAGCCATTGCGAATGTTAATGCAGGATTCTTTTATAAAATCTACAAAAGAATAAATAAAATGAGTTATATCACCCTTGTTAATACTCGAGTTTACAACCTTAAAACTTCTATAATATCTACTGATATTCTCTTTTTAGTATATGAAAGTCGGAATGCCATAATGGACTCGAGCGTGTCTGCAAGGTAATAGCTACTTATAAGCCTGTCTAAACGTCCATTACCATCATAAAATGAACGAATATCGGCACTACTTTCTATGGATAAGTGGGTTTCCCCAGTTAACGCGACATATTTTTTTACTAATCCTACAAATCTCTTGCTTTTTGCTTTAGGGTTATAGAGCAAATCACCTCTCTAATTTAAAAATAGTACAGATATATAACACGTCATTAAAAAATATAAGCTTATTTTTTAATGAAAATAATAATTTTAATTATATATTTAAAAATACTCTATAAATTTAAATAGCTTTTAACCTCCTTGCACATAATAAAAACAATTCGCATCGAACTCCCATCTATACGATATAATCATGCCAAAGGTTAATAGGGTGGGGATATGAAGTACACGATCGGAGAAGTAGCTAATTTCTTGCACTTATCTAGAGATATGATTCGCTACTATGAGAAGAGAGGCGTGATTGTCTCGGAGCGCAATGAAAGCAACAATTACCGCACCTATGACAATATGGCGGTTTTTGAGTTACTTGATACAATTCAGCACAAAAATCTTAATCTGAGCATTAGAGAAATCGAGTCGATGCGGCATGGTGATTATGAACACAATATGTCGTGTTATCTGGATAGATATTATGATGAACTTAAGAGCGAAATAAGTTTTGGCACCACGCTACTAAAGCGCATAGAAGAACTCAAATCTAGGTATGAAACGAGTAATCAGAACATCGGTAGCTATTGGATAAAGAGTGTGCCTGGTCGCTATAGATACCACGTTGTAGATAGTATTAGTGGGGAATTTGGTGCTATAGAACTTGAAGCATCAATCAGTGATGTATTGTTCTCAGATTACGTAAACCCTTTTGTGGATTATGGTTTTACTTCAATCGATGATACGGAGTCGTGGCATGCGGTTATATCAGAATCATACACAGAGGAACTATCCATAGATTTGCCTCATGGATACGAGTATGAGCCAGAGGGTACGTACCTGTGTTCTCTTGTAAATATTGGCTCTGTAAAAAAGTTTGATATGTCGGCAATCAATATGTTACGTAAGACCGCCTATGCTCGATACGGTGAAAAGATTGCAATAAATCCGGTAATAGGCATGATTGCGAGTAAATTAAAAAAATCAGGAGAACTTCACGTGGTGATGGAACTTCAGATAAAGATTGGCTAATGAAAAGTAGATAGCATTTGCATGAATGAACCTTGGAGTAAATCCAAGGTTTTTGTATGCAAAATTATTCAAATGAGCTCTATATATTTTTATGATACATCAAATCTAAAAACGCTATAAATCATAAGCATTATATAAAAAAAGAAAATAATCACTTGACACTAGAATAATTCCATAGCATAGAATTAATTTGCATAAGATAGGTGCCATAATAGCGATAGTCAGTAGATTATTGTACTGCGTCATCGCTTTCAAGGCATGTGCCCAAAGTAGTGGGTGCTGGCCATATATTAACACAGGTCGAAATATTCCTAACTCCATATTTCGCACATGCAAAAAGGTCTGATTCCTAG
>ERZ773214.122-NODE-122-length-54511-cov-3.788857_pt1 | contig 54511 bp, 46 predicted proteins | sample MGYA00511238_ERZ773214 | MGnify/ENA primary metagenome ERZ773214 (study PRJEB29015, sample SAMEA2738157) | human oral metagenome | biome: human oral; feature: human-associated habitat; material: saliva | place: China | collected 2259 ... | reverse complement strand
GCTGTAAAAGCGGAACCGGGAAGGAGGCGCTGACTTCGCCGTAAGCCGCACGGCGAATCACCGAGTAGTGCCAGTCGCGGAACATACCGAGGCGCACCTTCTTTGCCGCGAGTATCTGCTTCATGCCTATGGTCACGCAGAGCGAGGGCATGTCCTCGAGCGCGCCGCGGAGGTCGCCGATCGAGTTCACCGCGCGGGTCTCCGGCGCAATCGTGCGGACACGGGTCGGCAGTGCCGCGAACGCCTCGGGAGTAAGCTCCGGCTGGGGCTCGTTGAACGCAAGATGGCCGGTGATGCCGATGCCGCCGAAGCAGATATCCGCGCCGCCGAGCTTTTCCAGCAGTTCATCGCCCTTCTCCGGGTGATGCGGATCCGGGAAAATACGCTGCTCTTCCGGAATGTTGAGTTCCGGCGCAATCTTGCTGTATACGGTTCTCTCCATGAAGCCGCGGAAAGAAAGTCTGTCCTCCTTCGGAACCCACTCGCCTTCATCGGTCAGATACTCGTCCATGTTGAAGAACCAGCAGTCCTTTAACGAAACCTTTCTCTCGTTCACAAGGCGCACAAAAATCGGGTAGTGTCCCACCGGTCCCACCGGGCAGATGAACACGGTGCGGCGTCCCGCCGCGTTGTTCTTCTCAATCTCCTCTACCATCTCGAGTGCGAGCTCATAGAACGCCTCTCCGGGCTCCTTGCACACAACAATCGGGATTTTTGCGTCCTTTCCGAGTTCCTCTCTGCCGATTTCATAATACGAATGGTACGAATGTCCTGCCATGATGCCTCCTCCTCTGCTTCTCTGTTTTCAGTCAAAGTTACAAAACGCGCCGCGAAGCATGACGCGGTGAATCTCATCATCTTTCAGAACCAAGAGGTTCGCTTGCTTGCCCGGGGTCAGATTGCCGATTCTCTGATCCTCCCCGAGGAGACGCGCCGCATTCTCCGAGAGCAAGGGAACCAGTTCCGCGGTCGGCCGCCCCGTGAACTTCCTTAAGTTCCGGAAGGCGCGCGCCATGGTGAGTGTACTTCCCGCGCGGGCATCCCCGTGCTTTAAGCGCGCATCGCCGTCTTTCACCACGACCTCGTTGACGCCGAGCATGTACTCGCCGTCCGGCAGTCCCGCCGCCATGATGGAGTCCGTGATTGCAATCGCGCGGTCAAGTCCCTTTGCCTGCAAGTAGAGGCAGATGCTGCCCGGGTGTAAGTGCAGTCCGTCCGAAATCATCTCGCAATAGACCTCTTCCGAGGCGAGCACCGCACCGAAAATAGCCGGCTCGTGGCGGTCAAAGGCGCGCATCGCGTTTCCCGTGTGCGTCGCCGCGCGCGCGCCCGCAAAGATGGCCTGTTCCGCGGTGCGGTAATCCGCATCCGAGTGCCCGAGCGCTGTGACAATGCCGAGGGCGCGGAGCTTCGGAATCAGCTCAATGGCCCCCGGCAACTCCGGTGCAAGGGTGATATAGCGAATGTGCCCCTCTGCCTTTTCCTGGTAGCGAGCAATCAAGTCATAGTCCGGCGTGCGGAGCAGGCTCTCCGGCATCGCACCTTTATGCTTCGGGGATAAAAACGGACCCTCTAAGTGTATGCCGAGCAAATCCGCGCCCGCGTGCGGCAGCTTTTTCCAGTTGAGAAAAGCCTGAATGGCGCGCTCCGTCTGCTCTTCCGAGTCGGTCAGAATTGAGCAAAGAAAACTCCCCGTGCCCTGACGCGCAAAAAAGCGTGCCAGTTTTTCAAAGTCCTCGGCGCTCGCCGCATTGACATCCACGCCGACCGCGCCGTGCGTGTGAATGTCCAAAAAAGCCGGTATGACCGCCGCGCCTCCGAGCTCCAGCACTTCCTCATTCGCAAGCGGCGTGAGGCCTCCTTGGGTCTGCGGCGAAAATGCCGCGATGGTCTCGCCCGTCACGCGGAGATCCCCCGGCACCAGGCGTTTTTCGTAGTAAAATGATCCGTTCTTTAAGAGCATATCTTCCTCCCTCCCGTCCGAATCGTACATGCACCAGTGTAGTCCATTCCCGGCACTTTCTCAAGCCGAGAACGGAAAAAGACGCCCAAGAGGCGTCTTTTCGTTTGCTTCTCACTGCAAGTGTTTTTTTCGGTACCGAAACAAGTAGACCGTGTTGATGAAAATGCCGAAGGCCGTCGCGAGCGGCGCCGCGTATCCGATGTGCTGCAGGCTTGCCTCCGGCTGTATGCTCATGAAGAAAGAGAAGGGCAGGCGAACCAAAAAGACCTGCAGCAGTCCCTGTTCCATGGACCAGAGCGTCGCCTCGTGCCCGTTGTAGTAGCCGATGAAGGCAAATAGCACGGGGGTTAAGAGGACTTCCGGCGCAAAGCCCTTCAGATAAGCAAAGCTCTTGGCTATGACGGCGCTGTCCGCCGTAAAGACAGCCGAGAGTAGGTCTCCGTGGCGCAACACCAGGAAGAAGACCGCGATTCCCACAAGTTCACAGATCCACACCCCGGTCACGGCAGCTCTCTCCGCGCGCTTTTCATCGCCCGCGCCGACATTCATCGAAACAAAGCTTGCGAGCGACTGCATGAGGGCGCTCGGCACCAGCATGATGAAACCGATCAGCTTGCTCGCCACGCCGTAGCCCGAGGAGGCATCCAGACCGAGCCGGTTTACAAAGGCGCAGATTGCGACAAAGGAACTCTGGGTGAGCAGTTCCTGTAATGCGAGCGGAAAGCCGATTTTTAGAATGCGCGCACTCTGCTCGTTCAGGCAGAAGTCACTCCGACGAAAACGGAAGCTGAGCTGCTTTTTCCGAAGCATCGCGAGGGAAAAGAGCACGCTGAGCGCCTGCGCCAATACGGTTGCGAGTGCCGCGCCCGCCACGTTCATCCCGAGCACCGCGACAAAGAGGAGATCTCCGACTACATTGATCGCGCAGGCTACGCCGACGAAGAGGAGGGGCGAATTGCTGTCACCGAGTCCGCGGTAAATGGCCGCAATCACATTGTAGGCGACAATGAAGAAAATGCCCGCGCCGCAGATGCGGATATAGTCCGCCGTGAGCTGCTTTGCCTCCGCAGGCGCCTGCATGAGTGTGGCAAGCGGTTCCGCAAAGAAAACCAACAGCACAAAGAGCGCCGTCGAAATCAGGACGAAGATGACAGTCGCAGCGCCGATCAAGGAACCCAGTTCACTGTCCCTTTTCTCACCGAGATAGCGACTGATTAAAACCGTGATACTCATGGCCGAACCGCTCACCATGAAGGTAATGAGATTCAGTATCTGAGAACCGGTCGACACCCCCGATAGCCCCGCCGTGCTGCCGTAGCGCCCCACGACCAGCAGATCGACCGCGCCGTACATGGCCTGCAGCACCAAGGCACCGAGAACAGGCAACATGAAGAGGATCAGTTTCTTCGGAATCGATCCTCTCGTAAAATCACTGTTTTCCGCGAGCTTCCCGCTCACCTCTTTTACCGCTTCCTTCTCTTTTTCTGCCGCTTCCCGCACCCCTGCTTTCATATCTTCTCTGATTTCTTCTCCGCGTCCTTCTCTCATCTCTTCTCCTCTTCTTCACTCCCGTGTAGCAGCGCATAGACCTTTTCAATGCAGGCAATCATGGTCTCCGCATCGCTCGCCTCTATGCCGCCGAGTTTCGCCTTGAGCCCCGCAAAGTAATCGCTGTCGTATTTCTCATAAAAGCGCTTCCCCGCTTCGCTGAGGCGCACGGCCACATAGCGTCTGTCCTTGCCGTCCGTCTCCTTTTCAAAATAACCGCGCTGGGTCATTACCTTGACCGCACGCGTGACCCCCGGGCGAGGAAGCTTCAGCGCAGCCGCAATATCGCTCACATAGACCGCTTTCTGCGCAGCCGAGAGCTGTACCACCGCATCCAAAACGCGCATCTCCGTACTGCTGATGCCCTCCGGCAGCTCCGGCTGCAGTTCCCAGATGCGCTTTGCAAGATACATCGCATCCATCATACGCTTGATTTTCCGCTCGTTCAGTGCTTTCACAGTGCCCCCTTTTATTACCATAGGTAATTATCTTCGGTTATTATATTCCCGCGGCTTTCGGCTGTCAAGCGATATATACCCCCGGTACCGGAATGCCAAACAAAATGTTGGCATCCACAAAACCTCCGAAAAAACAAGGCCGTTCTTCCGAAAAGAACAGGGTAGCACGCCGGAAACAAAGCTCACACCACAGCTGCATTTCTCAAATGACAGGCTTCGGACAAAATCTGCGAACAAAAAAACCGCAGCGAAAGTTACCTTTCGCCGCGGCGCTTTTCGTATTCGAATTCATACCTTCCAGCTGAGCGCCTTGTTTCTGGCCTCCACAAATCTGCGGTATATGCCATCCTCCCGAAGAAGTTCCTCGTGGGTTCCGCGCTGCGCAATGCGCCCGCGGTCGACCACAAAAATTTGCTTCGCCGCCCGCACGGTTTTCAGGCGGTGCGCAATCATTAAGACCGTCTTCTCTTTCGTGAGTGCCGCGATTGCCTCCATGAGTTCCTTCTCGTTCTCCGGATCCACATTGGCGGTCGCCTCATCCAGAATGATGACGGGCGCATCCTTCATGATGGCCCGCGCAATCGAGATACGCTGCCGCTCCCCGCCGGAGAGTGAGGCGCCGTTCTCACCGATCACGGTATCATAGCCCTCCGGAAGCGCCGTAATAAAGTCGTGGCAGCAGGCCTGCTTTGCCGCGGCAATGACCTCTTCCATCGAGGCCTCCGGCTTTCCGAAACGTATGTTGTTTGCGACCGTATCGTGAAACAGGTAAACCGACTGGAACACAAAGCTGAAGTTCTCCATCAGTGCGTCAATCGAATAGTCCCGCACATCTTTTTGATCGAGGCGCACCGTTCCGCTCTGCACATCCCAGAAGCGGGCAATCAGTCGGCAGAGCGTGGTCTTGCCGCTGCCGGAGGGTCCCACAAAGGCCGCGCTCGTGCCGGACGGGATGCGGAGCGAGACGCCGTCTATCACCTTCCGGCTCTCATACGCGAAGTCAATCGCTTCGAGAGCAATGTCATGCGTTTCGGGCATATACGCTTCGCCGTCAATCTCCATCGACGGAAGCGAGAGTATCTCCTGCCCCCGCGAGACACAGAGATCCACCATGCGGAGCAGCGCGGAGTAAGCGCCCATGCTCGAAAGTCCCGTGAAAACATGAAAGGCCATGACCATCATCAGCACCGCGGTGATCAGGTCCATGCTGCCGTCCAGATAAAAGCGCAGCGAGGCCAGTAAAATCCCGAGTCCCGTGAGCTTCAGGACCCCGTTTTGCAGCGGCATGTAGCGGTTTGACGCGAACTCCAAGTCGGTCATCAAGCGGGCGGATTCCGCAATGCTATCCTTCAGCTTGCGCTCTGCCTCTCCGCTGAGCCCGTAGGACTTTACCTCGGAAATCCCCTGGATGTACTCGAGAACATTCTCAATGAGCTTGGTGTCGTTCGCTATTTTTTGTCCGGACAAGGCCTCGTTGTTATGCTGCATACGGGCGTTAATCAGGGCAAAGAGCAGCGCCCCGATTAGGGCAATCAGACCGATTCGCCAGTCAAAGATCAGAAGCATCAGCAGAATGAGCGCTGTATTGAGTAGCCCCTGGGTTGTCTGCATGACCACGCGAGTCGCCACATCGCCGAGCAGCTCCATCGTGTTGGTGGTCACCGAGCTGATATCGCCGAGGCTCGTGCGGTTAAAATAGCCCATGGGCAAAAAGCGCAGCTTTTCCGCAATTTCAATGCGCTTGTTCGCGCACTCCCCGTAGCCCGCGCGGCACTGGAGCATGGCCTGTTTGGAGCGGAACGCAGCCTCCGCGAGCACGCCGATCAGCAGGAGCAGAAAGCTGAACAGAATCAGCTTTCCTGTCATTCCGTCTTCCGAAAATCCGCGGAGTATGAGGCTGATGGCCGGATATTTCAGTACTTCGCAGAAGGCAATCAACACCCCGAGCCAAAGCGACGCATAAAACATACGGCGGTGTTTTGCGGAACAAAAGGCAAAGAACTTTTTGAGTGTCGCAATCATTCGGACAGCCCTCCTTCCTCCGAGCAGTCTCTTGCACTGCTGTGCGCCTCCCACATCTTCCGGTAGAGCGGGCACTCTCTGAGCAGCGCCTCGTGCGTCCCGCAGGCCGCAATCCTCCCGGCCTGTACCACAACAATTTGATCCGCATTCACAATGGTCGAGAGCCGGTGCGCAATTACCAGCAGCGTTTTATTTTGCGCAAGCCTTGCCACGGAGCGCTGAATCAGCGCCTCGTTTTCCGGATCCGCATAGGAGGTCGCCTCGTCCAGAATCAGGAGCGGCGCATCCTTCATCATCGCACGGGCAATCGAAATGCGCTGGCGCTCACCGCCCGACAAATGCGCCCCGCTTCCGCCGACCACGGTGTCAAAGCCGTTCTCGAGTCCTGCGATAAAGTCATAGCAGCCGCTGTCTCGCGCGACCTGCTCCACCTCGGCATCACTCGCCCCGGGTCTTCCCATGCGTATGTTCTCACGCACTGTCGTATTAAAGAGAAAGCTGTCCTGAGAAACGTAGGCAACTTGCCTGTTATAGTCTTCCGACGAAAGTTCCCTTAAATCAACGCCGCCGAGTGTAATGCTGCCGTCTCCCACATCCCAGAGGGAGGCAACCAGTTTCGCAATGGTCGACTTGCCGCTCCCCGAGGGGCCGACCAAGGCTGTCACCTTTCCGGCCGGAATGCAGAGGTTTACGCCGTGCAGCACCTCCTTCTCCCCGTAGCCGAAACGCACATCGCGAAGTCTGACTTCACTGTCCGCCGGCAGGGCGCGACTCTTCTCCGGGCGCGAGAGCTCCGGAAGCGTAAGGACAGCGTCAATCTCTCCGAAGATTGAAGTCGCCTTGCCGATGTCGTCGCTGTAGCTGAGCGCCGTGATGAGCGGCGTAATCAGACCGCTGGCGAGAATCAGTATCATCACATAGTCATGAAACGCGAGCGTGCCCTGCATCACAAAAACCGCGCCGAGCGGAAGCACCGCAATCAGGGTAGCCGGTGCAATGGTCATGCTGAGGGAAAACGGCACAATGCTCGCCTGCATCCAGTCGGTAAAGCTGTTCGCGTTCTCCTCGGCCGCGCGCGCAAAGCGGGCATAGGAGCTCTCCGCCTTTCCGAACGCCTTGATAACCTCAATGCCGCCAATGTACTCGACCGCCGTATCGTTCAGTGCCTTGGTGGTCTCCTGCGTTCTCCGGAAGGGGCGCTCGTAGTCGCGAAACATCGCCATCAGGCAGAGCAGCGTGAGCGGCAGGGTCGCGAGCGATAAGAGCGCCATACGCCAATCGATGCGGCAGAGATACAAAAACATGAGGAGCGGCGCAAGCAGGTTTGCCGTAAACTCCGGCACCACGTGCGCAAGTGTCGTCTCAATCGCATCCGTTCGCTCGACCATGATATTTTTGAGTGCGCCGGACGGTGTCTCGCGCACCGTTCCGAGCGGCAGACGCGCAAGCTTTTCGCAGAGTTCCGTCCGTATCCCCGCGATCAGCGCGAAGGTCGTTTTGTGCGACAAGTTGGTAGAACAGGTGTGAAAGAGGATCCCGAGCACAATAAAAACTGCCATCAGTCCTCCCTCACGGAGAAACAGGTCATAGTCGCGCTCTCCCTGCAGGAGCTGCTTTACCATAGTGCCCATCACAAAATACGGGACCATGGAGCAGAGAACCCCGATACAAGCCAGCACGACACTCTTTTGGTAGCTCGCTTTGCTCACCGCCGCAAACTTTGCCACATAGTAGAAAAAGCTCGCCATCCTCCCTTTTTCCGGCTCGTTTTGTTTGCTTGCTTCCGCCATACATTTCTCCCCCTTCTTCGCCCGGACCGCGGCTCGTTCCCGTGGGCCGAATCCGTTGATTGCGGATTGGTTATAAATCACTAACTAATTCCAATGATAGCACTGCGCTTTTATAAATAAAAGTCGCAAAACCGCTTTTTACAAACTTTTGTAAAACCGTTCCTTCTTTCCTCCGGACATCACTTGCCGCAGCATGCTACTGTGTCGCTTTTTCAACCCTTTGCCGAGACAAAATACCCTCTTCTGCCGTGGCAGGTCGTTTCTTTTCAAAAAAAATCTCCGGGTACGGCTTTCGCCGCCCCGGAGACCATGGTCATGCTCTCGCGTTGCAAATCAAGCTTCCGGCTCAGAGACTCTTAACGCCGGTCACCTCGTAATCCTTTTCTTCCACTGCCTGCTTGAGCGCCTCGTCGCTGACCTCTTTGCTCAGCTCGACAACCGCCTCGCCCTTCTCATGGCTCACCAAAGCGCTCTCGACGCCCGGCAGTGCCTCGAGCGCCTTCTTGACCGTTGCCTCGCAGTGTCCGCACATCATACCCTTGATTGTAAGTTCCTTCTTCATAAAATCTCCTTCCGCGCCTTTTTCGGCGCTTGCGGCTTCCAGAAGCCGCCCTGACTGGTTTACGGTAACTTGGTTTCGCAGCGGCCGGTCGTGCCGCGCATCGTGCACGCGGAACAGGTTAAGACGCAGCGCATTGCTCACGACGCAGACACTCGAGAGGCTCATTGCCGCCGCGCCGAGCATCGGGTTCATCGCGATACCGAAGAAATGCAGGTAAGCACCCGCCGCCGTCGGCACCAGGAGCACATTGTAGATGAGCGCCCAGAAGAGGTTCTCCAAAATGTTCCGGTAGGTCGCACGGCTCAAACGTATCGCCGCCGTGACATCTGTGAGACGGCTCTTCATCAGCACCACATCCGCCGCGTCGATGGCCACATCCGCGCCCGCACCGATCGCAATGCCGATGTCGGCACGGGTCAGCGCCGGCGCGTCGTTGATGCCGTCGCCGACCATGGCGACCTTGCCCTTTTCCCGGAGTGCCCGAATCACGGCCTCCTTGCCGTCCGGCAACACACCCGCCACGACTTCGTTGACACCCGCCTGCTTACCTATGGCCTCGGCCGTCTTTTGGTTGTCGCCGGTCAGCATGACCACATGGATGCCGAGCTTTTTAAGCTCTGCGATTGCCGCCGCGCTGTCCTCCTTCATCGTGTCCGCGACCGCGATTACGCCGAGGAGCTGCTGCTCCGCCGCAAAGTAGAGCGGGGTTTTCCCCACGGCCGCGAGCGCATCCGCCGCTGTCTCAAGTTCCGCGGGAATCGAGACCTTGCCGCGCACAAAGCTCAAGTTTCCGGCAAAGAGCTGCGTGCCGTTTTGCACGGCGCTTAAACCGTTTCCGGGAAGCGCCGCAAAGTCATCGACCTCCTCTAAGGGAAGTCCCTGTTCTTTCGCATAGGCGACGACCGCCTTTGCGAGCGGGTGCTCACTCTTTGCCTCGAGCGCATAGGCCGCGCGGAGCAGCGTATCCCGGTCGCCGACCGGCAGCACATCCGTCACAACCGGTGTTCCGTTTGTGATGGTGCCGGTTTTATCAAGCGCCACAATCTGCACATTGCCGGTCTCCTGCAGGGCCTCGGCGTTCTTGAATAAAATGCCCTGTCTTGCGCCCACACCGTTGCCGACCATGATGGCGACCGGTGTCGCAAGGCCCAGCGCACAGGGGCAGCTCACCACAAGTACGGCAATGCCGCGCGCCAGCGAAAAGCCGATGCTTCCGCCCGCGAGAAGCCAGATGACGGTCGTCACGATTGCCACCAGAATGACCGCCGGCACGAAGACGCCGGAGATTTGATCCGCGAGCTTTGCGACCGGCGCCTTGGTCGCTGCCGCATCGCTTACCATCTTGATAATCTGCGCGAGGGTCGAATCCTCGCCGACTCGGGTCGCACGGCACTCAAGGAAGCCGGACTGGTTCAGGGTCGCGGACTTTACTTCGTCGCCGACCGCCTTGTCGACCGGCAGACTCTCGCCGGTCAGCGCGGCTTCGTTGACCGCACTGTTTCCGGAGACCACAAGGCCGTCCACCGGGATGTTCTCGCCCGGCTTCACGCGGAAGATGTCGCCGACCCGGACCGCATCGACCGGAACAGTGACTTCCTCGCCGTTTCGGAGAACCCGCGCGGTTTTCGGCGCAAGCTTCATGAGCGACTTAAGGGCGCTCGTTGTCTTCCCCTTTGAGTAGGCCTCCAGCATCTTGCCGACCGTAATCAGCGCGAGCACCATAGCAGCTGTCTCAAAGTAGAACTCCATCATGTACTCCGTGACCTTCGCCTGATCGCCGTCCACCACGGCCCGCGTCATCAGGAACAAAATTACGGTCGAGTAGAGGAAGGCCGCCGAAGAGCCGATGGCAATCAGCGCATCCATATTCGGCGCGCCGTGGAACAGGCTCTTAAAGCCGTTCACAAAGAACTTCTGGTTCACGACCATGATTGCCGCCGCAAGGAGGAGCTGCAGCAGGCCCATGGCCACATGGTTTCCGTCAAAGAATGCCGGGAGCGGCCAGCCCCACATCATATGTCCCATCGTGAGATAAAGGAGCGGCAGAAGAAATAAAATCGAGGCAACAAGTCGCCGCTTCATCTTCGGCGTCTCCCTGTCTTTTAGCGCATCTTCCTCGGCCGCGAGCTTCGCCTGAAAACTTCCGTGGCTCTGCTCCTCCGCATCCTTCTCCGCCGCGCCGTAGCCCGCCGCCTCGACCGCCTGTATGACCTCGCTTGACGTCACATCGCCCTCAACGCCCATGGAGTTCGTGAGCAAACTCACCGAGCAACTTTTCACCCCCGGCAGCTTTGACACCGCCTTCTCGACCCGCGTCTGGCAGGCCGCACAGCTCATTCCGCTGACTGTATATTGCTTCATCTTACCTTCTTTCCGAACACTTGCCGACTGCAATCAAAACCGCCTCCGCTGTCTCATTTCATGAGTTTCTGCAAGGTTCTGACCAGCTCGTCCAGCTTTTCCGTGTTGCCCTCGCGCACATCTTCCGCGACACAGGACTTTACGTGTGCCGCAAGCAGCACCTTGGTAAAGCTGTTCAGCGCGCAATTTGCTGCCGAAACCTGATTCAGAATGTCAATGCAGTAGGCATCTTCCTCGAGCATCTTCTTTACCCCGCGTATCTGCCCCTCGATACGGTTCAGTCGGTTTAAGAGCTGTCTCTGCTCAGCTCCGTCCCGCACCTTTTTCATGCCGCTGCAATGGGGACAGGCCATCTCTTCGTTCACTGCCACCTCGCACCTCCTCTCCCGCTTGATACCCCAGGGGGGTACACTCGAACTACAGTCATAATATACCCCCACCCTGTATCTGTCAAGCTTTCGGTTCAAAAATAAAAACAGCCGAAGCGGATGGCTCCGCTTTGGCTGCGCTTGAATCTGTATTCCGTTAATTCCGCTATCACCGTAATTCCGCTATGCCGCGAAACGCTGTCGTCTCAGCGCCCCAACTCCAGAAGTCGCGCGAGTTCCGCAAAATCCGTCTTCACGAGCACGCAGTTGCCCAGCGTTTTCGGCTCAATCAGCGTGATGCTGTCGCCCCGGCGCTTCTTGTCGGCGCGTGCCGCCGCGAGGATGCGCTCGCTCGGCAGCTCCGTGCTGTTCGGCAGCTTATATTTTTTGAGAAGCTTCTCCAGTATCTTCTCACAGCTCTCCGGGCAGCGGCCGTCCCGCACCAGCGCCCGCGTCATAATCGCCATGCCGATTGCGACACAGTCGCCGTGGAAAAGCTTATAGTTCATCTCCCGCTCGATGGCATGTCCAAGGGTATGCCCGAAGTTCAAAATCTGACGCTCGCCGAAATCCTGCTCGTCCTCCGCAACCACATCGCGCTTTAAGCGCACACACCGGGCAATCACGCGCTCCCGCTTCCGCTCGGCATCCTCGGTCAGCAGAAGTTCCAGGAGTTCCTTACTCCGTATCATGCCGTACTTGATGACTTCCGCCATGCCCTCCTCAAACACTTCTTTCGGCAGGGTGTCGAGGGTCGTGATGTCGCAGAGCACCAGATAGGGCTGCGTGAAGGTGCCCACTAAATTCTTGCCCTCCGGCAAATCCACCGCGGTCTTTCCGCCGACCGAGGAATCCACCATGGCGAGCAGCGAGGTGGGAACCTGAATGCAGGGCACCCCGCGGAGGTAAAGAGAGGCCGCAAGCCCCGCGAGATCTCCGGTCACACCGCCGCCGAGCGCAATCACGACATCCTCCCTTGTTAGCTCTTGCTTCGCAAAGAAGGTCAGAAGTTCGAGCAGCGTCCCCGGGTTCTTCGAGGCCTCACCGGCCGGAAAGGTGAAGGTTGTCACCGCAAAGCCGGCGTCCCGCAAGGTCTCTTCCGTGCGCCCCGCATACAGCGGTCCCACATTGGAATCCGTCACGATCACCGCTCTCCGCCCGCGGAGCAGCGCCGCCGCTCTTAGGCCGAGTTCCGAAAGCACGCCTTCTCCAATGATTACTTCATAAACCCTTGAAGCCCGCACCAGAACCTGTTCCATACAGTCCCTCCTTTGACCCGGCGCTCCGCACCGGCTTATCTTCGCTGTTTGCTTGCTCCTTTTTCCCGCACTCAGGCATTTGCCTCTTCGGTTGCCTTCCGAATCAGCGAAATCGCACGGGACACATCCGCGAACTGCTCCGGGCGCAGGGACTGCGCACCGTCCGAGAGCGCGTGCGGCGGGTCGTTGTGTACCTCAATAATCAGGCCGTCCGCACCGGAGGCGACTGCCGCCATGGCCATGGGTTTCACGTAGCGCGCCACACCCGTCGCGTGGCTCGGGTCCACGACCACCGGGAGGTGCGAGAGCTCGTGCAGCACCGGGACCGCCGAGAGGTCCAGGGTATTTCTGGTCGCCGTCTCATAGGTGCGAATGCCGCGTTCGCAGAGAATCACGTTCTCGTTGCCCGAGCTCATGATGTACTCGGCGCTCATAAGGAGCTCCTTAATCGTGTTTGCGAGACCGCGCTTTAAAAGGATGGGCTTATTCAACTTGCCGAGCTCCTTTAAGAGCTCAAAGTTCTGCATGTTGCGCGCGCCGACCTGAATCACATCCACATCCTCAAAGAGCGGAATGTGCTCCGCGCTCATAATCTCGGTCACAATCGGAAGTCCTGTCGCCTTCTTGGCCTCAAGCAGAAGCTTCAGTCCCTCTGCCTTCAGGCCCTGGAAATCGTAGGGGGAAGTGCGCGGCTTAAACGCGCCGCCGCGGAGCATGGTTGCGCCCGCCGCCTTGACGCTCTGTGCGACAAAGATAATCTGCTCCTCGCACTCCACCGAGCAGGGACCCGCAATCAGTCCGAAGTTGCCGTGGCCTATCTTAACCTCCGGCGTCACCTCGACCACCGTGTCGTGCGGGTGGAACTTGCGGTTTGCCTGCTTAAACGGCTCCGAGACGCGCTTCACAGCCTCAACAATGTCAAAGCTCTTCACCTGATCCTCATCAATCCGGGAGGTATCACCGATGACGCCGATGATGTTTTGATAATCACCCTCCGTGATATGGGTCTTCAGGCCCTTTCTCTCAATCCAGTTTACCAGATCGCTTACTTTTTCCGGCTTGGTCTTGCTGTTGATGATGATAATCATATGCTTTCTCCTCTGTTTGAACGAACTGTGCAGCGGGTAACAAGAACAAAAAAGACGCCTGCGGTGAAGTGTTTTCACCGCAGACGCCTTGGAAACGTCTCCAATCCCGTTACGAATCCCGAGATTTTATTCGCAGCAAAAAGCACTCTTACTTTCAGACCGTAAAGCCGTAAAAGTAAAAGTACCAATAGCCGTTGACTGCGAACTTCTGACTCATAAAATAAGACCTCTCTCGTTTGGCGCTCCCTTTTGTTGAAGGGAATATAGCACCATGCGCGAGAGAGGTCAAGCCTTTTTTCGATTGTAAGCGCTTACACCGCCGAATTAAGCCTTCTTGCGGGAGCGGTAGAGGTAGACACCGGCCGGAAGCACAATATAGCCGATGAACATCGCAACGATTGCGTAGTAGTTCGGCACTGTCTTACCGTCCACCTGAAGAGAGAACTGCGCCGCCCACTTGAACTTTGCGAGCAGGAAGACCGTGAGCCCGAGGGAAAGCAGGGAGAGCGGAACGTCCAGCACAAAGTTTTTCTTCGGGTTCGCAATCACCTGACCGCGGTTCTTGCCGTAGTAGAAGGTGATGACCGCGAGCGGCACCAGCACGAACTGCACAAAGCGGCTGATCGAGCTGATAATCATGATGCCGCGCATGTCATACTGAAAAGCCATCGGGATGATGATGGCAAGCGCCACGGTGAGCAGGAAGGAGTAAATCGGAACGCCGCTCTCCGTGCGCTTCGCAAAAATTTTCGGGACCAGCCCGTCCGAAGCCATGGCCTCGAGTACGCGCGGGGTCAGGAAGGACGCCGCGACATTGATGCCGAACATCGAAATCAGCGCGCCGCCGACAATGAGCCCCTTTAGGAGCGGGTTCGGGAAGACAGCCGCGAGCACCACGACATCCTTCGAGGTGACCAGAGACACCGGATCGATCCGCATGGCGACAAAGACAATGCCGCAGTAGATGAAGGCGATGATGCCGATTGCCAGCGGGAGCGCGCGCGGCAGGTTCTTCTCCGGGTTCTCCATGTCGCCGGAGCCGCTCGCGACACTCTCAAAGCCCGTGAACGCATAGAACGCCGAGATGACAGCCGTCACGAAGCCGCTCGTGGTGAGCGCCGGGATTAACTTCTCGCCCGCGTCGTTCGTGAGAAGCTCGACTTCCGCGAGGCGGTTCACACCGGTCGAAAGAATCAGGTAGAGACCTGCGACCACCGTGAGCACCAGCGCGCCGAGTTTACCGACGGTCGAGAGGTTCGAGACAAAGCGGAACACCTGCATGCCGCAGAAGTTGATGATGAGCAGAATGACCATGAGGCAGAGGAAGCCTAGGGTCACATTGGAAATCTTGCTCGTGTCGAGACGCAAAATCTGAAGCGCCGTCTTTACTACACCGGTCGCCATGACGCCCCAGGCAATGCTCGCCGCGACGAAGCGCGTCGAGCCGACATAGAGACCGACGCTCTCGCCGAACGCCGCCTCCGTGTATGCATAAGCCGCACCGCTCTTTACGACATAGCGGGAGGCCGATGCGAAGGTCACGGCGAGGCACGCCGCAAAGAGCGCCGCACAGAAGTAAATCTCCGGCGCAATGCTGCCGACCTGTTTCGCGACACTGCCCGGCGAGAGGAAAATGCCTGTTCCGATGACTGCGTTAATCGTGAGTAAAACAATGGACCAAAATCCTAACTTTTGATTCTTCTCTTTCACAAATTCCGCCTTTCTTGTCAAATCAGTTCTTCGCCGCGCGGTACCGCAGTCCCGCCGCAATGAATGCACTCCAAAGTTTCCGCATCACCGGGTCCACACTCTCAAGCATCTCCGGATGCCACTGCACCGCAATCAGGAAATCATCGCCCGGAAGTTCGACCGCCTCGGTCACGCCGTCCGGTGCAGTCGCCACCTCGGTAAACGGCGTGCCGACCTTCTTCACCGTCTGGTGGTGGAAGGAGTTCACGCGGTGCTCGGTGACCCCGAGGATCGAAGCAATCTTCGAATCCGGTCTTATGTTCACCGTGTGGGTTGCAAGGCGCGGGCTGTGCCCCTGCGAGTGCTTTAAGACTTCACCGCTGCGCTCGCCGAGATCCTGATAGAGGCTGCCGCCCTCCGCAATGTTGATGAGCTGGAAGCCGCGGCACACGCCGAGTATCGGCAGGTGGCGTTCTCTCGCGAGCTCATAGAGCGTAAAGTCGCAGAAATCGCGCTCCGGCACAATCTTGCCGAGGCCGCGGTGCGGCTCTTCGCCGTAGCGAATCGGGTCGATGTCATCGCCGCCGGTAATCAGCAGCGCGTCCAGTTTGTCAACCACAGCCGCAAGCGCCTCGCGGTCGCCGTTCATCGGAATCATGACCGGCACACCGCCCGCCGCGAGCACCGCATTGATGTAGTCCTCGTTCACATAAATGCGACGATAACCCGGGAACATGCCGCCGTCGTCCGTAATGAGCCCCGTCGAAATACCGATTACCGCTCTCTTTTCCATCTTGTTACGCTCCTTTCTTACACACAGTCGTCAACATTCACTTCATTCGTCATAACGCGCAGGATCTCCTTGTCCGTGTCGCGCATACCGAAATGACCTCAAGCTGCTTCTCCGGGTTGCCGCCGACAAGTCCCAGAATGCCCGCGACCGCAATGCCCTTCTGACCGCCCGCGTTCGGAACCGCGACTGCCTTTACGTTCTTGATGATGTTGCCGGAGCAGCTTAGCTCCATGCGGCGCGCCTCCTCACCGAGCACCTTGCCCGCGACCGAAGCCGCGTACGCAATCGCAATCGGCTCGGTACAGCCCATGGCCGGGATCAGCTCCTCCTGCAAAATGGCCGCATAACGTCTCTTTTCTTCCCGACTCAATCCACTCATACCTTACTTTCCTTTTCCGACTCTATTTCCGCCTGCAGTTCCGTCAAGTATTCCCAGCGCTCCATGCGCGCAAGAAGCTTTGTTTCCAGTTCTTCGCGCTCCTTATCGAGCGCGGTGAGACGCTGAAAGTCACTCGCCGAAGCGGCATACTCTGTCTCAATCTCCGCAACGCGCGCCTCAAGCGCCGCAATTTCATCCTCGATGTGTAAAAAGTCCTGCTTTTCCTGATAGCTCATGCGCCGCGCTCTCTTGCGTCTCGTCTCCTCGGCGCGCTGCTTGCTCGCCTCTTTTTCGGCGCTGTCTCTGCCGTCCGCAGTGCTCCCATCACCCTCGCCGCGCTCTAAATTTCGTCTTAGCTTCTCGACCTGATAGTCCGTATAGCCGCCCTCGTACTGCGAAATCACACCGTCCTCGAGCGCCAGAATGCGGTGCACGGTCCGGTCTAGGAAGTAGCGGTCGTGGCTCACCGCGATCACAATGCCCGCAAAGCTGTCCAGATAGTCCTCGAGCACGGTCATCGTCCTGATGTCGAGGTCATTGGTAGGCTCGTCCAGAATCAAAAGATTCGGCGCACCCATCAGTACTTTCAAGAGAAACAGTCGCCGCTTCTCGCCGCCCGAGAGCTTCTCAACCTTCATATAGTGCTGAGAGCTCGGGAAGAGGAAGCGCTCCAGCATCCTCGCAGCGCTGATGGGTCCCTCCGGACTCGGCACAAACTCCGCAATCTCCTTGATGCTATCAATCACCGTGAGTTCGCCGGACAGCGCCTCGTTTTCCTGGCTGAAGTAGCCTATCTTCACGGTCTGCCCGATTTCGATTTCACCGCTGTCGGGCTTCAAAAGCCCCGTGATCAGCTTTAAGAGCGTACTCTTACCCGCACCGTTCCTTCCTATGATACCGAGCCTGTCGTTCTTTTGAAACTGATAGCTGAAATCCCGGAAGAGCAGCTTTCCATCGAAGGACTTGCTCACATCGTGAAACGAAAGCGTCGTCTTTCCGAGACGCGAATAAGCCGAAGCCAGTTGGAGCGAAGCCTCTGCCTCCGGACCGCTCTCCGCCGAGAGCTTTTCGTAGCGTGCAATGCGCTCCTTTGACTTGGTGCCGCGGGCGCGCGCGCCGCGCTGCATCCAGGCGAGCTCCTTTCTCAGGATGCTCTGTCTGGTTCTCTCGTTCGCCTGCTGAATGTCGAGGCGCTCTGCCTTCAGCGCGAGAAAGCCCTCGTAATTCGCATCGTAGGAGTAAATCTTCCCGCGGTCCAGTTCCAAAATGCGCGTGCAGACCGAATCGAGAAAATAGCGGTCGTGCGTTACCATGAGGAGAGCGCCGCGAAAGTTCTTTAAGTAGTTCTCAAGCCACTCCGCGGTCTCGCCGTCCAAGTGGTTGGTCGGCTCATCGAGAATCAAAAGGTCCGCCGGGTGAAGCAGTACCCCCGCCAGGGCAATGCGCTTTTTCTCCCCGCCCGACAAGGTCTCACAGGGCAGTTCGAGCTCCGTGACACCAAGGGAAGCGAGCAGCTTTTTAGCCGCTGCTACCGTGTCCTCCCCCGCCGCCTCGCCGCCCGCCATGCGGAGACAGGCCTCCAGAGCGGTCTCCTTCGCGAGGAAGTTCGGGTTCTGCGAGAGAAAGCGAATCTGTAAGCCCCTCCGCACAATGAGTTCGCCGCTGTCCGGGCTCTCTTCCCCCGCCACAATGCGAAGCAGGGTGGATTTTCCCGTGCCGTTTACGCCGATCAGCGCAAGTTTCTCGCCCTCGCCGATATAGCAGGCTGCGTCCTCAAAAATGCGCCTCTCGGTATACACTTTTTCCAAATGTTCAATCGATACAATCGTGTTCATAATTATTAATTTTCTGATGAAAGAAAGGCTGTGAAAAATGCCGTTGGCACTTCTCGCAGCCTGACATTACTCTTAAGATTTATGCAAAGATATGGTATCCAAGGTGCTCGGAGAGATACTGCAGCATCTTTTCGCCGCCCACACTGTTACCCTTCTTGTTCAACATGGGGCCAAAGGTTCCGATTCCCATACCGTTCTGACCGACCGCGACAATGCCGCCGCCCACGCCGCTCTTCGAGGGCAAGCCGACCTTCACCGCATACTCGCCGGACTCATCGTACATGCCGCAGAGCATCATGAGGGTCGTCACGATGCGAACAATGTCCGCATCGAGGAGGCGCTCTCCCGTCTTCGGGTCTACACCCTTGTTGGAAAGAATCATCGCGTAGTGCGCGAGATCCTTCGCCGTGCACATGACCGAGCACATGCGGAAGTACACATCCAGCACCTCCTCCGGCTCGCCGTCCAGCACGTGGTCGCTCTTCAAGAGGTAAGCAATCGAACGGTTTCTGGTGCCGGTCCGCTTCTCGGACTGGTACACCTTCTCGTTCAACTTGATGTTCGGATTCGCGCAGAGCTTTCTGACCAGCGCAAGGAACTCCTCAAACGGCTCCGCCGCCTTAATACAGTCTGCCGTCACAATCGCACCCGCATTGATCATCGGGTTGAACGGTCTCCAGTCCTTTAACTCAAGCTGAAGTATGCTGTCAAAGCGGTCGCCCGTCGGCTCCATACCGACCTTCGAGAAGGTGTGGTCATAGCCCGAAGTCTGCAGTGCGAGAATCAGCGAAAAGGTCTTCGCAATGCTCTGCATGGTAAACGGGATATTGTAATCGCCCGCCTGATACGTGGTGCCGTCCGCCATCATGATGCAGCAACCAAGGTTCGAGGAATCCGCCTTCGCAAGCTCCGGAATGTAGCTTGCAACCTTGCCCTCAATCAATACGTTTTTGCCCTCTGCGAGTGCCGCTTCGAGAATCTGTTGAACATCCTGTTCCATTGTTTTTCCCCTTATCTAGTTAAAGTTGCGTTTCAATCCTTCCAGTAGTCCAGCTCGTCCGGATTGAGGCCGATGTCCTTTGCACGGAATACCGGATCCTTGCCCGCCTTGCGCTGTGCCACATAGTCGTGATAGGTGCCGATTGCGACGCGGCTCAAGAGCACGCAGGCAATCAGGTTGAGGAAGCACATGCCGCCCATCATAATATCCGCGACGTCCCAAGCAGCCGCCATCGGGAGCAGTGCGCCGACAAAGATGATGATAACGCCGTAGAGGCGGAAGCCTCTCAGGAAGCCCTGACTCGGCATGGTCTTATTGTTTAAGTACGCGAGCGCGTTGTCGCAGTAGTAGAGGTTACCGATCAAGGTCGTGAACGAGAAGAGCAGCATTGCGACCGTGATGAAAACCGGGCCGAAGGTACCGAGCACCGCGTGAAGCGAAGTCTGCACCCACTGTGCACCCGCAAGTTCCTTGGTCGGCTCAATGCCGGAGACCAGGCACATGAGCGCCGTCGCGTTGCAGAGGATAATCGTGTCGATGTAGACCGAGAGCATCTGCACAAGGCCCTGCTTTGCCGGGTGGGAAACCACCGCAGCAGCAGCCGCGTTCGGCGCCGAACCGACACCCGCCTCGTTGGAGTAGAGACCTCTCTTGATACCGTAGACCAGGCAGGAACCCGCAATGCCGCCGAAGATTGCGCGGAAGTTAAACGCATCGGTGAAGATACGACCAAAGACCGCCGGAATTCTGCCCGCATGCATGACGAGGACCACCAGCGTGACCACCACATAGGCAACGCCCATGAACGGAACCACGAGACCCGCGGTCTTCTCAATGCGCTTGCCGCCGCCCATCACGCAGATGCCGACCAGAATTGCGAGCACGGCGCCGATTGCCATGGCCGCAAGCTTCGGGTTTGCCTGATACCAAGCGTAAGCCTGGAAGGTTGACTGGGTGTTGTAAGAGCAGAGCATATTAAAGCCGCTCGAATAGGTGAGAAGCAGGAAGATAACGAAAATTGTCGCAAAACCCTTGCTCTTTAACGCATCCTCAATGTAGTAAGCCGGGCCGCCGTAGCTCGAGCCGTCCGCGCTCTTTTTCTTATAAACCTGTGCGAGCGTGCACTCCGTAAAGGAGGATGCGCAACCGAGCAGCGCCATAATCGTCATCCAGAATGCAGCGCCCGGGCCGCCGAGACAGATTGCCGATGAGACACCGATGATGTTACCGGTACCCACACAGCTTGCCGTACTGATCATCAGCGCCTGAAACGGCGACGTGCCGCTATTATCCGCCGGCTTTGCCTTCATCACCCGAATTGCTTCCGAAAGCATGCGCACCTGTACAAAGCCCATGCGTACCGAGAAGTAGAGTCCTGCGGCACCCATTACGATCAATAAGACCGGATAGTACAGAAAGCTGTCTATTGCGTCCAAAACCTGCATAACCATGTTGCGAATCCCCCCATTCTTTGATTTGCATCACTAATTGCTTATGCATTTTCACCAATTTAGTTTATCATAGGCGTGCGTCAAGAAAAAATTGCCGAGGCCGATACCTGTTATCGACATTGGGAATATCTGTCTAATTGCATTCTGTTTTCGGCCTCTTTGTTGTATAATGTTATCGAGAAAAACAATAGGAGGCTGGCGTGGACGCAAATAACATCAAATACATTGTCGCCATTGCAAAATACGGATCCATCAACCATGCTGCAAAGGCAATGTTCATCTCTCAGCCGCAGCTGAGCCATATCTTAAAAACCACCGAGGAAGAGTGCGGGCTCACGCTGTTCCAGCGCACCAGCCGCGGCACCAAGCTGACCCCGGAAGGGGAGGACTATTTGCACCACTGCAACATCATCCTCGCGGAGATGGCAAAGCTAAACCGCTATGTGACGCAGGCGGCCTCGGCGCAGTCGCGTCTCCGCGTCAGTATGACACGCTTTTCACACACTTCCGAGTGTTTCAACGAAATTTGCCGCCGCCACCAGGACGATACCACGATTCACTATCACCTGTTTGAAAACTCCGCCTCCAATGTGCTGGAGGATATCGTGGACGGCAAGTCAAATATAGGCGTACTCCACTACTCAACCACGAACGAGAGCATGTCCCAGCGGAGCTTTGCGGATAAAAAGCTGAACTTTATCCCCCTTGCCACCTTCCGCCCCTATGTCTGCCTCGCCGCAGACCATCCGGTGCTGAAAGGCAAGACAAAATCCGCAATCGAAATCGGGGAACTCAAGGACTACGGCTTTGTGCGCTATGCCGGACAGTACGAGGACTTTATCTACCACATTGCGAGCGACAGCGGCCTCATCGATTTAAACGAGTCCCAGAAAATCATCTATGTCTGCGACCGCCAGGAGCAAATGCGCCTCATTCAGAGCACAAACTTTTATACCATAGGCATTTCCGAATTCTCCGGCCAGAGTGAGCTCTACCAAGTCATCTCGGTTCCGCTCTTACAGAGCACAGAGCACCTCACCTTCGGCATCGTGACGCGGAAAGATACCGTGCTCTCACCGCTCGAAGAGGAATTTAAAGAGGAAGTCATAAGTCGCTATCGCACACTTTCCGATTCCGAGCTCTGATATCAGAACATATTTTGTCCGCGCTCGGTTCTTTTAGCTGCAGCTTATAATGATTTGCCTTGTTGACAGACAAGTTTCCTTGTTCTTATCCACGTTTGCATGTTATACTTTCCGAAACACAGATGAACGATTGACATAGCACTTTTAATATGAAAGAAAAAGGAAACAGCGCGGTTACTCTGCCGCGGGAAAGGACTGTCTCATGCGAATTCACGAATCCGCCGAAGATTACCTCGAGAAAATCTTAATGCTCCGAGAGGAGAACGGACATGTGCGTTCCGTTGAAATTGCGAACGCCATGGGTTATTCAAAGCCGAGCATCAGCATTGCGATGAAACACCTCCGAGAGAGCGGCTTGGTCCGCATGGATGCCGAAAACTACATCTATCTGACCGAAGAGGGCGAGGCCATTGCGAGTCGCGTCTACGACCGCCACCAGACCCTCACCAAGCTCTTTGTGAAACTCGGGGTTCCCTCCGACATTGCCGAGCACGATGCCTGCAAGGTAGAGCACGACTTAAGCCCCGAATCCTACGCGGCGCTCCGCGCACACGTCAAAACCCTGTAACTACCAAAATCAGTCCGGCTTCAGCCGGACTTTTTGCTTGTTTCCAAAAACGATAGCAAGATATGCGAAAACCGATAGCCTTCTCGGCGAAAAGATTTGCTTTTTTCTCGGTTTCGTTTTAGCATACGCATTGACTATCAAAAAAAGTAAGAAAATGAGGTTTTGTGTATGAGTACTCTGATTCCGGCGTGGCTGTGCATCCCCTTCGCGGGCCTTTTGCTCAGCATAGCAGTTGTCCCGCTTGTCGCGGGCGAATGGTGGGAGAAGCATCGCGTTCACGCGGTCATTTTCTGGTCCCTCCTCTTCATCGTGCCGTTTACGGTGCTGTACGGCCCCTTGAAAGCATCCGAGACCGTGCTTGAAACCGTATTTAACGACTACCTCTCCTTCATCGTGATGCTCTTCGGCCTCTTCTGCGTGGCCGGTAACATCACCTTTGAGGGCGATCTCGCAGGTTCTCCGCTCGTCAACACGCTGTTCCTGTTAATCGGAACCTTCCTGTCGAGCCTGATTGGCACCACGGGTTCCTCGATGTTAATGCTTCGACCGATGATTAAGATCAACGCTTGGAGACGCCAGAAGCGCCACATCATGGTTTTCTTTATCTTCCTGATTTCAAACATGGGCGGCTGCTTAACACCGCTTGGCGATCCGCCGCTCCTCATGGGCTTTATGCGCGGGGTGCCCTTCCTCTGGAGTCTGCACCTCTTCCCGATTCTCATCTTCAACTTGGTAATTCTGCTCACTGTCTTCTGGCAGCTTGACAAGCACTACTACCTGAAGGATGTGAGACGCGGTTACCGCCCGGATATCTCGAAGCCCGGCACGGAGCTTTCGCTCCGCGGCGCGCACAACATCATCTTCCTGATGATGATTATTATCGCGGTGGTGCTCGGCGGAACCCTGCCCTCGAACCCCATGTTCCAAACCGCAGAGGGAACCGTGCGCGGCCTTCACATCATCGGCGAAGTCACACTGGGCTTCCCGACCATCATTGAGATTGCGCTGATTCTCGCGGCTGCCTTCCTCTCTTTCAAGACGACGCCGGACGAAATACGCCGCGCAAACCACTTTACCTGGGGTGCCATCCAGGAGGTTGCCGAGCTCTTTATCGGCATCTTCATCACAATGCAGCCCGCTCTCATGATTTTAAAAGAGATGGGCCCGAAGCTCGGTCTCACCGAGCCCTTCCAGATGTTCTGGGCAACCGGTCTGCTCTCGAGTTTCCTCGACAACACACCGACCTACCTGGTCTTCCTCACCACGGCGGGCACGCTCGGCATGACGACCGGACTCACGACCACCGTCGGCACGATACCCCAGATTTTCCTGGAGGCAATCTCCTGCGGCGCTGTCTTCATGGGTGCAAACAGCTATATCGGCAACGCGCCGAACTTCATGGTGAAATCGATTTCGGACGAAAACGGTATTCACATGCCCTCGTTCTTTGGCTACATCGGCTGGGCACTCGTGTTCCTGGTGCCGGTCTTCGTGATTGACACCCTGATCTTTTTCTTATTCTAAGGAGGTAGCGCATGGAACAACTGAATGCTCGCTGCCGCGCACTGGCAGAAAAAATTTACGCACTGGATGAAACCATCTATCAGGAACTCGGTTCCTCGCTCGGCCGCACCCTGATCGGAAGCCGCGAAAAAGTGCTCTCGGTCTTGGAGCGCGAACTCTCGCTCCGCCCGCAGGGACAGCTGATTCTCTCCGACATGGCCTTGATCGGCAACATGGCGCGCACCCTGCCCGAAGGCCCCGCCAGAAAGCAGCTGCTCACCGAGTACAATGACATTATTGTGGAGCTCAAGGCACTGGAAGAGGAAATCGCAAAGGGCGATATCTCCGACCAGACCCGCGTCTTCTTAAACCCCTTCGTGACCGGCGCAAAGCCCTTCTCGAAGGATGACCACCTCGTGATTTGCATCGGACGCTCCTACGGCAGCGGCGGCACGGAAATCGGCTTCCAGCTCGCGGACGATCTGCACATCAACTACTACGACGCAACCATCTTTAAGGATGTGCTGGAGCGCCTGCAGGCAAAGCGCGAGGCAAGTCCGAACCAGGACATCATTGAGAGCCTTGACGAAATTCGTCGCGCGCACGGTATGAATCTCTTTACCTCGAACTTTAACCGCTTCCACGGTCTGCCCACCGCAGACGCACTCTTCTTTAACCAGAGTCAGTACATTGAGGAACTCGCGCGGAAGGAAGACTTTGTCGTCATGGGGCGTTCCGCAGACGTAATTCTTAAAAATGCCGGCATCCCCCACATTTCCATCTTCATCACCGCGCCCTTCGAGAGCCGTGTGAAGCGCTTAATGGAGATGTACTCGCTGAATTTTAAGGATGCGGCGCAGCTCGTGAAGCGCGAGGACAAGGCGCACAGACACTTCTACCACCGCTACACCGGCTATCAGTGGGGTGCCGCCGTCCACTACGATCTCTGCATCAACTCCGCGAGCTACGGCATCCACGAGTCCGAGGAGCTCATTATCCGCGTGATTAAGGCGCGACTCCGCGAGGATTTGCAGTCCATTGCCGATCGCCACTTGGAGAGCGTCGCGAAGGCGGATGCGGAGCTGCTGGCACGGAGAGCCAATTCATGCGAAGCGGAAAAACCCGCCATTGAGAGCTGAGAAAAGTCCCGGGAGCAAAAAAGCTCCCGGGACTTTTTTCGTGTCTCGACCTAGCCCTCCGCTTCGGCCGTTTCTGCCTCCGCTTCAGCCGTTTCTACTTCACCTTCCTGCAAAGGCCCCGAAGCCTCACTGCCCCGCTTGGCCTCGATGCGCCGCATCTCTTCCTCCATTAACTTGCCGAGGGTCTTGGTATCGAGCTCAAACTCCTCTGCGGCCGATGACTTATCCGCAAAAGCATCGAACACCGCCTGCTTTTCCGCGAGCAGCTCCATGATGCGCTCATCGATGCTGTCCTCGCAGAGAAGGCGGTACACGAGTACGTTCCGCGCCTGCCCCATGCGGTAGGCTCTCGCGATTGCCTGACTCTCGAGCGAGGGCTTAAGCTGCGGCTCGCAGAGTATCACCACGCTTGCCGTCTGAATATTGAGTCCCGTACCGCCCGCCACAATCTGTGCCGCGAGCACCTGCCCCGGCGCCGCAGCTTCAAAGGCATCCAGCACTTCCTGTCGCCTTGCGGGCGTCATAGCGCCGGTTATCGGCTCCATGCAGCGCTCCCCGAGTAACGCTCTCACCTTCTCTATGGTGTCGAGGTAAAACGAGAAAATGAGTACTTTACGTCCCTCTGCGGCCGCCTCCTCCGCGATTTCCAAGAGGCGCTGCGCTTTTGCGGACTGCGACATATCCCCGACCGTCCAGGAAACCCGTCGCGCCGCGTGATAGTTTTCACCGAGCACATCCGCCTCATACTTCGTCCGTTCCGCAGCCCCGAGCTGACACCAACTCTCCTGCTCTTCGAGCTCCGGAAGCTCGGTCAGCACCTGCTCGCGCTTCCGCCTATAATAGACCGGTGCCACCAATTCGCGAAAACGGGGCGCGGAGGCCAGCATCTTCATGCCCCCGATTTCTGCCGCAAGTTCCGGGCGCAGTACAGCGATGAGCTCCACCATCTCATCCACCCGGTTTTCAAGCGCCGTGCCCGTCATAAAGAGCAGGCGCTCCGCGCGGAGCGCTAAGTTTCGCACATGCACCGTGCGCCGCGCCCCCGGGTTCTTGATGTAATGCGCCTCATCCACCGTGAGCAGGGAGAAGCCAAAGTCTTCGGGGAGTTCCCAGTGCTGTACGGTCTCATAGCTTGTGACCGCAACGCCGCCCGATGTAATCCAGTCCGAAAGTGCCGCCTGCTTCAAAGGGCCGTGCACCTTGATGGCCTTTAAGTCACTGAACTTTGTGATTTCCCGGCACCAGTTGACCAGGACGCTCGCCGGGCAGACCACGGCAAAGTGTGTGGCCCCTGTATTGCGGAGTGTGACCATGGCAGCGATTGCCTGCACGGTTTTTCCGAGACCCATCTCGTCGCCGAGCAGCACCTTTCCCTGGTGTAAAATGTACTTAACCCCCCAGGCCTGGTAGCGGCGCAGTTCGCAGCGCATCCCATCCGCAAAGAGAGGCTCTGCCTCCACCTCGCGCGCCAACTCTTCCGGCAGACCGTAGACCGCATCGCCGTTTCCGAGCAGACCTGGCACCAGCCTTTCGAGGAGATTGCTGTATACAATTGGCTGCGTTCGGAAGGAGTCCCAAGCCGTCTCTGTGCCGGAAGCTTCCAGTTCCAGCCGCGCTTCGCGAAGCCTTTTGAGTTCTGTTCCGTACACACCGTTTGCGAGTTCCTCGAGATAGAGAAAAGCCTCGCTCGCGGCATCCTTCTCCGCCTTTCCCGTGAAGAGCCAGCGGAAAAATCCCTTGCCGCGGGACAGTTCTTCCATTGCCTTTTCGATTCCCGCAGCGTAGCGCGACGAAAGTGCCTGCGCGTCGCGGCTTAGCCCCTCCGCTAAGCGGTAGCGATACAGCGAAAGCACAATGTTACTTGTCTCTTCCGTTCGCTTATCCGCGCTCAGCCGAAGCTTAATGCCCGGCTTCAGCTGCTTGACCGTCTCCGCCACCGCATCCTTAATGAGCGCCGCGCCGTCCTCGCTGATGCCGTTTAAGGCAGCAAGCTGCCGCTCCGGAGCCAGCATCAAATCCGCGTAATCCGCATACCCGCTCTCCCGGAGCAGACGCACACGAAGGCCGCGCCGCGCCCGGTTCAGCTCCTCGACCGGGATATCCCTGAGCGTCTTCATGGTCTCCGCAGCGACAAAGTGCTCACAAGCCGCCTCGACCACCTCGCGGCAATCCTCCGCCCTGCGCGAAAGCGTGCCGCGCTCTGTTTCCCAGCTCTCGTGTTTTTGCAGTAACTCCCTCGCTTCCGCAAACGAAAATGTGCGTTTCATTCCCCTGTGGACACTCCTCCGTTTTGATTTTGCCGATGTGCCTAGTATACCAGTCGGAGGCGCGAAGACGGAATGCCTCTTTCAGTTATATCTTTACGCCGAGCCGGCTTTTCTATTTTCTTCCGTTATAACTTAAAAAACCCCCTGTTTTTCAAAAAGATAAAGCTGTAACTGAAATTCTCTTACCAAAGCAGATGAGAGATCCGCTGCTTCCGAAGAGACCGTTCCGCGTGAATTCGGGGTCTACGAGAAAATTCGAGACAATTTCCCAAAGTACGTACTCTCCCTCGACGAATTCGACTTTAGTCGCAACGGCATCAAACACTGCAAGATTCGCGATGTCTTCTGTCTTGTCATCCATAACTGCACGTTCTATAATATCGTTAGTCTTACTTAATTCATTCGAATTTGCTACGGAAGGACAAAACGATGGGCTTATTCAAACGCTTTCTCGGGCAAACCCGAAAGCCTGAGGGCTTCTTCGGGAAACTCATGCTAAATGCCATGAATCAAGGTCATGCAGCCCTCTCCGACTGGGGACTCTCACACATCGAAGGGCTGTCTCCGCTTGTCATTGCGGAACTGGGCTGCGGCGGCGGGCGCAACGTGCGTGAACTGCTGCGCCGCTATCCGATGGCCAAGCTCTACGCGGTCGATTATTCCGCGCTCGCTGTGTGCCGCACCCGCGCCTATAATAAGCCCGACATTGTGCACGGGCGCTGCCGCGTCCTAAAGGCCTCGGTACAATCCCTGCCCCTCGCGGCTTCCCGCTTTGATTTGGCGACCGCCTTCGAGACCGTGTATTTCTGGCCCGATTTAGCGGAGTGCTTTGCCGAAGTGTACCGCATCTTAAAATGCGGCGGCAGCTTCCTTATCTGCAACGAGTCAGACGGGACGGATGCCGAAGGCCTTCGGTACGAGCGCATCATAGACGGCATGCACTGCTACACCGCAGAAGAACTGGAAACCCTGCTCCGGACCGCGGGCTTCTCGGAGGTGCGGATATTCCGCCACGAGACCAAGCCCTGGCTCACGGTACTCGCAAGGAAATAAGAGAACTGAAAGCGAATCCACAAGAAAGGAAGGAAATCAAGATGAAAGCCGATTATAAAAACTGGATGCCGCGGGGTCTCATTTTCGGCAATGTGGCCGTAAGCAGCGCTTTTCTAGCCATGGGGGTTCTCTGCCGCAGAAAGACGCGAAAACCTGCTCTGCGCCTCATCTCTACGCTCGGCTTTGCCTTCGCGGGAGTGGGCTTTTTAAGTTCCGCCTACCTGCTGATGCTCTACCGCATCTTCTCCTACAAGGGAAAGCGTAAACTCGCGAAGCACATCATAGACGGGGTCGCAGCGCAGATCAAAATTCCCGCGGGCGGCAGAGGACTGGACGTAGGCTGCGGAAGCGGCGCGCTCACCATAGCAGCCGCCAAGCGAAATCCGGAGGCAAGCTTTGTCGGCGCGGACCGCTGGGGGCGGGAGTACGCTTCCTTTAGCCAAAAGCTCTGCGAAGATAACGCCCGCGCCGAGGGTGTCAAAAATGTGCACTTTCTCCGCGCCGACGCACGGGAACTACCCTTCCCGGACGAGAGCTTTGACCTTGTGACCAGCAATTATGTCTACCACAACATTCCGGGCGACCGTCAGGCCCTGCTCCGTGAGAGTCTCCGCGTCCTGAAAAAAGGCGGCCGCTTCGTGATTCACGACATCTTTTATCCCTCTGCCTACGGCGACATGCAGGCCTTTTTAAAGAGTCTGCAGGACGAGGGCTATGCGGAAGTGCGCCTGATTCCCACCGCAGACGGGCTCTTTGTCAAGAAATGCGAGGCCAGATGGATGATGATTGCCGACTCCGCTCTGCTCATGGGAATCAAATAAGCTTGACGCCATTCCCCACCTGTCCTATGCTAAGCCAAAACAGCAGGAGGTAAAATTTATGCCCGGCATATCTTCCGGAATCCGCGGTGACGCAAATTTATTGAACCTGCGGGAAATTCCCGTCGCCAACATCCGCCCCGAACTTACTATATTCCTCATTCCGGGCGAGAACATTACGCAGGCCTTCCAGACCATACGCGATCAGGTGGTCTTCACGAACAAGCGGCTGATTGTCGCGAACGTGCAGGGCATCACGGGGAAAAAGGTCTCCTATACCTCCTATCCCTACTCGAAGATTCAGTATTTCAGCGTGGAGACCGCCGGTTTCCTCGACATTGACAGCGAACTGCTCCTCGCCTTTTCGAACGGCGCACACCTGCAGCTTGACTTCACTTCGAACGTGGATATTAAGCGGATATGCGCGAACATCTCGCAGATGGTACTCTAATCAGGCGTTCCTTCTACAGCGCGGAACACATCTCCATGTTGGAACGCCGTATTGCCGATATGAAAGCCGACCGAAATGCACATGTGCATGAACTCATTACAGACGCAGAATAACGAAAAAGCGTGCTGTCTCTCAATCGTTTGAGACAGCACGCTTTTTTACATATTCTTCAGTCGCCAGGCTTCCCGGCTGAGTAACGAGACATGCTCGATTCGCACTTCTTTTAAGAGGGGCACATCCACCTCCCTAAGTGTCTTCTCATGGCGAAAACCGAGCTTTTCCTGCACGCGCTTTGACTTTTCATTGCCCTCGAAGTAAGCGCACCACACGCGCCGCATGCCGAGTTCCGTAAACGCACGGCGAAGCAAGGCTTCCGAAGCCTCGGTCATAAGCCCCTGTCCCCAAAACGGCTTCCCGATCCAGTAGCCGAGCTCGCACTCATCTTCCTCTTCCGCAAGCTTCGAATCTCCGTTCAACGACAACCCAATCGCGCCGATCACGCGCCCGTCTTCTTTTTTGCAGATGGCATAGCTCTCCGGACCGTTCAGCACCAGGCGGATGATGTTCCGGCTCTCTTCTACACTGCCGTGCGGCGGCCAGCCCGCAGCCGGGCCGACTTCCGGGTCCTTGGCAAACTTGTATAAATCCGCTGCGTCCGCCTCCGCAAAAGGGCGAAGCAGCAGGCGTTCGGTTTCGATTTGCATCCGCTTGCTCTCCTTCCGACGAGGATCAGTCCCATAAACCTATGCTTTTCGGTTTCATTGTTCCGCTGCAACGAGGACAGGGAAGCCCCGCAAAACACTCCTCTTCATAAATGGGCCACATCCTATGCCCGCAGCGGCAGCGGTGATTGTAATCACGCACACAGATGTAGTTATCCGGATCATTCGGCTTCATTCCGGGACGGTAGGCAGCCAAAAGCGGGCGTCCTTCGTAGCGGTAACAGTGCTCACACTGCACGATCACCTGTTCTCCGTTCACCACGGCATCCGGATAGTGCAGCAGAAAGATTCGTAATTCGCTTCCGTACTCCCCTTCTCTTGCCGCCTCCGTCACTTCCTTGGGAAATTCGCCTCCCATCCCGTAGCCCAAGAAGGCCTTGAACGAATGCCAACATTTGTTACATTTCCAACGATAAATGGCGCCCATGGAGGCCTCCTTTGCGCTCTATGCGACTTCGTGTTTTGCCGGACAATCAATCTTCATAGTGCCCACGCTCTGTCCTCCCAAAGAAAACTCACGTATCTTCATCCTCCAAGAGAGCGTGCTCCGTGAAATGTGCCCTGCCTTCTCTCACATCGTTTGCGATTCCGTTCAGATATCTCATATTGCTCTCGGAATAAAAACGATCCGCCGAGACATCGAACGGGATTCTCCGCTCCCTAGTCATGCGCTTCGCAAAAATCGTAAAAGCAGTCGTCATAGACATCCCCAGATCATCGCAGAGTTCTTCCATATTGCGCTTGAGTTCAGCGTCCATTCTGAAATTCACATTGACCGCATTGGACATACTGTGTTCTCCCTTCTGTCAATCTTCTAGTCTTACTCTAGCACCAACGCGACAAAAAGCAAAGCATTTTCCTATGTTTGTAATGAGAAATCATCTTATTGTCATTATTTTTTTACTTCGCCAATGCATGCGAAAACGCTCGTTTTTTTGTGAACTAAAAAGGAACCGGCGCGAATCGAACACGCCGGTTCTGCTTTCTCTTCCCAAACTACAAAAGTCGCGTATTTAGCACGAAAGCAATTTCTGCAATTCTTTATAGCTGTCCACATGCTCATAGTGCACGCTTCCGTTTGCTGCCTTTGACCGTAAGAGAATCATGCTGTTTCCAGCGAAACTCGCTGCCGCTCCGAACCAGTTCTTCGCCCTGGCTGCGAAGGAAATCTGACAGATTGACGGCGTTGGCCCGGTCGATCTGTTCCTGCGAATAACTCATATAAGCTCCTTTCCTGACAGAAAAAAAGCACCTGCTGTTTCCGATCAATTCGTGAAATAACCGATGCCTCATTCGTGTTCGATATTCTGTTTTCTGGCTGGCGGATCCTGCGCCCGTCCTTCGTTCTTCTTATCATCGTGCAGCCGCTCGGCAGTCATTCGGTCATGAAGTGAAATCTTTCCCTCCGGCCGGATCCTCGCGGCCTCATCCTCCGGAAGAGCGCGGCTCACATAATAGCGGATGCTGTTCATCTGATTTAATTCGGCCTGCAGCATTTCCATCTGTAGCGCGGCAGCCTGAAGCTCCTTTTCCAGTTTTGTCTTTTCTGCTCTCAGAGAAGGAATGTCAACCTGAGGCTTTCCGTCATTCAGCTTCATGATGGTGCGGTAGGCGATATTGTAGGACTTCAGTTCATCGGCATATTCCACGGCATACTTCTCTTTGCTCCGTTTGAAATTCTTCTTGATATACGTGTCATGAATCGGCTTCAGCCGCTTCACGGTATCGCTGGCGGAGAGAAGAGCGTCGATGTCCCGGATACGCCTTTCTTTCGCCCGGCCTTCTGAATGGATGGTCTTGAAATCCGCTTCCAGCTGATCGACCTTGCCGCGAAGATCTTCCAACGTAACCAGCTTATGCTTTTTCAGAAAAATAACGCAGGCGGTCAGCCTCTCATAGTCGGAAACCGTGCCTTTCAGCCTCGCGCCGGATGACCAGGTTTCGCGTTCATCACTCCGGATCTGATAGTAATCAGACAAAAGCTCCGCGATGGTCGGCTCCTTCAATTTCGCAAGCGCCTCCATGAGGATCTGTCTCTTTTCATTCAGATCGAAGAGCCAGCTTCGGATAGATCGGATCGCCTCCCGGATCGACCGCAGCATCCGGTTTGTCTTTACGATGTCACGGTTCAGATCACCAAGATTCGTGCGGATGCCCTTAGCCTCAAGATGTGCGTCGGCAGGCCCCATGTGAACGGTCGGCACTTGATCGATTCCCTGTTTCTCATAAGACTTAAGTGAAACTCGCTCCGGCCTGCCGTTCTTTTCCAAAAATCTGTTCTGAATGTCCTCCCAGCTCTGGCGCCATTTCGCACAGTTGCCGGGATCGTTCCAGTCATTGGTATTCGCCTTTCGGGTCTTAAAGTTACCGGAGGGAAGACGGATCCTCTCTCCACGCTCATCCAGGACATATTCCTTTCTGGCCTTGGGGCGCCATCTTCCGTTTTCATCCATCGACCGGAGCGTCAGCATAATGTGAACATGAGGATTGCCGTCATGTTTATCATGGATTGCGAAATCGCAGCACATGCCCTTGCTGACAAAATTCTGCTGACAATACTCACGCACCATTTGCAGATTTTCTTCCATCGGCAGTTCCCTCGGAAGCGCCATATTGATCTTCCTGGCAAGCTGAGAATTCCACTGTTTCTCAACCGCCTCGGCGGCGTTCCAGAGCGTCTGCCTGTCCCGGTATTCCGGCGGAGCGTTCTCCGGAAGCATGATCTCCTCATGGAACACTTCCCGCTGTTTCAGGCTGTAGTCCTTCACGGCCTGTTCGTAATCATAAAAAAGACGGCTGCCGCTGATATAGGCTGCACTTTCCAATGCAGAGTCGCCATTGCTTCTCTGTGCTATGGAGACATCAAAGTGCGGACAGGGCATAAAGCGTTCACCTCCTCGTGAAATAAAAAAGACCGTTCACCTTTTCGCAAACAGCCTGGGACAGAGTATTCAGTTTCGGCTGCGGATTCAAACTCGAAGTCCAAGCAGAAGCGCGGAGCAGTTCGCCTGGACGAGAGTCCGCAAAGGGATAGCCGCAAAGCGGCGCAAGGGGAATGCAATTCCCCTTGGGATGACAATCGGGCTGGCAGCCTCCCTCTGGGGCTGACAGCTGCGATTTCATCGAGCCTCCGGCAGGGAACTCTCGGTAGAGCGCAACCCACCCGGCAAAGGGTGTATAGTTGCGCCTCAATGCTTTCGGGTCTTTTCATGTGATCTCCTTTTCGGCATCTTCAATCATCTTTTTCAATGCCTCTTTCACTTCTGTCTGCCGGAACGCGACCTTCAGAAGTTCCATGACCTGATCATTGGTCAGAAGCTCCGGCTGGCCTAAAAAGCTCTCCAGCATTCCAGCTCTGGTACAGAGTCGGTTCGTCCTGGCAGATCGTGTCAGCTGCGGGATCACTTTCTTTCGCAGGATCTTCTCCTGCTGATCGTAGTAATGCAGCCTCTTCTCCGATTTCTCGATTTCGGCACGAAGCTCTTCAAGGGTTTTCTCTTTTTTCTTTGTCAATGTCATCACCTCCGTTTGAAAAATTGGCAACAAGAAAGGCCATCAACTTTTTACGGTCGAGAGCCTTTAGTGCGCTCAAAAATATATGATCAGTCAGCTGTCCATCTGGACTCGAAACGTTCTTTGCTCATTGCCAGTTTATCCTGCAATACTTGCACCTGTTCTTTCCCCTGAGGATACATTCTCATGGCTGTAAAGCTTGTCTTTGTTGCTGTTCTAATGTCCTTCAAAGAACCCTTTGCTTTAATCCAGTTTTGCGGACTGAAAATTCGTCCTGCTTCAGCTGCTTCAGCTGAAGCGCTTTCAAATGCCGCGTTTAAGCAGTTTCCTGCCATGTCAATTACTGTATCAAGCAATTCACCGGATACCAAAAGATCGTGTACAACAGCCGGATCCGGAACCGATTCCGGCATTTTATTCAGCTCACAGAAGATAACTGATATTGCATAAAGATGATGATAAGGCGCGTATGCCTTCATCGCTAACAACGCATCATTCAATCCCATCGGATTATCCTTGTTCCATTTTTTCTCCAACTCCAGATATAAATCATGAAGCGCCTGAACCTTTCGTGGATCATAATCCTTATGGAACAGTTGGTCAAAATACTTATCAAATATCTTTGTTTCGCTGGAGGAGATAGTTGGCCTTTGTGAATGCCAAGCAATGAGTTGCTTCCCCAAATCAGTAAGATTAACGATGTGGTTCGTGTTGTACTTAACGGTATCAGGCCGTTCACCGCGTTTGGTGATAAAGTAGCCATCCGAGTAATACTGCTCATAGGCTTTTTTCATCGCGAGTACAGACTTATCATTACTTCGCAAATCACGCGCTTTGACTGCACTTTGTGAGTTGGTCGAAGTACTGATTTTGTCAGCACGTTCAGGATCACTTATCTCATAAAAGCGGAACATGATATAAGCATCCTTAGCATTTCTCACAGATTCGCTGCAGCTGAATATCGTGCTGAGAGACTGGCATCCATTGACAACATTCAACTCCTTGATGCTAAGAACATTATCGTGCATCGTAATGCTGGAGCAAATCGCCGTGATACCATTGTGCAGGAAGAAAAAATCCTCGGCGTCATTTTTGATTGTGCGAGCAATTCCCCTATTTACCTTATTTCCAGCTCCTAATGACTGGCGAACATTTTTCCTAAACAGGCTCCCATCTTTAATGCCTGGAATCCGGATACACTCTTTGAGAGGAATTGCGGCGATGACTGCCTTTGTCCCACCAACCTTCAGCTCCATATACTTTTCAGGATCAATTGTAAATTCATGATTGATATATGGCCTATTCTTATTCAGGGCTTCATCATACTTGAACTTCAGCGTCTCATTGTCCACAAGAACAAGATTAGCGCTCAAAGTTTCACTTTCTGCAAGTTCCTTCTGGAATGTTTCCAGATCTGTCTTTGCCGCCTCTGTAAGGCCCGCCGTTGTTATCAGCTCAAAACATATTTCATAATCATCATCCAGAGCAGTCGCCAACTCATTGATTTTAACCTTAAGCTTTTCATTTGCAGCATCCTGAAGTCGTGCCAGATCCTTGATCTGTATCCAAGAAGATAAAACTTCACGCAGAGGCTCAGCGTCGACTACATCTCCGCTGTAAAACTTCCCTTGAATGATATAAACAACCGACGCTTGATTGTCGATATAAATCGCGTCAATCTGTTTATCCCCAGCCCCATCTGTTATGCAATCCTTCGCTTCAAAGGTATCCAGGTTATGAATGTTTCTTAAATACCAAGCGACAAATCTTTGACCATCATTCGGGTACTGCGTCTGATAGTATTCGGTTGTTATTTCTGTCATTATTTTACTGTACATGTTGCGTTTGTTCCTTTCGATATTTGCAGATCAGATGGTGTGGCTATCACCTATCATCCTTTATTCATCAAATGTCAGGAATCCATCCTGGAAAGCGCCAGGGAATGCAAATTTCTTCTGCACATTATCGGCGAACTCCACTGTGATAATACGCCCATCGTACTTGATAACTTTGCCATTGCCGAACGCCTTGTGCTTCACTCCGACACCAATAACCATCTTTTTGACATCGACGGCAGCTTTGGGCTTAGGCTGCATCCCTCCATACGGAGAGAACGGTGCCACTGTCTTTGGCTTCACCTGTCCACCATATGGGGCGGGGCTCTCGCGCACCACAGACGGTCTTGGCTCCGGCCGCTTAACCGGAGTCACAGGCTTCATAGGTACTTCGTCTTCTTCGTCATCTTCATCATCCATCTGAACCGCCGCTGTAAAGTCCGGCAGATCATTCGGATCCTGTTTGGCGGCAACCATGGAAGATGCCAGCTGACCAGCCATCATGTCATAGTCTTCACGACTCAGGACGGTGCTGAACAGACCGACTGCCTCACCAGCATGCTTATTGACTCCAGCGTAAGAAAGTGATGCATCCTCATATCTCTTGAACTTATAAACCGCATCATTCATAAGGGCTTCGTTAAATACGTTCAGGGATACAAGCAGCTCAAAATCCTCCAGATTCAGACCCGTAACTTTTTTGAATAGTCCCGGTTCAAGCTTGGTAATAACATCTTGCAGACTGTATTCACGATAGTCTGTCAGATACATGAACACCGGAATACGAGTGGCGAATTTAATAAGTTTTTCCTGAATCTGCTTGCGCTTGGATTTGTATTCTTTTTCCTCGTCAGAAAGCTCTTTCTTTTCTTTTGGGGTGAGCTTATCAGCCTCCTTCTTCGCCTTCTTAACATGTTCTGACTTGTTGATGATTGTCTCTATATCCTGATTAAGTGAACGGAAGCCCTCAATACGCATCAGCGCATCCATTGCCGCCTGATTTGCCATGAGTCTCGCCAAAGTTTCGTTATCTACATTAACCAGCAATGCAGACTCCCAGCGCTTGGCAAGCAGCGTCGCAGACGTACCTGCCATCGCGATATCAAGAATCTCGCCAGCGTCCACCTGACGCATGGAGGACCCGTCATAAGCAAGAACCGGCAGGAACGAGATGAACTCACCGACCTTCTTCTCAGGGTTCGATTCCTGTACATTCAAACGGCAACTGTAGTCGGAAATCTGCTTCAGGGCACGGTCAAGAGCGAAGTCGAACAGATAGCACTCCTTCTTGACAATCTCTTTCTTCCCGCTGTCCGTTGTAATCTCCCACGGAGACTGTACACGGAATGCCGCCTGGAAATACGTCTCAGGGGACTTCAGGTTGCGCAGCATGAAGATGCCTGTCCACGGCTTAATCGTGACGCCGGTCGTCAACTTGCCGCAGGACAGCGTGATGGTCTTGGTCTCCAAAGGATTACCCATCGACCGCTGTACAGGCTCCAGAGCAGCAAGGCCAATGCCTGCTTTCGTTCCGGCGCACACGTTGACCTTGTAATCATGGTAGAAAGCGTTCTGCTTCTGAGCAAGCAGGTTCGCCATCGCATAGCAGGACGCTACGTTCGGAAGGAACCACAGCGTATGACTCAGCACGTTCAGCAGACGGGTGTCCGAGTACGGCATCGGCGGCTTCTCGGCCCCGAGTTTCAGTTCGTCCACCGACGTTTCCAGATAGGAACCGCGAATCAGGTCAAGCCATTTCTGCACGTAGTCTTCGTATACGAACCGGGCGTTCTTCTCCTTGCCGGTGGCAGAGAAGAACACGTTCAAATCGAACTCGTCAAACTCGCCCTGTTTTGCGATCCGCTGGATAGAATCGGGAATCTTATACGTCAGCATAACCATACGAGGCAGCGCCTCATACGGATTGTCAGCACCCTTCCATGCAGCCTTCGCACGCTGTTCATCGCTGTACGTCCAGTTGTAAATCTGGTCCTCGATGAACTCGCCGCTGTTCAGTGCTCTGAACGGAGTACCGGAGAGAAAGAGATAGTGGCTGGTCGTTATCGGCAACCACGTTTCATCGTAGGCGTTGCCGCGATTGTAGTTGCTGAGGTCCTCATCGACATCTTCTTCGTCCGACTCGAAGAGGTTCTTCGCGTTCTCCTTCCATGCGCCAAAATGGTACTCGTCGAACACAACGAGGTCCCAGTTGGTCGTATGCACCCATTCGTTCTTGGACTTGATGCCGCCGGTGTTCCTATCGACACCGAGGAAGTCCTGGAAGGAACCGAAGCAGACGATAGGTCGCTTCTTGTCGGCCATCTTATACTGCGTGTCTGTATTCGGTTCGCTGGGATTCGACGGGCGGGAGATGAACTGCCAGCCGTCAAAATCAACGTGCTGCGACAGATCATCATACCATGCAGATTCTACAGCAGGCTTGAAGGTTAGAATCAGCACACGGGAAAATCCCATCTTCTTCGCCAACTGGTAAGTAGCAAAGGTCTTGCCAAAACGCATCTTCGCGTTCCAGAGGAACTTCGGGATACGTCCGGTCCCTTCGGCCTCCATGTTCTTGTAGTAGGCGATGGTCTTATCTACAGCCTGTGCCTGCTCCGGGCGCATTCTAAAGGTCTGCGTCCTGTTCTCGGCGTTCAGGGTCCCGGTCTTCATGGCGATGATAGCCGCCTGCACGTCCTTGACCGTACACTTGAACCACTCGCCGCCGACAGCCTTGATGCCTTTCTTCCGAAGGATGGCGTGGACATCATGGTCCATGAAGACGCTGCCGTCAGGGAACATGGCAGGCTCACGAAGGACAATCTTGTACGGAACGGAACCGTCCGGGCGCTTTGTAGGATACTGCTGCGCCACACGCTGGTCTACGTCCACCGCCGTGTATCCGACCTTCAGGCAGCCGGGATACTGGTCGTCGGTGTAGGCGTAAATCATCGGACGTGACTCAGTCCATTCCGGGAAGAAATCTTCTATACGAGGCATTTACTTGTCACCTCCCTCCAGGTCCATGGGGCGAATCATTGATTCGATAAAGGCAACCTCATCGTCGTTAAGGCCATATTTTGCATACAGTTCATCATCAGTCCAAGGCTTGGAAAAATCCTGCAACGGCACAAATGAAAACGTTGTTCTACTAATATGTATCGACGTCAAAGCCTGAAGGACCAGAAACCGGACAAATGATGTCCACAAGTAACTAAGCATGTTTTGGGCTTGCATTCTGTTTTCAACTGGGCCTGCACATAAATAGGAATGCGTACACACTTCTTTGGGGCCGAGGACCTGCATTGAAGAAGTCAAAACGCGATATTTACCATCTTTTCCCGGTTCTCCTGCATGTTCAGCGCTTGTTTGACTTATCAACACTTTATGAGCATCAAAATAAGGATTCTGGATAAAACCCCTATCCATGGGAATAGCTCTCTCCAGCACTAGAAATCATCCTAATACTATTTGTAGCTGTTCTCACAGTATTACCTCGAACCTTTGTGCTCAACGCAAAGGGACTTATTGCACTTAATATGTCAGAGAAAAACTTGGTATCAGTATTTTGAATCTTATGAATAATATCGATTGCTTTATTGTATCTTACAAGCACTTCGTATTCATCTAAGAACCTCTTTTCAGTGTCCTGTTCAGCCCCGGTTACACTTGTAAACTCACAATCTCCTTCATGATCTCTATCCCAAAAAAAATAGCACACCCCTCCGCTGATACTATTTTGAGGAAAACAATCCTTCGCATTAGGAAAATCCACCATTTTCCGGATATGTTTATCTGATAGCATTCCTTTCCTGAAACTATCTAAACCCATACCACCAGCAAACCATCTAGACGGCACTATCATAGTTAAATAGCGTGGTTTAAGTTTTTTTGCCTGTTCAACAAAAAGATGATAAATGGGTTTTGCCTGCTTTGCTGAATTTTCTTGACCACCACCAGTGCTTAACTGATACGGCGGATTGCCGATAATCACATCAAATTTCATATTGAATATGTCCTCCAGTTTTCCGGTATGAATGAATTCATATGCGTAGGTCTCCAGTTCATTTTCTCGATTGTATTCTTTCTCTGAAGCACCACACCACGCACATTTTCCATTTCGCCATACATGCTGGGTGTTCTTGAACCGGATGTTTCCCTGCACATCATCGAACAGAGAAACCGAATACTTACTGTTCGGATACTTGGAGCAATATATACTGCGTCTTGCAAGAAGGCTTGTCATCTCCGTGATTGCGATGCCGAACACCTGCTTATGCATGATATGGTCAAGGCGAGTCTGCAGGTCCGGAATCCGACCTTCCAGTCCGACCAACAGACGCTTCACAATCTCACGGAGGAATATACCTGACTTCGTGCCGGGGTCCAGAAACGTCGTATCGGGACTCTCAAAGAGTTCCTGCGGCAGCATGTCCAGCATGGCGTTCGCCACTTCCGGCGGCGTAAAGACCTCATCGCTGGAGAGGTTCGCAAGACACGACAGTACGTCGGGGTTATATGCCGCGTAGTATAAATCACTCATAGTCGTTCAGCCTCCTATAGTCTGTAGGCGGGTATTCCTGTACGGGGCTTGGAATGAATGCCTGTATCTCTTCGTCATACTCCCAGCCGATCATAAAGATCGTCATCTGTTGTTCGTGACCGTCCAACAGTTCATTCAGCCTGTAGTCACGGCGCTTGATGCTGTCGCCTGTCACAAGGCTCCACTCCGCGAAGGTGATGGGAGCACCGTCGTTCTGAAGCATGGTCAGCGCATCCCCGCAGAGGATGTTCTTCTTCAGAATGAACCGCGCCACCTCACGGCACTGGTCGTTTGCCTGCTCCTTCGCATACTGCGTATACTCGGCGTTCCAGATATCAAAAAGGTTCTGGCGGCAAATCTCCGCATTGTCCTCCATGATATCCACGCCGTAAATGCTGGTCAGCGCCAGTATCGCGTAACGCTCGTAGTCATACGGGCTTTTCTTATATCTGTTTTTCACCACTTCAAGTTTGCGCCGAAGGATTTCTTTCAGGAAAGCCCCCTCACCGCAGGCAGGTTCCAGAAAACGGCTGTCTATGCGCTCTGTCTCCGGCTTCACCAAATCCAGCATCGCATTGACTTCGCGCTCGTTCGTGAAAACCTCACCGTGTTCGGCGACACGCTCTTTGGATTTCACCTGTGCAGCCATGTCATACCTCTTTTTCCAGTTCTTTCAGTTTTCTCTGTTTTTCCTCATAGTCATCCAGATAAAGAATCAATGCTCTCTCTACCGCAACGGTCTTGGACTGGCCTGCATCTTCGCAGAAGCCCTCCAGTCTTTCATAAATCGGTGTCTCTATACAAACATTGAGATAGGTGCCGTTTTTCTTAGGTCTGGCCATCGCAAATCCTCCTGTCATCAATGAACATTACATCAATGATGCTATACCACAATTCACTACTATTTTCAATTCTTTACCACGGTTTTATCTGAATTGATTCCGTGCTTTTTAGCATACTCGCTGGCCGCCTTGCGTCTGGCCTCGCTGTACGGTGCAATCAGACGGATGGAGACGCGGGATTTCTGGATCACATAGCTCACACTGCCCAAGGCTTTGTTCTCTTCCTTCAGCTTACAGAGATCCGGGTGCTGAACCGCGAATTTCTTCGGCCAGTTCTTCAGGTCAGTATTGAACGTGTAGATATCCCAGAAGTCATCGTCTTCGTTTGTCAGAAGGATCGTTTCCCTCTCATATTTCCTAAGTCTGCTCATAGCTTCAATTCTCCCTTCAAAATCACAAGTGTAGAGCCGCCATTCTGCGCATGAATGACGGCTCCCGGACATTTACTCACACCTGACTGTGCTTGGGCATTACTTCTTTACCGTGAAATATCCCAGGTCATCAGTCTTGATCCGCCACAGATCATCCATCTTGCGTGCCTCCGCCAGCAAGGCCGGATAAGCTTCCTGCCGGAAGACGTTCATGTCCGCCACCTGATTCCGAAGATCCAGGACGAGCTTCTTCACTTCCGGATCGACCGTGACGTGATGCACAAAATCCAGGCGTGACACGGTATGGCCGCAGGAGTCACTTCCGAAAGCAGCAAGGATCTTCCTCCTGGCAAAGCCTCTCCAGGGAAGATCTCCGCATACCTTCCCAGTCCTCTCCAGATAATCCTTCTCCATCTGCTGGATGTTTGCTTCCGTTTCGAGCCGGATCTCCTGGATAAGCTCTGTGAATTCGTCAGCAGTGATCCCAGCGCTGTTGATCAGATCCATGAGGGTCATAAGGATGGCTCCGGTCAGGTCGCCCTCGCACATTGAAGCGGCAATCTTTAGATTGCATGAGGTGGCCGTCTTATCTGGCTGCCCGAAAGCGAAAAGCGCGTTCTTCTGGGTCTCGGTGAGCGTGTTGATGTTTACATACTGGTTCATAGTTTTACCTGCCTTTCATAAAAATGATGTGATTGTTTTCCCATATCAAAAGCCGCCTTTCAGTGGGTGAAAGACGGCTCTGATATGTAATGCCTGGCGGCGTTCTCTATTCTGTTTTGCGACTCATAACCTGATAAAATCGCTCAAAGCTCTGCGCAGGAGAGCGATCCTCTCTGTCAGCCAATCCCCGATATGAGGGATCAGGAAGAGTACAAACGCAGCGCTCATCAGTTTCAGGAAGTCCGTGCCGGATGCCAGTCCGAACATTAGACTGGCAATTCCGGTTGCGGCGAAAAGGAAGGAGAGGATGCCGAATATCGCTCCTGAAATGCCGTTCAGGAAGATGGTGATCCACTGGAGCAAAACCGCCACCGGCATTACCGGAAGCAATACAATCTTTGCAATCATTTTAAACAGCTTCACGTTCGGCCACCTCCTTCTTTTTCTGGTAATAATCCCTGAGGTAATCACGGTTGTATTCCTGCTGGGTGATGAGCTTGAAGGCAGCCTCCGAAACACCTTCCTCAGCAAGTTTCCGGAGATTCTCGTTATACCGGTTTGTGGCCTCCAGACCTCGGCTGCGTTTTTCGGCAAGCTTTCTGGCAGCCTCCGGATCGGTCTCGGCGGCTTCCTTCAGCTCCGCGTACCTCCGATTGGCATCATCACGCTTTTTCTGTTTCTTAGCTTCCAGCTTTCTGGCGGCATTGGGATCGGTCTTTGCCTGCTCCTCCAGTTTCTTCCGGCTTTTGGTTGATGCCGCCACACCATATGCTCTCATTTTGGCAAGCTTCCGAGCAGCCTCTTCATCCCCTTCGGCGGCAAGGCGCTTCAGTTCATCTCTTTCAGCCTTTCTTTTTGCCGTCCGGCGTTTAGTGTACTCTTTCTTCCTGACGGCCTGTTCAGCTGCAAATTCCGGGTCTTCAGCTGTTCTTTTTTTCTTCTTTTCCGTACTTTTCTCCCGGCTTGCTGCTTCCCGCTCTAAGAGGGCTTCATATTGTTCGGCGGCCTCTGTGTCCGTCCTCGCGGCTTCCTTCAGGGCAGCACGGCGTGCGTTCGTGTTCCGGACATATTCCGCTTCCTTCTGCCTGCGGTGCTCGGCATATGCGGGATCATTGGCCTTTCGCTCCTTCTTGCGCTCTGCATTCCGTTTGTTGTCCCTGGCATGCTTCTCGCGTTTCTGCCGGAGGATCTCTGCCGCATCCGGATTATCGGCGGCAAGTGGTTCCAGTTCACGGATCTTCAGCTTCCGAAGCTTGGAAAGGCGCTTCCGCTTTTCACGCTCTGCCAGAATCTCCGGATCCACCTTGCCTGTCCGGTATTCGGCATTTCGTTTCCGGCTCAAGGCCAGCATCGCTTCATATTCGGCTGCGGCCTCCGGATCGGTCTTGGCCCGTTCCTTAAGGTCACGGCGGTGCTGATTGCGCCTTTCATTCTCTCGGATCTTGGCCTGACGTATCTTATCGTTCTTCTCATCCTCGATGGACTTCAGCCTGGCAGCTTCTTCCTCCGGATCAACGGTGGGGATATAGGAACCGATAAAGCTGAAGTAAATGTCGATCTGCTGCTCCCGGTTGTTCCCGCGACCGGTGCCGGCATGGACATCGATCCGCTCGATCAGGGCATAGAGCATGTCATCGGTGACTTCCTCGAAGCTGCGGTATTGCCGGATGAGAGAAGTGAAGCGTTCGATCCCGACCTTCTTCGGAGCCTTCTCCGCAGTCGGGGCTTCCAGCTCCGCGACGCGGCCTTCCACCTTGATCTGCTCCTCATCATATTGGGCCATGAGCTTCTGGAACTGCCTGTCCGGTATCAGTCCCTTCGCCTGATTTTCATAGAGTCCCTTGATCAGAAGATCCAGCTCATCTACACGCCGTTTGGCGGCGGCAAGTTCCTTCTTCTGATCTTCGGATACCTGGTTATGGCTCTTGTTCCACTGTTCCAGGAGGCGGGCGGCGAAGGCTTCTTCATCCTGAAGGACATCTCTTGTGACCGCTCTCAGAGAATAGCGGATCGCCTCCTCCACGGTAGATGCCTTGATGAAATGAGACGTACACTGGTAGTTCACATTCCGGTAATGGCTGCACTGGAAGGAACTCATGGAATCGAAGATGGTTCTGTTTTCGCAGTGCTCGGAGTCCGGTGCCGTGTAGGAAAGCCTCGCGCCGCAGTCCGCGCAGAACATCATGCCGGAAAGACGGTGTGTGGCACGGCCATTGGATAGCCGCCTCGGTCTGCGGTTGATGAGCTTCTGTGCTCTGTCCCAGGTTTCCTGATCGATGATCGCCTCATGGGTATCCGGGAAGAAGAACAGCTCGTCCTCGGTTGCCTTTCTGCGCTTCTTGGTCTTGAAATTCTCGGTGATCATCTTGCCCAGGACGGTATACCCCAGATATTCCTGACGTTCTAGGATATATTTCACGCTGGTGCTCGTCCAGCGGTACGGGTCATTGTAGCTGTGGTTATGGCATTCCACGCCCTCATGGGTCTCAGCGTAGGCAGACGGAATCGGAATCCTTTCATCCGTCAGAGTCTGGGCGATGGTTCCCATCGGGACGGCATCAGCTGCCATCTGGAAGATCCGCTTCACCACAGCTGCCGCTTCGGGATCCACATAGAAATTCTGCTTGTCGCCGGGCATCTTCTTATAGCCATAGGGAACCGATCCGCTGCATCTTTGGCCGTTCTCCATACGGTTTCGGAAGACGGCACGGATCTTCTTGCTGGTGTCCTTGGCGTACCACTCGTTCATGATATTTAGGAACGGGATGAATTCGTTATCGGTCGGATTGTCGCTGTCAATATTATTGTTGACGGCAATGAAGCGGACACCCTTGTCCGGGAAAAGCATTTCCGTATAGAAGCCCACCTGAAGATAGTTCCTGCCGAAGCGGCTCATGCCCCCCTAATATAATTGTGTAGTGGTTATACTCCTCAACAACCAGCTGAGGGTATAGTCCTCTCGTTGCTAAAGTTGTTAGAATGTAGTGGCATTGATTTGGACGGACACCTCCTTGGACCCAACGTCCGTAAATAAGTCTGTCTGCCAACCACCCATTCGCAGCTGTTCGGTTTACGTAGATTGAACCGCGTAAAGTGCGTTCGCTTGATACCCAGGAGATTGAATAAGCAATGAAGAATGGTTGACCCACTGCAAATTTATCTTTGGAGGTATATCCTATGTTGAACGCTGTCGGTATTGATGCTTCAAAAGGCCAAAGCACTATCTCAATCCTGCGTCCGGCAGGTGAAATTGTACGGAAGCTTTTCAATGTTGTTCATTCTGTCAAAGAGCTCTCGGAGCTGGTCTCCTTTGTCGGTAGTCTTGAAGGTGAGACCAGAGTCGTCATGGAGACAACCGGCCATTATCATGAACCGATACTCAAGGCTTTCCTCGATTCAGGCATTTTGTCTCTGCCGTTAATCCTTCTCTTATCAAGCGTCATGACAGTGATGAAAATCCACTTCGCAAGGTCAAGTCAGATCCTGCGGATGCCAGAAAAATCGCCAAGTATACCCTTGACAAGTGGGAGTATCTGCATCAGCATTCAGCTATGGATACTACTCGAACACAACTAAAAACATTGAATACGCAGTTTCATTTCTTTATGCAGCAGAAGGTCTCTTTGAAGAATAATCTTATTTCCCTTCTGGATCTGACTTATCCTAGCGCAAATGCTCTATTTGACAGCCCGGTCCGCTCTGATGGAAGTGAAAAATGGATTGATTACGTACATTCCTTCTGGCATGTGGACTGTGTCCGTAAGATCGGTCTTAAAGCCTTCACAGAGCGCTATCAGAGCTTCTGCAAGCATCATGGCTATAACTTTCAGCCACGCAAACCAGAAGAGCTTTTTAACGCTTCCAGGGAACTTGTCGCTGTCGCTCCGAAAGATCCTGTTTATAAACAGATCATCCTCGGCAACATCGAGCAGCTGAACACGGTTTCCAAACAGATTGAAGAATTCCGCCACAAGATGAATGAGCTTGCATCTTCGCTTCCGGAATACCAGACTGTTATGTCCATGTACGGCGTCGGACCAACATATGGACCTCAGCTTATGGCTGAGATCGGTGATATTTCGCGTTTTGATCATCGCTCTGCCATCACGGCCTTTGCAGGTGTGGACCCGGGAGTTAACCAGTCAGGGACGATGAACTATGAGAGCAATCGTGCTTCAAAGCACGAAGCACCCCGTCTTCGAAAAACTCTTTTCCAAATCATGACCACCTTACTTCAGCTAGCGCCTTCGGACAATCCGGTCTATCGCTTCATGATGAAAAAGAAATCAGAAGGAAAACCTTATCAGGTATACATGACCGCCGGAGCGAATAAGTATCTTCGCATCTACTACGGGAAAGTCAAAGAATACCTGGCCGCGGGGGCTGCTGAATAACAAATGTCTTTCCTATTTTCTCCGGTCAGCGAATCCGGTGGCCTTTTTTGTGATATCTCCAATTCTGCCTACTGATTTTTCAAGTTTAGGCTTGACTTTTTATTAGTAGACTTATTTACTACCCATGATTTCAAGCCCTTGCACCTTACCCGCACGTTTAATGTATGAAGAAGCAGAAGCCAAAACCTCTTGTATTTTATCCGGCATATCAACAGATCTGCTTAATGCAGGTTGCACAATTACGATATTGGCAACCATTTGTTTTGAAGTATCTCTGATAGCTTGTAAGCATTCTTTGTAATTGCCAACAACTGGCTGACAGTGACCAGCATTATGCCTACTAATCACCTTATCTGCAAATTTTCCTCTTGTAGTCAGCCAAACGATGGACTTCACTGCTTGACCAGCTACTTCGTATACATCAGCGGTACTGGAATTAAAACGAGCAGCACTTTTTTTCTTCACATGGTATAGCTTAATCGACAACTGCCTATCCGTTTCCTGAATAGCAATATAATCCGCAATTTCTCCCGCCCCATGGTCGTACAGAATGTATTTGTTCTCTTTATCTTCTTTTAGTATTTCACATAGTGCGTCTTGTATTGAGATTTTTCCTTTATCCTTTGAATCTCCAAATTCAAGCCCTATGTCCGTTCCACGAGAATCCCAATCAATTCCAAGTATTGTATCCTTATCAAAGCTTATAATATCCGGATTACCTTTAAAGATCTCAAATCCCACTATCAGGTCATTGTCAAATGTTTTTAACGAAACGGGATTATCTGTGAAATAATGTGCTAATTCATATTCCTCAGAGCCCATAGTTATAAAAAGGCTATTGTCTTTTGCTGTATAAACGCCATCAGTGTCACAATAGAACATATCGGCAATATCATCATGGGCAACGGATAATGTTACTTTATTCTTTGTAGATCTAACGATCTTTAAATCGAAATCTGTCAGTCTTACAGCTATGGCAGAATTAGTTCTGCACTTTACAACCGGAGGTGAGGAATATGTTGCGTCTGAATAATCGGCAATAAACAATGTGTCCGGATATTCTGCCAACTTCTCTGCCATTGGGATATAGTCGTAATTTGTATTTGTCTTGACTCGGATACTGCTATCTACAATTTTCCTTCCAACTGCTTCAACCCATTGAATGTAGTCAGGAATGCTCTTATATTCGCTGCTCCAAACTTTTGATGCACTACTGTATCCAATCGTAATATTTTCTTCCTCTCCGCTTGAGATATCCGTAGCCTTACAAAATACATGTCCGGCAGAATACATCTTACCAGTATTGGGATCTATGGCATCACTGACATCAGAACCAGCCATTATTCGATATGCCTCCCCCGATTCGTTAAACCTGTTTACCATACCGGAATTAAATATCTCGAATCCAGTCAAATTTCCAAGTACACGGTTCATTTCTGATTTCGGAATTTTGTCATAACTTTCACAAAATGCAGCAGCCAACTCATCATAAACAACTTCTGTATGCGATTGTGAGTAAATGTGAAGTAACCCAAGTTCCTTCTGATAATGGATAAGATACAAGGAATACTGCTTGTTTATTTTATATTCAGCACTCATCCACAGCGGAGAAGCATACACAAGCCCTATACCAATGATTGTGTTATCTTCAAAGTTCCGATGAATTCTGCCTCCAACATTAAAGCTTTCTGGGAAGTCAGCATTTATGTTAAAGCCATGTACCTTATAGATTCGATCATGGCAATTCGGCATTATTGACTGAAGCGGAATATTGTCTTCATCGATCTCATTTGCTTCTGTTCTGTAAGCCTTATAGTATTTCCTGTCACTTTGTTCTTTTTGGTTCTTGCCCTCACTCATATCGATAATCATTTCTTGCCAGACAGCATCACTGGAATATAAACGATTATTTTCTATCTCGAGTTCTTCATCGTTAGCCGCAATAAATTTTGCAGTCCCAATATTGTGGGCATTTGTACGTGCAAATCTTCCGATAAATTGTAATGTACTAGCCAGAGATTTGTGAGGCGCGTGTATAGCAGCAATCTTCAAATTGGGAAAATCAAATCCCTCTCCGAGCATATCAACACAAATAATTCCATCAAGGGTATAATCCCTTAATTCTTGGATATACTGCTTTACCCTTGCATTGCTCATTGAGCTGTCAACTCTGCGAAGCTTTAGTGACGTGTTGTCCTTATATAATATTTCTAAAGCCTCTGCGTTCTTTTTCGTGTTAGTCCGAACCATCAAAAAGTGTTCAAGCCCTTCTTCACGATCTGCTTGAAGAACTTGCTCTGCTTTCTTTGCGATCTGAAAATCCTTGTCTCCGCACTCTGGGATGGAAATGTATTGAATCTCTCCAAAAATACCATCTCTATATGCCAAAGACAGAGGATAGTCATAGACGATATCCCCCTTGATCTCTTTCTTATCAAGCCGAAAAGGAGTAGCCGTAAACAATACATGTGTCGCCGTTCCTAAATTAATCAGGATTTGCTGCCACGTCTTGGCAGGTGTATGATGTGCCTCATCCACTTCAACAAGAGTTATCTTACTGACCGCCCATTCTGTTTCGCTTAATGACAATGCACATTGAGGGGTAGCAACGATTACATCCGCAGATTCAAGAGCCATTATCATTTCATCGTTGAACATATGCTCCATTTCAAAGACCACAGGCCTTTTCATAGCTTCTTTGAACACATTGGCTGTTCTCAGCGTTAAAAGTTCCTTAAAATCATCTGCAATTTGGCCTCTGACAAGAGTGCTGGGTGTCACCACAAGTACTTTATTCTTAGACAGAATGTATGGAGTAAGCATAAGAACAGCCGTTTTCCCAGCCCCAGTAGGCATAACAGTAATCGCCGCCTGCTTTGAGTTCATCGTGAAAAAGGACGCAATAGCATGCGCAGCACCCACTTGCGCATTTCTCAACCCCCGCTTCTTCGCAGAATCAAGAGGATATGTCACATTCTTATAATTTGACGAGAAATATTTCCCCATTGCATCCTCCATAACAATTATCTATCAAAAGCTTGATCTGATCGGAACGACCAATTTGCTGGGCGGTGTTTCCCAATATAGAGCTCAGAGCCTTGCTTGAATGGATGTCATCAAGGTATCTGACCTCTTTCAATTTAGCTATTTCCACTTTGCTAATGCGGTCCATTCTGCAAATACGGTCGTATGAATACTGACTCTTAGACATCGAGAAGGAAATCAATACTGTCGGCATATTCTGCCAAGCGTTATAGACACACGCCCCGTTGAAAACAATGCTACTAAGAACTTTGTTGCTGTCCGACTCAAACAACATACCTACGGCACGCAGAGCGAGGTCAAACAGAACTCTCTCATAAAGTTCTGCATATTCTCCCTTGTTCATCTGTTTCGGCACAACATCAGAGTTTTTGTCGACCTTCCATTCCTTGGTCTGTGAAACTTGCTCCATAACCGGAAGTCTGTAATCCACGACAAGCTGATTGAGTTCGCCATCGTAAACCAGATTGAACTCCTGCTTATACTCACTTCCATCAAGTGCAAACGAATCACTATTGAGCACAAACATAAAATACTCTTCGATTTTCTCTGCATTTCTGGCTATGAAACGACTTAGTTTGGATTGCAATCGTTCCGTGAGTCTTATGTTATAAGCATTGCATCTTTGCAATTCTGAATCGTTGGTCTTGTCAACCTCGGCTTGCATTTTTCTTCTAACCGCAACCTTCTTTGCTTCAATGCCTTTCGTCTTTTCATCGGATAGAAAAGCAAATGCATTCTCCCAGAAACCAATTCCTGCTCCTTTTCTTACTTGGTTCCACGAAGGAGCTTTGGGGGGGTTATATATTGCCTTTTGCTGTTCGAAGAATGTATCCAGCCAGTAATCTACACTTCAAGGACTAACGCTATATCGAAGTCTCAGATAGTAATCAAGCCGTTGCCTTTCCCAATCCGTTCTGCCTGCAGCCTCTTCCTGAGCTGCCATTTTCTCCGATGTCATTTCAGCCATAATTTACATTCTCCATTTATTCGGCCGATTGTAAAATCAGGTTGAACAGGTAAACTGAAAAGTCCATAAAGCTTCTCTTTGGTAGAATGTATGTGCTCAATCATCATTCACAAGGAGAAGACCCTATGGACCAAGTACATTCTACAACTGAACACAGGAAGGGTAAACATCTTTCATTTGAAGAACGTGTTGTCATTCAAACTCGTCTCAAAGATGGATGGACACCCAACAGGATCGCCGGAGAGTTAGGTTGCGCGCCAAACACCGTTCGTAACGAGATCAAACGCGGTACCGTCACTCTTTATAGGGGCAACATCTTCCGTTACAAGGCAAAAGTCGGGCAGGCCGCCTACGAGAAGAATCGTGAAGCTTGTTGCCGTCACTATGATCTTCTTGAAAAGAGCGCTTTCATCTCTTATGTAGAAGAGCACTTCTTTGAAGACGGATGGTCGCTGGATGTCTGTGCCCACCGCGCTCTGAAGGATGGAACGTTCACCAGAGAGCAGAACGTCTGCACGAAAACGCTTTACAGCTACGCAGATCTTGGATTACTGAACATCAGAAACATTGATCTTCCGAAAAAGCTGCATCACTCACCCAAAACAGTACGAGTTCGCGAAAACAAGCGAGTTCTGGGCAGAAGCATTGAGGAACGGCCAGCCAGCATCGAAGATCATACGGAGTTCGGACACCGGAATGTGGACCTGGTCATCGGGTCAAAAAGCGGTAATGATGACGCACTACTTACTATGATCGAACGGAAGACCCGCGAATACTGGATGATCCGCATACCGGGCCGCGATCCGAACGGAGTCATGGAAGCGCTTCGGGGGTCAGATCCCAGTACGACGAACACTGGGATGATGTCTTCAAGACGATCACCACGGACAACGGCTCCGAGTTCTCACTGTTGTCTGGACTGGAGAACCTGGTCCGCAGATTCAACCCAAGGGTTGCAGGATCGACGGCTTCACGAACGAGCAGATCTGCCAGATCGAAGTCTGGTGCAATAGCCTTCCGAGGAAGATACTCGGTTACAGTACCCAGGATGAGCTCTTTGAGGACGAACTGGACAGGATATACACCGTGGTCGCGTAGCGTTCGGTAGCACAGGCTGACTTCCCGTCAAGGCAAGCTCTGAAGAGGCGCCTGCGGCGGCCTTGACTGTCTGCTCGCTCTGTGCTTATGAACAACATAAGAGGAATGTAACCAATCCTCCAGGATAACCATCCTGTGTGCTTAGGGCCTATTCAACTGTCAATGTTCAACTTGTTTTGCAATTTGCGTAATAATATTTTTTTAGTTCTTTCTAGAATAATGATATTTAGGTTTTTCATATATCTTATATATTCTTCTTCTGTGCTAGCAATCAAAATATCTTCTTTATCTAAAAAGACAACCCGATTGTTCTCTAAATCCGAATCAATTAAATCTATAATTTTATTTTGCTCATATATAAATCCTTCTAACTTGAAAAACTCGACATAGTTCTCAAATCCATTTTTACGATTATCATCATCAAAAAATAGTTCAAACCATTCACGGTAATTCTCTATAGCATAACCTATTTTCGAATTATTATTTCCCACAAACCATTCTTTTATAGCATATAGTGTTAAATCAAAACGATCATAATATCCTTTTTCTCCACCTCTAGCCTGATTAACGGTTACTTTCCCCCCACCTCTAGGGAAAAGAATGTGTCCACCTATTGTTCTTGAAATACTCAAATGATCTAAAATTATTCTGAAATGATCTAAATTTGTTCTGTAGTTTAATCCTGCCTTTCGTGCCCAATGAATAGAAGCTCCTATATAATCACTTGATAATAAATACTTATACTTGTCAATAAATAAAGTATAAAAATCTCCTTTCCCAAAGTTTTGGCATTTATTGCATACAGATGTTATTTTAAGTTTTCCTTTTGAATCATCATCAAAAAACATCTCACATAAATCATCGTACAACGCCTTACTACATACATCAGGATCCTTTCTATCAGATAATGAAAAACCTTCGGGAAAATTAGTATATAAATCAAATAGATAATTTTTAAACTCCATATTAAAGTCAAATTTTTCTGTCATATTATTCAGAACTTTTACCGACGTATCCACGTTTCCGACTCCCCCCTACAGCACTTTCTCCAAGCACGGAATTCATTTCTTACGTTTTTCTTACGCATTTTATACATCATAGCACAGCGGAAGGGGGTTTTACAGACAAAAAAGACCATCCGGAGATGGTCTTTTTTGTCTGTTCACTCATTTGAATTGAAAGTGCAATGCCCGCATCATCTCAAAGAGATTACAGCATTTTACCCCGAATTTCTGTGCCTCATCCGGTATCTTGACACGCCCAAGTGTTGAGGCTCCAAGAGCTCCACTTGGGCTTTCAAAACTCACCAGTGTATAGTCCCTGGCTTTTGCGGTAGCTACCAGCCAGGGATCCGCAATGTCATTCTGTGCCCATTCATTCAATGCCTTCGCATTGTAAAGCGGCTGTCCCGTGTGCGTTTTGGCTTGCTGAATATCATTTAAAATTTGCTTATATACCGCCAGTATATCCGCTTGTCCGCGTTTAATGCATTGCGGTGCTACACCGGAAAGCCATTGACTCAAATCATCATCGCCCTTGGTGACCTCATCATAAACTACATCCAACAAGACAATGTCCCCGGTTGTCATGGATTGTTCCAAGAAGGCCCAGAAAGACGGCGCCAAATCAAACGGATAGTATGTCCGGTACGGTGAGATAAAAGCATTTGTATCAATCAGAAAAATTTCCTGCTTCATACGTGCTCACCCTGTACCTTCTCAAGCAGCTTATCAAAGGTAACTCGATTTGTATTCGTCAGGCGAAATGCCTCCGTATACAACGTTTTCCCTTCCTGCACGCTTGCATCCAAAGCCTGTAAAAAACGATGGTCCATTCTGCTGAGCTGCGTCCTGTAGTAATCACCGCCGCCACCGCGTGCTTTCTTTGCCAGCATGGTCGCCTTCGCAATCAGTTCTCGGTACTGTTCCTCCGTGAGGTATGCCTCATCCAGAGCACGACGCGCAATGACAGACTGGCTGCAGCTAAAATACTTGCTCAGTTCCTGCACTCTTTTCTCTATTGTTCCTTCTGTGTTCTCCCACGCACTGCAAAAAGCACGGCGCGGTACCAGGAACTCTGCGGCAACCGCATTGCAGAGTGCCTCTTCCGGTAGGACAAATGCCGTCTCGCCTTCCCGCGCATTAAAAAGACTGTTTGTTCCGAGACCGATGTGCACAAACTCGTGCAAAAGCGAAAACACTCTTCCGCTCTCCGAATCTGCGGCATTGATAAAAATGAGCGGCGCGTATGCATCAATCAGCGTGAACGCACGGAATTCCGAAACATCGAGTGCTCTGTGCGTATTGGCCCCTACAATGCCGTTCATCATCACCAACACGCCCACTCTGCTGATTGCTTCTCTGAGAAGTCGAAACGACTCTGCACCGGACTTTGCCGCTTCGTACCAATCGCTTGGCAAGGATAAGGACTCCCGCACCAACGCAGCCAATTCCGCTATTCTCTTTTTCCCGCGCAACGATCCGACGTAGCGGTTTTCTTCGTTCTCGCCCGCAACCATATCGTCCCGCATCCACTCCTGAATGCTCTCCATTTGCCGAAGCGTGTCAATCAACTCACGGCTTGGGTCCTGCAATTGCCTGCTATCTACCGTACGGAACTCAAGCAGTTTAAATTGCTCCTGCGGCTGCCTTTCCAAAAAGAAATAGCCGATCGGAACATGTATTTTGCGGCTGAACTCCTCAAGTTGCGAGAACGTGGGCTTCTTTTCTCCGCTCCTCCACTGTTCAAACTTCTCTCGCACGGCAGCGGGAACTTGCACGGATGTGTTGATCCAGTTCCAGATGTTACTCGAAACTTCCACGGTATTCGCCATAGTTCCACCTCCTTGCGATTTTGTTGCCTTTATTCTCTCATTTTTTTTACTTTTGCTCAATCTCTTTATCGAAAAGAAGCACATAATCGCCCCCACCCGTAAAACGGGTGGTTCGGGATGCGGGCTATAAGCCCGCGTTACTAGCCAGCGTCTAAAGGCGCTGGCTTTCTCTTTA
>ERZ773214.119-NODE-119-length-54759-cov-14.356263_pt1 | contig 54759 bp, 53 predicted proteins | sample MGYA00511238_ERZ773214 | MGnify/ENA primary metagenome ERZ773214 (study PRJEB29015, sample SAMEA2738157) | human oral metagenome | biome: human oral; feature: human-associated habitat; material: saliva | place: China | collected 2259 ... | reverse complement strand
TACTGTCTGCGGCTTCGTCGCCTTGTCCTGATTTAAAGTTAATCCACTATAAAAAAGTGTTGATTAAAATGAGTATGGGTTTGCCAAGCGTGATTCCTGTGCGGTCGGTTGCCGCAGATGGGACATTCTGTTTTGCTTCACGTTCAAACTTGAAGCTTATAAAGCCGTTTCGCCTTCAAAGTCGTCGGAGGGGTCGTCTGAAACGCCCTCTTCCGCTTCCGAGCGTTCTAAATTTTCCTGTTTCAGGCTGATTTCGATTTCGCCGTAGCTGTCGGGCTGGACGATGCGGACCAAACCTTCTTTGGCAAGTTCCAACAGCGCGATGAAATTGACAACCACATACGCCGCACCCTGCTCCGGTTTGAACAAATCGCTGAATTTGCATATCCCGCTCTCATTCAGACGACGTAAAACCGCCGTCATCTGCGCGCGTACGGAAATGGTTTCCTGAATCACTTCATGGCTGCGCGTATGTTTCGCCCGCGACAAAATGCCCAGCCACGCCTGCGTCAAATCGGCAACATACACCTCCGGCAGCTTCGCCTCGACCGCGATTTCCAACGGCAGATACGCCCAAGCAAAATCCCGTCCCGCGCGCGGCAATGCATCCAAACCTTGCGCCGCCAGCTTCATCTGTTCGTAAGCCAAAAGGCGGCGCACCAGCTCGGCACGCGGATCCGCCTCTTCATCTTCGACCTCTTCGGGACGCGGCAGGAGCAGGCGCGACTTGATTTCAATCAGCATCGCCGCCATCAAGAGATATTCCGCCGCCAAATCAAATTGATATGCTTCCATTTGGGCGATATAGTGCAGATATTGCTCGGTAATCTTCACCATCGGAATATCGAGAACGTCGATATTTTGTTTGCGGATAAGGTAAAGCAGCAAATCCAACGGTCCTTGGAAGCTGCTTAAGACAACCTTCAAAGCATCGGGCGGAATAAACAAATCCTGCGGCAAATCGGTTACGGGCTGACCGAATACCCACGCGACTGTGTGTTCAGACGACGTTGCCGCGGCGGAAGAGATAAGGTGTTCTGAAGGCATGGTTAGAGGAGCTTTTTCTTATTAGGTTCGATGGGTGGTTAATCAATAACGGGGTCGTCTGAAAACACAGCGGGGTTCGCGAAAACGAGTGCGGCAAAACAAAAATCAGCCTTTTTTGCGTTGGCTTTTCAAAGAAGCGATGGCGATAGCAAGCGTTTGCGCCAACGCCATGCCCAGCAGCGGCAAAACGGCGAAAAACGAACCGATCAGCACCGTAACGGCATCGCGGGAAAACACAAAACCATCGCGCGCCAGCATCGCAATTATCCAAGCCAACAATAGCAGCCATTCGCAGCCGACCAAAAACCAAATCATCCCGACCGAGCAGCGTTTGCACCATTTCATGATGGCAGCGTGCAAAAGGCTGAATATCGGAACGGACAGGAAAGGATAAAGGAAATTGGTAAACGGCCGCGGATAGCCGTCCTGAAAACACAAATAATCGCCCGACTGCATGTCGCATCCCATTGCGCCAAACATCGGATCAACGGCATACATCAACACGCCGAACCACACCGCATAAATCAGGCTGCCGATAAAGTAGGCTTTAAAAAATCGGTTCATAAGCAAAAAGGTCGTCTGAAAAAATAAATTTCAAAAGGCTTAAACCCACATCAAATTTTCTGATTGGCATTTGCAGAAGAGTTCAACACACTCAGGGCTTGAACTGCTGCCATGCCATAAACAGGCAATCCAAAAAAAATAACTCCCGTTATTGCCGTCCAACTACTATCCAGACTACTCCACTTCCACAGTAAAAAAACAAACCAAACAATCCACCATTCGATGATAGGCAAGGCAAGAGTCGTCAAAGTTGTACAGCGTTTGGTCCACTTCATAATGCCGGCATTGAGTAGGGACAATAACATTACAGATAAAAACGGAAAGAAGAAAAACTTCAAAGACACTTTCTCAAAAGCCGACATTTCATGAGCTCGTGAACAATACTCTGCATACTGTTCATTGTCAGCGTCAATATCAAAACATTCGAATCCTGAAAACAGCAAACCGACACCGTACACCAGCAAACCGAAGACAACCGCATAAATCAGGCTGCCGATAAAATAGGCTTTAAAAAATCGGTTCATCTCATTTCCGTCCCGCAATATGTTCCACCGCCGCCTGCGCACAGTACAAACCAAACGAAGCCGTTACCAACATACTCGCGCCATAGCCCGCGCAGGACAGCCCTTGCGGTGCGGCATCGGTTGAACATGCTTCGCCCGATTGCGGCGGCGTAATGTTTTCAGTCGAGAACACACACGGCACACGCATTTTTTCTTTGGTATCGCGGCTGAAGCCGTAGCGTTTGCGCAAGGTGTAGCGCAGGTTGGCAAGCAGCGGGTCATGGGTAACGTGGCTCAAATCGGCGGTTTGAATCAACGCCGGATTTTTCTGTCCGCCCGCGCCGCCGCTTAGGATAAACGGCTGTTTGTGTTGCACAAAATAAGCCGCCATCGCTGCCTTGACGCGTACTTGGTCTATCGCGTCGATCACAAAGTCGAAAGGTCGTCTGAAAAGCGTTTCCAGATTGTCTTCCGTCACAAAATCTTCGATTTCCTCCACTTCGCATTGCGGATTGATTTGGGCAATGCGTTCGCGCAACGCCGTCACCTTTGCCTTGCCGAAATCATCGGTCAGCGCATGAAGCTGGCGGTTGACATTGGACTCGGCGACGTTGTCCAAATCAATCAAGGTCAAACGACCGATGCCCGTCCGCGCCAAAGCCTCCACCGCCCAAGAGCCTACCCCGCCCACGCCGACCACGCAGACGTGCGCGCGCGAAAACCGCGCCAGTGCTTCATCTCCGTAGAGTCTGGCAATACCGCCGAAACGGCGCGAAGGAAGAAAAACAGTGTCGTTCATACCCAACCTTGTGATATGTCAATAAATGAATGAAAATCAACGCAAAACGCTGCGGAGGAGTCCGGCGCATATTATACTGGAAAGCAACCGGACTGTTGCAGCAGCCCGAAAGGGTCTATAATCGTTTCATATCGGACCCTTCCCAACCGCATCCAACAAAGTGCCGCCTGCGGCGCAAAAAGGAGAATGAACTATGTACAAACATCTGGTTGTAGCCGTTGACGGCAGCGAAACTTCCCTCAACGCCCTGAAACACGCCGCCGAGTTGGCAAGCGTCAACAACGCCCGCCTGACTTTGGTACACGTCGCCAATCCCGCCGAATACATGGCGCTCGCCCCCGAATTCCTGCAACACGAAAGCTACGAAGCCGCCGCCGTCGCCCAAGGCAACGAGGTCTTGGACTTCGCCGAAAAAAGCGCCCGTGAAAACGGCGTGGAAAACATCGTCAAACACCTGCTGGTCGCCAACAAAGGCGCGCGCGAAATGGCACAGGATTTGGTCGATTACGCCGATGAAAACGGCGCCGACCTGCTGGTACTCGGCACACACGGCCGCACCGGTCTGATGCACCTCTTAATGGGCAGCTTCGCCGAAACCGTGATGCGCCAAAGCCACCTGCCGCTTCTGATTATCCGCAGCAAAGCAGAAGAGGTGTAAGGGTCTGCCCTACTGAAGAAGGTCGTCTGAAATCTCAAACTAAGATTTTCAGACGACCTTCTTTCATCTTGTTTCAAATAGGTTTTTACGAATTATTGATTATAAATCACGAACTTCGTAATATCATTCGCCTATACCAATAAATAACTTTTTCCCATAAATAACTTCTTCCCAAAAACCTAACCCATAACAAAAAGGTCGTCTGAAAACCAAAATCCGGTTTTCAGACGACCTTTGCTTTATTGGGCTTACTTAGGTGCAGCCAAGATGCCTGTCAGGTTCAATAGGAACAACACCGTAAATCCGGTCAGGTAAATCAAGCCGAGGATGGCGAGGAAGTTCATGCCTGCCGTCAGCTTGTGGCGTTCGTCGCCTTTAACGAGGCGGTAGTTCAGCCAAGCGAACACGGGGGCGGAGATGAAGGCGGTAATCATGGCGAATTTGAGCAGCTCCGCCATCGCGCTGTTGAACCAGAAAATCACTGCCAAGCCCGTACCTGCGACCCAAACGTTCCAGGCAAAGAGTTCCACATTGCCCGTTTTGTCTTTGCCGCGCAGCAGGCGCACGGGCTCGGCAATCGCGCGCGCGTAGCCGTCCACTACGGTAATCGTCGTGCCGTACATGCAGGCGAAGGCGATAAATGCCACCATCGGACGCGACCAGTCACCGATGGTAACGGCGTACATATTAATCAGTTGACCGACGTATTTGCCGCCCGCCATCTGCACTGCCTCACCGTTGCCGTACTGCACATACGCGCCCAAGGCGAGGAAGACGACCGCCAACACTGCGCTGGTGATGTAGCCGACGTTGAAGTCGAAAATACCGTCGCGGTAGCTGGAAGGATTGATGCGTTGTTTTTCAGTAACCCACAGCGAGTTGATGGCGGAAATTTCAATCGGCGCCGGCATCCAGCCCATCAGCGCGATTAAGAAGCCCAAGCCTGCCAGTGTCCATGGGGTAGGCTCGATAAAGTCGGACTTCATCTGCATGCCGCGCGACATGGCGATGGCGGCTGCGGCGACTGTGGCAATCGTCAGGCTGACGATGATGATTTTGGAAACATTGTCCAAGGCTTTGTAGCGTCCGCTCGCCAAGATAATCAGACAGGAAGCCATAATCAGCGCGGAGATTGCGCCGACATTCAGCGTCAGCGAGGGAATCGCCATTTTGACGATGGCGGCGGTCACGATGGCGACCGCGCCCGCGTTAATCGTTGCCGAGATAACGCATAAAATCAGGAATACCCACAAATAAACGCGGCTTTTCTCGGCATAACCTTCAATCAGGCTTTTGCCCGTATCCAGCGTGTAATGCGCGCTGAAGCGGAAAAACGGGTATTTGAAGAGGTTGGTCAAAATAATAATCAACGCGAGCTGCCAGCCGTAAAGCGCGCCCGCCTGCGTGGAAGCAATCAGGTGCGAACCGCCGACCGCTGCCGAAGCCATCATGATTCCGGGCCCCAGCGCATTGATTTTGCTTTTCCAAGTCGAAGCGTGTGTATGTTGTTCAGACATCATTCTCTCCGTCTTTTTTCAGACGACCTTCACAAAAAAAGGCGTATTTTAACGTAAATCAAGAGATTATCTAACAGCATTTCGGATATTTCATGCCGGAACATGTTAAAAATAAGCTGTACCGAATCGAAAATCTCCAATCATCAGCATTTTGTGGCTGGAAACCTTTTTCAGACGACCTTGTATCGCTTTTTATACCCAATCAAGACAGAACCCGAAAAACAACATACTTAATATCTAATTTGGGGTTAGTGTTGCGCAAAGGCTTTCAGGTACTTGCTTTAATGATGAACTTTTTCAAAAAAATCAACACCCGAAAATAAAAGGAAAAACAATAAAATAAGTTATTTTGTTATGATAAATTTTCAACTTATTTAATTGCGTACAACCAGAATAACCCTTCCCGAAAATTTCTTTGTATAGCTTTGCATATCGGCATATTGTATATTTTTTCGGAACGGATAAAATATGTTCTGCTTTCAAAACAAAGCAAGGATGGCGCCGGATAGTCCACGCCACACATCACTCTTTTCTCACTTTATGGAGTAATACCAGATGAAATTCTTATCTGCCGCTATTGTAGCCGTTCTGACTGCCGGTGTTTCCATGACTGCCGCTGCCGCTCCTGCTGGCTACGTTCCTTACAAATGCGACAACGGTAAAAAACTGAATGTCGTTTACGAATTTGACCGCAGTGGTAATGCAGTTGGCGCATCTGCAAATGCAGCCGGCAAACAAATCAGCCTGCGCGTTGACAAACGCCAATCAGACAGCACCGGTACAACCTTCACCAACAAACGCGGCTTCTCTATGTCTGCCGGTTACATCGACAAAAACACCCACACCACTTCTGAAGTTGTGGGCGTAACCGACTCACGCAACCGCTTCATCGTGAAAAACTGCGAACCTGTTAACATCGACCGCTAATAACGGAACGATTTGAGATTTAAAACAGGTCGTCTGAAATCTAAACAAGGTTTCAGACGACCTTTCGTTTTATCTGTCCTTTTAAAATCTCTCAATCCGATTTCAGCTACTTATACGGTCGTGTAAAATAGATATACCGCTGATGAATTCGGCACAGTCAACGTATCGTCAAGCTAAGCCTTTTTGAGTTTTAAATTTTAATGAGGAAGCGCATTATTATCCTGCGACGGTAAAACTAAGATCAGCATGATGCTCTTCATCGCTCAGCAGAGTATCAAAATAAAAAAAATTTCCTGAATGACAACCATACATAGCCGAAACCTTACACCTTGGCTATACTCTTTCAGACGACCTCTCAATACCCGCATCATGGAACAACCTGATTTCTTTCCCATCCCCAGCCCCTGCATCGGCGTATGTGAAGCCAACGCAAAAGGTTATTGCAAAGGCTGCTTGCGCAGCCGCGAAGAAAGGCATTTTTGGCAGCAAATGACGGACGATCAAAAGCATCAAGTCATGCGCCTGCTGCATATGCGCAAAACCAAAATCCGAAACAAAAAACTCGATTTGCTGAGACAACAGGACGAATGGGAAGACATACAGCAGGACAATTTGTTTGACGACAACTTTGTTCCGGAAGTTTAAAACGAGTAAGAAATTCCCCTTCCCTTTCACAATATAGTGGATTAAATTTAAATCAGGACAAGGCGACGAAGCCGCAGACAGTACAAATAGTACGGCAAGGCGAGGCAACGCCGTACTGGTTTAAATTTAATCCACTATAAAAGGTCGTCTGAAAACAGGCAGCAGATTTTGCTTTGCTTTTAGGTTTTCAGACGACCTTTCCCGCCTTAAAATACATCCCCTCAAATACAACTATACCCCGTCCACACACCATGCCCGTCAAAATCCAAACCCGCCCTATCAACCAAAACGTCCTCGATGATTTGCTCACCGCCGGCGCCGACCCTTTGATCGCCCGGCTGTGCGCCTCGCGCGACGTGCAGAGTCCCGCCGAATTGGACGACAAACTCGCCGGCCTTCTGCCTTATCAATCGCTGACGCATTGCGAAGCCGCCGCCCGCCGTTTGGCGGATGCCATCCAGCGCAAAGAAAAAATCCTGATTGTCGCCGACTACGATGCCGACGGCGCGACCGCTTGTTCCGTCGGCATGAGCGGCTTGGCAGCGATGGGCGCGGCGGTGGATTTCCTCGTACCCAACCGCTTCGAACACGGCTATAGCTTAACGCCCGAACTTGCCGAAATCGCCGCCGCGCAAGGCGTGGATTTGCTGATTACGGTCGATAACGGCATCGCCAGCATCGCAGGCGTGGCGCGGGCGCAGGAATTGGGTTTGGACGTGATCGTAACCGACCACCACCTGCCCGCTGAAACCGTACCCGACTGCATCATCGTCAATCCGAACCAAAAAGGCTGCGGCTTCCCAAGTAAAAGTCTGGCGGGCGTGGGTGTGATTTTTTATGTATTGATGGCGCTGCGTGCCGAATTGCGCCGCCGCGATTATTTTTCAGACGGCCTTAAAGAGCCGAATCTGGGCGAACTTTTGGATTTGGTCGCACTCGGCACCGTCGCCGATGTCGTTCCCCTCGACCACAACAACCGTATCCTCGTGTCGCAAGGTTTGAAACGGATGCGTTCCGGCAAAATGCGGCCCGGCATCCGCGCCCTGTTTGAAGTGGCGCGGCGCGACTGGCGCAAAGCGCAGCCTTTTGACATGGGTTTCGCACTGGGGCCGCGCATCAACGCCGCAGGACGGCTGGACGATATGTCGGTCGGCATCGCCTGCCTGTTGGCGCGCGACGATGCAGAAGCGCAGACATTGGCAGCGCAGTTAAACGACCTCAATATCGAACGCCGCGAAATCGAGCAGTCCATGCTGCAAGACGCGCTGAACGCCTTTCCTGAAACCCTGCCTTCAGGTCAGACGACCCTGGTCGCCTACCGCGACGATTTTCATCAAGGCGTGGTCGGCATCGTCGCCAGCCGCCTCAAAGACCGCTTCTACCGTCCGACCATCGTGTTCGCTCCGGCGGATAACGGCGAAGTGCGCGGCTCGGGGCGTTCCATTCCCAACCTGCACCTGCGCGACGCGTTGGATTTGGTGTCCAAACGCCACCCCGATTTGATTTTGAAATTCGGCGGACACGCGATGGCGGCGGGCTTAAGCATACTTGAACACAACATTCCCGCGTTTCAGACGGCCTTTGAAGAAGCCGTGCGCGAAATGGTGTGCGAAGACGACTTGTCGCAAACTTTTATCACCGACGGCAGCCTGAAAGCCTGCGACATCACGTTGGAACAGGCGCAAAACCTCGCCCGCCATGTTTGGGGACAAGGCTTCGCACCGCCGAGCTTTACCGACGAGTTCCACGTCGTCCGCCAACAGCCCTTGGGCGCGGAAGGCAAACACAAAAAAGTCTGGCTGCAAAAAGACGGCTACGAATTTGAAGCCATGTTCTGGCGGTGTAGCGAAGACATCCCTGAATACATCCGCACGGTTTACCGCCCCGTAGCAAACGAGTGGCGCAATCAGATGGAATTGCAGCTTTACATCGATTACTGGGAAGCTGCTTAAGGCTTGCGAAAGATAAAAGGTCGTCTGAAACCGAAAATCGGGTTTCAGACGACCTTTATGCTTTTGAGGCTTAATTCAGCCTATTTCTTCAAAATATATTTTCGCACGGCAGCATTGTGTTCTTCTAAATTATGGCTGAACTGGCTCAAGCCGGTGCCGTCCATTTTGGAAACGAAATAGAGGTATTTTTCATTTGACGGGTGGGCGGCGGCCTCAAGGGCTGCTTTGCTCGGCAAGGCGATGGGGGTCGGGGTTAAACCGCTGCGGGTGTAAGTGTTATACGGCGTATCGCGCTGGAGGTCTGCTTTGCGGATTTTGCCTTTATATGCGCTGCCCATACCGTAAATCACGGTCGGATCGGTTTGCAGACGCATGCCGATGTTGAGGCGGTTGACGAATACTGAAGCAACATGGGCGCGGTCGTCTTCGTGGGCAGTTTCTTTTTCAATCAGGCTCGCCATAATCAGCATTTCATACGGATTTTTGTAAGGCAATCCGCTTTCGCGATCCTCCCAAGCATCTTTCAGACGACGTTGCATGGTTTGATAAGCAGTTTGGTAGATTTGCAAATCGCTGCTGCCTGCATCGATTTCGTAGCTATCGGGGAAGAACTGACCTTCAGGATTGCTGCTGAGCGCGTCGGGGGCAATTGCCTGCATGAGTTCGGCATCGCTCCAGCCGCGTGTTTTGTGTTCGATGTCGGGAGTGTTGTCGATGATTTTACGCATGGTGGCGAAACGCGAGCCTTCGACGATTTGAACGGTAACGGCATCGGGTCTGCCGTTGCGGATTTTTTGCAAAATGCCCCATGCGGAAATGTTGGAAGGAAGGCGGTATGAGCCTGCGTTGAGTTTATTGTGTGCGCCTATCATGTAGGCGGCTGCAACCAAGACGTGGCGGTTGTAAACGATTCCGTCTTCGGCAAGTGTCCGACTGATGGAAGAGATGCCTTGGTTTTTTGAGATTTTGATGCGGTATGCTTTGCCGTTGTCTTTGGGAACAAACAGCAAGGCGGCGAACACGGCGGCAACGGCAACAAAAAATACCGCAAACCATTTCAACATTTTTTTCAGCATGGTAGGATTTTTGATTTGTGAACGTCGGGCGACAGTATAACTGAAATGCGCGCCCTCTTCCTCGCACACCCGCCCGACGTATGTTTTTTCCGCCTCAGTGGTCGTCTGAAATAAAGGGTCGTCTGAATTATGAATCTTCCATCCGAATGCAAAGACATTGACTGGCAACAAGGCTGGTGGCAGCCTGCGCGCCGCGCGTTTTCGCCGAACTTTGAACCGCGTGCAGAATCAGAAACCGTGTCGCTGGTGGTTTTACACAATATTTCCTTGCCGCCCTTCGAATATGGGACGGGTGCGGTGGAAAAGCTGTTTACCAACCGCATCGACCCCGACGAGCATCCGTTTTTCAGCGTCATCCACACCTTGCGCGTTTCCAGCCATTTCCTGATTACCCGCGAGGGCGAGGCGGTGCAGTTTGTTTCTTGCGACGATATGGCGTACCACGCAGGCGTGTCATCGTTTCGCGGACGTGAAAAGTGCAATGCGTTTTCAGTCGGCATCGAATTGGAAGGCTGCGATTTCGAGCCGTTTACCGAAGCACAATATCAAACTCTAGAAACTCTGTTGAAAGCGTTGGTTGGGCATTATCCCATCACCGCCGTGACCGGTCATCAGGACATCGCCCCCGACCGCAAAACCGACCCCGGACACTTTTTCGATTGGCAAAGATTGCGGGCAGCAGGTTTTCCGGTTATCCGTTAATCGCTCAAAAATGCCATATAGCATTTTCCAGACGACCCTACCCCATTTTGGGCTATCATTCGCGGCATTTGCTGTCAGAAAAGTTTATTTTCGTTATAATCGAGCATCCATACGGGACAATCCGTGTCCGACTCCGACGAACTTACTCGCGGCAATACGATTCCGCATACCGCCCAAAGGCAAACCGCCCTAAGGCAACGAAGACGGAATGCCGCTCTTACAAAAAAGTGATTACCCATGATTTTCATCGTCTTAGGCTTGGCAGTCATTCTTGCCGTCATCGCCTACAATATGTATCAAGAAAACCAATACCGCAAACAGGTACGCGAACAGTTCGGTCACTCCGATAAAGACGCGCTCCTGAACAGTAAAACCAGCCATGTGCGCGACGGCAAAGAATCCGGCGGCAAAGGTCTGTTCGTCAAAAAAGCGAACAAAGCCCAAGAAGCCGCGCTGCGCAATCTGCAAGAACAAGACGAAATCTTCGCCGCCAAAGCCAAGCTTGCCAAGCCTTCCGCCATCAAAACCGATGTCGAGTTGGCAATGGAAGACGACTTCACCGACGAGCCGGTACAGCATACCGTCATCGGTCTGAACAACGAAATCACCACCCAAGCCGCGAGCGACGAGCCGGTCAATCTGCCTTCCGCCGCCAACCAGCCTTTGGTCAGCTTGGACGAATTGTCCCAAGTCGAGCTGCCGTGGTTTGACCCGCGCTTCGACTACCTCGCCTACATCGCCCTCTCCGAAGCGCAAGAGCTGCACGCCCTGCCCCGTCTCTCCAACCGCCACCGCTTCCAAATCATCGGTTGCACCATGGACGACCGCTTCCAAGTTGCAGAACCGATTCCGAGCGTGTATTACCAAGGTTTCGTCGTCGGCCTGCAAGCAGTCAGCCGCAACGGTTTGGCGACTCAAGAAGAATTGCAACAGTTTAACCAACAGGTTGACACCTTCGCCCAACTGATGGGCGGCAAAGTCCTCCATACCGATTTGGCGGCATTTACCGAAGTCGCGCAGGCATTGGATACCTTCTGCGCCCGCGTCGACCAAACCATCGCCATCCACTTGGTTTCACACAGCAACATCAGCGGCGTCGAACTGCGCGCTTCTGTTGAAAACCTCGGCTTCGTATTGGGCGAAGACGGCGCGTTCCACTACACCGGACAAACCGGCAGCCCGATGTTTGCCATCCACAGCCTCACAGGCGACGCATTTACCAACGCCCTTTTGGACAACCAGTCCTACAAAGGCTTCAGCATGCTGCTCGATATTCCGCACGCACCTGCTGGCGAAAAAACCTTCGACCTCTTTATGGACTTGGCGGTACGCCTCTCCGGTCAGTTGGGCTTGGATTTGGTCAACGACAAAATGGAAGAAGTTTCTACCCAATGGCTCAAAGACATTCGCAATTACGTCTTGGCGCGTCAGGAAGAAATGCTCAAAGTCGGTATCAAACCCGGCAGCAAACAAGCCCTGCGCCTGTTCTCCTAAAATCAAATGTAATCAAAGCGGATATGTCATTACGGCATATCCGCTTTTTTTCGGGTAAAATTCATCTGTTTTCAACCTATCATTTTTCAGACGACCTTTGCCCGTATCAGACGAAGGTCGTCTGAAAACCCTCCTCCATGAATCAAACCGCACAACACATCCGCCATCTCACCGACCTCCTCAACCGCTACGCCTACGAATACTACACCCTCGACGCGCCCAGCGTACCCGATGCCGAATACGACAAATTGTTCCGCGAACTCGAAGCGTTGGAACGAAACCATCCCGAGCTCAAACTGCCCGACAGCCCGACCCAGCGCGTCGGCGGCGAACCTTTGGCGGGATTTGACGAAGTACGCCACGAAGTGCCGATGCTGTCGCTGACCAACGCCTTCTCCCCGCAAGATGAAAACGGCGTGTTCGACCATGCCGAAATGTACGCCTTCGACCAACGCGTGCGCGACGGCTTGGACGGCGGCAATCCCGAATACGTTATCGAACCCAAATTCGACGGCCTCGCCATCAGCCTGCTCTACCGCGACGGCGTATTGGTGCAGGCGGCGACGCGCGGCGACGGCACGACGGGCGAAGACGTTACCCAAAACGTCAAAACCGTCGCCAACATCCCCCTGCGGCTGCACGGCGATAATCCGCCCGAACTCATAGAAGTGCGCGGCGAAGTGCTGATGCTCAAAGCCGACTTTGCCGCGCTCAATAAACGCCAAGCCGAAAACGGGCAAAAACCCTTTGCCAATCCGCGCAACGCCGCCGCCGGCAGCCTGCGCCAACTCGATTCGCGCATCACTGCGCAGCGCAAACTGCACTTTTTCCCCTACTCCGTTGCCCGTCAGCAAGGCGGTTTCGAAGCTGAAGAACATATCCAAGAACTCGCCTATTTCCAAGAACTCGGTTTCAGCCTGCCTAACGGCAATTTCGGCTGTTTCAAAAATATCGACGAAGTATTGGCGTTTTACGAACAAATGCAGCAAAAACGCCCTGAGCTGCCCTATGAAATCGACGGCATGGTCGTCAAAGTCAACAGCTTGGCGCAACAGCGCGAACTCGGCTTCATCTCCCGCGCGCCGCGCTGGGCGATTGCCCACAAATTCCCCGCCGAAGAAGCCCTGACCGTCGTCGAAGCCATAGACGTACAAATCGGGCGCACCGGCGCCGTTACCCCCGTCGCCCGCCTGCAACCCGTATTCGTCGGCGGAGTAACCGTCACCAACGCCACCCTGCACAATCAGGACGAAGTATCGCGTAAAGACGTGCGCGTCGGCGATACCGTCGTCGTACGCCGTGCCGGAGACGTGATTCCCGAAGTCGTGCGCGTGATTTTCGAACGCCGCCCGATGCAGGAAACCGCCGTTGCCGTTTCAGACGACCTCAAGCAGCAACAAGACGACCTGTTTGCCGAAACACCGTCCGCCAATCAAACCCAATCCGTTCCGCTCCACAAGCCCTACCGCCTGCCGACCCACTGCCCCATCTGCCGCAGCGAAATCGAACGCGAAGAAGGCGAAGCCGTCGCCCGATGCAGCGGCGGTATGCTTTGTCAGGCACAACGCGCGCAAGGCTTAATCCACTTCGCCTCACGCAAAGCCATGGACATCGACGGACTCGGTCAAAAACAAATCGAGCAACTTGTCGCCCAAGACCTCGTCCGCCACTTCGCCGACCTCTACCGCCTCGACATCCCGACCTTGCAAAAAATGAAGGAAACGGCGGATAAAGCGTCGTCTGAAAACGAAAACAGCGACGCCGAAACAGTTTCAGACGACCTGTCTGAATCAAACACCCCAAACGGCAAAAAACAGCCGACCAAGTGGGCGGAAAACATCCTTGCAGGCATAGAGGCCAGCAAAACGCCCGAACTCGCCCGCTTCCTGTTCGCGCTCGGCATCCGCCACGTCGGCGAACGCACCGCCAAAACGCTGGCGCAGGCATTCGGCTCGTTGGAACACGTCCGCCGCGCACCCGAACCCATCCTCGCCTGCCTGCCCGACATCGGCACCGTCGTCGCCCGCTCCATCGCCCACTTCTTCGCCCAAGACGCGCAGCAGGCGATGATAGACGAGCTGCTCGCCGCAGGCGTTGCCCCGCAAACCCAAGCCGTTACCATCCCGCCCGCCCGCCACGCCGAGCCGCAACGCTGGATTGCCCGCCTGCCCGATTTCAAAATCAGCGAAAACAAAGCCCAAGCCTTGTGGGAACTTGCCGGCAAAAGCATAGAGGGCCTGCAAACCGACAAAGCCCTCCCCGCCGACTGGCAAACATGGCGCAGCGAAGCACAAAACGCCGCCCTGCTCGAAAACCTGAAAACCTTCTTCTTTCAAACGCCGTCTGAAAACCAAGATGAAGCGTTTTCAGAGTGCGCAGCCTCCCCGTGGGACTGCCTCAACGAAGCCGTAGCAGGCAAAACCTTCGTGTTAACCGGCACCCTGCCCACCCTCAAACGCGACCAAGCCCAAGCCTTAATCGAAGCCGCAGGCGGCAAAGTTTCCGGCAGCGTATCCAAAAAAACCGACTACGTCGTCGCCGGAGAAGCCACCGGCAGCAAGCTGGAAAAAGCCAATGCCTTGGGTGTGGCGGTATTGAGTGAGGAAGAGCTTTTGGCGATGCTGGGCTGAATACCCGCCAAACATACCGCAGATTAAACTAGGAAATCCACGCATCGTAATTCCCCCATATGCGGAAACAACGGCATAGAATTGCTGATTCGAATTTATAAAATAAGGTCGTCTGAAAATTTTCAAACGACCTTTATGGGTGTAAATAAAAGGAAAAACCATGGACAAAGGGAATAAACCCAATCGCTTATTATGGGTATTAGGCGGAATCGCTGTTGCAGCATTTATCTTTGTTTTAGAACGATATATCAACAATTTTAAAACATTCCCCATTGCTAACGATTCCGCCACATGGGGAACATTCGGCGACTATCTAGGTGGTACGCTGAACCCCATCATCAGCTTCCTAGCCCTTATCGGCCTGCTCTATACCATTCATCAACAAGCGCAGGAAATGCAAGCAACGCGCGAGGAATTGAAACAGGCGGCAGAACAGCAACGCCAACAGGTAGAACAACAAAGCCGCCAATCAGAGATTTTTAATCTTCAACAATTTGAATCGACATTTTTTTCTTTGCTGGAGCAGCATAATAAGGTTATTGAAAAAGTTGAAACTGATATTGCTAAAATAAACGGGGACATTAAAAATCGCTATAAAGGGCTGGATACTATTACTGAAACACAACCATCTGAAGAGATGAGTAATTATCACGCAATAGAAATTATAAATCATAACCACACCCTAAAAGCATATTTTGATTTATTATTTCAAATACTTAAATTTATTTGTATAAGCCTATCCAAAAGAGATGAGAACAAAGAGCCAGCCAACAATGATGAGAAAAATACTAAAATAAAAATAGAAGATTTTTTGGAAAATAGCGTAGAAATTAGACAAAAAATTAGTACAAAATATATTAATATTCAAGAACAATTATATAGCGATATTCTTCGCTCCTTCATACCAAATGAAATACTCAAACTCTTAGCATTATACTGCCTAACACCAGATAAATACTCAGAGAATAAAGATTTAGAAACACCTTATAGTTTTCAAGGTTTATTAAATAGATATAAACTACTGGAACAATTACAATTAGATTTAAAAACTGTAGAACGAATATTAGATTCTTCAGAAGTAGGAAATTTCGTAAAAAACAACCCACAAGATAAGATTATTCACTTTCTCATTCTAACCAGTTACACAAATACAGCAGATGCTTTAGGAGAGAATAGCATTGTTAAAAAATTAAAACCTAAATTCAGAGAACAACTTGATAAATCTATAAATAACTGCTTAGAAAATTATAAGAATTCTCAAGAAGAATGTAAGAATAATTTCCATGACAAATATCACAAACTTCTTTTTAAGGAAGACATTATTAATAAATACCATAACTATATAAAAAATAAAAGTAATAGCCCATTTAAAATTAATGATTTAGAATTCAACGACATTGAGATTACTAATGATGATTTTTACATATGGCGGAATAAATATATTGAAGTCTTACAGAGAAAAATAAAAACTTGCAAAGAGAATATAAACAAACCTAATATTGAATTAAACCGATTAGAAAATAACAAAAAAGCATGGTTAGAATTTCTGCAAATTGAAGACGACTAAGCCAATCTCTTCAGTTTATGATTTTAATTACCTCAAAGGTCATCTGAAAATTTTCAGACGACCTTTATTCCATTATCAACACCAAACCACGCCGTTCAATGCAATTTATGAACTGATACCAACTGCACCACTCTTATCAATATCCCCATCTTTACCTACAACGGTCAATATCATGCTAACTTACACCCGCAGCGTCTGGCTGGATGCATCGCTCGAACCGATATTCCGCTACTGCACTTCCCGACACGGATTTGCCTGTCAGTTTCCGTTTGACGTGCAATGGCTGTCGGAAAAGGAATACTGGGCGCGGGGAAATATTTTGGATTTCAGATACAGAGTTTGCGGGATTTGGTTGCGGCATCGTGCCGAAATCATTTCACTTGAACCGAACCAATCGTTTACCGACCTGATGCTGAAAGGGATTTACCGCTCCTTCCGTCATACGCATGAATTCAATTTTTCCGGAGGGCGTACCTGCGTGACGGATACGGTGGAATTTACTTTCGGGCTGGGAAAAATGATTGACCGGCTAATCGGATTGCCGACCTTGCGTCGGACATTTAAAAAACGCCACCGTTTATTGAAAGAATGGGCTGATTATGCTGAAGATGCTACAAGTTAAAGGCATGGAAAAAGTCGTCTGAATTTTTTTCAGACGACCTTGAGTTCTGTTTAAAAACAGTCTCGGTATCAATCAGATGGCGTGCGAACAGCCGGACACCATTTTTTTGAGGGTTTGCGAGTCGAGGATTTTGATGTGTTTGTGTTCGACCGAAATCAAACCTTCATGATGGAACTTGGACAGCGTACGGCTGACGGTTTCGAGCTTCAGCCCTAAATAGCTGCCGATTTCTTCGCGCGACATCCGCAGGATGAAATCGTTGGCGGCAAATCCGCGCGAGTAAAGGCGTTGGGACAAGTTCAGCAAAAACGCCGCCAGACGTTCTTCAGCGCGCATATTGCCCAAAAGCAGCATCACACCTTGGTCGCGTACGATTTCGCGGCTCATTAATCTGAAAAAATGACTTCTCAGGCTGGGGATGTTGTGTCCCAATTCTTCAATGTGGGAAAAGGGTAACTCACACACTTCGCTGTCTTCCAAAGCCACCGCGTCGCAGCTGTGGACATGGGAACAAATGCCGTCCATGCCGATGAGTTCGCCGGACATAAAAAAGCCGGTAACCTGATCGCGACCGTCCTGACTGGCAACCGTGGTTTTGAAAAAACCGGCACGGATGGCAAACAGCGACGCGAAAGGCTCACCGGTGCGGAACAGATATTCACCCTTCTTCAAGCGGCGGCTCTGTCGGATGACCGCGTCCAATTGTGCAAACTCATTGGGCAAAAGCCCGACAGGCAGGCAGAGTTCACGCAGCGAACAGGAAGAACACAGGGTTTTCATCTGATGCATAGCATTGTGTGTGGTCATAAAACACCCTCAAAATTAAGGTTTTTATCCTGTCATGATTACGTAAGTTATTGACACATATCAAGACAGGTTTATCATACTGTGGCATTCTACCAAACTATCCGAAAATTGCCTAACATCATTACTCTAATCACGCACACGCCATGAAAGTAATACCGATACAAAATAATCACAATAGAAACAATGACAAGCCTGAGTTCGACCGTGAACTCATCGCCAGTCTTCCGTCCAGTGGTCCGCGCTACACGTCCTATCCGACAGCCGACCGATTCCATGACGGATTTCGTGAAGCCGAATATATCAATGCCTTGAATCAGCGCGGTATGGGGGCTTTGAACAAGCCCCTTTCGCTTTATATCCATATCCCCTTCTGCAACACCATTTGTTACTACTGCGGCTGCAATAAAATCATCACCAAAGACAAAAGCCGCGCCGATGCCTACATTGAATACCTCGAAAAAGAAATGGAATTGCTTGCCCCGCATCTGGGCGGACGGCATCAGCTCGCGCAACTGCACTTTGGCGGCGGTACGCCAACCTTTTTGAGCGACGACCAAATCGAACGCGTATTCCGCATGATACGCAAACATTTCCAACTGATACCTGGCGGTGAATACTCCATCGAAATCGACCCGCGCAAAGTCAGTCGCGAAACCGTCCTCATGCTCGGCAAGCTCGGTTTCAACCGCATGAGCGTCGGCATTCAGGACTTTGATCCCAAAGTGCAGGAAGCGGTCAACCGCATCCAAAGCTACGACGAAACCAAAGAAGTCATCGATGCCGCCCGTGAAGCGGGGTTTAAATCCGTCAGCGTCGATTTGATTTACGGCCTTCCGCACCAAACCGCCGAAAGCATCAAAACCACCATTGATACGGTATTGTCGCTCGATCCCGACCGCCTTGCCCTTTATCACTACGCCCACCTGCCGCATATCTTCAAGCCGCAACGCCGTATCGATACCGAAGCCGTTCCCGGCAGCGAAGAAAAACTCGATATGCTGCAATATTGCGTCCAAACCCTGACCGAACGCGGCTATGTCTTCATCGGCATGGACCATTTCGCCAAACCCGATGACGAACTCTCCATCGCCCTCAAAGAAGGCTTCCTCCAGCGCAACTTCCAAGGTTACTCAACCTACGCAGACTGCGATTTGGTCGCCATCGGCGTATCTTCCATCGGCAAAATCGGCAGCACCTACTCCCAAAACGAACGCGACATCGACGCCTACTATGCCGCGCTCGATTCAGGACACCTGCCCATCATGCGCGGCTACCAGCTCAATCAGGACGACCTTTTGCGCCGCAATATCATCCAAGATTTGATGTGCCGCTTCGCTTTGGATTATCGAATCTACGAAAGCGTGTTCGGTATCCCGTTCGACCGCTATTTCAAAGACGAACTTGCCGACTTGGAGCAACTCGCCTCCCTCGGACTCGTCCGCTTGAAACCGCACGGGATGACCGTTACCCCCAAAGGTCGCTTCCTGATACGCAATATCGCCATGGTGTTCGACTACCACCTGCGCCATAGGGAAACTAAAGCCCAATATTCGCAAACGGTGTAAATAGGAATAGCAAGGGTCGTCTGAAAATTTTCAGACGACCTTTGCCCTTTGTTTTATTTTGTTAAGAAACGCTAATGAACGAACAAACCAAACAGGCGGCTCAGACCATAGGTCGTCTGAAACGCAAAGCCAGCGACGAAGAACGGCTGCAAGGCTGGCGCGAAACCTGCGCCGAACAAGGGTTAAGCGGTGAATTTATCCTGACCGCGAAGCTCAACGGCGCAGCTTATACCGAAGAAGAAGCCCATATGGTGGCGGAGCTTTTCGGCAAATAAACTGACAATTTATTATTTTAAAATTACAAATCATATCAAAACTTGACAAAGTTACCGATTTTGATTATAGTCGTATCTGAGTTAACATTGCCGATTTGACACAGCTTGCGGGCATAAACAGCTAAAGCGTATTTTCATTTTCTGCTGTTTTTATTCCTTTCTTTATATCCAAGCCCGTTGTGTACAGCATCGGGCTTCTTTTTTTCCGGAAGTATCAGGAAGTATTTATGATTATTTTGGACAACGTTTCCAAACATTACCAAACGCGCGACAAAACCCGTTTTGCCGCCGTCGAGCCGACCAGCCTCGAAATCCAAGACGGCGAAATCTTCGGTCTGATGGGTTATTCCGGCGCGGGCAAATCCACCCTGCTGCGCCTGATTAACCTGTTGGAACGTCCCGACAGCGGCAAGGTCAATGTGTGCGGACAAGAGCTGACCGCGCTTGATCCCGCCGCATTGCGTCAGGCGCGGCAGAATATCGGCATGGTGTTTCAGCAGTTCAATCTTTTGAGCAACCGTACCGTTGCCGACAATGTTGCCTTTCCTTTGGAAATTGCCGGATGGTCGTCTGAAAAAATCAAAGAACGCGTCAAAGAATGCCTTGAAATCGTCGGCTTGACCGAACGCTCCGACCACTACCCCGCCCAGCTTTCCGGCGGACAGAAACAGCGCGTCGGCATCGCCCGCGCGCTCGCGCCCAACCCTCAAGTCATCCTCGCCGACGAACCCACTTCCGCCCTCGACCCCGCCACCACGCGCAGCGTCTTGGAATGTTTGGAAGACATCAACAAACGCTTCAACGTCACCATCGTCATCGTGACCCACGAAATGAGCGTCATCCGCCGCCTGTGTGACCGCGCCGCCCTCTTGGATAAAGGAAAAGTAGTGGAAATCGTCGAAGTACGCGGCAACCAAATCCACGCCCAATCCGAAATCGGGCGCGAACTGATTCGGGAGGACTGATATGGCAGACTTAACATTCGAACAAGCCGTTTCCACCATCGTCGGCATGAAAGATGAAATCGTCCGCGCTTTGGGCGAAACCTTCGTTATGGTCGGGCTGTCCACCACAATCGCCGTCATCTTCGGCACCCTCTTGGGCGTATTGCTTTTCGTGACTTCCAACCGCCAGCTTCATTACAACAAGCCGGTAAATTTCCTGCTCGACAACTTAGTCAACCTGATGCGTGCCTTCCCCTTCGTCATCCTGATGATTGCCATGATACCCGCGACCCGCGCCATCGTCGGCAGCACCATCGGCCCGATTGCCGCCTCGCTGGTATTGAGTGTGTCCGGTCTGTTTTACTTCGCCCGACTGGTTGAACAAAACCTGCGCGAAGTCCCCAAAGGCGTGATTGAAGCCGCCACAGCCATGGGCGCATCGCCGCTTGCCATCGTCCGCAAAGTCCTTTTGAACGAAGCGCGTGCGGGCATGGTTTCCAGCATCACCGTCCTCGCCATCGGCCTGCTCTCATACAGCGCGGCGGCAGGCATGATAGGCGGCGGCGGCTTGGGCGACCTCGCCATCCGCTACGGCTACTACCGCTACCAAACCGAAGTCATCATTTTCATCGTCGCCATCCTCGTGCTGCTCGTTATCCTGATTCAAAGCATCGGTAACGCGTTGGCGCGGAAATTGGACAAACGTTAAACCGTTAAAAGGTCGTCTGAAAAGTTTTCAGACGACCTTTTCAGTCATATCCTTTTGAATTTCCAACCAAACCCATTATAATAACGCCTCCTCGCGCCGTCGCGGACGACTCCCAACGGCATTTATTATGGAAGAATTATGAAGCCGTCTATCTTAGAAAAACTACAACAACTCAGCGACCGACTGGAAGAAGTTACCCACCTTCTCGGACAGCCCGAAGCCACGTCCGATATGGACAATTACCGCAAGCTCACGCGCGAACACGCTGAATTGACGCCCGTGGTCGAAGTATTCCAAAACTATCAACTGGCGCAAAGCGACTTGGCGGATGCCGAAGAAATGCTGTCCGACCCCGAAATGAAAGACTTTGCTACCGAAGAAATCGAAGCGGCAAAAGCCAAAATCGACACGCTCGATACCGAACTGCAAAAACTGCTGCTGCCCAAAGATGCCGACGACGACAAAAACATCTTCATCGAAGTACGCGCCGGAACAGGCGGCGACGAAGCCGCGCTGTTTGCAGGCGATTTGCTGCGTATGTACAGCCGCTACGCCGAGCGCAACCGCTGGCAGGTTGAAATCGTTTCCGCCAACGAAAGTGAACTGGGCGGCTATAAAGAAGTCATTGCCCGCATCGTCGGTTTGGGCGCGTACAGTCGTCTGAAATTTGAATCGGGCGGCCACCGCGTGCAGCGCGTTCCTGCCACCGAAAGCCAAGGCCGTATCCACACTTCCGCCTGTACCGTCGCCGTCATGCCTGAAGCGGACGAACTGGAAGACATCGAGTTGAACCCCGCCGACCTGCGCATCGACACCTTCCGCGCATCCGGCGCGGGCGGTCAGCACATCAACAAAACCGACTCCGCCGTCCGCATCACCCACCTGCCCACAGGCATGGTGGTCGAATGCCAAGACGGCCGCAGCCAACACGCCAACAAAGCGCAGGCGATGAAAGTCCTCGCCGCCCGCCTGAACGACGCGCAAAAACGCGAAGCCCAAGCCAAAGAAGCCGCCGAACGCAAATCCCTTATCGGCAGCGGCGACCGCAGCGAACGCATCCGCACCTACAACTACCCCCAAGGCCGCGTGACCGACCACCGCATCAACCTCACCCTGCACAAGCTGGATTTTGTGATGGACGGCGACTTGGAAGAAATCACCAATGCCCTGATTGCCGAGCATCAGGCAGAGCTTCTGGCGGCAATGGGCGACTGACGAGGCGGTTTACGTTTGGTTTCAAAGTGTGAAGGCTGGCTTGATGGCAAGAAAACAAGTTCTGCCAAAACGTAAATCAAGCCTCAGCCGTCGCCCGCCGTCCTTTCCGTAACCATAACAATCCTATGCGGAAATGGTGGTACGCCTGAAACGCCTGCCCTACACCCTCACACACAAACTCAGCCAAACCGACTTCCACTCAATTCCCCCGCTTCACTTTTCAGACGACCCATCCCAAGCCATGAACACCCCGCTCACCCGCCGCCGCTTTTTCGCCATCGCCGCCCTGACTGCCGCCGGAGCGACCGCACCCTTCCTCCTAAACCGCAACCGCCCTGCCCCGTTACCAGCCACCGGCGAACCCGTTATCTGGAAAGGCATTGCGCTGGGTTCCGGCGCCGAGCTCCGCCTCTTCGGCGTTGACCGCAAAGAAGCCGAAATCCTTGTCAACAAAGTTCTCGCCGAAGTCGCCCGCCTCGAAAAAATCTTCAGCCTCTACCGTGAAGACAGCCTGATCAACCGACTGAACAAAGAAGGTCGTCTGAACAACCCGCCGCCCGATTTCCTCGCCCTTTTGAGCATTTGCCGCGACATCCACGCCCTGACCGACGGCGCGTTCGACCCCACCGTCCAAGTATTGTGGAACCTTTACGCAGACCATTTCCGCCGCCACCCGCGTGCCGAAACCCCGCCGTCCGAACCGGACATCCGGCGCACTCTCAAACTCGTTGGCTTCAAACACGTCGTCTTCGACCAAAAAGCCATCCTATTCGAACAAAAAGGCATGGGCTTGTCCCTCAACGGCATCGCCCAAGGCTACATCACCGACAAAATCACCGCCCTGCTGCAACAACACGGCATCCGCCAAGCCCTCGTCGACATGGGCGAAATCCGCGGCTTCGACACCGACAACCAACGCACATGGAACGTCGGCATCCGCAATCCCCAAAACGAAGAAGCCACCCTCCTGACCCTCCCCATGCAAAATCAGGCCTTCGCCACCTCAGGCGGCTACGGTACCGTGATGGACGAGGCCGGCAAGTTCACCCACCTCTTCGACCCGCGCACCGGCACTGCCACACCGCGCTACCGCAGCGTCAGCGTCATGGCGCCGACCGCTGCCGTTGCCGATGCCTTCTCCACCGCGTTCTCCATCATGGACGAAGCCGCCATCCGTACCGCCGCCCGCGCCAAACAGGCAAAAGTCTGGCTGGTCATGCCCGACAACCGCATCGAAACCCTAGCCTGAACGTCGTATTTGGCAAAAAAGCAGTTTCTCCCGAATACAACAAAACTTAAAAGTAAAAAGGTCGTCTGAAAACCACAAATCAAGATTTTCAGACGACCTTTGCCATTTCCGGACAGTTTTTAAATCAAGCCTAGAGAATTGACAAATACGACGACAATCGCCAAAGGTGCAACATAGCGCAACACCATCAGCCAAAGACGGATAATGGTTTGGGGAACGCTGCTGCCTGCGCCGGCATTCGCCAATACGGACTCCCTATCCTGAATCCACGCAGTAAACACGGCAACGCTCAATGCGCCAATCGGCATAATAACTGCCGAAATCAGGTAGTCCCACAAATCGAAAACGGTTTTTCCAAAGATTTTAAAATCACCCCAAACGCCGAAAGACAATGCGGAGGGAATACCGACAATAAAAATTGCCGTACCAATCAGCCAAGTATGGCGGCTGCGTTTACCCTCATCCTGACGAATCGTAGCGGCAATCACTGTTTCCAACATCGAAAACGCCGAAGTCAGCGTCGCAAACACCACCAGCAGCATAAAGACGGCGAACAAAATCTGCCCCAACGGCATTTTCATGAACACTGCAGGCAAAACAACGAAAATCAAACCCGGCCCCTGGCTCGGTTCAAAACCGAAAGCAAATACCGCCGGGAAAATAACCAGCCCCGCCAGCAGAGAAACCAAAAGGTTCATCCACATAATGATATTACCTGAACGGAACATATCTTGGTCTTTGCCCAAATAAGATGCATAAGTGATCATCGCAGACACGCCGATACTTAACGCAAAAAATGCCTGCCCCAAAGCCGTAAGCATGGTTTGCGGCTTCAGATGCGACCAGTCGGGTTTCAGCAGGAAGGATACCCCTTCCATCGCCCCGGGCAGCGTCAGTGAACGGACGGCCAAAACAATAAACAGGATAAACAGGCCCGGCATCAGGTAACGGTTTGCTTTTTCAATCCCGTCGGATACACCGCCCTGAACTACCCAAATGGTAATCAGCATGAACAGCCCTTGATAAAACAACGACCCTGCAGGACTGGAAATGGTCGCACCGAATAATGCCTCAAAATCCGCACCGGCATGGATTTCTCCGGTAAAGCTATGGACGACGTAGTTCAACACCCAGCCGCCGACGACACTGTAAAAAGACAGTAAGATAAAGCAGGCTGCTACCCCCATACGCCCCACCCAAGGCCATTGCGAACCAGGACGCAGGGTTTTGAAAGAATCGATGGCATTTTTACCGCCCGTTCTGCCGATATAAAACTCGGCAAGCTGTACGGGTAATGCCACCAAAATCGTAAAAAGCAAAAACAACAGGAAAAACACCGCCCCACCGTTTGTCCCCGCGGTGTATGGAAATTTCCAAATTGCGCCCAAGCCGATTGCCGAACCTGCCGCAGCTAGCACAAAACCAAGTTTGGACGACCAAGAAACCGAATGATTCATGATTATTGTATTAAGAAATGTGAAGAAACCGCATTGTAGCAAAGCGTAACCGCATATAGCACAGCCATAATGGCCTGCTTCAAAATTTCGCACATAAGGTGCGCTTAAAAAGACAATATTGAATAAAAAATCTGAGATTTTGTTTTTTGGATAAACATAAATACAAAAAATAGGTAATTTTGATATTTTATTTCAAATAAAAACACTACCATGATAAAAAGAACAAAAGAAAAAGCCCGGACATCTGTCCGGGCTTCGGTATTTGGTGGGTCCGGTGGGTTTCGAACCCACGACCAAGGGATTATGAGTCTTAAATATAAAACCTAACCTATTGTTTTTAAATAGAAGTGAAGTCTGCACATACCATCACATACTATTTATTTCAATGTGTTTCAGTCACGAAATGGACACACCCAAAAAACGAAAATTCAAGCATTCTAACTTTCAGTTTGCTTAGATTTTCGTTTTTTTATGTAAGTATTGTAGAAAATGAAGGATGTGAAAAAAACATGAAAAAAATCTTGAAACTGACAACCTCACTCTTTGTTCTCTGCCATTCATCGGCGTTTGCCGCCGCCCCATACCCGCAATATGAGGCTTTGGTTGAAAAACATGCCGCATTGCAACGTTTGGATAAAAACATTGTATGGGCTGTCATGGGCAGGGAAAGTAGTGGCAACCGCTATGCCCTGTCTAACAAAAATGCACGGGGTCTGTTACAGGTTATTCCGCCGACGGCAGCACGAATGGGGGTCAACCCAAAATACCTTTACGATCCGGAACAAAACATCATCGCAGGTACTCGTTACCTGCGTTTTTTATGTAACCACTTTCCTGATAGATCCAGTATTCACGGTTGTAATCTTGATTTGGTGCTTGCCGGATACAACGCCGGCGAAGGAGCAGTTCGTAAATATGGTGGTATTCCACCATATCGGGAAACCCAGCACTATGTGCGCAACGTCAAAGCACGTTACGCACGTTTAAGTGGGAAGAATCCTGCTGCAATACAACCTGTTCCTGTAACGGTTGCCAATAAGAAAACTTCGGATTCGCCATACAGAAAGGCTGTATTCTCAGAATCAACCAATTTCTCTGATACACCTGTCCGAATTGAAAGAGGAATTCATCAACAAGTTGTTCTACAAAAACCAGAACCTAAGTCTTGGGATGTTTTCGGTGATTTTTAATACACGGCCTTATGGTCGTTTTTTTGTATCCGCCATATTGGCGGTCTTTTTTTTTGGAGCTTCAAAAATGAAATATGTGAGTGAAAACACCCGTCAATGGGTAAAAGCGGTTTTGTTTAGTGCAATGTTGGGTGGTATTCAGACGGCTTTGGCCGCCGGCGGCCTGTCAACCGGAGAGAGTACAGTCAAACAATGGTTTCAGGAGTGGTACAACATTTTGGCGATTGTTGCAGGTGTGGCAATTGTCATGGTTGCTGTTGGCGGTTATTTTCAAGAAAAAACGATTGGCGACATTCTTCGGGTTTGCGGTTGGATTTTTCTGTTCGGATGCGGACCGGCGTTGGCGGCAGGGATTATTAAAGCAGCAAAAAGCGTTAACTTCTAATTGACACAGGGTGAATACGGATGAACGGATTACCCGAAATCAATATTGACACAGAGTACAGTTCTTATGAGGGACTGTCACGTGTCGCCATGCTGGCCGGAGTTCCTATTATTCCGGGCTTTATTATCTTAGTGGTATTTATGGCTACCGCCATGTTCCTTATGCCTGTTTACGGTTTGAAGGCTTTCGGGATTTTCCTGCTGGCCCTGCCCTGTATCTTTTTCCTGAGGATGCTCACGAAAAGGGATGATCAGGCATTACGTATATTGGGTTTGGAAATTTACTGGTGGTTCGTCCGGAGGAAGTCAAATCTTTTCGGTGACACCCTAACCATTACAGCAACCAAATTTGGAAGAGACCGCGATGATTACATCCGATTTATTAAGGAAGAAACTGAAGAGGCAGCCGCCGCAGCAAAACTTTTTTCCGAAAGTCAGTCGGCACGTTGCTGAGCACATTGTGCATTATGAAAACGGCTACTTGGGCTTTACCGTTAAATTTGACGGTATTCCGTTTGAAGGCGTGAATGACGGGCACTTGATAGCGGCAAACGAAACCCTCAAAAGGGTTTTGAATGCCGCTGGCAAGCAATATGGTAGTCGGCTTGCCATATGGACGACGCTCCAACGGCAGAAAATTGATTTGAAAAGAAACTATATTTTCAAAAATAATTTCTGCCGACAGTTTGCAGATCACTATATCGAACAATTCAATCAAAAAGACTATTTTGAAAATTTGTTCTACTTATCAGTCGTCTTGAAATACCATGATTTCTCAGATGGGGTTGAAGAAACGGCGGAGTTGTTAGATTTAATCGTAAAAGGATTAAGCATATTTGATCCCGAACCGTTGGGCGTTTATGAAAACGAGAACGGGGTGGTATTTTCAGATGTCTATCAATTCTTTGGAACACTTTGCAATGGGGGATTAAGGGAAAATATTCCCCTAACCCCTTCTGCGGCATATAAAGTCATCCCTACTGCCGACCTGCATTTCGGTACGGATATTCTGGAGATCAGAAGTGCGGAACATCGAAAGTTTGCTACATGCTACGATTTGAAGGACTTCGGCCGGAGTAAGATTATGACTTTGCTGCCGGTCTTGTCACTTCCGTGTGAATTTACGCTGACGCAAAGTTTTATTTATACGGAAAATGCTGATATGCAGTCGGCCATCAACCAACAGCGTAACGCCTTGAAAAGTGCAAAAGACGAAGCGACAGATCAGCAGGACGAACTGACTTTGGGAAAAGGCGAACTGTCTGCGGGGCGCACCATGTTCGGCGATTATTCCGCCTCCCTTGTTGTATATGGTGATACCCCGAAAGCTGCCCGTAAAAACGGCTCAACGGCGATGACGGAATTCCTCAATGCAAACGGATTCCGTTTTGTCCATGCAGCCGGTTCGATGCCCTCAACCTTTTTCAGCCAAATTCCGGGTTACAAACAGCGTCCACGGATGATGCCGAAAACAACCACCAATCTTGCCACCGTATTCGGAATGCACAACTACTCCCAAGGTAAAAGCTGGGGCAATCCGATTGGCGACGGTTCACCGGTGATGCCTCTGAAAACGCTGTCAAACACCCTGTTTAACCTGAACCTGCATTACAGCCGCAAAGACATTAATATGCGCGGCAAACGGATCGCGGGACATACTTTGATTACTGGAGCAACCGGTACGGGTAAAACTGCTCTGGAAACCGCAATTCTGACCTTTATGGCGCGATTTGATCCTTATCTGTTTGTTCTGGATTTAGATAGGGGGATGGAAATCTTCGTACGGGCATTAGGCGGAACTTACTACGCTGTCGAAGAAGGCGTTGACAACGGTTTTAACCCGTTCCAACTGCCCGATCAGCCGAAACACCGTAGTTTCCTGTACCGCTTGGTCAAACAATGTGCCGACGGCGCAGACGCTTCGGAGGAACGGCAAATCAAGTTGGCAGTCGATACACTCTACGAACTGGAGTTTGGCCTGCGTAATTTCAGCACCCTGCTGGACAACTTGCCATACTCTACCGCACCAAACTCTTTGCGTACGCGCCTCTCCAAGTGGTGCCGCAGCGAGGGCGGAGAATTTGCATGGTGCTTGGACAGCCTGTCAAACCGCTTTGATCCGGAAGCGTTTGTCCGTATCGGTCTGGACGTAACCTGTATCTTGAAAGATGATTACGAGCCGACAGGTCCGGTATTGGCTTATCTGCTGTATTTGAAGGAAATAATGGCAGACCGTGTGGCAGATGAAGGCAGTTTGATGGCTTCGGTCATTGCCGAATTCTGGTATGCCGACCGGTTTGATATTACAGCCGATTTGATGCTTAAAACACTGAAAACCGGCCGTAAATCAGGTGAGTTTTTGCTTTTGGATTCCCAGTCACCGGAAGATGCCGCCAACTCCCCCAATTTTGCGGCCATCGTACAGCAAACGCCGACCAAAATTTTCCTACCTAACCCTGACGGCAGCAAAGAATCTTACATGAAATGCGGCCTTTCCGATAAAGAATGCGCCGAACTTCTCAAATTACCGGTTGAAAGCCGTATTTTCCTGATTAAGCAAAGTAAGCAGAGTACGTTCGCCACTCTTGATTTACACGACTTTCATGACGAATTGGTCGTACTTTCAGGCACATCGGAAAATGTTGCCCTGATGCACCGCATTATGGAAGAAACTGGCAGCGAAGACCCCGATGTTTGGTTACTACTGCTTTATCAGGCTGTATCTGGTAAAACATCCACTTAATTCGAAGGAGAAAAGCCGAACGCAAATATTCACTGAAATATAAACACATAGGCCGTCTGAAACTGTTTTCAGACGGCCTTTTACCTTCCTGCCGTTTACGGACGGCCTCACCCATCCGCCGCACAATGCGGCGTTTCTCATTATTCGTAGGAGATTTCGATGAAACTGTACAAAGTCAAAAAAACAGCAGTGGCATTAGCTTTCGGTCTGATGGTTGCTACCTCTGCCCCGACGATGGCGGGTATTCCGGTTTACGACGGTGCTGCGGTTGCCAAAGCCGTTGAACAGGTCGTAAAAATGGGACAGCAAATTGATAACCAAATCAAGCAAATCACCGAACTGAAAAACCAAGTCAAAGCCCTGACCGGCAACCGCAATTTAGGCAACATTCTGAAAACCGAAGCACTTGAACAACTGCCTGATGAGTGGAAATCGGTTTACAGCCAAGCCATGAAATCCAAAAGCGGGAACTTTAAGGACCTGTTAAGCTCAAAAGGCTATAATTCGAACGCAGACAATGAACGACTGTTGAAACATGTCAATTTGATGCAGAAAGCCATTCAAGATTCGGAATTGCGCTTTAAGAACATCAAAGCGTTGATGGATAAAGTGAACACAACTCAAGATGCCAAAGCTGCTGCAGACTTGCAAAACCGTATTGCTTTGGAAAATGCCTACATCCAACAGAACCAAACCCGAATGGATATGATGGAGCGGTTTATGGCATTGGATGAAAAAGTCCAGTTTAAGAAACGGCAGGAACGTGATGATTGTCTGCGTTTAAACCGGATTAATAATACAAATAAGTCTTGTGTTTAACGATTGCTTAACGATTTGAGGAACTACTGGGATGAAATTTCACCTGTTTGCGCTAACCTGCACGACATTGATGTTGTCGGCCTGTGGCAAATCCGAAGAAGAGAAGTTCTACGAAAAGATGAACAGGGATATGGAAATCAGCAAAATCCGTCAGGAGCGTGATGATCGCCTGCGTTTAAACCGGATCAATAACACAAATGTGGATTGCGATAAAAAATTCCCCGTTCCTAAAAAATAAGACTAATCCTGAAAAACCACCGTTACGACGGTGGTTTTTTATTGGTAGTAGAGGTATTTATGTCAACTTTTTTTGCAGACGTTGCTAAAACGCTCGGGGCGGATTTGGGGCAGAACCTGCTGGACAAGACCGGCGACTTCATCGGACAGATTACCCCGCTGTTCGTCGCCTGTTTTTCCTTTTATGTACTGCTGGTCATCTGGGATTATTACAATTCCAGCTTTGATGTTCTGGCCGTGGATTTCATTAAAAAATGCTGCGGATGGATGATGATTATCGGCTTGTCTTTGGCACCGGCAAGCTATATGAAATTGGCTCATGTCATTTACGGACTGCCGGACGAAATTGCCGGTATCTTTGCAGGTGGTTACAAGGTGAATGCTTCGGCAATGGATGCCAGTTGGAAATTGCTGATGGATCTGTTGGACAACATTTCACGCCTCCATAAAGAATACCAATGGTATGAACTTGGTGTACACTTGGGACTGGTCGTCAAAATAGGGCTGGTCATTACTATTTGCGGTGCGCTGGTTGTGGGTTTGTCTTTTGCCTTTTATATGGTTGCTAAAATTTCTTTGGCTTTAGTTCTGATGATCGGACCTGTATTTCTCGGCTGCCTGTTGTTTCCGGCAACACGGCAGTACGCGATCAACTGGATCGGCCAGTGTCTGAACCATATTCTGACCTGCACGATGTTTGTCCTGTTGGTTAAAGTGCAGATGGCGGCGTTTGATAAGGCGATTAACATGGCCATATCTGGCGGCGTCGCCGATTATGTTGCCGCAGAATTGCTGCCGCCGCTGTTTTTGTTACAAACCATCATCTTCCTAGTCGTAGTTTTCAACATTCCGAGTATTGCCTCAGCATTGACGGGTGGTGCGGCTGTGTCGGGAGCTTCTCGTCATATGATGTCTCTGGCAGGCGGTTTGGGTGCGGCAGGCCGCTTGGCCGGTCGAGCTGGAGCTGCCGCTCTCAGTGCGGCCTCCAACAGACGTAGTGGCGGTAATGTTTCGCACGCACCTGACAAACGCCCGTCTTAATCCATAATCGATAGGAGTCAAAGATGACTGCACGCCTGTCTTGGGTAGCGTATATCCAGTATTTTGTTATAGGCATCCTGCTGTATCTATTTGTGGTGTCTTCCACTTTTGCTGTTATCTCGGGGCTGCTCGGCCTGGCATTGGGTAAAGGAGCGGCACAGACGGTATTGTACGGTCTGACATTGCTGTATCTGGTCGGATTCGGTTGGATACTGTTCAGACTTTCCAGTTGCCGTGCCTATATGGATGAGACCGGTGTATGGTATTACAGCGGTTTGTTTCCATGGTCAGAAGGTATTCGCGGCATTCGCTGGGAAAACTTCGATCAGGCGCAGTACCGGCAAAGTATTTTCGGTTGGGCTTCACACAGTTATACTATCTATCTGCTGGACAGATACGGCAGAAGCGTTACCATCAAAAACCTGCATAACGGCCGCGACTGGAGCGCGTTCGTCAACGATTATGCTTTTGTAAACATCAGATAAAGTGAAGGAGAGACCGTCATGAGAATGCTGTTGGGGGTAGGAATTTTTTTCGGTTTGGTATTTGTTGCCTATCTGAACCGCCACAACAATATCGGGCCCGCCATCATGATGATGTTGGTGTTCCCTATCGCATTGGTCGCGATGGTCGGCTCAGGCCGCCGGGATTGGTACGACGACTGATTTTTTGATACCCGATAAATTAAAAGCCCGACAGTATCCACTGTGCGGGCTTTTTTCTACTTTTAAAAAAGGAAACTGATATGAAAATGATTTTATTGGCTGTACTTGCCGCCGTTTTGGCCGCCTGCTCCTCCGCACCCAAACAACCTTATGGGCAGGCATTTCCGATTAACGTTCAGCAAAATACCGGAGCACGATAATGTTTTTCCGTAAAAAAACCAAACAACCGCAGAGTGAAGAACAGTTGCAGAAAGAGCAAAAAAAGCGCATCGGCAAAGAAGTAGATCAAATGATTCGGATGGCACTGGGATTTGAAAAAACCTTGGTGGATATCGCACAGCAAAATGCAAGCACTTGGAAGCGCATCGGCATCGGCGGACTGGTTATTGCAGGTTTGTCTGTTGTTGCCGTTACCAGTCTTACGCCCTTAAAAGAGGCCTTTCCCTTTGTTATCGAAGTAGATAAGGCCACGGGAGCAACCAATATCGTCACTACTATTAAAAACAAACAGATGACTTACGATGAAGTGATTAACAGACACTGGCTGCGCCAATATGTCATGTTCCGCGAAGGTTATAACTGGAATACGATTCAGGCGACCTATGATACGACAAAACTCTTCAATTCTCCCGAAGTTCAAGCCAAATACCGGACTTTTTACGAAAGTCCAACTGCACCGCATAAGGTTTTGAAACAAAATGCCGAAGTGCTTGTAAAGGTGACCAATATCTCGTTTGTAGGCGATATGGCGCAGGTACGGTTTGAAAAACGGTTGGTTCCTGTGGGTAATTCCGAAATCAAACCGGCGCCGCCGCAAAAAATGATTGCCACTATTGCCTTTGAGTTTAAGACAACCCCAATGACCGAGTCGGTTCGAGATATTAATCCTCTGGGCTTTCAAGTGTTAAGTTACAACGTTACCGAAGAGGTTGCGCAATGATGAAAAAAACCTTGCTGATAACCGGCCTTGTGGCCGGTTTGTCTTTTCAGACGGCTCCGGCCGCAGTCAATCCCAACCGCTCACCATATGATAAGAGGATTCAAAGTATCAACCATAATCCATATGATGTTGTGGTTGTAAGGGCAAAAGTCGGATATGCAACTTTGCTTCAGTTGGAGGATGGAGAAACGGTTGATGTCGCCAATCCCGTGAATGAAGGTTTGGTAACGGGATATGGTAAAGCCTGGGGGGTAAAGGTTCGCGGAAACAACATTTTTTTCAAACCAACCAAACCCCAACCGTCCACCAACTTATTGATGGTATCCAACAAAAAACGCCGCTATTCGCTTGATTTAAAAATGGCAGATCAAAATCATCCTCCTACGTTTGTATTGGAATTTCTCTATCCGAACGATGTCCGCAAACGGCAACGGGCTGAAATGTCGAAACAGATTGAAGCTGCTGCCGTTTTACGTGCCAACGAAGCACGTAATCCTAGCGGTGGCGACTATAACCGGAATTATTGGGGGCGTGGCAAAAAATCATTGGCACCGACCGAAATTTACGACGACGGTCGTTTTACCTACTTCCGTTATGACAATGCTAAAGATTTGCCGGCCGTATTCAGAGTAAAGGCTGATGGATCTGAAGCTGCCGTAAACAGTCATGTTGAAGGCGATACGTTGATTGTCCATGAAACGGCAGAAAATTTTGTTTTGCGGCTGAATAACGCAGTTCTCGGTATAGAGAACCGCAGTTACAACCCGCAAGGTAAGTTCAATCTGACCGGCAGTACTCAAAGCCGAACCGTCCGTATGAAAAAGGATAAAAAATGAAGCAAAACGAAATCAGACCCGATGATGAACAACCGAGCCTGCAAGAACGTATCGGTGACAACAGTATTGAACGCGGCATTCCTACCGACCTAAATGTTAAAAGCAGGAGCACCATGAAAAACATGATGTTCCTGTTTGCTGCATTGGCTGTTGCCGGAGTTTCCGCAGCCGCTCTGTTCAATTATTCCGGAGGTTCCGACGAAGTAGAGAAAAAAACGGAAGAGGAAGTGGTTGACGGTAAGGCAGACAGTAAAAATTTTAAAGCAGAGCAAGATGAAATTTTAGAAATGGCTCCCGATACTCCGCCAGCCGCAGCATCCGAGCCTGCCGCGGCGAGTGAAGCAAGACCTGCATCAAATCCACAGCCTACGGAAACGGACCCTGAAACGGTCGTTACAACAGAAATTCCGCCTGACGAGCGTTTTGATGTGGACCTATCCCCTCAAGGCATGGATGGAGGAACAGTTTCAGGCGCTGCGGCAGCCACACTTACTAACTTACGCCCTGACAGTACGGTTGTCGCAGAAACGGATGTAGGTTCGTCAATCTCTTCGGGCAACCCGCTGACCGCAAGATTGAGCCCTGGGAATTATAAACCTACCGTTGCTGAGAATCGCGGTGACTTAACCTATGTGTTGAATCGCGGTACGGGTATTCCCTGTGTCACTACCACAAAGATTGTCACAACCCATCCCGGTTTAACCCGTTGCCAAGTGGCACGTGACGTCTATTCGGCCAACGGCAAGACGCTGCTGGTTGAGCGTGGTTCTACCATTATCGGCGAACAGACTTCCGCGCTGACACATGGTCAGGCCCGAGTTTTTGTTTTGTGGAATACATTGGAGACACCGGAAGGCATCCGTGTGGCCCTGGACAGTCCCGGCGGCGATTCGCTCGGCGCATCAGGGCATCCTGCCAAAGTGAATTATCACTTTTGGCAGCGGTTCGGCGGTGCCATCATGATCAGCATGATTGGCGACATAGGCAACGGATTCAGTAATGGACAGAACCGCACGTCGGGTAATAACAACCACATTTCGTATGAAAATACGGGTAATACCGCGCAGGAAATGGCTACCGAAGCTCTGAAGAACAGCATCAACATTCCACCAACCGGATACGTCAATCAAGGCACGGAAATCATGGTCTTTGTTGCCCGTGATGTAGATTTTTCAGGGGTATATGAAAACGTAACGGTCTCCAACCGATATTGACCCGAAGCCGCTCACTTAAAAGGAGCGGCTTGTTCTATAACTGCCACTGGACTGGCAGTTATAGAACAAGCCGTTAATAACAAAGGAATATGTAATGGTTCACGATAATTCTGTTTCGTCACGCAATCTACTGGACAAGTTGAAGCTGACGGAATATCTCAATACCCCTGGAGTAACCGAAGTATTCATAAACCGACCTGGGGAAGTGTTTCTTGAAGATGCCGACGGCTGCCGCCGTATTGAACGACCTGATTTACCCCTGCCCGTATTGGAAAAACTGGCAAATACGCTATGTACTTACAATAAAAAGCATATCTCATACGAATCCCCCATTCATTCGGTAACGCTACCCGACGGTGAGCGCGGCCACATCATGATGTCCCCCAGTTGCGAAAACGGAACGGTTGTTTTTGCTTTCCGCAAACCTTCGAACAGCCGTTTCACAATGTCGGACTATCTTGATACAGGTCGTCTGAATGGTTTTAACGACGTATCGGGGCACGGCGTGGCAGAACGTCGTACAGAGTCGGAAATCGAAATAGAGAGCCGCTGGGTCCGTGACGTATCCGACAGGATGAAGCTACCGTCTGACGTCAAATTGACCGACTGGCAGTACAAAATGTTGGAACATAAAGCCAACGGCGAACTGAATGAATTTTTCAGAATTGCGATAGCACAGAGGTTGAATATTTGCATGGTAGGCGGTACGGGGTCGGGTAAGACTACGTTTACCAAGACACTGGCCGACATGATTCCCGCTCATGAACGGCTGGTTACTATTGAAGACACTCACGAACTCGATCTACCTTTGCACCCTAACCATGCACATTTGTTTTACAGTGTGCACATCACAGCCAAAATGATTATTGCGGCGTGTATGCGGCTTAAACCTGGACGGATTTTTTTGACAGAATTAAGGGGAGATGAGGCTTGGGACTATCTAGCCGCTCTTAATACCGGACACCCGGGAGGACTGACTTCCGTTCATGCAAACAGTGCTCGTGATGTTCACTACCGCATCATGCAGTTGGCCAAAGAATCAGCTACCGGCCAAACCATGGATCCCGGTTATATTCTTAACACTGTCCGTTCCACTATTGACGTGATCTGTTACTTTGAAAAAACCCGTATGACCGAACTTTACTTCGATCCTGTCGAAAAATACTACGCTATGCAAGGGCGTTTACAGTAATACAAGGTCGTCTGAAAACTTTTCAGACGGCCTTTTCGTTTTCATGAAAGGAGTCAGATATGCTGGTTTATATGTATGACGAAGGATTTGATGAGGGACGTATTAAAGCCCCGATACTACGTCCTTTCTTGATGTACTCAACGGCATTGGCTGCCCTATGGCTATCGGTTCTTTACTTCACTTTCAATAATGAAGATTTTTCCCTGCTTCATTTGGATGTAGTGATGCAATTTGTGTTGTATGTGTTCTTATGGTTGTTAACGCAGATTGCCTTTTTCTTCACCCTGTCGACGGTTTCGTTCGGCAGAAAGGGCTTTATGGTCAAAGACGGTGGCACACATCTTTACCTGAAAGAAGACCTTGCTTCTGTTGTGTATTCAGAGAAGGAAGGCCTTTTTATTAAGACGTTGGGCGGGAGGTGGTATCAAGATAAGACAGTCATTTTTGAAAAACATACTTATCAAATGCTGACTCACCTATTCCCCGGTGTTATGGTTTTGGAGCGTCGAATGGAAGCAGAATAGGCGTAAATCCCTTGAAACCTACCCTGTAACAGGTTTTATGGTCTTTACGGATATATCGTCCGTTACCGTATTTGTTTTCCGGATTACAGTCTGAAACCAAGTAGGTGTCAGCCAGTAATGGAAGCATATGCCATTTTTCAATTTGCTGTCCGAGCACAATAAACCCGAAAGACAAAATAAAGGCAGATACGGAATGAATCCCTGTTTTTAACCCTGCCCAACCTTTTTGTTTTGCAGCCCTACAAAAGAACCCCAAACCTACTACCAACATCAGTAGTGCGGGAATGGAGGACAACAATATGAAGAATGCCCAAATAGAGACCGAAAAATTCAGATATTCGGAATAAATGCCAAATTTGGCATTGTAGAAATGTATGGCATCGATTTTGCCGAACAGAAAAGCCAACGGCAGCAGGCAGCTGAATTTTAAGATTAGTGAAACTCTCTTCTTTATTTCCTTGCTGTAGAGATATACAGAAATCAGGGAAAACACAAGAAATCCCGCGTGAGCGGGAATGAGATGTCCTTGACTCATCCAAACGTAGTAATTGGTAAATGTTATGCCCGTCCAAATTTCTGGGGTCATCAAGATTTGTTTTATCGGACTATGCTGCAACAATTCATTACTTTTTTGGCTTTCCATTTGAAGTCCAGTCTCAATATTTTAAGATTTAGATACTAACAAAAAGAAAGGTTCGTTATGCCGTATGTCAACAAAATCGAAATTATGGGTAACCTAGGGCGTAATCCCGAGTTGCGGTATATGCCCGACGGTCGGGCGGTTACGAATGTATCAGTAGCCGTACAAAAAACGTGGAATGACCGTGAGACGCGCGAACAGAAAGAGCGCACTGAATGGTTTTCCGTCATATTGTACGGAGGACAGGCAGAAACCGTATGCAGACTGATGGAAAAAGGTGACTGCCTGCAGGTATGGGGGGAAGTACAGTCTCGGCAGGTTCAGGGGCGAGATGGCTCTGAAAAAACCGTGTTCGAAGTAATTGGCAAAGAGATGCAGATTATACGAACCAGCCCTCGTGAAAAAGTTTCCGGCGGTATTCACGACATGATGAAAACTTCCGTCGGACAGCCGGTTCAGAAATAACGACTGGCACAACCACTTGCCACATACTGAGTTTTCTATGCCCGCCTTTTGGCGGGCTTTATTTTGGAGTATTTGTAATGAGAAAACCCGTAACCGACATTCTGCTATCCCTGCTACTAGCTATTACTACCATATGTGTCGGTCTGTATCTAGGAGCGGTGGTTTATACGAAATGGCTGGGACTTAAAACTGCACCGTCGTTATCTTTGCTTTATGCCTATTGGCAGCATTTCGACCGGTTACCGCAAGGCATGTTTTTTCCGCTGAAGGTTTCGACGGCAGTTGCAGCCGCCATCCCTGTGGTCGGACTGATTATGTTACTGGTCTCGGTTCTGAGAAGAAAAAGAAAAGAGTTGCACGGCTCTTCAAGGTTTGCGAGCGAACGCGAAATCAGGAAATCAGGGTTGTTAGACAACCCGTCAGCAAAGAAACGCAAAAAGGGAAAGGATGTGCCGGACCTGATTTTGGGCAAATACAAAGGGAAATATCTGCGTTGGTCAAACGATGGTTTTCTCTACTTGGCTGCCCGTACCCGAAGCGGCAAAGGTATAGGTTTTGTTATACCCAATTGCCTGCACTACCGACACAGTATGGTGGTCAACGATATAAAGAAGGAAAACTTTCTGATTACCGCCGGATTCCGGGCCAAACACGGGCAGAAGGTGTTTTTCTTCAATCCGTCAGGAACGATGCCTTACCACACCGAAGAGCCTGACGCGCCGCTGATCAGTCATCGTTGGAATCCGCTGACTTATGTACGCCGCGATCCTGTTTATACCTATAAGGACGCACTATCCGTGGCGGCGATTTTTTATCCGCTTAGAAATGACGATAAGGACGGCTCGAATTTTTGGCAAGAAGCTGCACAGAAATTGTTCACAGGGCTGCTGCTGTATTTGATTGAAACAGAGAAGGAACGTGATCTCAATCTAATGCAAAATATGACAACAATGACCAATCTTTTCCGACTTACCTCCCCCGCCAACGGTAAGACTTTGAAGGAATGGATAAATGACGAACTGGAATTGCGTTCTGTTTCTTCTACGGCAGGTCTTAGTAGGAACTGTATATTCTTACTGAGGGATTTTCTCCAAAAAGCAGACAAAGAGGCGGCAAGCGTCTTATCAACAATGAATGCACCTTTGTCAATCTTTCTTGATCCTGCGGTAGAGGCTGCTACAAGTGGCGACGATTTCCGCTTAGATAGACTGCGCATGGAACCGACAACCATCTATTTGGGTGTTGCTCCCAACGAGCTGAAAATATATAGCACGCTGTTGAAACTGTTTTTCAGCCAGTTATGCGATGTCAATGTCCAGCAGGGTCTGCCGTCTGACAACCCAAAATTGAAATACCAGTGTCTGTTGCTATTAGACGAATTTACCGCACTAGGCAATATCCCTGCCATCGAAAAAGGAGTGGGCTATCTGGCCGGTTATGGTATCCGCCCTATTCTCGTCTTTCAAACTCCTTCACAGGTGGAAGAAGTATATGGCAGTACGGCACGGCAGACGTTCTTCTCCAACTTTGCCATCCGTATGATTTTTGCACCTCGCGAACAAAACGATGCGGAAGAATTGAGTAAGTTGATCGGATTTTATACCTATAAGGCGAAAGGAACGTCCCGCTCTCGAGGTAAAAGCAGCAGTAGCGGAGTGAGTGTCAGTGATCAAAAACGTGCGGTCATGAACCCCGACGAGCTCAAGGTCATGCCGAATTCCGACTGCATCATCAGTATGGCAGGGATGTCCGCTATCTATGCAGAAAAGATTATCTATGATGAAGACCCTGCCCTCAAAGATCGCGCTTTCCTGCCTATCCCACATGTTCCCGAGTTGAATGTACATATTGAGGCAAAGAAACCGGTTGAGGTTTCTAAACCTGCATATGTTTCGCCGGAGGAGATGGAAAGTTTCAACTGGCGTGACGCGGTTAACGCTGAAGAACTGGCTCGTTCGGTACTGGAAGCGATTATTCCGGCCGGCAGCCCACCAGAATTTGTCGCGCAGATAGTTCCGGTGATTGCCCGCAACTGGGGCGAAGGCAGCCTATCCGTTATTGCCAGTATATTGAAAGAGACATCAGGTATTACGGTCAACACGAAAGAGATACACACAGAATCTGCTTAATGATGGTTTTCAGACGGGCTGTTTTTTGGGTAACAGGGCAGGTGTTGATGAGCCGCCGTCAATCCGACGGCGGTATTTTTGTTTGGAAATGAAAATCGCAAACTAACTGATATATGCCTTATTTTCATTTTACTAATATGCCATTCATATTAGTAAGTGTGTTTCAATTAAATAATGTCTAGTTTTTGTGACTTTTAGTTGTGTTGTTGTTTTTAAAAATTTGTCCCTAATTGGCTTAAAATTGTCCCAAATGTATTGTATAATTCATTGAGAGAGGAAATGTCGTATGAAAAAAGCTGATGTACTTGATTTAATCAAATACCATTTTGAGAACAAAGAAGCTGAATTTCGAAATCAAGCAATCACAATTGCTCGTAGTTTCGATAAAGCAGGTGATTCGCAACTTGCACAATATATTATGGGATTAATATCTCAGTCAGATAGATTTGTTCCTCAAAATGGCGACCATAGTGACAATCTTGTGCCTGTAAAATTAGATACCGGACCACTACCATTGCCCACAACTATTACAAACGATTTAAAAGGAATAATTAATGCAGTAAATCATAATATTGGGATTAATAAGTTTTTATTTGTTGGCTCTCCAGGTACAGGTAAAACAGAAAGTGCAAAACAGATTGCGAGATTGCTTAATAGAGAGTTACTGATGGTAGACTTTAGCCATTTGGTAGACAGTAAGTTAGGGCAAACTGCTAAAAATCTGACACACGTTTTTGGTGAAATCAACAAGCTGCCATTTTTAAAGAACTACATTATTCTTTTCGATGAGATAGATACGATTGCATTAGATCGCATTAATCAGAATGATATTCGAGAGATGGGGCGTGTTACCTCGACATTTCTAAAAGCCTTAGAGAGTTTGAATCCTGATGCTCTAATTATTGCTACTACAAATTTGTATTCAAATTTAGACAAAGCCTTAGTTAGACGTTTTGATGCGACCATTGATTTCGATAGGTACTCAGAAGATGACAGAATTGAAGTCGCTGAAGTCATTCTTAACCATCTATTGAAACAATTCAAGCATGCAGCAAAAGATATGCGTCTTTTCAAGAAAATTATAAAAAGTACTAAAAGTATCCCAAATCCAGGAGACCTAAAAAATCTTATTAGGACGTCATTGGCTTTTAGTGATTCTAATGATCCATATGATTATCTGAAACGTCTTTTAAGAAGTATGCATAAAGGAAAAACACTGACGGTTAATCAATTGCATGATTTGCAATTTACGGTACGTGAGATAGAAATGCTAACAGGTATATCAAAAAGTAGTGTGTCAAGAGAATTAAAAAATGAGGCTGAAAAATGAATAATATTCTGACATTAAGGGGCAAGAAATTTATCCAAGAAAAGCGTAATGGGGGAGGAGGACCAATTAAACTATCTAATAATTTAATTGTTAAATTATCTAGACTTAAGGATCTCCATGAGTCATTAATAAAGGTTAAGAAGACGTGGGGTGACAATAAGATTATTGATGGTGTTTTAGTTAGTGTTTACTATGATCGGATCATTGCTAAAAGTAACCGTATAAACGGCTATTTAAATGGTGGTACAAATTTTGAACCAACTCATACAGTAGTCGGTGCGAAATTCAATTCGGATAAAACAAAACATATAATTACCCATTATATTTCTAGAGATATTTTAGATAAAACGATTGCTATTTCTAGCCAAATTATTGCATTATTTCAACAATCATTTCCAAATGGCGAATTAACTACTCAAGCTTTCAATGATCCAAAAACATTTGATGATTTGCAGTATGATAACTATCCTTTTAAAAAAAATACTTTTAAGCAATATCTGAAAGATTCCTGCTATGTTGAAAAATTTGATATTGAGAAAGCAGAAAAGCAAAATCTGAAAAATTCCATCATTACATTTTATGATGTTAAAACAGATATTCATGATCTCTTAAGGAAGATTAATATAGATGTATCAAATGCTAATGTGTTAGATAGTACTACTGCTTTACTTGATGAAAAAAATGTTGAAATAGTCCTTTCAAAAATTCCCTATCTGGTTTCAATGGCTGTTGAGAATTTCTCATCACTATCACCGGAAGAATTTCAGAGTATGGGAGATCAGGTAGAAATACCTATACCTTCTCCTAAAAACGAGCCAATTATAGGTGTTATTGATACATTATTTGACTCAAGGGTTTATTTCAGTGAATGGGTTGACTATCATGATTTGATATCTGACGATATCCGTAAAGAACCGGCTGATTATAAACACGGAACAGCAGTGTCATCATTAATTGTAGATGCCCCTAACTTGAACAAACATCTTGATGATGGTTGCGGTCGGTTTCAAGTTCGTCATTTTGGTGTTTCTCTGCACAGCGGATTTAATTCGTTCAACATTATTAAACAAATTAAAGAAATTGTGTCACAAAATAGCGATATCAAAGTTTGGAATTTATCTCTTGGATCTAATGATGAGATAAAAGCTAATTTTATGTCTGCCGAAGCGGCTACCTTAGATGAAATCCAATTTGAAAATGATGTTATTTTTGTTATTGCAGCTACGAACGGAGCAATGAAAAATGGACAACGTACGAAAATTGGTTCTCCTGCTGATTCATTAAATTCACTAATCGTCAGTTCAGTAGATTTTGAAGACAAACCGGCAAATTATTCTCGACAAGGTATCGTATTATCATTTTTTACGAAACCTGACATTGCCTATTATGGCGGTGGGAATGAAAGCTATATCAACGTATGTGAACCATTGGGTTCAGCAAGAGTTGCAGGAACCAGTTTTGCAGCTCCTCTTGTTGCTAGAAAGTTGGCATATTTGATTTATATTATGGGGCTAAAACGTGAAGAGGCAAAAGCATTGTTAATTGATTCCGCAATAGGCTGGAATGCTAAACAATCGTTTGAAGAAATGATTCTGATTGGTAATGGGGTGATTCCGATCAAAATAGAGGAAATCCTTTCCACTCCAGAAGATGAAATTAAGTTTATTGTTTCAGATGTTTCGGAAAAATATAATTCGTATAGTTATGATTTTCCAGTTCCTGTATCGGATGGCAAGTATCCTTATGTTGCGAAAGTCACAATGTGCTATTTCCCTAGATGTTCACGCAATCAAGGGGTGGATTATACTAATACGGAATTGAATATAACATTCGGCAGGTTAAATCCCAAAGGGATCAGGCCAATTAATGATGATAGACAACATTTCGATGATGCTCCCGGCTATGTCAAGGAAGAGTCCGCACGGGCTATTTTTAGAAAATGGGATAATACCAAGCATATTTGTGAGTCTTTTACACCGAGTAAGAAAGCAAAATCTATTTTCAATACAGACAACCCACAATGGGGAATGAGTGTTAAAACCATTGAACGTCTTAAAAAAAAGGATGGGGAGGGAATACGATTCGGTGTAGTTGTAACATTAAAAGAACTCAAAGGTGTCAATCGAATTGAAGAGTTTATTCATCAAGCATCGCTAAGAGGGTGGTTAGTGAGTGAGTTACAGGTAGAAACTCAAGTTGAAATTTACAATAAGCTAAATGAAGAAATAGTATTCGAGTAATAATTATAAAGTCCGATTCAAATTTCTTATAGGCCGTCTGAAGTTTTCAGACGGCCATTATTATTTTGGAGAATACATTATGAGCAACTACGACAACATTGGCAGTGCATTAAGCTGCATTGGACCATATGAAGGAAACAAAAATGGCGAAATATGATGAAATTCGGGCGGCGTTGAACCATATCGGTGCAGACGACCGCGATATATGGATACGTATGGGTGCAGCTGTCAAAGACGAAATGGGTGAAGACGGTTTCCACCTGTGGGATGAATGGTCTCAGACAAGCGGTAGTTACAATGCCCGCGACGCAAAAGCGGCCTGGAAGTCGTTCAAAGCCGGACATATCAGTATCGGTACATTGTTTTATCATGCCCGGCAGAACGGCTGGCGGCCTGAAAAACCCTATGTTCCGCTTTCTGATGCCGAAAAAGCTCGGCGGCAGGCGGAATCCGAGGCAAAACGGCTTGAAGCAGAGCGGTTGCGGCAAGAAGGCTACGAACGTGTGAAGGGGACTGCGCAAAGAATATGGGCGCAGAGTGTGCCCGCCACATTGGCACACCCCTACCTTACTGCCAAAGGCATAACCGATCCCACCGTAGTTTCAGGTATCCGCCAAAACGAATACAACGACAGCCTGAGACTGCAAATCCCTGTTTTCTACGACGGCCAACTGTACAACCTGCAATCTATTGATCCCACTGGCGACAAACGCTTTTTGAAAGACGGTCGAAAAGACGGCGGTTATACGGTGATCGGCGATGCGTCCAAAATTTCAAACGGCGTGGTAATCGCTGAAGGTTTCGCCACCGCCGCCAGTATCCATCAAGCGACTGGACAGCCAGTTATCGTAGCTTTCGATGCAGACAATATGGTCAAGGTGTCCGAAACACTGGCGCGAAACCTACCATCCGACACCAAAGTAACGATTGCGGTCGATAACGACGCATCGGGAAAAGGTTTGCATTCTGCCCTGCAGGCGGCGGCCTTATTCAATGGTCGAGCTATTGCCATCGAGCCGGAATTCAGTATGCAGCAGATTCAGAAATTTCAACAGACGGCAGGAATGGATAAACAAGGCAGACCGAAACTGCCGAGCGACTACAACGACCTACACCAGTTGGCGGGTATCGAAGCCGTCAGAAAGGCTTTGACAGAAGGTCGGAACCTGGCCGCTCCTGAGTCCGAGCATCGCATACAGCTTGATACAGATATGGAACAGGCCATTGCCGACGAGATTGCTGAATGGCAGGCACGGCAGCAAGCAGCGGAGCGTGGTCATACGACAAAATCCTCGGACAGGTCGTCTGAAAGCCCTGCATCCGAACAGTCTGGCAAACAGAAAGAAGAAGAGATGATTCAACAAACCGAAACATTGCAAGCTGTAACCTCAAGTCAGGTAGAAGTCAACGGCATCGAATACGCGGAAAAACGGCGTGAGCGGACAACCGAACCTTATCAGCCGATTGATCCCGATCATCCGTACGGCTTCGGCCGTACCGGCAGTCATTTCGGCGACGCTCCACCGTTGGAAACAGATGAGCACGGCAAGGCAAAATATTTTTACGAATCCGACTTTGCCAAGTATCAACTCGATGATGCCAGAACCGATATACATTATGTCCGTACATCACCCGAAGCCATACAGAAAGACTTGGATGCTGCGGGAGACATCAATTTTTATTACGGTATTACCGAAAGTGGGCGGACGGTCATGTTTACCAAGACTGAACAAGGATGGCAGTCGCCGCAGCCCGGCAACCGTCCCGTCCCAGCTCAAGATAGAACCGAGTCGCCACCACAACAGGAATCGGATACCGAACCGCTGCGGGCTTTGCAAAATGAGGGTAGAAAAACCGTTCTCGATCTAAACTACAATATCCCGCCGGACAGTATTGCCCACCGTTATATCGTTTCAGACGGTAAATATATGTCTGCCGAAAACGGCACGACCGTAATGTTTACCGACAAAGGCAACAAATTGAGTACGGCCCGCTCGGATACGCAAACCGTCAACGATATGTTGGAAGTGGTCAAAGAAAAAGGCTGGGACAACATCAAACTGACGGGCAGCAAAGAATTTAAGCGCGCAATGTTTCTTGCAGCAGAAAGCCGGGGGATCCGTACCACTGGCTACCGTCCGACCAAAGAAGATTTGGCTTATCTCGACCACCTGCGTGAGGGACGGGCATTGAACGGCGTGGAAGAACAGCACACGCGCGAACCGGTTAAAGCCGGTGAAAGCAATTCTCCATCCCCTCAACATAACAAAAATCGTGATATGTCGTCTGAAAAGGCAGTGCCAACCCGCGGACAGTCATCCGTACCTGCCGACGGTGAGCGTATCGTTACCGTCGGCAGCGCACCCTATCTTCATAATGCCCAAAATAAGGAAAGCCCTTATATCGTACTGGAACGGGACGGCAAAGAGCGCACGGTATGGGGTGTGGACATTCCTGACGCGATGGAACGCAGCGGCGCGGAAGTCGGTGACCGCATCCGGCTTCATTCGTTGGGCAGGCAGCCGGTAGAGGTGGAAGTACCAATTTACGACAAAGACGGCAAAGTTACCGGTATGGAAACAAAGGCTGCATACCGCAACATGTTTGACATGGAAATCGTACGCGAACAGGAAAAACAGAAAGAGCATGAAACCTCTGTCCCGCAACCTGATACCGCCGCCCTGTCCAAGTCAGACGAAATGCTGGCACGGAGCAAAACACCTTCCAATGCCACCATCAATACTTCCCATGCCGCCGATACCCAAGCAGGCGTGCCGTTACAGGGTATAGGCCAAGGTGAAATACCTGCCGAAGTGGCGGTACGCGCGGCCAAGATGAAATCTGACGCGCTGGATACCCGGCTGCAATCGTCCAAAGCCGTCTATATGACCAAGGCCGGAAAGCTGTCCAAAGCCAACAAATCCCACCTGCAATTCCACGAACGCAACGTTATGGATGCAATTCGGGGGGTGAAAGGAGATGCACGAAAACTGGCCTTGGCCAACTATTACGAACATACCGCCGAGAAAATGAAGGGTTCGAAGCTGGATTTACCCAAACCGGTTCAGATACCAAGCCCGCAGCATTCGTTGGTTCAGGTACAGCAACAGAACGACCGAGATCGGCAGCATGAGAAAGAGCCGGAAGTGGAAATCGGCCGCTGAGTTTTTAATCCGATTCTTTCATTACGGCCTGAAGCCTTGCGGTTTCAGGCCGTTTTTTTCTTGGAGGCAATATGGCAGAGAATGAAAACAAGCAACCTGCGGGCAGCAGGAGAATGAAAATCCTGCAACAGTCACTGGCAAAGAAACAGGCAGCGTTCGACCAACGGCTGCAAAGCCATTTCGACGACGTTCGCAGTGCGAACGGACAACCGCTCAACGACAAGCGCAACGGTCAGGCAACATTGAACCGCTGGGAACGCCAAAACGACGGTTTGCGAACGGCGGACAAGGAAATTGAGAAGACCCAACGCGCCATCGAACGTGAACAGGCAGCCATCGATCGCGTGAACAATGCCGACATCCCTGAATTTTTGAAACCGATGATCGAGTCCGGCGAAATTACCCAATGGCGCAAATTCCCGAACCGCTTTTTCGTCAGCGGCGTAGAAAAAGCACGCATCATATGGGATAAAGACAAGCAGCAGTTCGGCTATGCCTACCTGCAAGGCGTGAAAGGCGAACAGTTCACCAAATTCCGCGACACCTATAACCATATCCTTGCCCTGCACCGTCAAGAACGCGAAAACGAAACCAAACAAGAGGCGGCATCAGAAAAAAACGAAGCCCGGCCGGCACAAGAACCGGCAGAAAAGTTACCTGAAATATCTGTGAAACGTCCTCCCCAGCTACCCACAATGCCTGATTTCGGTCTCAAAGGTGAAGACCTTCGAGCATTCAATCGCGGCTGGCAGAATGCGGCTGATTCTTTGGATGCGGTCATCGCCAAACAATCCGAAAAAATTGCCGAACGAATAGCTTTATTGGAAAAAGCCGGTATTCCCTATGTTCGTATGGAAGCATTTATGGACAAAATCAATGGTGGTGAAGTCAACGGATACGGGGAGAAACATACGGTGCAACGGTTGACTGAACTGGAACAGTTTACTAAACGGTTGCGCGACAAGACCATGAAACCTTCCGGCTATATTGGCACCGGTTACAAAAATCCCCGTACTACTGCCTTCACAGCCTTGGGTTGCGATATTGCAGATACATACGCCAAGCTGGATCCTGCCATTCCTTATTACGAAGATCGCAACATCGTCGCGTGGCTCAGCCATCACCCTGTACCACAGCAGATCCGCCCTGCCCCAACTACCAAAGGTTCAAACACAGCCGTTATACAACAGTCCCTTGAGGAACGTTTACAGGCAGTTCAAGGACAGTACGAAAAGCGGTTATCTGATATGAATGCAGACGGGCAGAAAAAGCACCGCATTTTAGAGGCAGGCATGGAAAACCTGATTAAAGGCCTGCCTGAACAAACACAGATGCAGGCGCGCCTGAATTTCTATCAGACCCAATATGGCCGCCTGACGACACAAAAAGACCAGGAACAGCCTCCTGAGCAACAGGAACTGTTTTACGGACGATAACGATAAGAAAGGTCGCCTGAAACATGTTTTCAGACGACCTTTCTTATCTATTGATATTTTCAACCATACTAAGGAGAAAAATATGCGTAAAGTCCTTCTAATCACAGGAGCATCAGAACAGGATAGAGACCGTTTCATCAGATACAGGCAGAATACTGAAACCTGTGAATTGCGCAGCATACTGCCCCTTTGTAACGAATACATATTGAATGACATAGAAAATGGATGGCAATATGATTTGTGCCTCAGTGTACAGGATGACTCCCTACTTTCTCAGGAAGTGATGGACAAAGTTACGGAACGGGTTGTGATTGAGAAAGAAAATGGAAAAATATTTTTTACCGAGACCGCAGGAAACGGACATCGGAGGAAGGAATTACAGGATGCGGAGGTCTTCCCTTCATGGAGTGCCGTCATCAATACCCATATTGTCGTTATCGGCAATACCGATACACCGGGATGCCACATCCCGCCGGAAGTTTCCGGTCTCGAAGATTACGATGCCGCCTTTACCTTCGGCATATTGCTTTCAGCAGGAGAACTACATAATTTCTGGATGCATACAGACGCCGAAATAGCTTGGAGGGTGGATAAACTTTTTGCGGGACGTATAGGCAATATATTGTATGATTCCAAAACTCGGACCGGGGCGGCATCCATACGTGGCACACCGCCCGACGTCGGTACAATCCGGTTACTGCCGACATAATGGAATTATAAATGGAATGATTGCAGAGGAGGAAATGAGATTTTGGAACGAAATTCAAAAAAGTTAAAAGAACTATTCCGGCTGTTTGCAGACAACCCTTCATTATGGGTAAGGCTGGTAACGAAGTTTAAAAAAGTTTCCTTTGCTAAGGTGTTGAAGCATTCATATCTGTCGGGCAGGCGGCATGGTTATCAGCAGGGCATCGCCTGTCCCAGGGAAATAACGATTAACGCCGATTCTTCAAAACTGATTCCAGAAATTCAACCAGATCATTCCATTTACGGACCGGGGAAACTTCCTGTATCGGAGGAATTGAGGCAGCAAATGATGGAGGATACCCGAAATGCCTCAAATTCAGGGGTGGTATCGATGCCGACGGAAGATCAGTGGAAAATGATTTTATCCGATTCTCCCGCTTCAAGCGTTATTGCAGGAGCGGGATCCGGCAAGTCCACCACATTGGTACTACGGGTTGTTTTTATGGTCTGCTATCTGAAGATAGACATCAGGGAAATAAAGGTTATTTCTTTTACCCGCGCATCATGCGTAGAATTGCGGGAAAAAATCCAAAAAGTCTTGTCGTTTCAGACGTGGAAGGAGAGGAGTGCCATCAAGGACGTCGCTATGGAGAGCATCTTGAAAGAATTGGTCAAGACTTTCCATGCCTCTCTTCTCTCAGTAGTAAGGAAGCAATATAAGAATGTTGATTTTTTTGAGTTTTCTGGACATGGCGCAAATAACGGATTCGAAGCCGAACAGGATGACTGCGATAATCTTTTTGCAACCAATATAACATCCGCACAAAAGGAAATGTTGTTGGAGGCATACCGCGGTTGCTTTGCTGATTGCGACGGCTTTCGTGAAGCTATTCTGCGTCTTTGGGATATGTCCGTATTAAACAAGAAATTTAAACTGGCAAATTCGAAAAATAACTCCCCTTATCAAGACAATATCCTGAAAATAGCTTCAGAAAGGGATTTGAATATTGTTGATACTGTGAATGAGTGTTGGCGTGAAGATATTGAAAATCTTGGTTTGACTCTCCACCCAAGGCAGAAATTTTCAGGATCGAAATATACTTTTTATTCTAATGCGGCTATTAAAATCAACGGGGTATTAATTCCGGTGTTTTTCAGTTTACATGGAACAAAAGACGGCGAAGACCTTCCATGCCTGCAAGAGATGGTCTCTGGTAATTTCCCATTCAAAAAAGCCCTAACCGTTAAGAAAAAAATTATTTTGGACTTCATTTCATCCGATTATTTACATATTGAAAATATAGAAGATTTAAAATGCTTGAAATTTGCTTATCGGGAAGGGAGGACGTTTACTAAGCATGAAGTGCCACGTTTCAATGTGCAATTGGAAGGAGAACTTGGAAAAAGCCCGATTGAAGATTTGCTGTTTGCACAGGCGTCCTTTATTCAGAATCTAGGGATGGAGGTTTATACACCTGTCAAATACATATCGGATAATAGAGTTTTTAAAGAATCTGATGCCGAATATCATTTTGCAACGGCATTGCAGTATTTTATGCCGTATTTTGAAGAAGAAATGGGTAAACGGAATATATGGACTTTCAACCGTTTTTTCCTAGACGGGGCAGGCAAGCCTGAAAATTTGCCTGTTTCAAATCAACTGCTCGGATTTAGGCATTTACTGATTGATGAATTTCAGGATATTTCCCCTCAAATCGTCCGGTGGTTGTTGGCGATTCATCGGAAACTGGTTGCAAGCGGTATCGCACCTTCAATTATGTCAATAGGGGATGACTGGCAGTCCATATACGGTTGGAGGGGCAGTGCCCCCGAACTGTTTATCCATTTTGAAAAATATTTTCCCATCAGTTCCGAATTGGGAAGGAAACCGGCCATATATAGGATGATGCAGAATTATCGGTCTGTTGAGCCCATATTGAAAGATGCCGAAAAAATCTTGGAAGGTGTACAAAATAAAATTGATAAACAAGCCATAGCGGTAAGAGAAAACGATACCGGATGTCAAGGTATCGATGTCGTTACAAATATAGATTTTAAAAAAACAAGTGATATACAAACGATTGTATCGCGCATCATTGCTGAATATCACTGGGTTTCATCATTAAACAGTCCTGATCGCAACAAAGTGATGGTTATGGCGCGAACCAATAAGATACTGAATGCGGTAAAAAAAGCATTGGGACAGCAACTGGGACGGGACTCCGGAGTAAAGTTTCTAACTTTCCATCAGTCAAAAGGGCTTCAGGCTGAGGTTGCAATTCTATGTGGTGATTGCAGATATGATTTGAATCATAGATTCAGAAATGCCGTGTACAAATCCAGCGGACTTTTTTCACAAACTTATGACCAGGCCGCTAAGGATGAAGTCTTTCGCTTGGCGTATGTAGCTGCTACCCGTGGCATTCGTCGTACCATTTGGTTTATAGATGAATTTCAAAATGATGGAGCCGCAATTAGATTAAAACCATCAAATTAGTAATTTCTGATTAACAAAAAACCGCCATTGATCAGTTAATGGCGGCTTTTTGTTACTGGATATTTTCAGATTGCCTAAAAAATATACCTACTCAGTCGTCAGAACTGGCGGGCTTTTTCCTTTGGAAAAAATATGAATGTCACAGAAAACGGAAAGAACCGCACGGTCAGAGTATTTGGCCGGCCAGAAGACGAATTGTCGGCGTTACGTGCCTTAGCTGCTCCCCGGTACGGCAAGGACTGCGTTTCTCTGCTACTCAAAAAAACAGCATAGTCGCTCAATCGTGGCTTGCAGAATGCGGCTGCTTCGTTGGATGCGACCATTGCCAAACAATCCTAAACAATTACCGAACGAATGGCTTTATTGGAAAAATCCGGTATTCCCTATGCTCGTATGGAAACATTTATGGACAAAATCGATACAGGCGAGTCTGTATTTCTACCAAGCCCAATACGAGCATATGGGCGTAAAAAACGAACCGGAGCAGTCCTCCGAACAACAGGAACTGTTCTACTGGCGATAACGACAAGAAAGGTCGTCTGAAACCATGTTTCAGACGACCTTGTTTTTTTAAGGATGAAGCTATGCCTGAAATCAGCGTCTATGGGTTGACTGAAGAAGAAATCAAACAGCTCACTCAATTAGCAAAACAGCACTATGGTAAAGCCAGCGTATCATGGATGGCAAAACGGCTTTTGAAGGCACAGCTTGAAAAGGAAGAACCCGAATTGATTGGGCTTCCACCTCCTAAAAGCAACAAACGCATTACCGTCCGACTGCCCAACAAAGACCGTGCGTATTTGGAAGAGGCCGCTAAACGGCGTGGCGGCACGATCAACGATGCAATACGCGACATCATACAGGCACATATCAGCCGCCATCCCATCCTCTCCGCCGTCGAACTGGACGAATTACACCATTCAAATTACCAACTTTTGAGTATCGGACGAAATCTCAACCAAATCGCCCACAAACTCAATGCAGGCGAACCTGTCTCTCTGACATCACAATACATCGCTGAACTGCGCGAAATCATCAACAACCATACCGAGTGCGTCGGGCGGGTACTGCATACCCAGCGAAGGCGTAAAAAATAAGGAGGCAGACTATGGCGACCAATCCCATAGACGACTGGTTTTTAGGTTATAAAACCCGTGCCGTCAAATCCAAAGACCGGGGCGGATTGTATTTGGGTCACGACCGCCGCCCGTCAAAACCGCTGAAATCCGGCAGCGGCCTAACCAACCTTAAGGCCGCCGCTCTCAAGCACCCCGAAGTAATGGTAAAAATACCTCGCCGCCTCAGCAGTAATTCAAAAGGGATTGCCGGAGTACGCGGCCATTTGGACTATGTGTCACGCAACGGCAAAACACAGGTTGAAACCAATGACGGCGAACGCTTAAACAGTAAACGGGAAGTACGTGACTTGGTGGAGGACTGGAAACGACTGGGAATTGCCGAACACACCAAGCATAAAGAAGCATTGAACATCGTACTGTCGATGCCGCCAGGTACACCGCCGCAAGCCGTACTGGATGCCGCCCGAAACTTTGCTGCCGAGCAATTTGAGGGACACAAATACGCCTTTGCACTGCACCATGAATCGGACAAAGAGGGGGAGCCGCCGCATCCACACGTCCACCTGTGCGTACTGGTGCGTAATCAGTTCGGTGATCGGCTCAATCCGCGTAAAAACGACCTGTTCGAATGGCGTGTTCGCTTTGCCGAAAAACTCCGGGAAGAAGGTGTACAGTGCGCCGCCACTAGGCGACAGCATCGAGGAATAACGCAAAAACCGGAAAAAGGCGTCTTTCGTGCCATAAAATCTCGCGGCCAAGTACCGAACCGCTACCGGCAACAGGCTGAAGAACTGATTGAAGCTGTCAAACACAACGAACGACCGACGCATCAGTCTTGGAAGAAAATAATGCACACCCGCGGACTGATAGTGGATGAGTACGGCAAAATAGCCAAAGAGCTGTACAAAATGGGACATAAGACCGAAGCACGTATCATCAGCCGGTTGGCCAAAGAAACCGCCGCTCAGCCGCATGATACTAAGGCTCAGCAACAGTTTGATACAGCCCTCAACAACGGCATGACTGCTGAAAAACTGACCCAAAACCTGAAGCATCAACTTGATGAAAGCGAGCAATTCAGCAATCTGGCACGAAAATTGTCGGAAAGCGGACATAAAGCGGAAGCGAAGCTTATGCAGGATATTGCCGTTGCGGCAGCCGGTCGATCCATTGTTGGAGAAACATCAGTGGAACGCAGCAATACCCAATCAGCAGAAAATCCGTCCCTGCATCATGAACACGGGGATGACGGATTGACACGCTAGTTTTGAATCCGTACATACGACAAACCATATTTGCAGAAACCATACGGCAACGACAACCCGGCCGCAGCACTGGAAACGGTGCTGCGGCCGGGCTTTTTTGTTTATAGGAAATAAACACCTCACTTGCTATCAATTTACAAAAATGATAGCATTTGACAGTATTCAAACACCCTCGAAAGGAACGGATATGCCTTCCATTACAGTCAGAAACCTATCCGAAGAGACCCATCGAGCCCTTAAGGCACGTGCCTTAGCCGCCGGTCGGAGTACGGAAGCCGAAATACGGCTGATACTGGATCAAGCTGCACGCCCCAAACAACGTGTCCGTCTTGGTTCACTGTTATCCGATATCGGTCGGGAAGCAGGAGGTGTGGATTTAGACATAGAACGGAAAGAGCAAACTGAGGTACAGTTCTAATGATTCTGCTGGACACCAATATTATTTCCGAACCGCTCCGCCCTAAGCCTGATTCTGCCGTCATCGCTTGGTTGGACAGACAACCGGTGGAAACACTATATCTTTCCAGCATTACCGTGGCGGAACTGCGTTTTGGCATAGCCATCCTTCCTGAAGGCGGAAAAAAACGGCTGTTGTTGGAAAAACTGGAAGAAACAGTATTACCTGTATTTTCAGACCGTATTTTGGATTTTGACATCGAAGCTGCCGTTGCTTACGCCGAAGTTCGTGCAACAGCGCGGGCGGCAGGATTCACTGTTGCGGCGGCAGACGGCTATATTGCGGCCATAGCGCGTTACCACCATATGACGGTAGCTACCCGAGATACGACTCCGTTTACCGCAGCCGGATTAAAAGTCATCAACCCGTTTCTAGGTGGTAAATAGGCCGAGACCTTTGCAAAAAAGCCCTTCCCCCGACAACCGAAACCCCAACACAGGTTTTCGGCTGTTTCCGCCCCAATCACTCCTTAATTCTACCCAAACGCCCCCTTAATCCTCCCCGGATACCCGATAATCAGGCATCCGGGCCGCCTTTTAGGCGGCAACAGGCACACTTAGCCTGTTGGCCGCTTTCAACAGGTTCAAACACATCGCTTTCAGATGACTTTGCGCACTCACTTTAATCAGTCCGAAATAGGCTGCCCGGGCGTAGCGGAATT
>ERZ773214.117-NODE-117-length-55223-cov-10.696255_pt1 | contig 55223 bp, 61 predicted proteins | sample MGYA00511238_ERZ773214 | MGnify/ENA primary metagenome ERZ773214 (study PRJEB29015, sample SAMEA2738157) | human oral metagenome | biome: human oral; feature: human-associated habitat; material: saliva | place: China | collected 2259 ... | reverse complement strand
TAAGTGAAGAAAAGAAAATAACTATATTTTTTTTTCTGCTTATTTTCTTTATTTGAACACAACTATATATATATATTGATATTGCCAATAAAATGAATACTAACAATAATGATAGATACTTATTTATGTTAGTATAAAATGTTATTAATGATATTATATATACAAATAATGCTAAAATATACAAAATTTTTTTATATTTCGATATAACCATTTTGGCCCCATGCATCTCTTCTATCTAAGGCATTAGCTAATCCAGTTCCTGGATCAAGTAAATTATAAATTGCAGAAAAAAATAATCCATCAACCACTTTTGCAGTATGTGACATTCCCCATGCTATAAGTTTGTTCTTAATTTTCGCCAAAGCTCTTCTCTTTATATAATCTTTAGCTGCTGCAGTTCCCATTTTTCTTATTAGTAGATTCATTGCAGCAGATCCTGCTCCACCAGTTGCAGCAGCTGCAATTGCAAAGATAATTGTATTAAATGCGGCGGCAGCATCACTTGTTTTGATCCTTATTGTCGGTCTCTTTTTTGCTTTAGCTGCACTAGTAGAATATAATGTTAACTCATTTCCATTATTGATCACAGTTGTGTCATCTCTTAACAAAAGTTTTACAGCTTCTATATTTTCTTCTGTTAATTCTACGTCATCCGTATTTCTAATAGCATCTTCCACAATGCTATTAAAAACTTTTTCCTCTTTAGCACTCATAAGCTCTTCTTTATACTCTTTTGCTTCTATTGATTTAGCCGCGTCTGAAATTTCGCTACGACTTAAAGAGTCTATAGTATTTGAATCTAATTCAATATTTTTTATAGACTCTAAATTCACCTTAGTAAAAGTATTTTTTTTGTTCGATGCAAAAGCATATGAAGTACTTGTAAATAACATTAGAGATGCCAATAAAATACATGTTATTTTTTTTGAAATTTTTTTGTTCATTTTTTTCACACTCCTAGAATTTTTTTTATATTGGTTGATTGTATAATCAAGTTGAACAATTAAATAAAAAATCCATAGCGATACTTCTGTGGTAGAATGTAGGTGTTAAATCAACAATAAACCAAAGGAGTTATCACTATGGATCATGTATATTCTACCACAACTAAACACGAAAAAGGGAACCTAGAGATCATAAATACCATTAATCCTATATAAGTTATATATTCCCTAATTTCTTTTGACTTGATGTTTGTGTTTTATCTGCTTAACTATTATTGCAATTGCAATTATGATTATAATAATATGTGGAACATACATAATCAAATCATTCCAGCCAGTCATACCCATAACAGCTATAAGAGATACAATTATAGATAGTATATATGGGATGCAAATTATGCACCTTCCTACAGAGTTTCTAAAGGCAATTAGATGTAATATCATAGAAATACCCATGAAATATGTCCCTATAGTCATTGGATTTATTTTGATAAACAAGACGGACAGCGGGTGGTTATCCATGTCAAGCACAGCAAAAATCCAATACATATATAATGCAAAATACATCAAAGCGATTACATCCAATAGTGCTGAAATAATTCTTATTGCACCCATATATCCTACTATTTTCTGCATGAAAGATTACCTCCACTGCTTGTTACATTTGATGTTTTAATTGTTAACCAACCTTGGATAACATTTGCCATTGCTTTCTGTGATGTTCCAGCCATCTTTCTATAATTATTTTTTACATATCTCAAGAATGTTTTGTCACAAGAGCACTTGTGATAGCCAACACTTCTATAACACATATCATGATTCTTACAACCTTTGTCTAAAATATCAATTGGGGTTCCTGATCCATGTCCTGGTCCACACCAATTACCATATACTGGGAATGCAACTGCCATTGCATTAACTTCCGCGATATTATCCATACTACCTTTTACAATAACTTTATCTGAATTCGTCGATTGTGACAAACCAAAAGCATATATCTTGTCAGCAAAAGACAATAAATCCTTATTCAGTCCATCTTGAATAGCAAGATCTCGCATATATGTCACTGTCTCATTTTCATCCATTATAAAGTATTTTTCAATAATAGAAATCTTTTGTTCAATTTTGTGTATTTCTCCTGTACTTGCAGCATTAACTATGATACCTGTCGGCATGAAAAGAACTGTTAAAATTACTGCTATTGTTAAGAGTATTGAAATATTTTTTTTAAATATTTTCATTTCACAACCTCCTTAATGATTAATATTTTTGATAAACTGCCTAAACTTGTTTTCAAAATCCTTTGCAACAATTTTATCATATTTAAATTGGTATACCTTATTACCTCTAAAGGCAACGATTGTTGGAATATTATCAACTTTAATAGAATTAAGATATTCTCGCTCACTCTGACTAATATTATTTTTTAGTTTCACATAGTACATATTTGTATGATATTCTTCTGCAAGTAACTTTTTCAGTTTTTTTGTGTTTCCAATACTTTCTCGGCAATCTATACAACTTGATCTCCCAATATAATACATTTTTGTTTTGCTTTGACTATAATCGTTTTCCCACAATTGTTTAACAGTTATTACCTTAAACTCAGTGGTAACTGCACTATAAACATTTCCAGCAAAATATGGTTCCATTATTGGGTAATAGTAAATCGCTAATTTTACTATAATAACAGTTAACAAAATTGCAACAAGTTCACTTTTTCCAAGACTTATCTTATTTATAGTCATTTTTAATAATACCTAATTCCTTTTGCATTAAATGAAATTTTATTGCCATTTTCATTATATGCTGACACACTATATGTAAGAATAGAATGCGTTCCCTGTCCATTAGTTGTTCCATATTTTATAACATCATTTCTGGTTATTGTCATTGTTCTTGTTGCACCTGCAGGAACTCTCATAGAATGAATTGTTGAACTACCTAAAACACTTCCTTTATATGCTATAACTGTAATAGTACTATTCCCAATATTCCTAATTGTTATTTTAGTATAAGGTCTATTGGTTTCCAATAAAGATGTAGTCATAGATAACGATGTTTTTATATTATACACACCATTATATAACTTATTCCATATGGTTGCCGAGCCTTTGGTTAAAATTGCCTTTATTTCATCTTCATACAAACCAGTTTTTTCAAGGTTTAAGTCTTTTAATATTATTTTTTCTTCCTGTGCAGTGACTCTCTCTAGATTTAAATCATTCAAAATCATAGTTTTATCAATATCAAAATTACTTTGACACAAAGAGTCTTCTGATTCTGTATCTTGTGCAAATGTTATTCCATTCAAAGCAAACAAAAGTGCTACTATCAACGAAAAAGAACATATCATTTTTTTCATATTAATCACCTTCCTCTTGTAATATAGTTGTAGTTAATACTACTTTTTCTTTTCTATCCCCTCTTCTTTGTAGGATAATATTTATAGATAGTCGTAGCTTCCTCACTTTCTAAAGCCGTTTCAGCCCTATTTTCACCACTTATCCTGTATGTGTTTCTAACAGAACTAATATCGTAATAAAGTTGGCTTTTTATCTTTTTTGATACATAATTCTCACCTCCTACTATATATAAATTCAGCACCTAATCTATCAATTTCATACTTTGTATTACTAGGCAATTCATCTTAATTTACATATTTAGAAATCTCTGCATCTTCATTAGATGATTTAAAGCTCATAATAGCACCAATTTCTATTTTCCCAATAACAGAATCTTTCGTTATTGATTTTGTTTTTGAGAAAATAGAAATTGGAAGACCTATAAATGTATCTGGATTTTTCACTGTAAATAAATCCACGTTTTATGATGTTCTTAAATCAGAATTTTCGTTCCTTCTTTTACTAATTCCTTGTGACTTACATCTTGTAAATCTACATCACTCTTTAATACTTTTTCAACATGGTGACTAGAATTGTTTTCTGGTGTATAATTTGTACTAGACACCATAGACAAGGACATCAATAATGCCATTGTTATGACTAGTTTTTTTAACTTTCATAAAATCCTCCTAAAAACATAATTTCAACCACAAATAGTCTTTTATTCTAAAAAAATAGATGAATAAATATTTTTATATTGACAAACCCTAATATTTTATTAGATATTTAATATTTACATAACAAATTGAACCAAAATATTTAAATTTTACCCATCCTAATTCATTCTTGCCATTGATTTTAGCACCATATTTTAAAACTCCAACTTTACTACATTTTATATCTGGCCCACTCCTTATATTGGCGTGACTACTTATCACTTTATACCTAGTAGAAAATAAACTATTTTTATCAATTTCATAATTATTATTGTATTCTAAATCAATTCCATTTACACTCGTAGTGTTTATATTTTCATGAAATTTTTCTGCTTTTATTGGCTGAACAATTATGTTGCAAATTGTAAAAACAAATATCAACATTACAATAATATTTTTCATTAAATTTTTTTCCATTTAACTTTCTCCTTTTTTATTATGAAATTCAAAGCTTTGATTGTGTTCATTATATCATAATACTGTGTACACTATTTCTTAATAAATATTAATTAAATCTTAATATTACCATTAATATTCATTTCAATAAAAATATATGATAAAATCTACTTAAATGGTATATTTACTTATTGGAGGGTTGTATGAGCAAGTATAAAATACTTATCATTGAAGATGACGATGATATAAGAACAAGTATAAAAATGCTGCTTCAATCAGAGAATTTTGAGATTATAGAAGCAAGTAATGGTAATATTGGTATTGAAAAATTTAATGACAGTATAAATCTAATAATATTGGATATTATGATGCCTGGTATATCAGGCCTTGAAGTATGTGAAATCATAAGAAGAGAGTCAATCGTACCTATATTATTCTTGACGGCTAAAGCAAGTGAGTCAGATAAGTTGCTTGGCTTAATGTCAGGTGGAGACGATTACCTAACAAAACCCTTTTCTTATGCCGAGCTTTTTGCCAGGGTAAATTCGCTTATTAGAAGACATTATTATTATGACCAAAAATACAAAACTAACCATTCTGGTGCAAATGAAGTTGGTGAACCAAAGCAGGAATATATCTACCTGTCTTCTTTAAAGATAAACAAATATGATAATGAGGTTTATATAAGAAATAAGGCTGTTAATCTAACTTATCTAGAATATCAAATACTCCTTTTGCTAGCCTCTAACCCTAAAAAGATTTTTTCTATCCAAAATATATATGAGAGCATTTGGAATGAACCTTATTTTACTTCATCTTCAAACACAGTTATGGTTCATATTAGAAATACAAGGGCTAAGATTGAATTAGATAATAAAAAACCTGAGATTATTGCCACTGTATGGGGAAAGGGATATAAAATTGGGAAAAAATATGCTGATAAGGAGTCCTAAAAATAGGAAAAACAAGATGAAATTTAAACCTTTAAAAAAGCAGCTAACTACTACTTTGATTTTGGGAATATTAATTTCCTCCTTCATTGCTACAATTTTGTTTTATTCTTATGAGTATATAGATGATAATTATCTTTTATCTAATAAGATTTCAAGTAATTATTCTCATCATTTATTCAATGAATTTGATAAGTTTATTAAAAAAGATGGTATAAGTACAAATGACTATGAACAACTACAAAATTGGAATAAGGGGTCTAAAAATACTATTTCTTTACTATATATTTTTAAAAATGATAAAATGTGCTACTATTCTCACTATGCCCTAAGTAGCTATGAAAAGTATGATAAAAAGGCTATTGAAAACTTAACTGATACATCACTAGATCTTGTAAAAAAATATAATATCCAAAAAGAGACTATGCGTTTTAGTGATGGATATGCTGATGTTTACATTGAAGCTGATATAAGTGACTATTTAAAAGCCATTATATTGGTATTTATATTTATTATTTGGCTTTCTATAATACTATTGATTTTTACAAATAGGCTAAAGAGAGAGATTAATTATATAAATGAGTTAAGTAATCAGGTAGATAATATGAAATCAACTGATTTAGATGAAGAATTTACTGTTATAGGTAATAATGAGATATCTAATTTGGCTAAAACTTTAAATTTAATGAAAAATAATATTATTGAAAAGGAAAAGACAGAAAGAGAACTACGTCAAGCTCAAGAAAAACTTGTTACAGGCATGGCACATGATATTAGAACACCAATGACAAGTATTTTAAATTATGCTGAAATTCTTAGAAAGACAAATAATGATACTAAGCTTTCACCATTTATTGAAAAAATTATAGAGAAAGTGAATGATTTACACACTCTATCAGATCAAATGTTTGAATACTTCTTTATTAGTGGTAAAAATATACCTAGAAATTTTGAAATTTCATTAATAGAGCATTCTTTAGGAGATTATTTATCAGAGTTATACGCTCTTTTAGAATATGAAAATTTTATTGTAAATGCTGATAATTTGATATTTATAGATGAAAAAATCAAAATATCTTCAGATTTCCTTGCTAGGATAAATAATAATATTTTTTCTAATATTATTAAATACGCAGATAAAAGTGAACCTGTTTATATATATTCAAAGTACGAAGATATGGAATACAAAGTATTTATTAGTAATACTATATCAAACAATGTCTTTAAAATTAAGGGAAGTAAAATAGGTGTAAATAATATTAAATTTATGATGCAGCATATGGATGGTTATTGTACAGATGAACAAAATTTCAGAAACAATAAATATACAATTATGTTGGCATTTAAAATACAAAAATAGAAATTCTATACTCTCTCTATTAAACTCTTTTTGTGAATCAAGATAAGGGCAGTATTCAAAAACATCAAGGTTTGTTTATACTGCCCTATAATTTTATAACTATATTCAAATCACTATAACTTATATGGCTTATTATCAAATAAGTCCTTAAGAGCCTACCTACAGCCAGCCCACATATTCCTGTATGGCATCACATATATACTGGAAAACTCCTCTTCCAATCTCCACTAATAAAAAATTTTACAGATATAAATAAAAAAGCCCCTAAGGTAAGATTGAAATCTCACTACTTTCTATAAATTTCTCTATCTTCTTTTTTATTCTCTGTATGGCATTATCTATAGACTTAGCCCCCTTGTCAAGATCAACAGATATCTCCTTGTAACTCTTGCCTGCTAGGTACTGGGCTAGAACCTCTTCTTCAAACGGGCTCAAGACCTCTGCCATCTTCTGCACTATATACTCATACTCCTCCTTGATGATTGTCATCTTTTCTGGGTCCGAGTCAAAATTGCTGGCAATAATATCAAAAAGGCTTCTTTCTGATTCATCCTCAAATACCGGCTTATTTAGAGAGATATATGAATTTAGGGGTATATGCTTTTGCCTAGTAGCAGTCTTTATAGCTGTTATTATCTGCCTGGTTATACATATATCTGCAAAGTTCTTAAAGGAGCATGTATGACCCTGGTCATAGTCCCTAATAGCCTTATATAGGCCTATTAACCCCTCCTGGATTATATCCTCCTTGTCAGCCCCTACCAAAAAGTAGGTCTTTGCCTTGGCCTTTACTAGGACGCTATATCTATTAATTATTAGCTCTATAGCCTGTGAGTCTCCAAGTTTAGCCATATTGATAATTTCAATTTCGTCTTTAGCTTCCAAACTATTATTAAATTGTTCTTGTTTACTCACCTCTAGCATTATAAACCATCCTTTTATCTATAATTTCTTGCGTCTTATCTTTTCCAGCTTCTCATATATGTCGCTATCAATCTTGTTTTCCAGCCTATTCATAGAGTTAAACCTGTTGGACCTGGACTTGTTGGCCCTCCTAAAGGAATCCTTGTAGCGGTCTAGCTCCTCTATCAGCTCCCTGGCCGGTACCCTTGAACATCCCTTGCCTAGGGCTATTTGCTGCTCTGCATAGTCACTAGTGGCAACATATACCTGGTCGTATTTTGATAGGCTTGATATAAATTTTTCTATGTAGGTGTCAGCTGTCTGGTTTTCCTTAGTATAGACTACTATTACACCATGGTGGTCCTCGAACTTTTCTTCCTTACTCTTTACCTTGTAGGCATCAAAGACCACATGGGCCTCATAGTCCTTTATCTTAGAGTATTCATGTATGATGGCTACCAGCATTTCCCTAGCCAATTCTAGGTCGTCATCTGATACCTTTTTTAGTCTGGGCCAGGCGTTAATAATATTGTATCCATCAACTACCAAAAAGGTCTTGCTTATATATTTATTTTCCTGCATTTCTTTGCCTATATACCTCATATAATAGTATGCCACCTGCAACAGAGGCGTTTAGGGATGTAACATTACCTGACATAGGCATGCTGACTGTAAAATCACAATTTTGCTTTACTAGCCTAGATATCCCTTCTCCTTCACTACCTACAACAAGGCCAAGAGGACCTCCTAAATTTTGCCGGTAGAAGGTTTGTCCATCCATGTCAACAGCTGCTATCCATAGGCCATTTTCCTTTAGGGTCTTGATAGTATTTACAATATTTGTCACCTTACATACGGGTAGGTATTCTACAGCACCTGCAGATGCCTTGGCAACTATAGGTGTTATCTGGACACTCCTCCTCTTTGGTATTATGACTGCATGGGCCCCTACGGCATCAGCAGTTCTTATTATAGATCCAAGATTGTGAGGGTCTGTAATCCCATCTAATATTATAAAGAAGGGGTCCTCCCCCTTTTCTTTTGGTATGTCTAATATCTCATCTAGGTCGTAATACCTATAATCACTAGTTATAGCTATTACCCCCTGGTGGGCATGACTCTCTGACATCTCATCAAGCTTGTGCCTATCTACTTCTTGTATTATGACCTTGTTTTCCTTGGCCATGGCAAGTATCTTTTTGATAGACCCTTCTTTTGAAGCCTTATTTACCATTATTTTTTCTATAGGCCTATTATTTTTTAGGGCCTCTATTATAGGGTTTCTTCCCTCTATTATAGCCAAAAAGTTCACCACCTTACTATTTTTCCTTATTCCTATTGGACTGGTTTTGGTCTGACTCTATTACCCCTATACTAAGGGAAATTATGTGGTCTAGCCTATCCTTGTCACCTTTTAGGTAGAGGTAGCCTACCACAGCTTCAAAACCAGTTGAATGCTTGTAGTCTATCATACTAGCATTTTTAGCACTAGTGTTTTTCTTGTGGTTTCTAGCCCTCTTAAATACACTTAATTCATCTTCTTGTAGGATGCCTTCTATGCCCTTGATGGCCCTAGCCTGGGACTTCGCCCTCACATATATTATAGCCATTTTATGCAAATTATTTATCTTCAAGAAGACGTTCTTTTTTATCAGGTATTCTCTTATATAGGATTCATACACTGTATCGCCTAGGTAGGCCAGGGTAAGGGGTGATATTCTCACCAACTCATCCTGGCTCAGATTAGGCCTTAGGTCTATATTCTCTTCCATTTTACACCCTGTCTTGTATCCTCTATGGCTATTCCCATTGCTGCTAGCTCATCCCTGATCTGGTCAGCTAAGGTGAAGTTCTTTTCCTTCTTAGCCTGGGCCCTCTTAGCTATTAGGTCTTCAACCTTCTGGCTTAGGCTGTCATCTTCTTCTACAGACTTGTTGGCTATATTCAATACACCTGTCAATTCATTAAAGATATCTAAGTTCAACTGAACGAATTCCTTTGATGATTGATCATATATGTTTGTATTCATAAACTTTGCAAGTTCAAAGATAACACTGATGGCATCAGCTGTATTTAGGTCATCATCCATAGCTTCTATAAATCTTTCCCTATACTTGTCTAGGCCTGCTGCCAAGTCCTTTTCTTCATCTCTAAGGCCAGAATCATCTAGATTTCCTAGGATAAATTCTGCATTATCCCTAGCATTTGTTAGTCTTTCAAGGCCTGCCTTAGCCTGCTCTAGCACTGTATCTGAGAAGTTTACTGGGTTTCTATACTGTGTTGCCAATAGGAAAAATCTCACTAAGCCTAGGTCATATTTTTCTGATATATCCCTTACTGTAAAGAAGTTTCCTAGAGACTTAGACATCTTTTCACCATCAACATTTATATAGCCATTGTGCATCCAATATCTGGCAAATGTGTGGCCATTTCTACACTCACTCTGGGCTATTTCATTTTCATGGTGAGGGAACTGTAGGTCCTGACCACCTGCATGTATATCAATTGTGTTTCCTAGGTACCTATTTGACATTACTGAGCATTCAATATGCCAACCTGGTCTACCTTCACCCCATGGAGACTGCCAGCCAGGTTCTCCCTCTTTTTTAGCCTTCCAAAGAACAAAGTCTAGTGGGTCTTCCTTCTTGTCGTCAACATCTATTCTGGCACCTAGCTCTAGCTCTTCTATGTTCTGGTGGGATAGCTTGCCGTATTCTTCAAATTTTCTGGTCCTGAATAGGACATCTCCACCAGCTTCATAGGCATAGCCCTTGTCTATTAGGTCCTGTACAAATACTATTATGTTTTCTATGTTGTCTGTTACCTGTGGATGGACTGTAGCCCTCTTAATACCTAGACCGTCACAGTCTATAAAGTATTCCCTGATATATTTTTCAGCTACCTCTTCTGGAGATATACCCTCTTCATGACTCCTCTTTATTATCTTATCGTCAACATCGGTAAAATTCTGTATATATGTAACTTCATAACCCCTATATTCAAAATACCTCCTAAGCGTATCAAATACTGTAAAAGGTCTTGCATTTCCTAGGTGGATAAAGTTATATACAGTTGGTCCGCAGACATACATCTTTACCTTACCTTCTTCTAAAGGTATAAATTCCTCTTTTTTTCTAGTCATAGTATTGTAAATTTTCATCAGACTTCCTCCAACACATTGGTTTTTCTTTTTATTGTTATGCTCTTACTGTTCCGTGTTCTTTACTGTCTTGCTATCAACCTCTAGGCTGTCTATCTTACTATTGTCTAGCTGGCTACCATCACTCTTGATGCTGCTAGTATCTAGGTCTGTATGGCTACCTGCCTGCATGATAAGTAGCTCTGTAACAGCCATACTGTTAGGTCCCAAACCAACCTGGGTAATGTTAGTTATCTTCTTCTTTTCTAAGGCCTTAACCTGATTGTCAGATAGTTTGCCATTAGCTAGGACTATAGGTGATGATACCTTGGCTGCATAAGCACCAACTGCCAATCCATCTATTAGCTCATCAGAATTTTTCTGGCCATTCTTCGATACAAATACATAGTCTAACTTGCCAGCTGGATAGAATTTTTCTATAATCTGTGCATTTGTATCACTTCTATTGATACCACTCACCCTCTCTGGTGATGACAGATTAGATGCTACACTTCTTGGCACAGATTCAAAACCACCTATTATGTATGACTTGCTTACCCTTGATGGATCCTTTAGGTCCTCAGGCATTGAGTATAGCCCCTTGTTATCAGTTAAAATTATTGGTATAGTCTTTTCTCCAGCAACTGGCGAGAAGCTGATGGCATCTGCCAGTCCCTTGTATCCATTTACAAGTGAGATAGTATCTACCTTCTTAATTTTTAGGACCTCTTCAGCTATCTTTTTACTAGTATCCTTTCTATCATCTCCTGATATTCTCTGGACCTGCTTGCCAGACGCTACTAGCTTGTCCTCTAAATCCTTTGATATAGAGTTATTACCACCGATTATCACTATATTTTTGGCCTTTAGTCTATTTATTTCTCTACTTGTAAGGTCATTAAGCTGGTCCTTTTCAGTCAATAGGATAGGTGCAGATTTCAGTCTTGCAAGTGGTGTTGCTGTCAAGGCATCGGCTATGGCCTTACCATTCACTAGGAAGACTGTGTCAGATTCTGTCCAACCATCACTTGAAACCTTTACAGCTGTATCATACCTGTTCTGGCCAGCTAGTGACTTACCTCCTTGGTAGGACTTTGTTATACCCTTTATTACCAGGTTGGCTGGTGCATAGCCTGACATCTTGTTAAGGTCTATAAATGTTCCACCCCTTAATACATAGGACTGACCTATATTTGCCTTGGCCCTGAACATATCATATCCCTTTACATTCATCTCCATGGCTATCTTGGACTTCCTATTGTTGGCCCTATTATCTATCCTAACTGCTATGGCCCCCTTGCCAGTCGCAAGTGGGAAGTTGCTTATTTCCTCAGTTATATATCCTGAATATGGAACTGTTCCGGTCTTCAGTAGTATCCTGTTATTGTAGTTAATTGCTTCATTTCCATTTATAGGAATTAGGTATATTTCATACTTGGCTCCTATACTGTCTGATGCAAACATGACTCCTTGTAGGGCCTCATGCTTACCAAAATCAAATACATTGGCTGTTGTCAAGGTGTTGTCTGCCAGTGAAGCTGTCATGGAATATTCATGCTGGTATATCTTCTGACCCTTATCCTCCTTAACCTCTGTTATAGAGTAGTTGTCTGTATATGAAAGTATGTTCTTATCCTCATATGATATCCACATATAGCCATGCTCTGAATTATAGTCACCCCAGCTGTTTTTTACCAGCCATGCCCCCTTAGATGCTGGTTTGGCCGCCCCATTGAACTTGTCAATAGGGTAGTTATCATCCCAACCAACTATTGTAATAGCGTGGTTCTGGCCCAATTTTTCATTTAGGTAGTATGAGTTTGAGTCAGTGCTTAGGTATTTTTTATCATCATAGTAGCCTGACATTACTGCCCCGTACTTTAGTACGGCATTCTTTACAGATGTCTTGTCTGCAGCTACATTTATTACACCTGTTACATTATATGGCAACCTACTTGCTGAATCGTAGTTTGCAGGCTTCTTTGCCCCATTTTCTCTAGTAACCCTACCATTGTATGGAATGTCTTTTTCTAGCTTAGGTCCCAACCAAGATGTGAAGTAGCCTATTGAGGTTTCATTAGTAGATCCCTGAGTATCTCCTATATTCCAGCCGTAGACATTGTCCTTGGCCCACCATCTCATATGCTCCTCTGATAGGTCAAAGTCGCCATAACCCTTTAGTTTTAGGAAGCTTTCAAGGGTAGCATTACCAGCAAATGTCCAGCATATACCTAGACTTTCCTGGTCTCTAACACCTGTCATATATCCCTTTTCTCTTGGGTCAAATTTACTATCATTTACTCCATCCTTCTTTGAATAAGACCTTATTCTTGTAGGTGTAAATTCAAGTGGTTTTATACTTATATTTTCCACATCTTTATCATTTCCATTAGAGACCCCATCAACCGAATCTGTACTGGTATACTGGCTAGCATTAATGTATTCTACACTAGGTGAGTCAACCTCATCAGCACTAATTTGGAAGAAGGATCCACTAGACATTATCAATGAAAATACCGATAGTATTATTATTTTCTTAAAGTTTTTTCTATCTCTATTAAAAGTCATCCATTTCTCCTTTTCTATAATTAAATTCCTATTATTTGCAAATTATATACAAAAATATGTAAAGCTCTCCATTTACATCATACCACTAAATAGGAATTTCTTCAACTAAACAAGCCTGCCTGGGCCTTGTATTTTTCACATCTTAACGTATATAAACATGCTCATCTGTAGGCTTTCTAGCCTCTTCTAGAGATACATTTATAATCTGGGCTAGCTGTTCATAGTTGTAGGTATATTTCTTGTTTTCTACTATATTAGCGGTCACATAGTACCACTGGCCATCCTTTAAATTTTCAAAGCCCTTACCATTATATATAAATCCACATGGCTGCATATCAGCAACACAGCATATCATCCCCATCCTACCAAGGACAACAAATTGGTCCTTTTGACTTGGGTCCTTAAATACTCTGGCTAGGAATTTGAATTTATCATCCTTGTACTTATCCCAACTAAAGGTACAATCATAGTACCACTTAAGGTAGATGTCATCATTTATGTCTATATAGGCCTTGCCAGCCTCCCTCTTGTAGACAGTTTCCTTTATTGGACTGATATTTTGACTAGGAGCTGGTATATCTGATGATAGCTGGCTAGATGAGCTAGTATTTTCTAACCTAGCTAGGGCATCTGTATTAATATAGAAGATCATAACTATAGGTACAAATATTACAAAGTATCTTCCCAATACATTCATATGTCTAGGCCTAAACAGAGACATGACAGATACGACCAACATAAGGATTAGAACCAGGACGCTAAACCATAATAATATATTAAATTTTGGATGAATAAGCTTGTTGATATTACCTGTGTATAGGTTAATAGCAAGTATAAGGGCTATAAAAAGCTCTATTAAGCCTTCTATCAAAACTTGGAAATTTAATTTGTTAAACAAGCTTAAACCCCCCTCCCAATAAAGCGAATACCACGAAGGCCATGTATACTAGTCCCATTATCAAGTAGGCCATAAACCTCTTCTTAAAGGTTCCAAGCATAACTGATAGATTCGTTATATCAAGCATAGGACCCATAACTATAAAGGCCAATATAGCATTGGCTGGCATTACATTGTAGAAGGTCCTAGCTATAAAAGCATTTGATGTCGAGCATACTGAAATAAAGAAGGCTGCAATTATCATAGCTATTACGGCTACAGCATTTACCTTATTCATACTTATAAAGATGTCCTTGGAAATAACAACCTGCAAAACAGCAGATATAAAGGCACCAATTATAAGATAAAAACCTACCCTAAATAGCTCTTTTCTGGTATGGACCACTATAGCTTCTAAATACCTCATCCTTCCCTTAGACCTCATCTTGTATAGGGAAGTATCTCCAATCGAATACTTGTCTATTTCATCCTTTACTATGCCAATCTTCTTTCGCCTCTCAATGACCATTAAAACTAGGCCAACCACAAGGGCAAACAAGAGTCCAAAACCTATCCTATAGAATATAATCTTGGGCATATTTGGAAATGCATAATATGTAGATAAGATAACTATAGGGTTAATAGCCGGTGATGCCAACAAAAAGGTTATAGCAACCGGGTAAGAGTAGCCCTTCTTTACAATAGAGCTAGCAACTGGTACCATTGCACAATCACAAACCGGGAAAAATATACCAGCAAATAGGGCCCCTATTAGTGACTTAATTGTGGTCTTTTCAAAAATCCTATTAAACCTATTCCTTGATACAAATACCTGTATCAAGCTAGATAAAATAGCCCCTATAAGCAAAAATGGTAGTATCTGCACTATTAGACCTAAAAATATTCCCAAAATCCTCTGCATCTTACCATTATAAAAGTCTGGTGCAAGGAACCTGGTAGCAATAATAAGCATATTTAGAATTACAAAGGCCAGGCCAAACTTTACTATCTCCTTGTCTGACCTTGAAAGAGATTTATTTATAATATCCAACTCTTCATCCTTAAAGAGTTCATGGTCCAAATGGATATCACATGCCTTGTTTATATGCCTGATAGCCTTGAATTTAAGGTTCATATCATCTAAATCATAGGCCTGACTTTTAGTCATGACCAGGATATCGCAGTTTGATATCTTGTCTACCATAATGGCTTCCATATTATTTATGTATATATCAAATGTCCTATAATCTACTAGATTTATAAGGTTTTTGATATAGTAACCTCCTATAAACTTCATACCTAGTATACTTTCTAGGTCCCACATACCATTGTATTCTATAAGTACATAATCAGGAACCAAGTCCTTGATCTCCATATTTATCCTATCTTGATTAAAATCTTCTTCCTTTAATATATCAACAATAGTAATATTAATGCCTTCAATTGAAAAATCATTGTATGACTCTATACCAAATTCCGTATTTATTATAAGTATATTCTTATAGCTAACTATAGCTTCATTTTCTATTAATTTTTTTATAAATGATGTCTTACCTGCCTCAAAAACACCTGTGACTAGGTCTATTACTCCTGACATTTCCTACCCCCTTTATAAAAATACTTTATTTATTATTATACACCAACAAGCCTTACTCTACCTAAAGATTGTACTTAAATCTAATCTATTTATATATAACACTGATAACACTTAATTATAAGAATTGTAATTATTTTTTAACAATTAATAACTATTAAAAAACTGCATAGAATTGTAAAACTGCATATATTTTAATGTCCTAAATTAATTTTATAGATATTTTTTAATTTTTTTAAATTTTCTGCTTAATTTTTATCAAATCTATGTTATAATATAAACAAATAAATTTATGGGAGGTGTTTCTTAATGACTAAGAACAAGTACTTTACATCCATAAGTATTGGTGTTGCTACAGTTTGGTTTTCTACCCACTGTGGTGCAGGCTTTGCTTCTGGAACACAAGAGCTTCAATACTTTGCTAATCACGGTTGGTTCGGAGTATTGATGCCTATCATCACATTCGCAATTATTGCTTTCACTTATTATATTGGTCTAGAAACAGCTAGACAGACTGATAAATGGGGTTATGACCAGTGGTCAAGAGAGGCCTTTGGATCTAAGTCAAAGTTTTTGACTCCGGCAATGGACTTTTCTATTATAATTACAACTATAGCTGCTACTGCTGCTACAATTGCAACAGGTGGACTACTTGGTAACCAGTACCTAGGACTACCAATTGCAGTTGGCTCAATAGCAATGTTTGTTATAGTTACACTCCTATCTATATTTGGAGAAAATATAGTTAGAAAGAATGCCATGATAATGACGGCTGCAATCCTTATAATCATTACAATCGTACTGGTTGCAGGTCTAGTAAAATTTGCTCCTGACATAGCCAGATTATTCAAGGAAGGTTATGTAAATCCTCAATCAGCTAGATGGAGTATTTCAGGTAAGGGAACTCCTGTTCCTGGTAACCTTGGTAATTCACTTATGTGGGCCTTAACATATGCTGGCTTCCAGATCAGTGCTATAGGTGGTATTTCTGCTTCATTCAAGGGTGGTAAGTTTAAGGAAGAAGCAAAGGGCGCCATGGCTATAGGTGCAATTATAAATATAATTATGCTTGTAGGTATATGCTTATTAATATTCTCTCAGATGCCACATATCTTCACAGATCAGGCAACTAGAAAACTTCCTACAGTATTTATAGTAAACCAGCTTAATATACCAGTTCTGGCTGTTCTATACCCTATCTTATTATTCTTGGCTCTTATAACAACTGCTGTAGGATTTATATTCGGTATGGTACAAAGACTGGACCCTTATGTATTAAAAGGCATGGAATCAAAGCCAATTCTTAGAAAGGCAATTATAAGTATAGCTTGCCTATTGGTTTGCTACGGTGTATCAAACTTTGGTCTAATGTGGGTTATCCAGGTTGCATATAAGTATCTAGGTATATTTAACTGGATATTTATAATCATACCATTATGGTTATTAGGCTATAAGAATATAAAGAAGAGGGATAAGGGTGAAAAATTAGAAGTTTAACCTATTGTTAACTAGATTTCTCATATAATAAAAGAGGGGGGGCCGGATACTAATCGAGTGTAAAAATAAAAGGTTGGATCAAGATGAAAAAAAAGTATATAAAAATAAATATATGAGAGTTACTTTATTTATATACCTAATATATCTATTGGTATATTTTACTAACAATTATATATCAACAACTTTTTACGTGTCTATATTTATGGTAGCGTTTTTAATTATTTTGGGTAAAATAGACTCTAATCTAATAACGAAACGCTATTAATAGTTGAAATTATATTTTATATTTTTAGGAGGATTTTATGAAAGTTAAAAAGAAGTTAGCTATAACGATGGCATTATTGATGTCATTATCTATGGTGTCTAATGCAAATTATGCACTAGAAAATAATTTTAGTCATCAGGCTGAAGAGGTATTAAAGAGTGATGTAGATTTACAAGATGTAAGTCGTAAGGAATTAGTAAAGGAAAGGAACGAAAATTCTGATTTAAGAATATCAGAAAACACAGATTTATTTACAGTAGAAAATCCAGACACATTTATAGGTCTTCCGATTTCTATTTTCTCAAAAACAAAATCAATAACGAAAGATTCTGTTATTGAATATCAAAGAGAAGATGGAAGTGTTGTGAGTTTTAAAGCATCTAACGAAGATACAGAGATTTCTAAAAATGATGAATACCATTTTAATATTATTCCAGACACAAGAGGTATATGGAAAGTATATTCTCTTGATGGCAAAAGAATACAAAATGATAAATTAACATTTATGACATATACGGATGGTCAAGATTTTGATAATATTAGGAATGAAGAGTATAGAAAGAATAATACAAGGCGATTATTGAGAGCTTTATCAAGTAAGAGCATAATACGTTATGAAGGAAACGATAGAATTGATACCTCTGTTGAAATATCAAAAAGAAACTTTAGTAGTGCAGAAAATGTTATTGTTACAAATGCTTGGAAACCAAGTGACGCTCTCGCGGCCACTGCACTTGCAAAAAGTCTAAATGCACCAATATTATATGTAAATAAAGATGAATTACCTAGTAATACAAAGTATGAAATTGATAGACTAGGTGCTGAAAATATATATGTGGTAGGAGGTGAAAATTCCGTATCAGAAGATGTAAAAAGTCGACTTTATCACGATATTAGTTCTGTTAGAAACACATACAGAATAAGTGGAGAAAATAGGGCTGGAACGGCTTTAGAACTAGCAAAAGAAGCAGCTAGATACAAAAAAGGAAGTAAGGCTTTTATTGTTACAGGAACATCTGACTCAGACTGCCTAGCTGTAAGTGCTGCTTCTGGTGAAAATTCTTATTTCATGTTTTATGTTGTAAATGGAAATTTAGATTGGGAATCAAAAAATTATATCAGAGATAATTTTAATAGCGTATTTGTAGCAAATGGAAATGAGAATATAAATAGTTCAATTGTAAATGACCTTAGAAATAGTGGATTAAGAGTTAATCAAATCTATGGAAATGATAGTTTTGATTTAAGTATGAAAATATCAGAAAATAGTAATGAATTTTATACAACTTTACATAGTGTATATCTAACATCAGGAAGAAATGTTGCTGATGGTGTACCAGGAAGTGTATTGGCTGCTAAATCAGGAATGCCATTGATGCTTGTTGATGGAAATAACAACAAAAATGAAATAGCAAGTTATATAAACAAGAAAAATGTAGACAGAGTCTATATACTTGGAGGTAGAAATAGTGTGCCAACAGAGGTAGAAAATGCCATAAATAACGCAGGTGGTGGAACAAATCCAATTAGTAATAAAAGGGAAGCAATTGTGAATCTTGCTATGAAACAGTTGAATAAACCATATTCATGGGGGGCAACTGGTCCAAATTCATTTGATTGCTCAGGATTAGTTTATTATGTCTACAAAAATGCTATTTCGATGACTATCGCTCGTACTTCAGGGGCACAATCAAACCTTGGAAAAAAGATTTCAAAATCCAGTGTTAGGCCTGGGGATTTAGTTTTTTTTGATACAGTAGGTGGAGGAAAAGTAACTCATGTTGGTATAATGATTAATAGCAATGAATTTATTAACGCAGAAGGAGATAAAGATAACCCTTTGTATGTTAGTAGAAGAAGCATATCTATGCCTTATTGGTCAAAAAGGATTATTTCCTTCAGAAATTTATTAAATGATTAATAATATTAATAGGGGGAGTTTATGAGAAATAAAAACAATATAGCAATTTTATTATTACTGATTTTTTCTTTTTTTATTACAGGAGAAACAAATGCTGAAACAAGAGATAACCCTGATAGTAGTATAAAAAAATCAATTAATATCTCTAGAATTTCAGGAAGCGATAGGTATGACACATCTTTTAAAATCCAAGAATTTTTAACAAAGGATAAGTTTTCATACTATGCAGTCTTTGCTAGTGGTGAAGGTTTTTCAGATGCTTTATCAGCAGGTATATTAGCAGGAGAATTTGAAGCTCCTCTTATACTGGTAAGAAAAGATAGTATTCCAAAAGTAATATCAGACAATTATAGTCGTATTCTTTTTGGAAGGAGTTATTTGGTAGGTGGTACTAATTCTGTAAGTAAAAAAGTAGAAGATGAAATTCATAAAAAAATATCTGTTACTATTAGATTAGCTGGAAAAAATAGACTAGATACAGCCTTATCAATTTATGGACCAATCTTAGAGAAAAGAAAAGAGTTAACTTTGGGGGATACATATTCTTCTTACAATGGTTATGTGTATGCAGATGCACTTACAGCAATGCCATATATGTATCAATTAAATAAGTCCACTATGGGACCTCTTCCTCTTCTTCCGTATGCAGGAGAGGGGACTGATATAGTTTTTGGTGGCTATAATTCGGTGCCTAAATTGGAAAATGAGACAACAAGAATATATGGAGCAGATAGGTATAAAACCGCTGTAGAAATTGCTAAGGCTTTTAAAAGTAAATTAAATAAAGATATAGACACGATAGTGCTTGCTAGTGGTGAAGACTATCCGGATGCCCTTTGTGCAGGACCTCTAGCGTCAAGTAAAAATGCAGCCATCCTACTTACCAATTCAAAGACTTTAAACGAAGATACCAAGGAGTATATAAAGTCAAATACTAATATAAAGAATATTATAATTGTAGGTGGAGAAAAGTCTATATCAAGCTCTGTAGAAGACGAGTTAAAAGCTCTTAGATAAACAAAATAGAATATAAACATTGATGTTAAAAAAAGCCTTGGTTAAGAAAAATTCTAACTAAGGCTTTTTAAGAGTCTATGTAAAAAAGTCTGTAAAATTGTAAGTCCTTCTATGATAAAATTATCATAGGAGGACTTTTGTTATGGGAAGAAGAAAAAGAGAACCAATGGATCCAGCTAAGAAAAATATCGTAAGTGAACTTATTAAAACTTACGATATAAAAACCGCTAAAGACATTCAAGAAGCTCTAAAAGATTTATTAGGTGAAACGCTACAAGATATGTTAGAGGCTGAAATGAATGAGCATTTAGGATATGAGAAATATTCTATAGATGAAGATGTTGTTAATAGTAGGAATGGCTATGAGAGTAAAAAAGTTAGAAGTTCTATGGGTGAATTTGAGATCGATGTTCCTCAGGATAGGGAATCTCAATTTGAACCGAAGGTTATTAAAAAAATACAAAAAGATATATCTGAAATCGAGCAAAAAATAATAAATATGTATGCCTCCGGACTAACTAATAAAACAATCGTAGAAGAAATAGAAGATATATACGGTTTTGAGGTATCAGAATCCATGATAAGTGATATAACAGACAAAGTAATACCAAGAATCGAAGAATGGAAATCTAGACCTCTTGATTCAATTTATCCTGTCATATATATTGATGCTGTCGATTTTTCAGTAAAGGATGCTGGTATAGTGAAAAAGAGAGCTGCCTATGTGATTTTAGGTGTTACAACTGAAGGCATGAAAGAGGTTCTCGGGCTTTATATTGGAGATGCTGAGTCTTCAAAATATTGGTTGTCAGTATTCAATGAGCTTAAAAATATAGGATTAAAAGACATTATGATACTTTGCGCAGACGGCTTAACAGGTATTAAAGAGTCTATAAACGTAGCATTTCCAAATACAGAATACCAGCGTTGTATAGTACATCAAGTAAGGAATACACTCAAATATGTCAGCTATAAAGACAAGAAAGAGTTTGCTACAGACTTGAAATCAATTTACTTATCAGGAAGTGAAGAACAAGCTAGGCAGAGTTTAGATGCTGTTAGTGAAAAGTGGTCTAAAAAATACCCGAATTCCCTAAAATCATGGTATACAAATTGGGATTGTATAACTCCTATTTTTAAGTTCTCACCAGAAACCAGGAGAGTCATATACACTACAAATGCCATTGAAAGCTTAAATGCACAGTTTAAGAGACTAAACAGAAATAGAAGTGTTTTTCCTACAAAATCTTCGTTAGAAAAAGCTTTATTTTTATCGGTAGAAAAAATCAGTAAAAAATGGACCCACCCTATAAGAAATTGGGGCTCTATTTTTGGTGAGCTATCGATTATGTTCGAAGAACGTATAAGCTATTAGTTTTAAAACCGACTTTATGAAGGTTTTTATTGACATGCTTATAATTAAATAATATTATAAAATTGAGGAAGATAGGATTTTAACCAACCTTCCTCAAAATCAAATCTTTAATTTTTTGCTGCCTAATCGGCAGATTGACCATAGAAGGCTAATTTACAGAAAAAATTACATACACTCGATTTTGTTGATTTAAATTATCATCAACGTTATTTGACATAGAGCCTTAATTTGTTGGATGAACCAAGTTTATCCTAGAAAATTTAATACCAGCTTGGTCAAATTCATGTTTAAATTCTTCCATTAATTTGTAGTAGACACTCCAATAGTCCTCAGTCTTTACCCATGGTCTCGCTATAAACTTGATTATATTGTTATTCATAGACTCTACGCCTATCAGTGGCTTTGGCGAAGATAAAATCCTATCTTCCTGATCAAATAACCTATTGGATATTTCATATAGGACCTTTACATTAGTATCATATTCTACATTAAATACAAAGTCTATCCTCCTCTTCTTTTGAGCTGTGTAGTTTATTACAGGATTTGATGTCAACTGAAAGTTTGGCATCAATATCAGCTTATTATCATTTGTCTTTAGGCTTGTTGAGAACATTAATATCTCCATAACAGTTCCCTCATTGCCCTGACAATTGATAAAGTCACCTATTTCAAATGGCTTGAAGAATAGGATTATCAAGCAGGATCCAAGGTTTGATAGGACTTCCTTGAAGGCTAGACCTATACTGAAACCAGCTGCGCCTAGGACTGCTACAAAAGATGTAGTATTTACACCCAATATAGACATGGCCTGCATAAAAGCTATAATTATAATCGTAACCTGGACGAAGTTAATCATAAAGGTCACGACACCAATACTTGACTTATACTTGGTAAGTATCCTATTTAAAAATCTCTTAACTAACTTGGCTATTAATATACCTATCGCTATTATTACGATGGCAAATACAATAGCAGGCAGTTTTTCTGTAAAAATATCTATATATTTAGTGAAAATTGTAGTTTGTTTTTCTATTGTTTTTTTCAAAAATCTTCCTCCTTACCCTAAGTTCAGCTGCTCTTACATATTCTAAAATAACCTCCTTTAGGTCATCTTAATATTTATTATGCCATCTCTAGCATAAATTTTCCTAACTAACCTATATTAAATCCTCTACATCCATATCAAAAACCCTGGCCAACTCACCTATTACTTCATCCAAAGGACTTAAATCATCATTTTCCACTATTTCTTCCATCTCACTATCACTTATATTAAGGGCTGCTCCCAAAAGTCCTACATCTAAGCCCCTTTCTTCCATCAGCTTTCTCAATTTCGACATTTACATAACCTCCATACACATATTATTGGTATTATATTTATATTTTTTGTCTGTAGCTTATACTATTTATCTGTACTAATATATATATTACTACACCTATTAAATATATTAGTATTTTTTATTCTTGATACGGATTTTCTACAAAAAAATCCTCCTATGATAACTTAATTTTACCATAGAAGGACTTATAATTTCATATTTTTTTAGTCTTTACCAAGTAAACTTAACTGAGCTAGGCCTACTTATATAAAACTTATAAAATATTTTGGCCAGGTCTAGACTTAACCTAAACCACCTTATTATATTCTTTTTTTAGCTTTTCTATTATCTTTTTTTCCAGCCTAGATACAGTCATCTGCGATATTCCTAATTCCTCAGCTATGACTGACTGGGTCTTATTGTCAAAGAATCTTCCTCGTATAATTTGAACCTCTAACTCGTTTAATGTCTCCATAAAACGATTGATAAAGTCCATTTCTTCAATATACTTAAAGTTCTTTTCCTCTGTACCGACCCTATCCCCTAGAGTCATATCTTTATCCTCTGAATCATCATTACTAGGCATATCTAGTGATACTGGTTGGTAGCCATAAGATGCTTCCATAGCTTCCAAAACTTCTTCTTCAGTTATGTCTAAATAACTGGCAATTTCTGAAGGTGTTGGACTCCTCCTTAGTTCTTGTTCCAAGTATACCTTGGCATTACTTATTTTCTTGCTTAATTCCTGTATTCTCCTAGGAACCCTAAGTGTCCATACCTTATCTCTAAAATACTTCTTTATCTCCCCAACTATAGTTGGTGTTGCAAAACTTGAAAATTCAAATCCCTTAGAAATATCATATCTATCAATTGCATAGATAAGAGCTAGAGATGCTACTTGATATAAATCTTCATAGTCTACACCCTTATTCATATACTTTCTTGACAGTATTTTTGCCAAGTATAGATGTTTCTCAATAAGTATGTTTCTAACCGCAGCATTTGTCTTATCATCAGAAAAAATTTTGAAAAGTTCTTTTACATCCATTTCTTCATATTTTTTTTCTGTGATTAAATCCATTTATTCCTCAACCCCAACTAACTTTGTCATCTTAATTATAGTTCCACACTTATCACAAGACTTTATTTCAACTTCATCCATAAGGGTTTTGATTATAAATATACCTAAACCACTAGTTTTTGGATTTTTTAAGTCTGGTGATGCTAAAGAATCAACATCATAACCTATACCATCGTCTAAAACCTCAATGGTTAACCTATCAGGATATACATAAAACTTAACCTGAAATTCGTCCTTCTTGCTGTGTTTGATGGCATTTGTACAAGCTTCTGATACACAAACTTTCATATCTTCTATATCATCAAGTGAAAAGCCAATCCTGCTGGCCACTCCTGATAATGTTAGTCTGATTACAGATACAAAATCTGGGTTGACAGACATATTCATGCTTATTAAATCGTACGCCAAATTTATCCCTCCATGTTTATGATCTGGTCTAGACCAGTAATCTTAAAAATTCTTTTTACATTATCCTTGGCATTGGATATCTTTATATCCTTACCGTCAGTCCTTAATTTTTTCATAAGTCCTACTAGTACACCTATACCTGTAGAGTCTATATATTCAAGATCAGTCATATCAATTACTACATCTGCAAACTTTTCTTCTACAGCCTTATATAATTCTTCCTTAAGATTGTTGGCACACGCCAGGTCTAGTTCACCCTTTAGTGCAACAAGCCACTCATTTGAATCATTTTCATAATTCGATTTTATATTTAACGACATAAAATCCTCCTTAAAACACTCAAATCTTACTAGATATTATTCCTCTTCTCCCTTTAGTTTAGCTATTGAAACTACTTCAACCTCTTCATCTGTCTTCATTAGTTTAACACCGCTAGTCACCCTACCGAAGATAGATATTTCATTGACCCTAATCCTTATCAAGACTCCATTCGAATTTATCATCATCATTTCGTCGTCTTCGTTAACTAGGGTAGCACCAACTAGTTTGCCAGTCTTAGAGTTGATATTATATGTTTTTATACCCTTACCAGCCCTAATTTGTGGTCTATATTCCTCTGTTTCAGTCCTCTTACCGAAGCCCTTTTCACTTACTACTAATAGGTCAGATCCATTGCTTATAAGGTCCATAGAAACTACCTGGTCTCCCTTAGATAGGGTGATACCCTTGACACCAGTCGCTGTTCTTCCCATAGCCCTTACATCATTTTCGTTAAACCTGATTGACATACCATTTTCAGTTACTAGGATTATGTCTTCTTCGCCACTAGTCCTGTTTACACCTATTAGCTCGTCACCATCCTTTAGGTTTATAGCTATTAGGCCAGACTTGTTGATATTCTTAAAGTCTGATATAGGTGTCTTCTTCACTATACCACTCTTTGTAGCAAATAGTAGGTACTTCAAGTCGTCATTTTCCTTGCTGTCTGTATTGAAGGAAATAGTCCTTGCTATCTTTTCACCAGGATTTAGCTGTAGTAGGTTGACTATGGCAGTTCCCTTTGATGTCCTCTTACCTTCTGGAACCTCATAGGCATTTAGCTTGTAGACCCTACCCCTATTTGTAAAGAATAGCATCAAGGAGTGGGTAGTTGTAGATATCAAGTCTGTTACAAAGTCTTCTTCTCTTGTAGTCAAGGCTGAAATACCCCTTCCGCCCCTCTTCTGGCTCTTGTATGTATCAGCAGGCAATCTCTTTATATAACCAAGGTGGGTAAGCGTTATTGCTACTTCCTCTTCTTCATAAAGGTCTTTTAGGGCTATTTCACCCTCTGCTGGCTTAATTTCTGTCCTTCTTGGATCTGCATACTTGTCCTTAATGGCTAGCATTTCATCCTTTATTACTCCAAATAACTTGCTTTCATCAGCTAGTATAGATTCTAGGTATGTTATTCTTTCCATTAATTCCTTGTATTCATTATCTATCTTATCTCTTTCAAGACCTGTCAACCTCTGAAGTCTCATATCAAGGATTGCCTGGGCCTGTATATCTGATAGGGCAAATTCCTCAATCAGCTTTTCCTTGGCTATCTGACCATTTTCTGACCCTCTGATTATTGATATTACCCTATCTATATTGTCTAGGGCTATCTTTAATCCTTCTAATATATGGGCTCTAGCCTGGGCCTTCTTAAGCTCAAACTGAGTTCTCCTTGTAATTACATCCTTTTGGTGGTCAACATAGCACTCTAGATACTGCTTTAGGTTAAGTACCTTTGGAGTCTTGTCTACTATAGCTAGGTTTATTATTGAAAAAGTTTCTTCTAGCTGTGAGTGCTTGTATAGGTTGTTTAGTATAATATTGGCATTTACATCCCTCTTTAACTCTATTACAACCCTTATACCATGTCTATTTGTTTCATCCCTTAAGTCTGATATTCCTTCGATCTTCTTGTCCCTTACTAGGTCTGCTATTCTTTCTACCAACCTAGATTTATTGACCTGGAATGGTATTTCTGTTATTACTATCTGCTGCTTACCCTTTGGTAGCTCTTCTATTTCTGCTCTAGCCCTTACTCTAACCTTACCCCTACCTGTCCTGTAGGCTTCCTTGATTCCCTCTGTTCCAATTATCATGGCACCAGTTGGGAAGTCTGGTCCGGCTATATGCTCCATTAGGTCTTCAGTAGTACAATCCCTATTATCTATATAGTGGACTGTGGCATCTATTACTTCACCTAGGTTATGAGGTGGTATAGATGTAGCCATACCAACAGCTATACCATTAGAACCATTTACTAATAGGTTTGGATACCTAGCAGGCAATACTAGTGGCTCTTGAAGGGATTCGTCAAAGTTTGGACCAAAGTCAACTGTTTCCTTGTCAATATCCCTTAGTAGTTCTGTAGCCAGCCTAGACATCCTTGCTTCAGTATAACGCATGGCTGCTGGACTGTCTCCATCCACATTACCAAAGTTACCCTGACCATCTACCAATAGTCCTCTAGTAGCAAAGTCCTGGGCCATCTTTACCATAGCCTTATAAACTGATGAGTCACCATGTGGATGGTACTTACCTAGTACGTCACCGACTATACGGGCTGACTTTCTATATGGCTTGTCTGGTGTGATTCCCTGCTCTATCATTGAGTAAAGTATCCTTCTATGAACTGGCTTTAGACCATCTCTTACATCTGGAAGGGCCCTACCTACTATTACGCTCATAGAATAATCTATATATGATTTTTTCATTTCCTGAGATATCTCTATAGGAATTATTTTGCTCTTATTCTCCATTTAGATCCTTCACCCCCTATATATCCAAATTAGTTACGTATTTAGCATTGGCTTCTATAAAATCTCTTCTTGGTGCAACCTTGTCACCCATTAGCATAGAGAATATTTCGTCAGCCATTATGGCATCGTCTATAGTTACCTGTAGCAGTGTTCTAGATTCTGGATCCATTGTAGTTTCCCACAACTGCTCGGCATTCATTTCACCAAGACCCTTATATCTAGATACATCTGCACCCTGTCTACCAACCTCATCTAGTAGACTACTTAATTCATTATCTGAGAAGGCATAATATTCCTTCTTCCCCTTCTTGACCTTAAATAGTGGTGGCTGGGCTGCATATACATAACCTCCCTCTATTAGAGGTCTCATATACCTGAAGAAGAATGTCAGTAATAGGGTCCTGATATGGGCTCCATCGACATCGGCATCGGTCATTATTACTATCTTGTGATATCTTAACTTGTCCGGATCAAAATCCTCACCTATACCACAACCAAAGGCTGTTATCATATTCTTTATTTCATCTGATGATAATATCTTGTCCAATCTTGATTTTTCAACATTTAATATTTTACCCCTTAGTGGCAGGATGGCCTGAATATTCCTATCCCTACCACTCTTGGCTGAACCACCGGCAGAATCACCCTCGACCAAGAATATTTCACTCTTTTCAGGAGACTTTTCCGAGCAATCAGCCAGCTTACCTGGCAGTGATGTGAATTCAAGAGCATTCTTTCTCCTTGTAAGGTCCCTAGCCTTCTTAGCAGCCTCTCTTGCCCTCTGAGCCCTTAGGCACTTCTCTATAACTAGCTTGGCAACAGAAGGATTTTCCTCTAAGAAGGCTCCTATTTCTTCATTAGCTATAGAATCTACTAGGCCCCTCATAAATGTATTACCTAGCTTAGTCTTTGTCTGACCTTCAAACTGAGGATCTGGTAGCTTAACAGACACTATAGCTGTCAATCCTTCCCTAATATCTTCACCTGATAGGTTTGGGTCTTTTTCCTTTAGGATATTATTTCTTCTCGCATAGTCATTGACACATTTAGTCAAGGCAGCCTTAAATCCTGAAAGATGGACACCACCCTCATGTGTATTTATATTGTTGGCAAATGAGTATATATTTTCTGTATAGGCATCAGTATATTGAAGGGCCAATTCAATAGTACAGTCATTTGCTATCTTGTCTACATATATTATCTGGTCATGGATTGGAGTCTTTGTCCTATTTAGGTACTTGATGTACTCTACTAGACCACCTGTATAGTGGAAGGTCTTAGACTTTTCCTGCCCCTCTCTCTTGTCTTCAAACTCTATTTTAATTACCTTATTTAGGAAGGAAAGCTCCCTAAACCTATATTCTAGAGTTTCATACTTAAATTCTATTTCATCGAATATACTTGCATCTGGCATAAATGTAATAGATGTTCCACTTTTTTTGCTAGATTCGCTAACAACCTCTAACTTACCAGTAGGCACACCTCTCTTATATTCCTGCCTGTATACCTTACCGTCTCTTGATACCTCTGCTATTAGCCAGTCACTTAGGGCATTAACAACAGACACACCAACACCGTGAAGACCACCAGATACCTTATAGCCTCCACCACCAAACTTACCACCAGCATGTAGGACCGTTAAAACTGTTTCTAGGGTAGATAGGCCAGTCTTAGGGTGAACCTCTACTGGTATACCTCTACCATCGTCCTTTACAGTCACACTTCCATCTGGATTTATAGAAATATATATCTCAGAACAGTTACCTGCCAAAGCCTCATCTATACTGTTGTCCACAACCTCATATACTAGGTGGTGTAGTCCCCTAGGACCTGTTGAGCCTATATACATACCAGGTCTTTTTCTAACGGCTTCTAAGCCTTCTAGAACCTGGATTTGTTCTGCACCATACTCATGTTTTGCCATTTATACTCCTCCATTCTCTACTCCAATAAGCCTACCATTTTCTATATTAAATATACTATAGTCCTCTATGTCCAATATATCCTTGTGTAATGGGTCAGCTGATGTAATAAACATCTGAATGTTTTCTAATTTTTCTACCAACATTTTTTGTCTAGTTTGGTCTAACTCACTAAATACATCATCTAATATCAAGACGGGATAATCTCCCACCTCTTGCTTTATCAATTCTATTTCTGATAATTTAAGTGAAATAGATGCAGTCCTCTGTTGGCCCTGAGACCCGAACATTCTTACATCTATATCATTTATAAAAATCTTCATATCATCCTTGTGGGGACCTACCTTAGTGGCCCTTGTAATCATATCACCTTGTCTGGACTCTCTTAGCTTTTCAAGTAGGTTTAACCTTACCTGGCTGGCATCCTGGCCAGACTCTAGGTCCACCTGGTTCTTATATATTATAGTCAGGTTTTCCTTGTCCATAGTTAGGTTTTTATGAATTTTTCTTGATATTTCAGATAGTTTTTCAATAAACCTATTTCTAATAATATATATTTCACTAGCGTATGTAGACATAGCTTCGTCATATACATCTAGGAGATTTTCATCTATCCTATAGGATTTCAATACCGTATTCCTCTGGTGAAGAATCTTGTTATAATTAGTTAATAAACTATAATACCTGGGCATTATCTGGCTGATTTCCTTGTCTATGAAAGACCTTCTTTCCTTAGGACCATCCTTGACTAGCCTAAGGTCTTCAGGTGAGAAAATCACAACATTTAAATTCCCCAAGAGCTCCTGCATAGACTTTATGGATACCCCATTAACCTTTACGCCCTTCTTGTCCTTGGCAACTACTATCTCTATTTTCTTATCTATATTGTTCCTTGTAAAATTACATCCACAGTATAGGTTTTCAGCAGAAAACTTGATCAGCTCCCTATCCTTGTTAGTCCTAAAGGACCTTCCTATAGACATAAAACCTATAGCCTCTACAAGGTTGGTCTTGCCTTGGCCATTCATACCTATTATTAAATTTACCTTTTTATTAAACTCAACTAGTAATTCATCATAATTCCTATAATTCACTAGTTTTAAACTATTTATATACAAATAAACACCTACTTTGATACCTGGAACTCTTTATTCATATACTCAACTATATCACCATCTCTCAGCTTCTTTCCCCTCTGAGTGGCTATCTCTCCATTAACTTTTATTTCCTCACTCATGATAAGTAGCTTGGCCTCTCCACCAGACATAACTATATCAGCAAGCTTTAAAAACTGGTCCAACTTTATGTAGTCTGAACCTATATTAACCTTTTTCATCTGAGCTCCTTTCACTAATTCTTAACATAGCTTATCTATTCTATTATACCATAAGAATGCTTTAATTGATAAGCTTATTAAAGTAAAAAAACGTCTGTGTAACTTTTTTTATACACAGACGCCTTATATCAAATTAATTACTTATCCTTACAGGAAGGATTAGATAGGTGTATTCTATATCATCTATAGGCTTAATAACACAAGGGTTAATAGCCCCTAAAAATTCTATAGATACATATTCACTATTTAGGTACTTGATACCATCCAAGAAGTATCTTGAGTTGAAGGCTATATCAAGCATATCTCCCTCAAATTCAACACCTATTTCTTCATAGGCATTACCATTTTCGTTGTTAGATGTGATTACTAGAAGCTTGTCCGTAACAGTCATCTTGATAGTGTTGTTCTTGTCAGAAGTAAATAGTAGAGATGCCCTTTCTACTGCCTCCAGAAGCTTTTTAGTTTCAACACTTATCTTAGTTACATATTCCTTAGGAAGAAGACTCTTGTAGTCGGCGTATTCTCCATCTATTAGCCTACCAACTAGCCTAGTATTATCAAACTTAAATACTATATCCCTAGGACTAATAGCTATATAAAGGTCACCCTCATCAGATAGGAGTGAATTTAGGTGGTTTAGGGTATTTCTAGGAACTATGGCACTTAGATTTTTGTCTATACCTGACTCAAAAGGATTGGTCATAGTAGCCAACCTATAGCCATCAAGGGCTGCCATATTTATCTTTTCCCTATCTATTTCTATTAACTCACCATTGAAAGTTTGGTTGGAATTGTCAGTTGCAGCAGCAAATACTGTATTTCTTATCATATTTCTCATATCTGACTGGCTAATCTTTAACATGTCTCCAGCTTCTATATTATCTATATTTGGGAAATCTTCGGCGCTTATACCCTTGATCTTAAACCTAGAAGACATACATGATATAAATACATTGAAGTTTTCGTCAGTTTCTATACTAATGTATGAATCTGGCAGCTTTCTTACAATTTCACCTATTAGTTTGGAATTTATTACTATAGAACCAGAAAGTTCAACCTGGGCATCTATTTCAGTTTCTATACTTATTTCATTATCATAACCCCTAACCTTTAGCTTGTTATCTTCAGCACTGATTAGGATACCCCTTAGAATTTCTACGGTTGTTTTTGTATTAATAGCTCTTTGTGCATTTGTAATAGCATGAGCTAACTTTTTTTGATTACATAAGATTTTCAAATCAAAGACCTCCTTATATGATTTTTGGTATATTTTGTTAATAAGTTTTTTACAATCTCAAATCCCTATATAAAAAATATATATAATAACTATAGTAGTAATAGTAGTAGGGCTTGTGGATTGTGTGATAAGTGGTTTAAGTCCACTAAAATACACATAAAATCCTGTGTAAAAAGATGTTATCAAATATATTAACAGATTCTTAATCAAATGTGGATAAAAATATGCCTAAAATTGGATTTTACTTATACACAGGTTTTATACAGAAAAAATGTGTATAAACTAGCTATCCAAATCTGATATTATCTTCTCTATTTTTATCTTGACCTCTTCGCTCTTTTGCATGTCATCACTAATCTTGTTGACAGCATGCATTACAGTAGTATGGTCCCTGCCACCAAATTCATCGCCAATGGCTGGTAGGGATAGGTCCAAAAGATTTCTTGATATATACATGGCCACCTGTCTAGGAAAGGCTATGTTCTTAGTCCTCTTCTTAGAAGTTAAATCCTCAACGCTAATATTGTAGGCATCAGCAACCATCTCTTTTATTCTCAGTATATTTACCTCTTTAGTAGTATATGATACCAAGACATCCTTAAGGGCTTCTTTAGCAGTAGCCAAGTTCATAGGCTTTGCAGATAGGTTGGAATATAGGATTACCTTATTTAAGGCCCCTTCTAATTCCCTGATATTAGACTTAACATTGTCTGCTATATATTCAAATACATCTGAATCTATTTCCAGTTTGTCATTTTCAGCCTTATTTTGCAGGATAGCCATCCTAGTACCGTAGTCTGGTGCCTGGATGTCTGTAATCAAGCCCCATACAAACCTAGACCTTAATCTTTCCTCAAGTTCAGGTATATCCTTAGGTGGCTTGTCGCTTGATAGGATAATCTTCTTGCCAGCACCATGTACATCATTGAAGGTATGGAATAGTTCTTCCTGGACAGAGTTTTTACCAGCTACGAACTGGACATCATCTATCATAAATATATCAACATTCCTATACTTTTCTCTAAACTCGCTATTTTTCTTTTCTCTTATAGCTGTGACCATCTCATTGGTAAAAGTTTCAGATGAAACATATAGTATCTTTTTTGATGGGTCTCTCTCCAATACCCTATGACCTATGGCATGCATAAGGTGGGTTTTTCCAAGACCTACACCACCATACAAAAATAGGGGGTTATCATTAGCTGTCTCATCGTATTCAGCTACCCTTTGACATGCTGCAACAGCCATAGCATTACTAGATCCTACGACAAATGTATTAAAAGTATATTTAGGGTTTAGGTTAGAATTGGCTATACTTGTAGCTAGGTCCATTATTTTCTCGCTATTTTCTTTTGTATTACCAGCCCTTTCATTGTCTGGATTCGTCCCTGTTTCACTAGTATCATCATTAGTCAAAACAATGACGTCCTTTATATTTGCTGCCAATTCATCAAAAGCCACTAAAATCTTGTCCTTCTGTTGCTTTTCAAAAAACTCCTTAGACCTATTATCTCCACTTAGGTATAAAATATTGTTGTTAATCGCTATAGGAACAGTATTTTCATTGAAGTATAGGGTAAATATTGCCTTTGGGAAAACACCCTTTAGCTTTTGTTGTGCTGAAGTCCACAAATTTTTCACGTCCATTTACCAGTGACCCTCCTTTATCTATTAAATATTGTGTATATTTTGTTGATAGTAATGGTATAATTGCGAATAAAAAAAACTTAGGCATAAAAATTATACATATACAATTGTGTATAAATAGTGAATAAAAAATATACTTATCAACAAGGTGGAAAACTTCCACAATTTTTAGTGTATATACATTATATAACGATAATAAAAAAAGTTGTCCACAAAGTTATTAACAAAATGTGGATAAATTAGAGTTGAAATTTCCACTTTTCAATATCTAGTTATATGTGTGGATAAAATAAAGAAATTTATCCCGTATATTGTTGATAAAAAAAATACTAAAATATTTAAAATTCTATTAGGTCTTGAAAATTATTTTTATTAGGTTGATTTTTTATAAAAAAATCCCATATAAATGGGATAAATTCAATGAATTTAAGAAAAATAATTGACTTTTAATCATATAATCATTATAATTATATTGTTATGTTTACAATGATGATTAAAGGAAAGGAGTGTTCTAAGGATGAAGAGAACTTATCAGCCAAAGAAAAGACAGAGAAAAAGAGAACATGGATTCAGAAAGAGAATGAAGTCTCCAAACGGAAGAAATGTTTTAAAGAGAAGAAGAGCTAAAGGTAGAAACAGATTAACTCACTAATTTGTAGGTTAGTTCTAATTTTATAATATAAAAAACCACTGTTATGGTGGTTTTTTTTGTAAAGGTGGAGGTTGTTGATGCAATTTAATAACACCGACGGAATCAAAAAAGATTCTGATTTCAGAAGGGTTTACCAAAGGGGTAAATCTTTGGCCGACAGAAATTTGGTCATATATACAATGAAGAACAAGTCAGACAAGTCTAGGATCGGCATATCAATATCCAAGAAGGTGGGCAAGGCCCATGTTAGAAATAGGATCAGGAGATGTATCAAGGAGGCCTATAGACTAAATATAGACGAAAGAGTTCAGGCTGGCTATGACATGGTATTTATAGCCAGGATAAGTGCTGCTGACAAGGATTACAGAGAGCTTGAAAGGTCTCTCAAGTATATATGCAAGAAGGCCAATATAATTAAGAAGGATAGTAAGAAACAGGTATCAAAGAAGAGGTGACTTGGACTATGAGGTTTCTAATAGATAATATTAAAGGATTATTTAAGAAGGTCAGTAGTATCTTAGCCAAGGCCTGCATAGGCTTGGTTAGGTTTTACCAGGTTTTTATATCTCCCCTAAAGGGACCTACTTGTAGGTTTTATCCTACCTGTTCTCAATACTCTATCCAGGCATTTAAAAAATATGGCTTCCTAAAGGGACTGTGGTTGACTCTTAGAAGAGTAAGTAAGTGTCACCCTTTTCACCCAGGCGGTTACGACCCTTTGAAGTAGGAGGTCTATCTCAAAAGTTGAGGTATAATTTACCAGGAGGTAATAATGGGACAGATTGCAAGTCTATTTGGTATAGCCCTAAAGGCTATATATGGTGTAATAGGTAACTATGGTTTATCTATTATAGTCTTTACTATTATAGTAAAGTTAATAATGATGCCTTTGATAGTAAAGCAGACAAAGTCTACCTTTGCTATGTCAGAGATCAATCCAAAGATTAAGGAAATCCAGGCTAAGTACAAAAATAAGCCTGAAAAGCAGAACGAAGAAATATCTAAGCTATACAAGGAATCAGGTATAAATCCTTTATCAGGATGTTTGCCAATCCTAATACAGATGCCAATCCTGATGGGACTATTCTATGTCTTTAAGGATCCGGTAACATATGGTGTATTTGCCAATAAGGCAGCCATGGTGGCAGCAAATGGTAACTTTTTATGGATAAAGGCCCTATCTAAGCCAGACTATATACTAGCTATATTCTCAGGTGTCAGTACCTACTTGATGCAGAAGGTAATGACTCCTAAGGACCAGATAGAGGGACCGATGAAGATGATGTCTTGGTTATTGGCGGGTATGTCACTATATTGGGGATTTGTATTACCAGCAGCCCTAACTCTATATTGGGGTGTAAGTAGTATATTCTCTGTATTCCAGTACTACCTGATTACTAGACCTTTAAAGGCCAAATTGATTCAGGAAAAGGAAGATAAAGAGGCTGGCAAGGCTAGCTTTAAAAATAAGTAGTAGGGGGTGTTGATAGTGGAATCAAAGGTATTTTACGCAAAAAGTTCAGAGGAAGCTGTTGAACAGCTTCTAAAGTCTACTAAGGCAGACAAGGATAGTATTAAAATTACAGTTTTAGAAAAGCCAAGCAAGGGATTTTTAGGTATAGGAGCCAAGAGTGGTGTCTTCAGCCTAGAGTATGAAGTGGCAAAGGAAACTGAACCAGCTAAGGAAGAATTAGTAGAAGAAAATAAGGAAGAAATCCTAGTTGAGGATGAGGTTCTAAAGACTGAGCCAAGTGGCCAGGACAAAGTTGAAAATAAGGAAATACAAGATAAAGTAAACATAACAGATGAAGATGAAATAAGGATAGCAAGGGAATTTGTAGTAGAACTACTTAAGAACGCTGATGTAGAAGCAGAGGTTGATGTTGTACTTGAGGACAACCTAATAAAGGTTAAGATAAGTGGCGACGATGCAAGTTGTTTGATTGGTAGAAGGGGTGATACCCTAGATGCTATTCAGTTCTTAACAGGCCTAGCCCTTAATAAGTTCAACAAGGACTCACATACTAGGGTCTTTGTTGATATTGAAAACTATAGGAGCAAGAGGGAGGAATCTCTTAAGAGGTACTGCTACAAGGCTGCTAGAGAGGTTGCTAAGACTAGGAGAACTAAGAAGCTTGACTTTATGAATCCTTATGAAAGAAGGATAATCCATTCAGCCCTTCAGAACGATAGGTTTGTTATAACTTATAGTGAGGGAACAGATCCATATAGAAGAGTTGTAATTGAATATAAGAGATAGTGAAAATAAGGGTTGTATAATATTTAGCGTTGGTGAGAGAAAATTCTCTCCCAACGCTAAATTTTTTGCCTTGAATTATCAAGTCAAATGCAACTCTACTAAATTCAACTCCTGACTAATTTCTGCATATTTAGAAAACTCTTTCCATCTATCTGGAGTTACTGTTTTTAGAGGTTGATTTTCTAAAAGCTCAATCATCGCTTGTTTTACTAAAATGGAAGGCAAATTTACAAAAAAATTCTATACTCTCATCAAAAAAAAGATGTAGAAAATCACATTATTCTTTATTATTTGTGATTATAATTATCTCTATAAATATACCTATCACTATTAATATTATTGGTACAAAATTTAATAGTATGTTATCCCAAACGAATCTATCTTGTGTTCTTTGAAAAACTAAAGATAAAACAGATATATATATGGCTAATACAATTCTTCCAGTTTTCATTAAATCACCTCCTATTGTTCTTTATTATATCATCAAATTATGTTGGTTGTAAATAAATTTTTTAAATATTCTTAAAATTTAGTTTTTTATTATATTATACAATACTATTATTGCCTAAAAAATGTTATTTCTACTCCAATTAAACATATATTGATTATTACATTATACCTTTATGTCTATAACATAAATACATATCAAATGTAGAGCTAGTTGCAATTTCAGAAGTATTTAACATTATATACTTAAGTATAAATTATTTCTAAAAGTATTAACGTAAATTGTAATAATAAGTTATCAATGTTCAATTTATTATCGCAATTTACGTTAATTTATAACTTGATGGTTGTCCCATATATAAGGTTAGTGGTGATAAAAAGTAGTATTTTTCTTGATTTTTAATTGAGATTATGATAAATTTTACTTGTATGGTGGTATTCGAAGGAAACTACACATTTTGAATAATTTAATTATCTTTATAGTATTACACTCTTTGGAGGTGATAACTCATGTACAACATAGGAATTATTGGCGCAGGTAAGGTTGGCGTGTCCCTAGGAAGGTACTTATCAGGTCTTGAGTATACAAACCTGGTAGGTTATTACAGTAGGAGTCTTGACAGTTCGGCCTATGCTGCAAAGGTAACAAATTCGGGTAAGTTTACCAGCATAGAAAAGTTGGTAGAAAAAAGTAATGTCATACTTATAACTACTCCAGATGATCAAATAAGTGAGATTTGGAGTACAATATCAAAATTTAGTATTCAAAATAAGATAGTCTGCCATTGTAGTGGTTCACTATCATCAGAAATTTTCTTCGATATATCTTCTAAAGGAGCCAGTGGCTGCTCCATGCATCCAATTTTAGCAATTTCAAGCAAGGAAAATTCATACAAGGACCTAGCTAGTGCCTTCTTTACATTAGAAGGACAGGATGAGGCTGTTGAATTTTTTTCGAGGGTCTTAGATTCAAAAGGAAATAAGTATAAGGTTCTCTCAAGTAGGGAAAAAACCAAGTACCATATTTCATCTGTATTTATAAGTAACCTAATTATAGCCATGGGAAGTATATCTATAAAGCTATTAGGTGACTATAATTTTAGCCAAGAAGAGGCCTTAACTGCCCTTAAGTCCTTGGCTATAGGAAATATGAACAAGCTCTTTGCAATAGGTCCCCAGGATGCTCTGACTGGACCTGTAGAGAGAAACGATCTAGGTACTGTAGAAAGACACCTAAAAGCCTTAGACCATGATCACTATGATAATATAGAAAAAATATATAGACTTTTAAGTTTAGAACTTGTAGATCTTGCTAGGGAAAAAAATTGTGATAGGGATTATAGTAGGTTGGAAAATTTATTATTGAAAAGTCCTAATCCTCAAGTTAGGGATTAGGGGAAATGGGAGAAAATATGAAAAATACAGTTTTAACATTTAAGGAAGCTAAACAAAAGGGTGAAAAGTTGACTATGCTTACTGCATATGACTATTCGACTGCCAAGCTGGTAGATGAAGCGGGTGTAAACTCAATTTTGGTTGGTGATTCATTGGGTATGGTAATGCTAGGCTATGAAGATACCCTAAGCGTAACTATGGAGGACATGATCCACCACACAGCTGCAGTTGCTAGGGGTACAAAGAATGCCTTAGTTGTAGGTGATATGCCATTTTTATCATATAATACAGGTATTAGGGACGCCGTAATAAATGCGGGTAGGTTGATGAGAGAAGGCCGTGCCAACTGTGTGAAGCTAGAGGGTGGTAAGGAAGTTTGTGATGTTATAAGGGCTATAACAGATGCAAAGATACCAGTTTGTGCCCATCTAGGTCTTACACCACAGGCTGTAAATGCCCTAGGGGGCTTCAAGGTCCAGGGAAAGAGTCTAGAATCTGCCAAAGCTTTGATAGAGGATGCCCTTGCAGTTCAGGAGGCAGGAGCCTTTGCTCTTGTACTAGAATGTGTACCAGCTGCCCTTGCAGAAAAGATAAGCTCTATGCTTGATATACCAACTATAGGAATAGGTGCAGGCCCTGGTTGTGATGGTCAGGTCTTGGTTTACCAGGATATGTTGGGAGTATACAAAGATTTTACTCCAAAGTTTGTAAGAAAATTTGCTAATGTTGGAGAGGTCATGACTGAAGGTATAAAGGCCTATATAGATGCAGTAGCTGATGGTTCATTCCCAGAGGAAAAGCACTGCTTTAAGATATCTGAAGAAGTAATAGAAAGGCTATATTAGTCATAAGAAGATATATAAATAGTAGTCCAGACTCAAAAATAAGCCTTGGATTATAGCTGATAAATTAGTGAGAGGTTTAGGAAAAATGAAAGTTATAAGAAGTATAGATGAAATAATTGAAATTACTAGAAAAATAAAGGCAGATGGATTTAGCCTGGGTATGGTTCCAACCATGGGTTGCCTGCATGAGGGTCACAAGAGCCTTATAAAAAGGGCGGTAGAAAACAATGACAAGGTGGTTGTAAGTGTATTTGTAAATCCAACCCAGTTTGGACCGGATGAAGATTATGAGAGTTATCCAAGGACTTTAGAAGCTGATGCCAAGTTGTGCGAGGAAATAGGGGCTGACTATATATTCCATCCAGAGCCAGACCAAATGTATCCAGATGGCTATAGTACTTATGTTGTTCCGAGTGAAAAAATGACAAATATCCTATGTGGAGTGTCTAGACCAGGTCATTTTAGGGGGGTATGTACGGTTTTAACCAAGCTATTTACTATAGTAAGGCCTGATAGGGCCTATTTTGGAGAAAAGGACATACAGCAGCTGGCCATAGTAAAGAGGATGGTCAGAGACCTTAATTTTGGTATTGAAATCATTGGCTGTCCTATAATCAGGGAAGATGATGGACTAGCCAAAAGTTCAAGAAATACCTACCTTAATGAGGAAGAAAGGGCTGCAGCTACAGTTCTAAGAAGGAGTATCCTTGAGGGTAAAAAGGCTATTGATTCTGGAAATTTATCCAAGGAAGAGGTCTTAAAAATTATAAAAAATGAAATAGAAAAAGAGAAACTAGCCAGGATAGATTATGTGGAAATTATAGATTTTGATACCTTTGACCAGGTTGAAACGATAAAGGATAATACCCTAATAGCTATGGCTGTATACATTGGAAAAACTAGGTTAATTGACAATTTAGTTATTAATCTATAGTGTTTAAAGAATATAATTTATAAAAATTAGAAAAAAATTTGAAATTTTTTTGTTTTTTTGCATTGACAAAAAGGTTGATTCTTTTTATAATGTATATCAAGACGTTGAAGAGAAGAGTAAAAAGTCATTCAATCAGTACAGAGACATTTCGGTTGGTGAGAGAAATGAGAGAGAAGCTTTTGAACATGGCCTTGGAGTCATCGCATCGAGATCTAAATTTAGGTTAAGGTTGCGACGGGTGTGCCCGTTATAGCATTGCGAGTATGATAGTACTCAATAAGGTCTTTTTAGTGATAAAAAGATGAATTAAGGTGGTAACACGTGAGTTATGCTCTCGTCCTTTATAGGATGAGAGCTTTTTTTTATAACTTATAACCAGGGTGCGCAACTGGTTCCTTAATTCCTTGCTAAACTTCTCTATCTCTTTCATCAATATTAGTTAAACAAAAAGGAGAAGAAAATGAAAAAACAAAAGAAAGATATTTTTATAGTAGGACTAGCCTTATTCGGTTCCTACTTTGGCGCAGGAAACCTGATCTTTCCTCCCCTACTGGGCTTTATTTCAGGTAGCCAATGGTCTTTAGCCGCCATAGGATTTTGTGTCTCTGCAGTATTAATGCCGGTTGTTGGACTATATGTAATTTCGAAAAACGGTGGGTCTCTTGAGGCCATGACAGAAGATATACATAAGAATTTTGCTAAATTTTTGCTATTGTTTATAATGTTATTTGCTGGAAATATATCTGTACCTCGTACAGGAGCTGTTGCTTATGAATTAGGATTTAAGGCCCTTTTCCCAGGTGTACCAATTATAGTATTTATTATAGGATACTTTGCTATAGCCCTTTATTTCTCACTTGACGTAAGTAAGATGATAAATAAGGTTGGTAAGTTCCTAACACCAGTACTAGTTGTTGTACTACTAGGGATAATTATAAAGGGAGTACTTACTCCAGTAGGAAGTCCGATAGCTCCACAACAGGCTGGTGTTTTCACACATTCATTCTTAGAGGGTTACCAGACAGGAGACCTAATAGTGAGTTACCTTATAGGTACTGTCTTTATAGGAGATATAATCCACAGGGGATACAAGACAAGTGGAGAAAGAAATAAACTTACTGCTTATTGCGGTGTTATTGCCCTTATACTTTTGGCTGTTATCTATGTAGGTCTAATCTACCTAGGTGCTTCAGTAAGCAGCTACTATCCAAAGGATATAGAGAGAAGTCAGTTATTACTTGGTATCGCTGAAAGAGTCCTTGGAAAGAATGGAATGCTATTCCTTTCAATAGCCGTAGTTTTAGCCTGTGTAACAACTGCTATAGGCCAGATTACATCTATTGCTAACTTCTTTCATGATTTTTCAAATGGAAAGATACCACACAAGCTAGCTGCCCTGGTTTTCGCAGTTCTTGGTGCTACAATAGCTGTACTAGGTGTTGAAAAAATCATCTACTTTGCAACACCGATTTATAAGGGGGTTTACCCAAGTTTAATAGTTCTGATGATTCTAGGTATTTTCCGTAAGTATATACCTAACAAGCAGAGCTTCAGATATGCCCTAGTGTTTACACTAGTAGTAAGTATTTTAGAAGCAATTTTATCAGTTGCCGACATAGCTATTATCAAGGCTTTTGTTGATTTACTTCCTTTAAGCGGTCTTGGTTTTGCATGGTTCCTACCTGCAACACTTGGATTTATAATAGGAGCTGTAAAGGGGAAAGATCCACTAACACAGTTTGAGTAAAAGCCCTGTTAACATAAATAAAAACAAATATATTTTAAGATTTTAGAAAAAGAAAAGGAGTGATTTTAATGACAAATTACAATACTAACACAATATGCGTACAAGGTGGTTATGAACCAAAAAATGGAGAATCAAGAGTAGTTCCAATAGTACAATCTACAACTTTTAAATATGAGTCATCTCAGCAGATGGGTGACCTATTTGACCTAAAAGAAGCAGGCTACTTCTACACTAGACTTGCAAACCCAACAAATGATGCTGTGGCAAGAAAGATTTGCCAGCTTGAGGGTGGTGTAGCTGCTATACTAACTTCATCAGGCCAGGCTGCCAACCTATTCGCTATAATCAATATAGCTGGTGCAGGCGACCATATTATCTCATGCTCTACTATATATGGTGGAACATACAACCTAATAGCTAATACATTGAAGAACTTTGGTATAGAGTCTACATTTGTTGAACCAGATATTTCAGTTGAAGAGCTAGAATCAAAGTTCCAGCCTAATACTAAACTAGTATTTGGTGAAACTCTATCAAACCCTTCACTTAACGTATTAGACATAGAAAAGTTTGCAAATGCTGCCCATAAGCATGGTGTGCCACTAATAGTAGATAATACCTTCCCAACACCAATCTTCTGTAAGCCATTTGAATGGGGGGCAGATATTGTTACACACTCAACTACAAAGTATATGAATGGTTCAGCAAACTCTGTCGGTGGTGTAGTTGTAGACTCAGGTAACTTTGATTGGACAAAGTACAGTGAAAAGTATCCTGGATTAACTACTCCAGACGAAACTTACCACGGTGTTGTATATACTGAAAGCTTTGGTAAGGGAGCCTATATTACAAAGATGACAACAAACTTGATGCGTGACCTAGGTTCTATACCTTCACCTCAGAATGCCTTCTACCTAGGTATTGGTCTAGAAACACTACACCTAAGAATGGAAAGACACTTTGCAAATGCCCTAGCTATTGCTAAGCACCTAGAAAAGCATCCAAAGGTATCTTGGGTATCCTTCTCAGGTTTAGAAAATGACAGCCAGTATGAGCTAGCACAGAAGTACCTACCAAATGGATCTTGTGGAGTAATTTCTTTTGGAGTTGAAGGTGGTAGAGAGGCTGCAGTCAAGTTCATGGACTCTTTAAAACTAGCTTCAATTGTAACTCATGTAGCTGATGCAAGAACTTGTGTACTACATCCAGCATCTACTACACATAGGCAGATGAATGATGAAGAGCTAGCAGCGGCAGGTGTATCTCCAGACCTTGTTAGACTTTCTGTAGGTATAGAAGATGTAAACGACCTAATAGCTGATATTGACCAGGCCTTAGAAAAATAAATTTAAATAAATAGAAGTCTCTAAAAGGGGTTGCATATAGTAAATGGGTTTATTTTACTATAGCAATTCCTTTTACTTTTATCCAAAATCCTTTCTATAAGGATGAAAAATTTTCCTTAACAAGAAAAAAATATATGCTATAATATAAATATAAAAATGATTATCAATATATATATTAATAAGGAAGGTCGTGCTATTATGAAAAAAAATATTTGGGATAGGTGTGCTCCCCTCTATGATTTTGCTATGAAGTCTGACAGGAATACCTATGACTATATGTACTCAAAAATATCAAAGTCAGTGGCTGATAGGTCCGTCCTTGAGATAGGTAGTGGTACAGGTCGTTTGGCTAGAAGTGTAGCCCCTGCCTGTAAGACCTATGTGGCTACAGACTATTCTGAGGGTATGTTGGCAGTTGCCGTCAAGGAGGCTTGTCCAGATAATCTTACCTTTGAGCTTGCAGATGCTACAAGTCTTCCCTATCCAGATGATAGTTTTGACGTAGCCATAATAGCAAATGCCCTCCATATAATACCGGATCCAATTAAGGCCCTAAATGAAATAAGGAGGGTCTTGAAGCCAGGAGGACTCTTAATAGCACCGAATTTTATCAACAGGGATATGACTATTAAAATAGGTATTTGGGCCAAATTTTTGAATTTGATAGGGGTTAACTTTGAGCACAGGTGGACTGAGGAAGGCTATATTAAATTTTTAGAGGATAATGGCTGGAAGCTTGGTTACAAGGAAATAATAAAGACAAGAGTCCCTATGGTCTATATTGAGTGTAGACCGTAGGAATCCTTAGAGGGCTTAATTATATATGGGCTCTTGCCGGTATTTTTTATAAGAAAACTAATATAAAAAAGATAAATTAGACTAATTAAGGTGGGTATACAATTGACTTGTATATCCCTTTTTCTATACTCAGACTTTATTTATACACTTAGAAAAAAGTCTTTGAAATATACTTTAAGACACTTATATTGGCCTATGTGGTAGTATAAATATGAATCTGGGTATCAAACATGAAAATAGGTAGTATAGACATAATTTAGCAATCTAGGCTATTATAGGTATAGGTAGGTATTTGCAATTGCCTGCCTAAGGGTTTAAATAAGAATAATAAGGAGAAGTGTATATGAAAAATAATTTAAAGAAGCTATGCCTACTGTCCCTTTGCCTACTTGTGGCAACTGGTTGCAGTATTGGTAATAAAGAGGAGGGTTCAGCTAGTAAGCAGGGTCAATCATCAAACCTTAGTGAGTCCAAATCAGACCAGGCCAAGGGGATGAAGGTAAGCTATACTAATATAAGCGACAAGTCATCTAGAGACCTACTAGCCAACCTATTTGACCAGGCAGGTATATCCAAGGAGAGGCAGAAGGTATTTTTTAACCACCTTGACCAGTTTAATTCTAGTGTGGACAGCAAGTCCCTAGCTGGGAATTTTGAAGAGGCTGGTGTCCAGGATACCAAGTATGACCCCTATGATATGCAGGACCAGTGGAAGGCAAAAAATAATGACTTTGAGGGCTATAATTGTAGGATAACCTCATATGGTTTATTTGGTGACTATATGAAGGCAAGTCAGGCCAAGACTGGTGATGATACAGAAAATCTAGGTATTGACCTTCTTTCCTTGACTACAGATAATTCTGCTGCCAAGACAGAAGAGGACAAGAATATATTTAAAAGCATATTTAATGAAGTGAAAACCATTGATACAAAGGATGTAAAAAAGCACTATCAGATATTCAAAAAGGAATGGGAAGCTAGGGGTGTAAAATTCGCCAAAAATGACAAGGCCAGCATGGTATCAGTAGTATTCCATAGCCAGATTGAAAAGGGGCAAGACAGCCTCTTTATAGGTCATGTAGGTATAATGCTCAAGGCAAATGATGGTGTCTACTTTGTGGAAAAGGTAGCCTTCCAAGAACCATATAGGTTGAATAAGTTTAAAAATAAGGAAGAGTTGAAAAAGTACCTTATGGAAAAATATGATGTAGAATATGACCAGCCTACAGCCAAGCCTTTTGTACTTGAAAATGATAAATTAATGTAGGTATATAATATATTAGATGAAGGTAGAACAATTAATGAATTTTGATATGGTAATTTTAGACTTAATACAAGGCAATATGAAGTCCGGCCTTATGGATTCTATAATGCCCCTTATTAGCCACCTGGGTGATTCGGGACTTGTATGGATTATCCTCTCTATAGGCCTGGTTATACCCAAGAAAACCAGGAAGCTCGGTTTTGTGATGATAATAGCCCTGGTATTAAATGGGATTATATGTAATATAATTCTAAAACCTATGCTTGCAAGGATAAGGCCCTTTGATGTGAATACATCTATAAAGCTCCTGATAAACAAGCCTAGGGATTTTAGCTTTCCATCTGGCCATACTTCAGCATCATTTACAGCTGCAAGTGTCTTGTTTTTTAGAAGGAGCAAGCTATTTGTTCCGAGTTTAATACTAGCCACCCTAATAGGCTTTTCAAGACTCTACCTATATGTCCACTATCCAAGTGATGTTGTGGGAGGTATTATCTTGGGTATAGTCTGTGGCTACATGGGGCATAGGATTGTAGATAGTAAAAAAATTAATATTTAAAAATAGAAAAACATTCAAGCCGAGTATATTTATGAAGTACTGGGCCTGAATGTTTTTTATTATGAGACCTACAAGAGTCATAGTATCTTATTTTAATATATACTAATAAGCCTAGCCTATTTAATATACTTCCTTATATATGCCAAAGGTATGGCTGAAGATATTAGTCCAAGGCCTATATTTAATAGGACTACCAAGATGCTTGTCCTTATATTGTTATAGAAGACAGGCTCATATAGGTTACCTAGGATATAGTGGTATATACCAAGCTCCATAAGGCTTGAAATAAAAATAGAAAAGATAGCAGATATTAGGCCTAGTATTAGTCCTTCTAGCAGGACAATATACCTAATTTGCTTCTTGTTTGCCCCTATTTTCATTAAGACCTTGTATTCATCCATCCTATTTAATACCTTATAAATCATGCTATTACATATATTTAGGAATATAATAAGTAATAGGATTAGGTTTAAAGAAACCAGAACTCTCTCTTGTGAGTCACTAAACTGCCTTGAAGAGAATATTTCCTCTTCAAAATTTGATAGGTTGACATTAGGTTTACTTTCAATTATAGACAATATCTTATCAGAAACCTTTTTAACACTGAAGCCAGGCTTTGGATTTATCTTTACAAGCTTGTACTTGTCTAGGCCTGTATATTTGTCCAGGTAGGTGTTGCTAACCAGCAGGCATGGAACGAAATCAGGCACATAGTCTTGGGTGTATACACCTAAGTTATCAACCTGTCCAAGTATTTGAAGGTCTAAATTTTTAAAGATTTCTTTGTCATCAGGTGAATCCAAGTTTTCATAGTACTTAATATTGTGCTTAAAACTAATTATATCCTTGTTTTTGTAGTTAAGTACTCCTTGTCCCTTGCTGTTTGGTGCATTGTACAAGATAGCCCCCTGGCCGTTTTTAAACTTTTCCAGGTCTGAATCTGAAAATTTCAATGAATTTCTTATTTTATTTAGATAGGCGTCATTGATGCCTATTATATTTGATTTTACCTCATATTGACCACTATCTTCCCTAAATATCCACTTTAGAACCTTCTTAGTATATTCTCCACCAGTAGTATTTAGGTCTTTGAAAAATGAAAGGTCTCTTATTTTATCCCGGTCATTTATGATCATTCTTCCCTGGAGTACCTTAAAACCATCGACCTCTTTTATTGCACTCTTATTATTTATCCTTATATTTTTAATTTGACCTAGTTCATTTTCATCTAAGCCAGAAATTTCATCAGGTACATAAAAGGCATTTATAGATAGTATATAGTCCTTATTTTCATATTTTATAGCCTGATTTAGGGCAATATTTTTCATATTAGAGTAGAATACACCAGCAATTAAAATTGATGATATTATGCCTAGAGATAGGGTCATAAATAGGGTCTTGTACTTGTTCTTTAGGAGATTGTTTAGGGGTATCTTGCTTATAAGATTCCTTGTAGGTATACTCCTTATCCTAGGGGATTTATTTTCTGTATCCTCATTTTCAAAGTTTAATAAGCTAGTAATAGTCCCCCTTCTTATCTTCCTATAATTATCCAAGGATAGGGCCAGCCAGGCTAATATTACAGGTATCATTACCAAAATAATATGATAGTCTAGGACTATCTCAAAGGAGTCTAGGCTGTAAAGGCTCTTAATGGTATTTCTAAATAAAAATGACAATAGGCCACCAATTATAATACCAGTAAGGGCTGGCAGTAGGGACTGGTATAGGATATCTCCAATAATATTCCCATATAGGGTCCTATTCTCTATTCCTATGGCCCTTAAGACTCCAAACTCTCTCATACGATCCCTTATAGATATATAGTAAATCCCCTTTATGGAAAAATACATGATCAAGAAAAATAGGATATTCATAAGGAGCATATCCTTTGAAAAAATGTTACTATACAGGGCCTCTTTTTCTAATAGTATCTTGTTTGTGCGCATATTATAGCCCTTGTTCTTGGCATATTTTGATAGGAAGGCTATTGAATTTACCTTATTAGCCTTGTCACTAAGGTTTATATAGATATCCCTAGGACCATGACTATCTTCAATTTTTCTATAAATTTCTATCTTTGACTGGTTCTTATTTAAAGAATTGTCCCCCAATAGGCCAACTATCTTGAATTTTTGTGGCCCCCTATGGTAGAGGTGAATAAAACTAGGACTGTTGCTATACATGTTGAAAAAAATATATTTCTCTTTGACTTTAATAATCTCATATCCTTAATCCCCCTCATGAGTGTCTTAGATCTTTTTAATCATAAAAATTGTAGATTGAATAAAAGTCCCTTGATTTAATTGGTCATACATAAATTTAGAAGGTCTTTTGATAATTAAACCTAGGTATTTAGAAAGACCTTAGACTCCCTACTTTTATTATACAAGTGAAGAATTTAAAAGTAAATAAAAATGAATATATTTTCACTTCTTAAATATTAAAAAAGGCAGGTGAAAAGTTTATTCCAACTGCCTTAAAAATCTATTATTTATAATTTATAGGTAGGTTTCGTGCTTTTTACTATAGAAGAATACTCCTTCTGTCTATCCACTCCTGCATTTCTTCAGGTGATGCCTCTTCCAGTATCTGGTCTATCTGCCTTAGTAGCTTTTCCCTGTCTGGCGGTACAATACCCTTTATATACATTGTATTAGAGTTATGGGCAGAAGATATAAGGGCAGTCTTTTCTGGTAGTAGGTTATAGACTATCTCTCTAAGCTCTACCAACCTGTCGTACTCACTGGCCTCCTGATATTGACCACTCTTGTAAAGGTCCCATAATTCTGTTCCCGGTACTAGGGTTACAGACATAGGGAATACCCCCCTGGCATTTACCTGACTAAGCATTTTACCAGTTTTTTTACCATTTTCTACGGCCTTGTCTATCCCCCTACCCATCAAGCCAGTCAGGATCATGGCATAGTAGTTGTAGTCGAACTTATCTAATCTCTTCATTTCCCTGATAGCCTCATCAACAGTATTTCCCTTGTTGATAAATTCTAGGGCCTCCTGGTTACCACTTTCTACCCCAATATATAGGTCATTGATTCCAGCCTCTTTCAGCTGTCTTAGCTCATCATCAGTCTTGTTCTCTATATCCTTTATAGATGCATAGGTAGTAATTACCTCAACATTTTTAAGGTACTTGTGAATGATTTCAGCTATTTTTAAAAGTCTCTCTGTCTTTAGGACAAAAGGATTACCATTTAATAGGAAGACTCTCTTAGTTGACCTAAAGAACGGGTGTTGGCTGGCCTCTATTACGTCAGACTCTATTTGGTCTAGACTTTCCATCTTGAAATTTGTATACCTATACATACCACAGAACTTACACTTATTATGGGTACATCCACTCGTTACCTGTAGAAGGAGTGACTTGTACTCCTTTGGAGGTCTATATATTTGCTCATCATACTTCATATTATTTTTGTCCTTTCCATACCATTTATAAATATATTGTTTTCATAGTTATGACCCAAGGGCCTTAAGACCACTTATACATTAAAAGGGTCTAAATAGTTAAATTTAAAGGGAGCAGAGTCTACTCCCTCAACAAGCTACTTGAATTTTAGGTATTCTCCATCCTTTAGGGCTATATGTCCACCAGAATAATTCTTTCCATTAACACTTAGCTTTACCTGGTCAACCTTAAATGTCTTTACCACACTGTTTGCAAAGCATCTTAGGCTTAGGGACTCAGATGTAGCTCCCTGGTCAAAGTTTACAAACTTGTCATTCATGTCAACTACAAGGGTTCTTACTCCATCTAGGTCTGTAACCTTGGCTGAATTTACCTCAGTTCCAGGCTGAAGAACCTTATTTTCTATCAAGGCCCTTACTATATTACCTACACTTACCTCATCTACTGACCTTGTATTTTCACTTAGCTTTTCAGTATTTATATCATATGTATAGTATACTATCTTGGCTTGTTTGGCCTTGCTTGTGTCCTTTTGGTCCTTGCTCTGGTCTTGGGATGGCTTGTCCTTACTATTCTTTTCATGGTCTGCCTGAGTATTTTCATCAGTGGCTTCTCCATTTGTAGGTTCTTCCTGGCTTGTTTGAGTCTGGTCCTTGCTATTAGCTGTATTCTTTCCATCCTGGCAGGCAGTCAAGAACATAGACCCAAAAACTAGGGCTGTTGACAAAAGTATCATCCTTATCTTCTTGTTTATCTTCATAACTTATTCTCCTTTTTAATTAGTGCTTATCTGTAAAAATATCAACAAATGTAAAACGGTTAGATTAATAAAAATATTTTTTTGAAAACCTTATTTTATACTTATATATTACAGATATTAGTTTAAATCAGTTTCTTACACCTATATTATAACATATTCTTCAACTAGTATAAAATTTATACAAAAATTCTGAAGAATATTTTAGATTTAATGTACAAATAATGTAAATCTTATGATATTATATACATATAAGTATGTAAGAATACTTGGATGATACAGTTCAAGTTTTGTTTTTTGTGCTTTAAGCAAACGCTTTTATAAGCTTAATAAAAACGTGGGATTGTATTAATATGTTAGTAAGGAGGACTGCTTATGCCACTGGATATAAAAGTTGGTAGTCTTGTTGAATTAAAAAAACAACATGCTTGTGGTAGTAAGGAGTTTACAATCATAAGAACTGGTGCTGACGTCAAATTTAAGTGTAATTCTTGTGGAAGAATTATTATGTTAGATAGGGAAACAGCAGAAAAGAGGATAAAGAAGTTCCTATAGTGAATATATAGGATGTAGTCCTTTGATAAATCGTCTATAGTTCACAAATTAATTCAAATTCAGTTTGTGGATTAAAATATATTTTGTTTTTATTTAAATGGAGGTGCTTTTTAAAATGGCAGTAAAATTTGCAAGAAGACTAGAAAATGCAGAAGGATCAGCAATACGTGAAATCCTTAAGTTAGCTTCTAACCCAGAAGTTATTTCATTCGCAGGTGGATTACCAGCTCCAGAGCTATTCCCAGTTGAAGAAATGAAGAAGGTTGCTTTAGCAGTTCTTGAAGAACAGGGTAGAGCAGCAATGCAGTACTATGCAACAGATGGTTACCCACCACTAAGAGAAGCTATAGCTGAAAGAATGAACAGAAAGCTTCATACTAATGTTACAGCAGATAGCATACTTGTAACTAACGGTTCTCAGCAGTGTCTAGACTTCGTGGGAAGAGTATTCCTTGATGAAGGTGACAAGATAATCGTTGAAAGCCCATCTTACCTAGGTGCTCTTAATGCATTCAAGGCTTACGGACCAGAATTCATAGAAATACCAACTGATGAAGACGGTATGATAATGTCTGAATTAGAAAAGGCTCTTGCTGCAAACCCAGATGTTAAGTTCATCTACGTTATTCCAGACTTCCAGAACCCATCTGGTAGAACTTGGCCAATAGAAAGAAGAAAGCAGTTTATGGAAATCATCAACAAGTATGAAATTCCAGTAGCTGAAGATAACCCATACGGTGAATTAAGATTCGAAGGCGAAATATTCCCATCATTAAAGTCATATGATACAAAGGGACTAGTTCTATTCTTTGGTACATTCTCAAAGATATTCGCTCCAGGATTCAGACTTGGTTGGGTTTCTGCTGCTCCAGAAATTCTTGAAAAGTTCAATATTTCTAAGCAGGCAGCTGACTTACAGGCTTCTACTATCTCTCAGATGGAAATGGCTAAGTTCATAGAAATGTATGACTTAGACGCTCACGTTGAAAAGATTAAAGAAGTATATGGTAAGAGAAGAACTGTTATGTTAGATGCTATGGATGAATATTTCCCAGAAGGTATTAAATTCACAAGAACTGACGGAGGTCTATTCACTTGGGTAACTCTTCCAGAAGGTATAGATGCAGCTCAGTTAATGAAGGACGTAGTTCTTCCAAACAACGTTGCTTACGTTCCAGGAGAACCATTCTATCCAAACGGTGGAAATACTAACCACTTTAGAATGAACTACTCTTGTATGCCTGAAGACAAGATTGTTGAAGGTGTTAAGAGATTAGGTAAGGCTCTTCACGAAGCAATGGCAGCACTATAAAAAAAGTAACAAAATTTAATAACGATATCAACAGCACCGAATAAAATTCGGTGCTGTTTTTTACGACTAATATCCAATACGCTCTTCGTACATAATTGATAACTTTCCCACATTGGAAACAAGATCAAACCAGAAATGTTTTGGACTAAATTATCAAAAACTTAGAAAAGAGCTGATGAGCAGAGATGAACTGAAAGTAATGGATGGAGGTAAGTGTATCTTGGGAGTGTATAAGTTTTGTATGTTTTTACAATATATACTTGCCAAAATATTGCGAATAATTTATGATGTAAATAAATAGAGTTATAGAAGTCTAACAAGGTGAGAAGTAGAATTAGAGAAGTTAGAAAGATGAAACATATTACACAAGCGGAACTTGTTGAAAATATTTGTATTACAAGACAATATATCAGTTTAATTGAGCTAGGAGAAGAAACACCCCCATTAAAAGTAGCCAATGAAATAGCTGCTGCTTTAAGAACGTGTATGTATGCGATTTTTGATTTATATGGTACTGGTAGATATAGGTGTACATGTTGTAGTTGTAGCTAATAAACACTAGTTGGAAGAGTGTTTTAAATTTACAAGAAGGTGAAGTTTAGTGAATGAAAAAAATAGTGTGATTTTAAGAAAAGTATATTATTTTGTAGCGATATCATCAGTCTTGATGTTTTTAGGCGGAATGCTATTAGCAGATATAGAAAGCTTATCATTTTTAATTAATAATAATTTTGACATTGTAGTAATAGGAATACCTTTTAGCATCTGGGCATGGCTTATTATAGTGGGACTATTATTCGTTAAAAAAAATTGGATAATTATAACTATACTAATTGCTTTAGCAATTCCACATATAATTGTAATTATGGTACTATATGCGTATTCGTACAGTATATTAGATATTTTAAGGTGGTATGTCATGATTTTGAGCTTTGGAAGTATTATTCCATAATATATTTGATATAAATCTGATATTACAATTTGCGAATAAATATCATACAATGAATATATCAAAAAAATTAATAATAAGATATAAATATAGGTTAAGGAGTGAGAAAATACTTAGCCTTATTTAAACATAGATTATGAAAAAGGTCATGGGTACAAGAATAACAATAAACATGATAGAAACAGAAAATACAGTACCTGCATTAAAGGTGGTAAATGATATTACGAATACTTTGGACGAGTGCATATATCAAGTATTTGATTTAGATGGAACGGGAAATAATAAATGTTTAAATTGTAGTTGTAAGTAATGATAACTTGTTTGTTTATCATTAGTATCTTATTAAATGGCGGATGAACTTGAAGATAGATAATGACAATTAGATGTATGAAATAGAGGTTTAGAAATATTAAGTAGAAATAGTTAAACTATTTTTTAAAGGAGCTTTATAATGAAATATATACTTAAGAGAGGGATTCCCTTATTTTTGATTCTGGCTTATTTATTGCTTAATTTAGCAATAAGCTATATTGCATTAGATACATTTATCATATTATCATTTATGGTATTAGCGTTTATAGCAGGGTTATTTCTAAACAATGGTGCTATTCGCATAAATATTAAGCAAAAAATTTTAATATTTGTACTGGCAATTTTAGTTGAAGGGTTAATACTCTTAATTTCCGCATTCATTTTTGAATCAGGTTATGTTTTAACTCCAAAGCAATCATTATGGGAAACTAATAGGCTAATAAGTTTATATAGTATTGTTGGTGTTTTGATTATACAAGATTTACTTGAATATATTGTGAGTAAAATAATGATTGATGAAACTAAAAATAATGGTTGAAATAGCAACATATGATAGTTGGAATATCACCACATTAGATAATATATCATCTGTAGGATTCGCAGACCATTATCAGGCGGTAGCTAAAACAGAGGGACTTCGCAGGATGACAAAATAAATACGCCCTTGTCGATTTGCCTGGATAAAAAATACTGTTTTTATAGGAATAAGTGCCTATAAGTATATAGGATCATGACAACCTCTCCATGGTGAAGCTAGAAAATCCTGCTTCAAAATGAAAAAATATTTATCTCAAAAAACAAAAAGACCAATATACAACTAAATGGTGTAAATCTATTGACTAATGTCTGCAAATAGTGTAAAATATTTTGGTATGAGAATTTAAGCGTTCTCGTCTCTGCTCCGAAAGTTCTCGGAGCCGTATAGTCCAAAGGGAGGTGAAAAGAATGAAAGCTTATGAAGTACTTTATATTGTAAAGCCAACACTTGATGATGAAGCAAGAGAGGCAGTACTAGACTCAATCAAGAATATCATAACTGAAGCTAAGGGCGAAGTTGGTGAAGTTGATGTTTGGGGAAGTAGAAAGTTAGCTTATCCAATCGAGAAGTTCAGAGATGGTGTTTACACACTTGTGAATTTCAAGGCTGATGTAGAATTTCCAAAGGAATTAGACAGAAGGTTAAAGATAAGTGAAGACGTTATAAGACATGTCATAGTTGCACAGGAAGAAAACTAATAGGTGGTGTTAATATGAATAATGTTGTTTTAGTTGGAAGATTAACTAAGGATCCAGAATTGAGATATATTCCGGGATCTGGTACACCAGTAGCCACATTTACATTGGCTATTGATAGGGATTACAAAAATAGGGATGGCTCTACTACTACAGACTTTATACCTGTAGAAATAATGGGTAAGCCAGCTGAATTTTGTGCTAACTATGTAACAAAAGGAAGATTAGTAGGTGTTCAGGGATCTATCAGGGTTGATAGGTATGAAACACCTAATGGAGAAAAAAGAAGCTTCACAAAGGTCGCTGGTCGTAATATACAGGCACTGGAAAGCAAGAGTTCTGCTATGAACAATAACGTGTCAAATGATGGAGATCAGTATGATGCTCCTAAGTTTGAACCAAGTGGAGTAGTAAGTCCTTCTGAATTCTCTGCTGTTGATGACGACGACGTTCCATTTTAATAAGAGGAGAGGTGAAAGTCATGATAAACAAGAAAAGACGTAAGAAGAAAAGAGTTTGTCAGTTCTGTGCTGACAAAAACACTAAGATAGATTACAAGAACGTACAGAAGTTAGAAAAGTACGTTACTGAAAGAGGTAAAATTCTTCCAAGAAGAATCACTGGTACTTGCGCTAAGCACCAGAGAGAGCTTACAAAGGCAATTAAGCTTGCTAGAAATGTAGCACTTTTACCATATACAGTTGAGTAATAGTAAAAAATCTATAGAGTAAACATAACATAGACCACTGGATTTCCAGTGGTCTTTTTTTGGTTGTATAATATTTAGCGTTGGTGAGAGAAAAAATTCTCTCCCAACGC